>Ga0207659_10002354_pt1 | contig 11258 bp, 9 predicted proteins | sample KBSM43metaG_FD_184330 | JGI IMG/M metagenome (GOLD analysis project Ga0207659, IMG submission 184330) | Miscanthus rhizosphere microbial communities from Kellogg Biological Station, Michigan, USA - KBS M4-3 metaG (SPAdes) (version 2) | ecosystem: Host-associated > Plants > Roots > Rhizosphere >...
GAGGATTTGGCGATCTCCTTCACCGGGGGTTGCGCGCTTCGCGCTTACCCCCGGCTACATTCCTGCACCGCTCCGCGGTGCCCTCGCGCGAATACGTGATCGTACTTACGAAAAGCAGTACTAAGGTAGCGTTGCATTTTTCTTAGAGGGCTCAGCGACCCCTCCCTGTAAGGAGGGGATATATTGCTTCCCCTGGAAACCCGCTAGTCCATACGAACCATCTAACAGTCGATCGGAACGGCCCTCCCGACACGACAAGTCTTGAGCAAACCCTGCGCTGGACGGCTGTCCAGCTCCATGCGTAGAATAGCCCCAACTTACCGATGCAGACCCAGGAGCGCAGGCCAACACCGGCTGTCCTTTTCGACTCGTCTATAGAAGATGAGATCGGGCAGGTTCTTGCCCTCACGATGCTGCTCGCCTACGAGTCCAAACGCGAGATTCGGATGACCTCCCTGAGCGTCAGCCGAAACAACCTGAAGATTGCCGGTTTCTGCAGTCTCATGAGCCGCTTCTTTGGGACATCTCCTGCGATCGGGATGGCGGCAGACGGCCCCTCCAGCACCAGCGTGCCGCCGATGATTGATGCTCCATTGATGAAGCAGACAGAAGACGGTAAGCCCGCTTATGCTCGGGCTGTCAGCCGAATGACCGACACCGCCGATCCCGTGGCGCTTATCCGCAATGCACTGACGGCGCAGCAGGATCAGAATTCCATCGTGATTCTGGCGGGCCCCCCGGTAAACCTTCTTGGCCTGCTTGCGCTGCCCGAAAGCAAACAACTTATTCAGAAGAAAGTCCGCACGCTTGTCGTTGCTGCGCCGTTCAAAGATGCTGAAGGAATGAAAAAGCTGTTTGCGGAATGGCCCGGCCGAGTGGTTTCCGCTGGAGAAGATCTCGGGCGGTCGTCGCCATTTCCGGGCGAATGCATTGAAAGGGATTTCGCATGGGCAACGAATCATCCGCTCGTGGACGCCTACAGAGCCGCCCGAACGATGCCCTATGACGCTCCGGCCACCGCAATGGCAGCGGTGCTGTATGCGACGCATCCCGAAGACAATTTTTTCAGGCTCTCCGAGACCGGTGGGAAGCAACTTAGCTCGAATCCAGAGACCATCGCCCGCGTCACGCAAGCTTACAGGGAAGCCGTCAGCACGAAGCCTCCCGAGTCGCGCCGCGGAGGGGGTCCGCCAAGATGACAAGCTTCAGGTCCTTCATCGCGATCGCCGCAAGCCTGTTGCTGTGGTCTGCATTTTCCATCTCCGGCCAGAATGCGGAAGAGTTTTCAAAATCCGTCTCACCGATGCTGACGGGAACCTGCGCCCAATGCCACAACGACCGGATGGCTTCCGGCGGGCTCAGCGTCGCCGGGCTAACGAGCAGCAACTCTGTTGTTCAGCATCGCGAAGAATGGGAACAGATTCTAAGACGCGTCCGATCCGGCGAGATGCCCCCCTCCAGTGTCGCCAGGCCGTCCGATGCCGCCCTGCGCACGTTTGCCAACGCGATCCAGGCGGAACTCGATCGCGCCGATGCCGCTGTTAAGCCCGATCCGGGCCGAGTCAGTGCGCGCCGGCTAAACCGTAACGAATACTCCAATACGATTCGAGATCTGCTCGGAGTCGAATTCCGCGCGGAGAAATACTTCCCGACGGACGACTCGGGAGATGGGTTCGACAATATCGGCGAGATCCTGACGGTCTCCCCTGTGCTCATGGAAAGATATTTGAGCGCGGCGGAGCGCATCGCCCGCTGGTCGATCTCTACGGAACTGCCGCCCAAACCCATCGTCGACGAGTATCACCAGCGAGACAGAAAAATCCGCCGCGTCGATCCGAGCACCGTGGAGGCGATCCACCGCGTGGAGTACTCCGGCGACTATACCGTGCGGTTTGGCCTTCCTGGCGAGCGCGCTCCTGACGGGAAGCCCGTCACGCTGAACTTGTGGATGGACGGGAAACTCCTCGCTTCCAAAGAAATTCAGACTAAGCCCAGCGGACTGGTTTATTTCGATCCCTACTCCGAGGAAGAGGTGAAGGTCTATCTGCCGGTCGGAGACCATGTCTTTCGCGCGGGATTCACGAATGACGATTTTGTGAAGACCCTTGCCCCCGCCGATCTCTACAACAACAAGAAGAACAAATTCCTGAATTCCATCGTCTTCGTCGGACCGTTTGCGTCGACCGTGGAAAAGGAAAGCAGGAAGCGCGTGCTCATCTGTAATCCGGAATCGGGACAGGCATGTGTGGAGCGGATTCTTTCGACACTCGCACGGCGCGCCTACAGGCGGCCGGTGACGGCGAGCGAAACGGCGTCCCTGATGCGGTTCGTGGACATGGCAAAGACAGACGGCCATTCCATCGAGCAGGGACTCCAGCTGGCCATCCAGGCGATCCTCGTGTCGCCAAAGTTTCTCTTCCGTATCGAACACGATGAGAATCCCACCGACCCGAGCCGGATACACCAGGTCTCCGAGATCGAACTGGCATCACGACTGAGTTATTTCCTGTGGAGTTCCATGCCCGACGATTCCCTGCTCGAGCTTGCCGAGTCCGGCAAGTTGCGCGGGCCCGGCGTATTGCGAAGGGAAATCACTCGAATGCTGGCCGATCCGCGCGCCGCCGCGCTGGCCTCCAATTTTGCCGGACAATGGCTGGAAACGCGGAATCTCGACGTCGTCGAGCCGGATCCTAAGAAATTCCCGGAGTGGAATCCCGAACTGCGCGATGCGATGAAGACCGAGACGACGACGTTCTTCCGTTACATCCTGACGGAGAACCGGTCGATCGCGGAGTTCCTCGATTCGAACTACACGTTTCTTAATGAGAGGCTGGCGAAGTTCTACGGCGTTGAAGGGGTCACCGGCCCCCAGTTCCGGCGTGTGGACTTGACCATGCAGGCCGCGGACCAGCGCGGCGGCGTTCTGAGTCAGGCCGGCGTGTTAACCGTATCGAGCTATCCGAACCGCACTTCCCCCGTTATCCGCGGCAAATACGTTCTGAGCAACATCCTCGGGACTCCGCCACCGCCGCCGCCGCCAGATGTGCCGAACCTCGACGAAACTGCGGTTGGTACCGTCGGATCGATGAGGCAGCAACTGGAGAAGCACCGCGAGAACGCGGTTTGCGCGTCCTGTCATTCACGAATGGATCCTCTCGGGTTCGGTCTGGAGAACTACGATGCGATCGGACGCTGGAGAACCAAAGACGGGAACTTCTCCGTCGACGCGAGCGCGAGCCTTCCGGACGGGAAGAAGTTCTCCAATCCGAAGGAAATGCGAGCAATTTTGACTTCCCAATTGCCGCAGTTCTCTCGCACACTTATCGAAAAGATGATGACCTACGCCCTGGGAAGAGGTCTCAAAAACTACGATCGTCGAACGGTGGAGAGTATCCATCGCACATTAAGCGCAGACGGGTACCGGTTTCAAACTCTTGTGGAGCAGATTGTCGCAAGTCTGCCCTTTCAGTCCCGGCGCGGAGAAGAGGTGGCCGAAGCACGATGATTCTCACTCGCAAAGCTCTTCCGAGACGGACGTTCCTGAAAGGGATGGGTACGGCTGTAGCTCTTCCCTTTCTTGATGCGATGCTTCCCGCCGCGGCAACGGCACAATCGGCGGCGGGCACTCCGGTGCGTATGGCCTTCGTGTATGTACCGAATGGCATCGATATGCGGCACTGGAATCCGAGCTACGAGGGGCAACTGGCCGAATTGCCGCGCACCCTGCAGCCGCTCGAGCCCTTTAAGAAAGACATCACGCTGCTCGGCAACCTGACTCACAACACAGGCCGTGCACTCCTGGATGGCGCCGGCGATCATGGCCGCTGCGCGGGTTCGTATCTCACCGGTGTTCAGGTAAAGAAGACCGTCGTCGACATCAAGGCCAGCGTCTCGTGCGATCAGCTCGTGGCCAACGAGATTGGAAAACTCACGCGATTCCCGTCAATCGAAGTCGGCCTGGAAGATGCGCGTCAGGCCGGCGATTGCGATTCCGGATACTCCTGCGCCTATACCAACAATCTCGCCTGGCGCAATGAAACCCAGCCGCTGCCGCCCGTCCTCGATCCACGGTCCCTCTTCGATCGTCTCTTTGGCGAAGACGCAGCGCTGAGCCCGGAGGCACGCGCCCAAAAGAACAGATACCGAAAAAGTATTCTGGATTTCATCTCCGAAGATACACGCTCGCTTCAGGGCAGCCTCGGCCCATCCGACAAGAGGAAGCTCGATCAATACCTGGGCTCTATTCGCGATATCGAGCTGCAGATTGAAAAGGTGGAAAAGGACAATGCCCAGATCGATCCGCGCATGGAGAAGCCCTATGGGGTTCCTCAGGATTTTGCCGAACACTTCAAGCTGATGACCGACATGCTGACCGTGGCATTCCAGGCAGATCTAACGCGCGTGGTGACTTTCCTAGTGACGCGCGAGGGAACTTCGCGAGCCTACCGGGAAATCGGTATCAGCGATGGCCATCATCCACTCACGCACCACCGCAATCAGGTCGACCTGATGGATAAGGTTGCCGAAATCAACCTGTATCACGTGCAGCAGTTCGCGAAATGGGTGGAGACGCTGAAGTCGCTGCAGGAGCCCGGCGGGTCGATTCTGGACAATTCGATGATCGTCTACGGCGCAGGCCTTTCCGACGGCAATTCCCACCTGCACCATGATCTGCCAACGTTGATCGCCGGTCGTGGCCGAAGTTATATCAAGCCGGGCCGCCGCATCGTTTTTCGGAAAGAGACTCCGATGTGCAATCTGTTCCTGACCATGATGGACCGCATGGGCTGCCGGATGGAACACTTCGGGGATTCGACAGGACACCTCACGGGCCTCGATCTCACGTAGAACATTTACTTTCCCGGGAATTAGGGGACGGACTACTCAACCCCCAAACTCCAGCGAGAACTTGAGCAGGCGAAATCTTTCGCGCGCAGTGTGGGGGTTAGTAGTCCGTCCCCTAATTCCCCGATTTTCTACGTCGCTCTGTAAGAAAGCTCCTTGCACGATCACTAATTCCATTGAACAAGTTGAAGATGCCTGACCAGGAACAAGAAGCGTTATTCCGGCGGTGGCTGGATGAGCACCTCGGGTTGATGTTGAAAGTCGTCCGGGCTTTCGCCGCCAAGCCTCAGGATCAGGAAGATTTGTTTCAGGAAACGCTCCTGCAACTGTGGCGGTCGCTCCCGGCTTTCCGCGGTGAGGCCAAGGAAACCACCTGGATCTACCGTGTGGCATTCAATACCGCGCTGGCCTGGAATCGATCCGAAAAGAAGCGGAAGCAGCGGCATGAAAATTTCCTGCAGCTTGATCTTCCGTCAACGGACGAAGCCACGCGAGCGGCCTCAGCGGAGGAGCAGGAGAAAGTGGAGCGGTTGTATGCGGCGATCCGGCAGCTACCGAAAGTCGATGCTTCGCTGGCGCTCATGCTCCTGGACGGACTGAGTTATCGGGAGATGGCGGCAGTGCTAGGTATCTCGGAAAACAATGTGGGCGTGAAGCTGAACCGCATCCGAAAGGAATTGGCTCAAGAGATCGAGCGGACCTCCAGATGAGTTTTGAAGAACTACAGAAAGCATGGCAGTCTCAGAGCGTCCGACCGCGCCTGAACATCGATGCCAACGTTCTGCTGCGCGAAATCCGCCACAACGAACAGAATTTCGACCGGCTCATATTCTGGCGGGACTTCCGGGAAATCGGCATCGCATTTGTGATGGCCGGGGTCTTCCTCGCCGGGCCGATGGCTGATCGCAGCTGGTCCTTTCTCCTGCTGGCATTGGGTTGTCTATGGGTGGCCGGTTTCATGCTCGTTGACCGATGGCGGCAGCGAAAGAAGCAACCGGTCTCGAACGATCCGCTTAGGGCCTGCATCGAGGCCTCGCTGCAAAAAATCGACCATCAAATCACGCTGCTTCGGAACATTTTCTGGTGGTACCTCCTGCCCCTCCAATTCGGCTTCGCGACTCTCATCGTTTCCTTTTTTGGGGAACTGGAGTTGATGGCAAGACAACCCGAAAACATCGGGAGAAACTTTCGACTGGTCACCTTCGGCATCACGGCACTGGTGGTCCTGGTGTGGGTCTTGGTTTTCTGGGGCGTTTATCGGCTGAATCAATTTGCGGTTCGGAAGCACCTTGAGCCGCGCCGGGAGGAACTGAATTCCTTGCTGGTCAGCCTGAATTTAGACGAGGATTCCAAACATGAAAGTACGTCTTAAGATTTACACGCTGGCTCTGCTGTTCGCATTCTTCGCGCCGACGGCGCTGTTGTCACAGGACGTTGCGGGTGATTGGCAAGGAACGCTGTCGGCAGGGCCGAATTCACTACGCGTCGTGTTCCATTTCACGTGCCGTATTTGATCGATTCCTTCGAAGTCACTGCGGGCGCCGGCGTCGGAACAAAGACGAATGCGCTTTCCTGGAAGGTGCAAGGGTGAAGTTTCCGTAGAAATTCGTTCGCTACGTGGAGGCGATCAATCGCCCCTCCTGGCCGGGAGGGGTGGACGCGACATCAAGAAAAATATCGCGAAGCTCCTTTGATGGAGCGGACGGGGTGGTGGTTCAACGTCAAGTCTTTTGATCTTGAGCAACCACCCCGTCTCTGGCCATAAGGTCGCTATCGCGTCTTTTTCTTGGTGCCAGAGACACCCCTCCTGGCCAGGAGGGGCAATTCGTCGCCGCAGCAGATTTGCGAAGAAACTTCTAACTCAGGACTTTTACTTCCTTACCGCCGGCCCGCGAAGCGACCGTTCGACTTGATCGCGTGGGTCCGTCGAAACGGGTTGGTCTCTCCATAGCCACCGCATCATCTCGGGCATGATGGCGCCGCCCATGGCCTGGCCATGCCGGTTCATTCCCCAGGCGTAGTTCACGTCGTATCCCTTTTTTGTCAGCGCTTCCATCAGGCGCACATTCTGATAAAACCAATCGCGGGTCTCGTCATACGTGTCATTCGCGTTGAGAGCGCGGTTATCGTTTCGTCCATCCTGCAGGAATATCCGAATCGGTTTCTTTTCGCTCCTGAGGACGATATCGGGATAGGCATGCCCCCCGCGAATGTTCGTGAAACTTCCCACAATGCTAAGCATCTTTCGGAACTCATTCGGGCGCTCCCACGCGACAGTAAACGCCGCAATCGCGCCGGAACTGGCGCCACCAATGCCATGCTGCTCCGGGTCTTTCGAAATCGCGTACTCCTTGTAGAGAACGGGCATCAGTTCGTTGACGATAACCCGCGGATAACGGTCATCCAGGGAGTTGTATTCGGTCGGCCGGTTTGTATCGCGATCACCCCAGTTCTGCGGCGTTGGCTCAGGCTGGTCGGGGCGGCGCCCTGGGTTGATGAAGACCGCGATCATCACCGGAATCTCACGTCGATAGATGAGGTTGTCGAGGACGTTCTGCGCGCGGAGATTGCCGGCAGCCGCCATGAAGGCTTGACCGTCGTTGAAGATCATGAGACTTGCCGGAGTTGACGGACTGTATTGAGCGGGAACATAGACCCAGTAGGTGTGCTGAGTTCCAGGATATGCCGTCGACGGCAGAGTGAACGGGCCACGGATCTGTCCCCTGGGCACGCCTTCCTGTTCCAGCGAATCCGGACCCAGCTTATAGAACGTGTCGGGGTTCGGAGCCGCGGGCGCGGGCTGTTGTCCCGGCTGTCCCTGGGTAGGTGCCTGAAAGCTCAAAGCGACGGATCCGAACATTCCGGCTGCGATCGCCGCGACAAGGAGTCGTCTCATAAGGGCTCTCCCGTTGTGGAATTGAACGCCCAGCGAGTATACGAGAATCAGACGACGTTTCAAGTTCGGCAGCAGCCCAGTGCAGGATCTGCGTTGCGTCCCAAATACGTTCTCGATCCGGTATGATTCCGGCATGAAGATCAAGAAAGCAATCTGGACTAGAGCGCGAGTGTTGGCAGGTTTCTGCGCAGCCATGGCGTTAGCGGGGACAGTTGTGCCCGCGGTGACGCAGGGACAGAACCGCGGGGCGGCGCCCGCCGCGGCTACGCCTCCCACGCCGACGATGCCGCCCAAGCCGCTGCCCGCTTCACCCGTCATCATCGACACGGCCGAGCAGGGGCGCGTTCGGGTCACCATCATGAAAGGGCTGTCGCATCCCTGGAGCCTGGCGTTTCTTCCGAACGGCGACATCCTGATTACGGAACGACCAGGCCGTCTTCGCATCGTGCGTAATGGCGTGCTCGATCCACAACCCATCACGGGGACGCCAACCGTCTACACCGAGGGGCTCGGCGGCTTGATGGACGTCGCGCTCCATCCGCGGTTTGCCGAAACACGATGGGTGTATCTGACCTACACAAAGCCCGCGCCCGGAGGCCGCACATCCGCGCTGATGCGGGGACGACTGGATGGCATGCGCCTGGTCGATGTGAAGGAACTCTTTGTGTCCGACGCAGTCGGTACCGGCCCGGCGCCAGGCAATGGCATGATCTTTGGACGCGACGGATATCTCTACATGGCCGTTGGAGGCGCCAATGATGAGGTGGCGCAGAATCTCGGAAGCCACACCGGGAAGATTCTCCGCTTCACCGAAGACGGCACGGTTCCTCCTGCAAACCCGTTTGTCAACCGCGCAGGAAGCAAGCCTGAAATCTTTTCGTTCGGTCATCGCAACATGCTGGGAATGACGGTGCATCCGACCACGGGCGATATCTGGGAGACGGAAAACGGTCCGCTGGGCGGAGATGAAGTGAATATTCTGAAAATCGGCGCCAACTATGGATGGCCCCTCGTCAGTTACGGGCGCCAGTACAGTGGCGCCCGCGTTTCGAACCAGACATCTCAGCAAGGCTTCGAAGATCCGGTTCTGGTGTGGACCCCATCAATTGCAATATCCGGACTCACCTTCTATACGGGAGCACGCTTTCCTGCATGGCGAAACAACCTTTTCGTCGGCGGACTGCAATTCGGCCGCATTGCGGGAACAGGCCAGTTGCACCGGGTTGTTTTTAACGAGAACTGGGAAGAGATACGCCGCGAAGCATTCTTTACCGACTGGCGGCAGCGTATCCGGAATGTGCGGCAAGGCCCAGATGGTCTGATCTACGTACTGACCGACGAGGACGATGGCGCACTGCTCAAGCTGGAGCCGGCGTCGTAGGCTAATCAAACGACGGGCGGCTAAATCGGAGGCGATCAATTGCCCCTCCTGGCCAGGAGGGGTGGACGCGACATCAAGAAAAATATCGCGAAGCTCCTTTGATGGAGCGGACGGGGGGGGTGGTTCAACTTCAAAAATCTTTTTGATCTTGAGCAACCACCCCGTCTCTGGCGATAAGGTCGCTAACGCGTCTTTTTCTTAGTGCCAGAGACACCGCTCCTGGCCAGGAGGGGCAATCCTGCCCGAGTACCCACCTTTTGTCTTGTTCCATCAACAAGCGGCGCTGTAATGTTCCGCTACTATGAATCAAACACGTCTGCTGCGCCTATCGCTCTTAGCGCTCCTTCTCCTCGCGGGTATCGGCGTGAACCTTGCCCAGAATCCGCCTGCAGCATCCAACGACGGCCCGGCAACACAGGGCGTCGGACTGATCCGAAATGATCCCGGCGCGTTTCAGGGCTACACCTTGCTTTCTCCGCTGCAGTCCACGGCAACTTACCTGATCGATATGAACGGCAAAGTCGTCAAGACATGGGAAGCGGGTTCCACGCCCTCCAGCATTGCGTACCTGCTCGAGAACGGGAATCTGATCCGCGCGGGTCTGCAAGGCAACTCGCCCTATGGTGGCGGAGTTGCGGGCGGCGGCGGGAAGCTTCAGGAATTCGACTGGAACGGGAACCTGGTTTGGGACTTCACGTATTCCAGCGCGACAACATTGCCCCACCACGATTTCACTCGCCTGCCCAACGGCAATTTCCTGCTGGTCGTTCAGGAGAAGAAAACCGCAGCGGAGGCTATCGCCGCGGGCCGCATCCCCTCGAGTGTCGAAGGGACCGATGTTCGCCCCGACAGTTTGATTGAGATCAAACCCAACGGGAAGACGGGCGGCGAGGTCGTGTGGGAGTGGCATGTCTGGGACCACTTGATTCAGGACCATGACAAAGAGAAGGCCAACTACGGTGACGTCGCCGCGCACCCCGAGCGCATTGACATCAACTACCCGGTGGTCGCGGGCCAGCGCAGCAATCCCGATTGGACGCACTTCAACGCCGTCGCATACAACGCGGATCTGAACCAGGTTGTCGTCAGTCTGCGGAATTTCAGTGAAATCTGGATTATCGACCACAGCACCACAACAGCGCAGGCTGCGGGAAAAACCGGAGGCCAAGCCGGCAAAGGCGGCGATCTGTTGTATCGCTGGGGAAATCCCCGCGTGTATCGTGGCGGGACACAGGCCGACCAAACACTCTTCGGCCAACATAACGTGCATTGGATTCCCAAAGGTCTGGCGGGCGCAGGTCACTTGCTCATTTTCAACAATGGCGATACGCGCCCGGTCACGAGATTTTCGAGCATCGAAGAAATCGCTTTGCCTGTGGACTCCAACGGACGTTACACGCTGGGCCCCGGCAACAAGTACGGCCCCGACCGTGCCGTCTGGAGCTACGCCGCGCCGAACCCCACAGACTTCTACTCCGCAAACATCTCCGGCGCGACGCGGCTGCCCAACGGTAACACGCTGATCTGCTCAGGCGCTCCGGGGATCGTTTTCGAGGTGACGCCGCAGAACAAGGTCGTGTGGCAATTCAACCTGCCCTCTTTCGCGGCGACCGGCGGACGTGGCGCAGCGGGTGGACCGGGCGCTGCCGGCGGACGTGGCGCAGCCGCGGGACCAGGACCAGGGGCTGCTGGTGGGCCAGGCGCTCCCGCAGGGCAGGGCGCTCCCGCAGGGCCAGGCGCGCGAGGTGGACGTGGCGCAGCCGGGGGCGCAGGCCGCAATGTTTTTCGCGCGTATCGTTATGCCGCCGACTTCCCCGGTCTCGCTGGAAAACAGCTGATTCCCGGGAAGACCCTGGATGAACTCGTCAACAACAGGTGACACTCGCGACGCGATTAGGTTTCCTTTGAGTCAGAGCAGCTCAGGGATGCCACGATGACGGTTGACGTTTACCGCACCGTATCGAACAGCCACATGGCGGAGGGCGTATTTGCTCACGTGCCGCAGGATCGCCTGCTGATTCAGGGCGATTTCTACGACGCTTCGTGGGAAATCTACTGGTGGCGGGACACCTATATGGATAACGTCCGGTATCGCAATCTGCAGGTAGAGCGCGACGTTCACGGCCGCGTGTCGTC
>Ga0207659_10002355_pt1 | contig 11257 bp, 8 predicted proteins | sample KBSM43metaG_FD_184330 | JGI IMG/M metagenome (GOLD analysis project Ga0207659, IMG submission 184330) | Miscanthus rhizosphere microbial communities from Kellogg Biological Station, Michigan, USA - KBS M4-3 metaG (SPAdes) (version 2) | ecosystem: Host-associated > Plants > Roots > Rhizosphere >...
GGAGTCTTTACAACAGCCGCTTTCCCTGACAGAGAGTTCCAGGGCCGGTTGGTTCATATCGGAAAGATCGTGGACGAACATACCCGGGTGGCGAGCGTGATTTTCGAAGTACCGAATCCCTCCGAGGTCCTCAGCATCGGGATGCAGGCGAACATCCGCCTTGACGCCGGACCGCAGACCGACGTGCTGCTCGTCCCGAAGGAAGCCGTTCTCGACAATGAGGGCAAGAAGATTGTCTATGTTTTGATCTCGGGCGAAGAGTTCGAACGCCGGGAGGTTGTCCCTGGCGATGAGTATGGCGGAATGGTCGCGATAGTCTCCGGCGTGAAAGCCGGCGAACGCGTTGTCACGCAGGGCGCCTATCAACTCAAACTTCAGGAGCTGCGGCCAGCCGATGCCGGGGCACACACACACGAAATCTAGGAGCGCGCATGCTGGACAAGATCATTCAGTGGTCTATCAAAAACCGATTGATCGTCATCGTCGCGGCTTCGATACTCCTTGCCTACGGCGGTATCGTCGCGGTTCGTTCACCGATTGATGTATTCCCGGATTTGACGGCGCCCACTGTCACGATCCTTACGGAATCCCACGGCATGGCCCCGGAAGAAGTGGAATCGCTCGTCAGCCTTCCGATTGAGGCAGTGATGAATGGAACCGCGGGTGTATTCCGGGTGCGATCCAACTCGGCCGCGGGAATTTCCCTCGTCTTTGTGGAATTCAACCTCGGCACCGACATCTATCGCGCCCGCCAGCTTGTCACCGAAAAGCTGGCTCAGGTGCGCCTGCCAGGAGGCATCCGTCCGCCTGTTCTTGGCCCGATTTCATCGACGATGGGTGAGATCATGCTGATCTCGATCACGAGCAAGACGACACCTGCCATGGAACTGCGATCCCTGGCGGATTGGGTTGTGCGCCCGAGGTTGCTTGGCGTCTCCGGTGTCGCCCAGGTGATGGTCATTGGTGGAGAGACACGGCAATTTCAGGTGCTCGTCGATCCGGCCAAGCTCCGCGATTATGGGCTGACGCTGCGCCAGGTCACCGATGCCGTCGGTGACTCGAACACGAACTCTTCGGGAGGTTTTCTCGAACGGCCCACTGAGGAGTACATGATTCGCGCCCGAGGGCGTGTCAACAGCCTGGAGGACCTGGCTAACTCGGTAATCGTCGTCCGAAATGGAACGCCGGTTCTCGTCAGGAACATTGCGACCGTCCAAATGGGGCCCGCGCTGAAGCGCGGCGATGGCAGCTTCAACATGCATCCGGACGTGGTGGCCACGATTCAAAAGCAGCCGAATGCAAACACGATCGAGGTGACTGCTCAAATAGAGGCTGCTCTTTCCGCGCTGAAGCCAACGCTTCCGAACGACGTCACCATCGAAACGAAAGCGTTCCAACAGGCCACGTTCATCGAGCGGGCAGTCGATAACGTCCAGCGTGCACTGCTGGAAGGCGGCGTTCTTGTCATGGTTGTGCTGTTCCTGTTCCTGTGGAACTTCCGCACCACCTTTATCAGCCTCACCGCGATCCCGTTATCGTTGATCACCGCGATCATCGCCATGAGCTACTTCGGTATCGGAATCAACACCATGACACTTGGCGGCCTTGCCATTGCCATCGGGGAGCTCGTCGATGACGCCATCATCGACGTCGAGAATGTCTTTCGAAGGCTCCGGCAGAACGCCCGGTCCGGTTTTCCCCAGCCGCCGGAGATCGTTGTATACCGCGCATCGAGCGAGATTCGAAACTCTATCGTCTTTGCGACGCTGATCATCGTTCTCGTGTTTCTTCCCTTGTTTAATCTGGGAGGATTCGAAGGCCGGATGTTTGCGCCCCTTGCTTTCGCCTACATCGCTTCGATCGCGGCGTCGCTGCTCGTGGCACTCACGGTCACACCGGCGCTTTGTTATTACCTGCTCGGACAATCAAGGATTCTGCGAGACGAAAGAGAATCGTGGCTGGTGTCCTGGCTCAAGAAACGTTATGCGAAGGTACTGGATTCCACGCTGCGCCATCCCGTCGAGATCATTGGCGCCTCAGCGGCCATGCTGATCATCGCCCTAATGGTCCTGCCTCTGATGGGCCGTGAGTTTCTTCCGCCTTTTAATGAGGGATCCCTCAACGTCAACATCACACTTCCGCCGGGAACCTCACTGACGGAGTCCAACCGGATCGGAAAAACTGTCGAACAAGTTTTGCATCAGACTCCCGAAGTGGCCTCTACAACACGCAGGACCGGACGTGCCGAGTTGGATGAACATGCTGCGGGGGTCAATATGAGCGAGATCGAAGTGGTCCTCCAGCCCTCCGGCCGTCCCCACACCGAAGTGATGGATGAAGTACGAGTGAACCTTAGCCGCATCCCGGGCGTCGTCTCGGAAGTCGGCCAGCCGATATCACACCGTATCGATCACCTGCTTTCGGGGACGCGCGCTCAAATCGCGATTAAGTTGTTTGGTCCCGACCTGGTCACTCTGCGGAACAAGGCAGAAGAGATCCGCAAGGAGATGGCAAGCGTTGCGGGAATCGTCGACCTGATGGTCGAGCCTCAGACTGGCGTCCCCCAAATTCAGATTAATCTGGATCGGCGCGCCGCAGCAGCCCTCGGCTTGCGTGCTGCAGACCTGGCCGAGACTGTGGATGTGGCCTTTAACGGTGAGGCGGTATCCCAGGTTCTGGAAGACCAACGCACCTACGATGTGATCGTGAGACTTGACGATGCTTCCCGTTCATCCATTGACACGATTGCCGCGACTCTTGTCGATACGCCTGCCGGCGCCAAGGTGCCGATTCGTCAGGTGGCTGAAGTGCGAGTCGATCAGGGACCCAATACAATCAATCGCGAAAATGTGCAGCGCCGGATCATTGTCCAGGCCAACGTCTCCGGCCGCGATCTTGGATCCGTCATAGACGAAATCCGCCAGAAGGTGCGGCAGAATGTTCCGCTTCCGGAGGGCTACTTCATTCAATACGGCGGACAATTCGAAGCGCAGGAGACCGCGGCACGGCAGATTGTGCTGATGTCGCTGATCGCAGTTGGAGGAATATTCCTTCTGCTTTACCTCGCACTCCGATCGTCGCGCCTGGCGCTGCTCGTGATGGCCAATCTGCCGCTCGCTCTGATCGGCGGGGTCGTTATGGTATTCCTCGCCGGCGGTACGCTGTCGATTGCATCCCTTATCGGCTTCATTACCCTCTTCGGCATCGCGGCCCGAAACGGGATCATGCTCATCACGCACTATCAGCACCTGACCCAGATGGAAGGACTTCCCTTCCGTGAGTCCATCGTTCAGGGATCTCTGGAGCGTCTCAGTCCGATCCTGATGACAGCGCTTGTCACCGGTGTTGGCCTCATCCCTCTGGCGCTCGGTGCTGGCGAAACGGGAAAGGAGATTCAGCAACCCATGGCGGTGGTCATCCTGGGAGGTATCGTCACCTCGACATTCCTGAATATGGTGGTGATTCCAGCGCTGTATCTAAGGTACGGACGACGAGAAAGGATTGAAGCAGAAGGCGCCATTTATGGGCCGGATAACGAACCGGCACCCAGCGCGTGAACGAAAATGGTGGATTCGTCAGAACCGATTCGACAGGAGAAACAGCCGAAGCCTTTGAGTAATTTCGTCCCTGACAAAGTATAAGCACGCGGGCCTTATCTGCCATGATTTGCGATCTCCCGCGAAGGCTGAGACGCAGCGGGATCTTTCACAGGCGAGGCACCCAGCAACCATCGAAAAAGGAGCGTTGCACAAAGAGCTCCAACGAATTGTGCGGCAATAAATCCGGGCAGGTCCGCGACGCGAATTCCCGAAAACGTATTCGTCAACGACCTCGCCATGGTGACCGCAGGATTCGCAAACGCCGTTGATGCCGTGAACCAATAACCCGCTGTGATGTAGGCGCCGACCGCGAAGGGCGCCGCATGAGGTCGCGAGCGAGAACAGCCCCAAATGACAGAAAGCAATCCAAAGGTCGCAACCCATTCGCTAAACAGCTGGGCACCTCCCGCTCGCGCATGCTGTGAGGCCGAAAATAGAACCTCTCCAAACATCACGTGTGCTGCCGCTACTCCCGCGAAAGCACCGAGGATTTGTGCGACGACATACCCTGGAACCTCCTTCCATCGGAAAGCTCCCTGAGAAGCAAGGGCCAGCGTCACCACGGGATTAAAGTGAGCGCCCGAGACAGGACCGAACGCGAGAATGATAGCCACGAGCATTGCGCCGGTTGCCAGAGTGTTCGCCAGAAGGGCAATGGCCACATTCCCGGCGCTCAGACGCTCTCCCATGATGCCCGAGCCGACGATTGCTGCCAGGAGCAACATTGTCCCCACGGCTTCGGCGACTAACGTCCTTCCCCGGGAATTCATAAGCACAGTCGCTCAACGCAAGGCTCAAATCTACAGTCCAAGTGGTGGCTCATTGTTGCCCTATCCGGTCGATTTCCTTCTTGAGGGCCAAGCTGTCAATACTCGCCAGCGGCAGGGAGAGGAACAAGCCAATCCTCCGATCGAGGGTAATAAAAGCATCGTGAAAGGCCTTCTCGATTTCCTGCGGTGCACCGGCGACCGCGGCCGGATCCGGCACTCCCCAGTGCGCCGTTACGGGTTGGCCCGGCCACACGGGACATGCCTCCCTGGCGGCGTTGTCGCACACCGTAAAAATAAAGTGCAGCTCCGGGGCTCCTGGTTTGGCGAATTCATCCCAGTTCTTGCTTCGCGCTTGGGCGGTGGGTAGCCTGGCAATTTCGAGTTGACGCAACGCTTCTGGATGGACGCGTCCCGTGGCGTGACTCCCCGCGCTGTACGCGGTAAACGCGGGAAAGCCCCTTTTGTTCATGATGGCTTCGGCCATGATCGAGCGGGCAGAATTCCCCGTGCATAGGAACAGAACATTGTAATGGCCTTGCATAACGGCACCTGTCTATAAGGTCTGTCTCTCTGCCTGGGCCAACTCTCGAAGCGGCGCGACGACGGACCGATCAAATCTCAGGAACAGCATTCCGGGCCACAGCACCCCTTGGGTTTTGTTGCCCGAATAAACGCACTCATGAACTTTCCATCGACCTCGGAGGCGATTGCGTCGACGTCAATCCCCTGACCGGCCAGAAACGTTCGAGCGTCCTCTACCCGATAAACTCGTGTGGCTTCGACGCCAATATTTTCGAATCCTGCGGATTTCAACTTCGACCGGTAATCGTTTTCTTCCAGGGCGCCGGCGATGCAACCCACCCAGAGCAGAACCTTTTCACGGATCTCCGCAGGCATCTGGCCATGCGTGACCACATCGGATACGGCAAACCGGCCGCCGGGCTTCAGTACTCGAAATGCCTCCTTGAGGACTTGATCCTTATCGGCGGACAAGTTGATCACGCAGTTCGAAATGATGACGTCGACAGAATTGTCCGGGAGAGGAATATGCTCAATCTCCCCTTTCAGGAACTCAACATTTCCAAGACCGGATTTCCTCTGATTGTCCCGGGCGAGCGCGAGCATCTCGTCCGTCATGTCCAACCCGTACGCCTTGCCCGTCGGGCCCACGCGCTTTGCAGACAGCAGGACATCAATGCCGCCACCTGAACCCAGGTCGAGAACGGTTTCTCCCGGCTGAAGTGTCGCGAGCGCTGTGGGATTGCCACAACCCAACGACGCTTTCAACGCCTCCTCTGGAATCTCGAGTGTTTGATTTTCGTCGTACAGCCGAGACGTTATTGGATCGACGTCTGTCTCACACGAGGCCGCTGTGGCGCCGCAGCACGAACTGCCACCAGACAGCACGCGCAGGGCGGCCTCGCCATATTTCTCTTTCACGACTTCTTTAATATTCGTTGTGCTCATATTCCTCCTACTTGCAGCAGACGATCTTCTGCGGTTCGACAGCCTTGTTCCGCGTGCAGCACTCCGCGTACAGAAAGCCAAGCAGTTCCTGCAGCGCATCGGCATTCGCGGAGTACCAAAGGAATGTCCCTTCGCGGCGGACCTGGACGAGGCCCTCGTGTTTTAACTTTTCCAGGTGGTGAGACAGAGTGGAGCTTGCAATATCGAGCTCACCTCCGATGTCGCCGACAATGAGGCCTTCCGGATGCGCCGACAGCAACAGTTGCATGATTCGAAGACGCGGCTCAGTCCCCATGGCGGCGAGCATGTCTGCGTAGCGGACGATTTGGTCGGATTGTTTTTTACTGGCTGGCACGCTCCCCATCCTTTCCGTATTTCTACAATAATCGAATTATCGAAACAGTCAAGTCGGTATTTTCGGGCGTACGAGAGCAGGTGATTCAGCGCAGGTGCGCGCTATTGTCGCTGTTCTCTCCAAAATTGCACTGATTGCCGAGCACCTCCCGCGCAGAGTCTGCAAAAAATACATCGAAATGTTCGGCGAGAAATTTTCCTGGAGCAGCCTCGTTCTGCGTTGTGGGTCGAATTCCGAATGCGTAAACTCCCCTGCATGCCCACGACTGAAAGTGCTGCAGCCTTCGACAAGCTAGTAGAAAAAAGAGCCCAACTTAACGACATTTCCAAGCAGCTTCACGACGCTCTGGCGCATCGGACGAGCATCTCCGGCAACACTCGGTACAGGGAACTCCAGGCAGCATGGGATGACGCCTTTCGCGAGTTTGAATCCGCGACTGATGAATTCTCCGCGATCGTTAAGCGCATGCATGAGGAGGCGGAGGCCCGTCGCATTGAGGAATCAGAGACCGAGTAAATCCCAACGGCTCCTTGCTGCTGGCCAGAACGGCGACGGTCGGGTATTTGATCATTGCAGCTCACCAAGCGAAATCATCGCGCCAGCAAATTCCTCGGAGTTCTCCACGGTGCCCTGGATATGCACGAACACCTCAAACGCATTCTTTAGCGGACCGCGACCGCGTCACAAGGGACTGCAGTATGGAATCCAGAACGCCATCGAGTTCCTTGCCGACATCCTCTGCAAGAAATCGCAGAATGAGATAGCCGTTCTGTTGCAACAGCCGGTCTTTCCGGCGATCGCGTCGGTAGGCCTCTGGATCGGAGAGATGCTGCGAACCATCGAGTTCAACAGCGATACGCAGAGACTCGTTAAGAAAGTCGACCTCCATTTGACTCTGACCATCGAACGGAATTGGGACCTGCACGTTCAACTGAAAGCGGCCTTTTGTCGCGGGGAGGGTCTCAAGACGACGATATAGGAAAGCTTCGCTCGCGCTGCGTGCTCTATCCACACCTCTGACTTCCGGCGGTGACGGTTTGATTGCGCGGACAAACAGATTTGCCAGTGGTGTATCGACACCGTCCCGAATGAGCCGCCGAACGGTGGCGGCGTAATCACGCTTCCATTCCGGGTCCGACGGAAGAACGACGTCTGCAGGCCAGCCCGGAACAGCGCTTGCGGGCAGGGAGATGGAATATCCAACTGCCTCGTATCCACGGCAACGCCGATCGAACATTCGAGACAGCATTGGCACGTTCAAGTCCGCGTAGTCGTAGATGCGAACTTCCCGCTTTCCGTCGTAGAGACGGTGCAGCCGTCCCGCATATTGCGCAATAGTTCCATGCCAGGACACCGGCAGCGTCAGAAACATCGTGTCTAGCCGCGCATCATCGAATCCTTCGCCTATGTAACGGCCGATCGCGAGAATGACCCGACCCTTTCCCGCGGAGATTGCGGCTACCTCGGCGGCAGCAGTTTCGCGTTGTTTCTTTCCCATACCGCCTCGGAGCACGATCACGCGACCAACTCTTCCCTCCAATTGAGTGGCAAGACTGTCGAGATGTTCATTTCTTTCCGTAAGCACGAGCGGCGAGCGTCCGTTTTCGACGGCCTCAATTACATCCTCGCAAATGCGGCGATTCCGCGATTCGTCGCCGACGAGTTCCCCGTAGAGCGAAGTGAACTCGATTCGCTTGTCCGAAGGAGGCGGCAGTGTCTGCTGAAAGGCTGTCGGGCGCACGAGAACGCTGTGAGTAAAGGGCCGCCGCATCGCCTCCGCCTTCGCGTTCACACGATGCCGCATCGGGCCGCACTGCATGAAGATGATTGGATGATGGCCATCCTTCCGCGTGACCGTTGCCGACAGTCCCGTAACGAACCTTGCTTTTGCGCGCCGGACGACTTGCTCAAAGCTGTGCGCCGATAAATGGTGGCACTCGTCGACGATCAAATAACCATATTCACCGACGCAATCGTCGACGACACCTTTGCGAACCAGACTTTGAATGACCGCAACGTCCAACCTGCCTGTCGGCTTCCGGCGCCCGCCGCCGATGCGTCCGATCTCCTGATTGTTGATATTCAGAAACGACGACAGGCGTTCCACCCATTGATCCAGCAGCTGACGTCGATGGACCAGCACGAGTGTGTTGACGCCGCGCTCTGCGATCAGCCAAGCCGCCACGACTGTCTTGCCGAACGCCGTAGTCGCGGCCAATACACCAATATCGTGGCCCAGCAGCGAATCAGCCGCCGCCTTTTGCTCCGACCGGAGATTTCCTTGAAAGGTCACCTGCAAAGGTAGTCCGTGGCACCGCTCGTCGCGAACGACAGAAGTAATGTTCAGGTCCGACAAAAGTTGCTGAGTATCCTCCAAGCAGCCGCGCGGTAACCCTATATGTTGCGGATAGTCTTCGGCGCGCGCGATGATCCGCGGCTTGTCGTACGTTGGCAGGCGCATGGTCTGCGCTTTGTAGAACTCGGGATTCTGAAAGGCCGCCAGACGCAGCAACCGGTTCCGAAGGCCCGGTGGCAGTCCGTCCTTCGCGATGTAGATCTCGTTCCCAACTACAAGCTCCAGAGTGTCAGGAAGGTCTCCAACAATCGGGGGGTCTTTCCGAAGGCGCGAGGGCGGCGCCGTCCATGGCTCCACATCGTCTTCATCCATCTGCGGTAACCGCATGCCGATGACACGTCCCCTCCGTTCAGCCTCGCGCACTAGGTCATCAACTGTGGTTCTGGACACTCTCTGCGCCGACGACAGAAACGACCACTGATCTTCGTGGGGGACCATCTGATCATCCAGGAAAACGCTATTCCCCAAGTCTCGCGGCTGCTTCTGAAGCGGCAGTGCGATCAGATTGCCGAAACCTCCGTGGGGCAACGTGTCTTGATTCGGAAAGAATCGATCATAGGAACCAAAGCCAACGTCCGGTCGGCGTTCCATCGATTCAGTCAAAACGAATGAACCCAGCCTTCGCGCAGATGCGGCGGTGATGGCATCCTCGAAGAAGAACCACACGTGCCCACCATGACCGGACCGGGACCGTTCCAGCACAGCCGGTATGCCCATAGCACGGCAGGTCTCCAGAAATGTACCTGCGTCCTCGCACCAGCCTTCCTTATCGAAGTCGACGGCTAGGAAGAAGCACGACTCATCCTGAAGCATCGGGTAAATACCGGCGACAAACGGCTGACCCGCTGGATCAAATCCCGACAAATGCCAACGAATTACTTCATCAGTGATTGGAAGAAACCGTTGATGCTGGCAATCCCCACATTTGATTCTCGGTTTCTCACAGATACCTCGAACCCACTCGTTGCCGCAAGCGGGCGCGTAACCGGACTTTCCGGTTTTCCGGCTCTCGAACCGCCGCGGATAGACATCGTCTCGTCCGCGGAAGAGCGAACGAAACAGCCGGATCTTGGCGTCCGCCGTCGAGTATTGATTGACGAGAGTCGCTTCGAGAAGCATATAGGTTGGACTATACACGCCGTTGGTTCGCAACGTGTTCCCTGGGGCAGCGCTCTTTTGATTCGCTGATGAGTGCAGACCCGTCAGGCTGAGGCCCTCGCGCGTTCCTGGATCTCGAGATACCGAGTCTTTAACTCCGAACGAGGGCAGATTTTGGAACGGATCGCCTGCTCGTAAGTTTTCGCCCAAAGATCCCACTGCTGGTGCCGATCAAGCATATGGAGCAGCACGTATAGCGCGACCTCCGGTTCTTCCCGCACGTAATGTCTATGAAAGTATTCAACGGCTTCTTCGTACTCGCAGAGAGCCATATGACAGAGAAAGCCTAATCGAGCAAGGTTCTGAAGGAACTCGCGTCTTTGATATTCAATGGAACGACCCTCGTAGGATTTCGAGGCAGATCTCGGCGAAGCATTGTCAGTTGAGGCACTACTCCACATCTGTTCACAACTGGCGATGGCAATTTCTTTGAGGTCGGGCGTATCGAGAAATGAGACTAGTGCTTCAAGCAGGTCGTCATAGAGCGTGTACCGGTTGAGCTCGTGCTTCAAAGCCAACTCGATGCTGTTCCGAACAAAATCTCGCGGATTTTCATGGCGTCGTTTGTGGCTTAGCACCGCTCGAAAAAATCCTCTTGCGAGACTCCAACGGATTGAAACGAATCGTAGGCGCTGAACAACGTGTAGCGGCAGGAATAGCAGAGCATGACATATAACTTCTCCAACAACTCGGCGGCCTTGGCGACGTTCGCTTCCATCGCAACTGCATGATTGATGTTCTTGAATAAGCGCAGAACTGTAAACCGCCACTGTGACCGCTCGTGCTTGGGAACCACAGGGTTGGCAATGTAATAGTAATAGTTGTAAGCATTGCTTACGAATCGTTCCGTTTCAGACTCCAGGGCTTCGATGTGGGGTACCACTTCACTTTTTCTGTTCTTCCGCTTAGAAGCGGGACTGCAAATCATGTCGTCGATGCCATGGTCCTCTTTCACACGCTTCGGCATGGCTTTGTACATCTCGACCAGCAACCTTCTGAGTTGCTCGGTTGTGTAGCCACCGATTGTCTTGTTCAGTTCCGCAACTTTCATGTTCCTCCTAAAAGGGTATTTCGTCGTCCCACGTATCGGGCGCTGCTTCGGAATACGAAAGACCCGCATCGGTGAAGAATCTTGCTTCCTCGATGGTGATACCGTATGGCGCACCTCCGTCGGTATATCCTGCAATGAACGCGAATCCGTAAAAGGTTTCTTCGCTGATTAGGAAATTCTCTTCGCGTTTGCACTTTTTGTTCTGCGCACGCGAAGCCGCCAACACCGCTCTTTCGTATGCCGGATCGATCGCAACCCCTAACAGCCGTAATTCTCGAATCGCGCAAAGAGAATCGACTCCAAAATGCTTTCGATATCCCTGAGCGATGTTTTTACCTGGATAGGATCGCAGCCATGTTTTAGCCGCGTGCAGCCGGCCTTGGCGAGTGAGTCGTTTGTGACGCGGCGGAAGTGGCTTGCGCTTACGAGACATCCCAATCTCCAGGTTGATTCCTTGTATCTGAAGAACGGGACAGTGAAGGTCCGAGTGAAACTCGAACG
>Ga0207659_10002358_pt1 | contig 11254 bp, 7 predicted proteins | sample KBSM43metaG_FD_184330 | JGI IMG/M metagenome (GOLD analysis project Ga0207659, IMG submission 184330) | Miscanthus rhizosphere microbial communities from Kellogg Biological Station, Michigan, USA - KBS M4-3 metaG (SPAdes) (version 2) | ecosystem: Host-associated > Plants > Roots > Rhizosphere >...
GACGCGTCCACCGGATGCCTGCCTTCGCCGGGATGACCGGGAGGTTTCTCGCACGGGTGACGCTCCCCGCAGGGATTGCTATGGCATTCGACCCATTCGGCGACGTGGTCCAACGCTTCATCGGGGACCACGGTGAACTGGTGCTCGGCCATCATGCCGGCCCAGCCCGGCGCGCGGTAGTACGCGTTGTCGATGCCGCGCTCGCCCAGCTTCTCGTTCAGCGAGAGGTCCTGCGCGGTGTCGTCGCGCGCGACGACGAGCACGCTGCCGGCGCGGATCTCGCGCTCGAGCAGGTCGATGGAGCGGACCTGGGCAATGGTCTCGGCCGACATGACGAAGCCGGCGCTTTCCAACGCGCCGTCGATCTCCTGCGCCTCGCGCTCGGCTGTCATGGCGATCGCCTGGAGCTCGCGCACGAAGGTCTTGCCCTTGACGACGGGATTCCACATCACCAGCAGGTCCGCGGGCGCTTCCCACGTGGCCATCGCGGCGAGCGTGCCGCCGAGGCGCACCCCGATGAGGCACACGCGCGGACGGCCGGAAAGCTCACGCGCCTTCGCCACCGCGGCGCGAATGTCGGCAAGCCAACGCCCGACCCGGTCCGGGTCGAGGTCGCTTCCCGGGGAATCGCCTATGCCGTGGTAGTCGAAGCGAAGCGCCGCAATGCCGCGATGCGCAAGACGATCGGCAAGATGGCGGATGGTCCGGTGCGCGCGCGTGTACTCGTGCCCGACCGGAGCACAAAGTACGGCGACGCAGTCGCGCGGCGGGACCGCTTCATCCGAGTGAAGCCAGCCGAACGCCGCGTTTGCGCCATCGCCGATGTAGAGAGGTTGTCGTCGCATCGTCCCCGTTCAGTCGTCGCCCGCGACCGCCTCGGCCTGCGCGCGCTCGGGGCTCAGGCTCGCCACGTACCACTCCAGCGCGCGCTCGAGGCCGTCGTGCACGCGCACGGTCGGCTTGAAGCCGAGCAGCTTCGTCGCCTTGGAGATGTCGGCGCGCGAGAAGCGCACGTCGCCCGCGCGGAAGTCGCGATACACCGCGGGCGCGCAATTGAAGTCCGGGTCGCGCTCCTGCAGCAGCTCGCGAAGGGACGTGAAGAGCTGGTTCAGCGACGTCTGGTCGCCCAGCGCCACGTTGTACACGCGGTTCACCGCTTCGTCGTTCTGCACGGTGGCCGCGAGGATGTTCGCCTGCACCACGTTGTCGATGTAGCAGAAGTCGCGCGCCGTCTCGCCGTCGCCGTTGATGTACACGGTCTCGTCGCGCAGCATCGCGGCGATCCACTTCGGGATCACGGCCGCGTACGCGCCGTCCGGATCCTGGCGGGGGCCGAACACGTTGAAATAGCGCAGGCCCACGGTCTGCAGCCCGTAGCAGCGCCCGAAGACGTCGGCATAGAGCTCGTTCATGTACTTGCCCGCGCCGTAGGGCGAAAGCGGCCGGCCGATGGTTTCCTCGACCTTGGGAAGCCCCGGATGATCGCCGTAGGCCGCGCTGGAGGCCGCGTACACGAAGCGCTTCACTTTCGCGTCGCGCGCCGCCACCAGCATGTTGAGGAAGCCGGTCACGTTGCTCTCGTGGCTCGCGATGGGATCGTCGATGGAGCGCGGCACGCTGCCCAGCGCCGCCTCGTGCAGCACGTAGTCGACGCCCTTGCACGCCTCGTGGCAGGTCTCCAGCGAGCGGATGTCGCCGCGGATGAAGCGGAAGTTCGCCCACTTCTGCGCGCCCACCGCGGCCTCGACCTGGTCGAGGTTGTGCTGGAAGCCGGTCGCGAAGTTGTCGAGGCCCACCACGCGCTGGCCCTTGTCGAGCAGCGTTTCGATGAGGTTGGAGCCGATGAATCCGGCGCAACCGGTGACGAGCCAGGTGTTCTGTTTTTCCATGGTCACTCCTTTGTTTACTTGGCCGCGGCGGGCGCGGGGCCCGGGCTGCGCATCGATTCGAGAAAGCTGGCGAGGCAGCGCCGCTGTCCGGTGAGGAACAGCGCCGCGGGATACAGGATGGCCATCAGCACGCCGCCGGCGGCGAGGCGCGCGAACGGGGGCAGCGCGAAGTTATCCAGCGCGACCCCGGCTATGGACGCAGACAGCGCCGCAGCGGCAAGAATTCCCGCCAGCGTCGCCCAGTCCTGCAGCTTGACGAGCGGCGTATCGGAAAGCCGCGCCAGGCGGGTGAGCGAAAGGACCCGCTCGCTGTAGAGCGCGACCACGCTGCCCACCGCGGCACCCGGGAGCCCCCAGGTCATGGCGCCGAAGTACGAGAGCGGGATGGCAAGCGCCAGCACGAGGCCGTTCACCCAGGCGGCGAAGGCGCCCTGCTTCATGAGGAAGAGCACGCTCTGGATCTCGACGACCAGGATCATCAGGCCGAAGACGTAGATGCGAAGGACCGGGACCGCGTCCAGGTACGCAGCCGTGTAGACCAGCGTGATGAGCGGGACCGCGAACACGAAGGCAAAGGCGAGCAGCGGGAAGACGAGGAGCGCCACCATGGAGTTGGCGCGGCTGTTCAGCGCCAGCATCGAGCGCGTGTCGCCGCTCGAATGCATGCGGCTCATGCTCGGCAGGAACACGTGGTTCACCGACTGGCGGCACATCTGCACCACGGGACCCAGCACGGTCGCGACCGAGAACGACGCGAACTGCGCCACGCTGAAAAGGGCCGCCGCCACCCACTGGTCGCCCTGCGAGCGCATGCCGTGGAGCATTCCCGAGAGACCGAAGGGCGCGGCGTGCTTCACCTGCTCCTTGAACGGCTCGGTGGCGAGCCACGGACCGCGCAGGCCGTGATGGCGACGCACGTAAATGAGGAGGATCGCGGCCTTGATCGCCGTGAGGAAAGCGAGCGCCCAGAGCACCGCGCCCAGGTCGCGCGTGACGAGGGCGACGGCGGAGAGGAACACCGCCCGGAATGCCGACAGCGAGACGATGAGCTTCGCCTGCCAGTCGACGCGCTCGTCCACCGTGGGAAGCACATCCAGGACCCAGGAGAAGATCCACAGCGCCGCGATCAGCATCACCGGCACCGCGTGGTGGTTCACGAGGCCGCGCATGGACTGCGGCAGCAGCGGGTTGTACGGGGAGAGCGCCCACGCGGCCGCCAGCGCGGCGACCGCCATGAAGATGAGGCACTGGTTGAGGTACAGGCGCTGCTTCTCGCTGTCGGAGCGCGGCAGGAAGTAGTAGAGCGTCTGCGGCATGCACATCGGCGTGATCATGAGCAGCGTCGAGATGCCGAGCCACAGCAGCCGGTACTCGCCGAAGGAGTGCGGATCCAGCGCGCGCGTGAGCACGACGGGCAACAGGAACTGCAGCCCGTAGTCGAGCGCGAACGCCGTCCCCAGGGAGATGGCGCGGCGTTCCAGCGATCGGGACGCGGCGTTCATGCCCTCCCCGTCAGGGAAAGGATCTCCCGCTCGTACTTGTCGATGATGGCGTCCACCGAGTGCGTCTCGCGGTAGAAGGACTGGCAGCGCTGCGACAGGGCATGCCACTGGAGGTCGTCGCGCATCAGGCGGTCGATCTTCCACGTGGCCTGCGAGACATCCGCGGCGATCTCGTAGACCGGCTCGCCCTGGCGGCGCGAGCCCGTGTCGATGAAGCCCACGCTCGGGATGCCGCGGGCCCAGGCCTGCAGGAACGTGTTCGGGAAGCCCTCGTATTCCGACGTGTTCAGGAAGACGCGCGCGCCGTTGAAGTGCTTCTCCGTCTCGGCGAGCGGGACGAAGCCCTTGATCTCCAGGTTCGGCAGCGACCTTGCCGCTTCCTTGAGGGACGCGAAGTATTCCTGCGAGCGGCGATCCGGGTCCGGGCCGCCGATCATGACGAACTTGTGCGCCGGGAGACGGCGCGCGATCTCGAGCGCGAGCTCCGCGCGCTTCGAGGGACGGATGCTCGCCACCCACAGCACGTAGCCCGCGCGGTCGCTCTTCGCGCCGGGCGGCGGCGAATAGCAGCTGGGAATCAGCGTGCCCTCGCGCTGGTAGTTGTCGCGCAGCTCCTGGTGCTGCTGCGGATTCTGCGTGATGACCTTGTCCACGCTCCTCAGGCCGCGCTCGAAGATCCAGCGGTCGCGCGCGTAGCGGATCTCCTGCTTGCCGGGGATGAAGTCCACGTCCGAGGCGCCCGAGTAGATCGACTTGCGGCCGTGCCTGCGGCAGAACAGCGAGACCCAGCCCGTGTACGCCGCGGCGGTGCGCTGGTAGTAGACGTCCGCGTCGGCGCGCCCGAGGGCGCGCCACAAGGAGGTGAGACGCGGATAAACGTAGCGGACGACGGGAATGCCCTCGTCCGGCTTGTGCATGTTGATGATGCGCACGCCCTGCACTTCGGCGCCGTCGGGCTGGCCGTAGTCGTAGCAGATCATCGAGACGCGATAACCCCTCGCCGCCAGGGCGGGCGCGATCATGCTCTGCTGCACCTCGGCGCCGCCCACGACCTTGATGTCGTTGGAGCGCGAGATCACCGGCCACGTGGTCGGCGCCACGAAGCAGATGCTCGGCTTTTGCGCCGACGGAGCGGCGTCGCTAGGCAGCGAAGCGAAGCGCGCCGCTGCGGACATATCGTTCATAGACCTTTTCCAGGTTCTGCGTGGCTCTCTCGATGCTCGCGTGCGCGTGCACCCAGCGTTTCTGTTGCGTGGAGATCTCGTCGTGGCGCTGCTCGGCGTCCACGACCGCGCCGGCGATGAGGGCCGGGTCGCGCTTCGTGATCACCTGCGGCTCGGGCAGGATGCGTTTGATGTCCGAGTAATCGGTGCTCACCACCGGCACGCCGAGCACCATGGCTTCGAGCACCGAGTTGGGGAAGCCTTCCCAGGCCGAGGTCACGTAGAGCACGTCGCACTGCTTCACGATGGCGGGCAGGTCCTTGCGGGCGCCCGCGAAGATGGCGCGCTCGGCGATGCCCAGGCGCTTGTAGTGCGCCATCACCTCGTCCTTGTACCGGCTCGTGTCCGAGTGCACGCCGGGCTTGTAGCCGGCGGCGTTGGGCGCGGCGAGCGAATCGCCGAGGAAGAGCACGCGCCACTCGGGCGAGCGCTTCACCAGCTTCTCGGCCACGTCCACGGCGAGGTGGTAATCCTTGGCGGGCTTGATGGCGCCGATGAAGCACGCGACCTTGCAATCGCGCGTGCCGAAGAATTCCTGCTTGTAGTCGCGATCCGTCTCGGCCTGGCGCTCGAAGTCCTCGACCCGCATCCCGTTCCACACCACGTGCATGTGCTTCGGGTCGTAGCCGTAGAGCTTCTGCGCGAACGTGCTGCCCTCGTGGCTGTTGGCCACGACACCGTGCACGAAGGGCTTGGTGACCAGGTGCGCGATGCGCTGCGTGGTCGAGATCGTGTAGTTGCTCGAGCGCTCGGAATTGAGCACCGGCACGCCGGTGCCGATGGCCGCGATGCGCCCGTAGACGTCGCCGTCGAAGAGGAAGCCGTGGATGATGTCGGGCTTCCAGTCCTTGATGTAGCGGCGCAGCTTCGCGAGCACGCGCCGGTCGAGCTTCGACTGCTTCTGCTCGACCACGAGCTCGACTCCCGAGCCTTCCAGGTCCTTCGCGCGCGGCACCACGTTGTTCAGCGTGAAGATCGCCGCGTCGTGGCCGTGGCGCACGAGCTGGCGGGAGATCTCCACGACCTGCTTCTGGGCGCCGCCCAGGTCCAGGTCGCTGATGATGAAGAGCACGCGCATCGTCAGGTCCCCGTCATGGAAAGGCCGCCGGGAGACTCGAGATGGGGACGGCCCTTCTCATAGCCGGTGTCCCACTTGTCCCGCCACATCTCGAAGGCGATGAGCAGCCACACCTTCTGCACGTCGAGCCGGTCGTTCTTCGGACCGCCGTCGCGGAAGTTCGACACGGTCGCGGCCACCATGTCGGGGTCGAACAGGCCGCCGGCGCGCACGCGAGACGGCGACAGGTATTCGTCGATGAGGGGCGAGAGCTCGCCGCGCAGCCACTTCGAAAGCGGGATCGCGAAACCCTGCTTCGGGCGCTCGATCAGCTCGCGCGGCACGTGGCGATAGAGGATCTTGCGCATGAGGTGCTTGGTGCCGAGCGCGCCCCGCCGCATCTCGGGCGGCAGGCGCAGCGCGAACTCCACCAGGCGGTGGTCCAGCAGCGGCTCGCGGCCTTCCAGGCCCGCGGCCATCGTGGTGCGATCGACTTTCACCAGGATGTCGTCGGGCAGGTAGTGGCGCAGGTCGCAGCGCACCATCTGGTCCGCGAAGCCGTGCACGTCGGCGATGCGCTCGCGCGCAACAGGCTTGCGTCCCAGCAACGAGGTGATGTCCCACGGCGTCCAGAAGGACATCGCAAGGTCGTAGATCGTCGGGCGATCGAGTGCGGGGAAGAGCACCTGGAGCTTTTCCACGCGCTCGACCAGGTTGCGGCGCAGGTTGTGGCCGCGGCCCAGGCCGCGCAGCACGCCCATGGGGAACCTGGCGATGGCTTCGCGCAGCGCCGACGGGATCTTCGAGAGCGACCGCTCGCGCTCGAGCACCACGCCGTAGTGCGAGTAGCCGCTGAAGAGCTCGTCGCCGCCATCGGCGGAGAGCGCGACCTTCACGTGCTCGCGCGCCATCTTCGAGACGAGGTACGTGGGAACGCCGGACTGGTCGCCGAACGGCTCGTCGAAGAGGCCGGCCCACTCGCCCATCACGCCCAGCATGTCCTTGGCCGTGACGATCTTCTCGGTGTGGCGCGTGCCCAGGTGTTGCGCCACCTGCTTCGCGAAGCGCGACTCGTCGTAGCGCGGGTCGTCGAAGCCGATGGTGAAGGTGCGGATCTCGCCGCCGCCGTAGCGCTGCAGGAGCGCCGTCACGAGCGACGAGTCGAGTCCGCCCGACAGGAACACGCCCACCGGCACGTCCGAGACCATGCGATAGCGGCACGCGTCGACCAGCAGGTGCTCGAGGCGGTGCTCCAGCTCGTCCTCGGAACCGGTGAGCCGCGGCTCGGCCGGCGGCGCCGTCCAGTACGGGCGTGCGACGGGCTCGCCGACTTCGCCCAGCTCCAGCCAATGGCCGGGCATCAACTTGTGCACGTCGCGATAGATCGATCGCGGCGCGGAGATGTAGCCGTACTGCAGGTACTCGCCCAGGGCGTCGCGATCGATCTGCGGCTTCCATTCGCGGAATGCGCGCAGCGCCTTCAGCTCCGAGCCGAACCACAAATGCGTGCCGTCGAAGGCGTAATAGAGCGGCTTCACGCCCATGCGGTCGCGCAGCAGCCACAGGCGATGCTCGCGCTCGTTCCACACGGCGATGGCGAACATGCCCACGAACTTGTCCACCGCCTTCACGCCCCACTCCTGGAGCGCGGCGAGGATCACTTCCGAGTCGCCGCTCGAGCGGAAACGATGGCCCAGCGCCTCGAGCTCGGCGCGCACCACGGCGAAGTTGTAGACCTCGCCGTTGAAGACCATGGTGAGGGCGCCATCGGCCGAGCGCATCGGCTGGTGGCCGAGCGGCGAGAGGTCGAGGATCGAAAGGCGCGTGTGGCCGAGCGCCACGCGCCCGCCGTTTCGAACCCACACGCCGCTGTCGTCGGGACCGCGCTGCTTCAGGCTGTCCACCGAGGCCGCGAGGTCCGCGAGCCAGGCGGACGAGTCGCCGCGACGTGCCCAGTAACCCGTGATTCCGCACATGTCAGAATTTCCTTCCCATGCGACGCGCCCGGTCCTTCTCGATCCGGCGCTTCGAGGTCACGCCGAACATCATCCCGATGGCGAGCCAGAGGAAGCTCTGCTCCGGGACGGGCGTGAAGCTCGAGCCCACGAACCCCGCGGCGGCGAACGCCACGAGCGACGCCGCGGCGCCTTCGAAAAATCCCTGCTGGTGCGGCTCGAGCTCCTTGTCCTTGGCGAGCTTGCGGAAGCCCTTCCAGACCGTGAACCAGAAGCCGAGGACGAGGATCGCGCCGACCAGGCCGAAATCGATGAGCGCGCCCAGGTACGCGCTGTGCGGGTGCGTCACCTCCATCATCTCGCCCATGCGCATGGCGGGCGCCCACAGCACCGATTGCAGGCCGTGGCCGAACAAGGGGCTGTCGACGAGCTGGGGCAGGAGCGGCGTCCAGATGTCGCTCACGCGGCCCGCGCTCATGCCCGTGGCGCCCGATTCGACGCCCATGCCGAGGCGATACCAGATCGCGCCCGGGGTGAAGAGGACGACCGCGGGAACGATGAGCGCGAGGAAGAAGAACGTCTTCTTCGTGGGCCGCGAGATCACGTAGATGATCCCGATGAGCACGAGGCTGATGATCGCCGCCCGCGAGAACGTGAGCATGAGCGCGACGCAGACCACGCCCATGGTGAGGAAGAGCATCGTCTTCAGCATCGGGTGCTTGCGGGGCAGCGTCCGGTCCCAGGTGAAGAACAGGATGCCGAACGCGGTCGCGTAGAGGCGGCCCAGGTCGTTCGCGTGCATTCCCAGCGGCGAGAAGAAGAAGCGCGCGTACTCGCTCGCGAGGTCGCCGAAGCGCACCGGCGAGTTGAGGAAGAAGAGGATCACGAGCGCGCCCATGATCCACATCGAGATGATCATCGGCGTGAGGAACTTGGCCGGCTCGCGGCTGCGCGCGTACGCCGCGCTCACCAGGAGCGCGTACATCACGATGATCAGCGGCTTGAGCACCACGTCGCGCAGGTACGTGACCTCGTTGTAGAAGTCGATCGACTCGGACAGGCGGAAGACCTGGGGGATCGCGGCCACGTTGCCCATGCCGTTCAGGCCCGCCAGGATGAGCGGCAGGATGTAGACGGGCAGGATCCAGAACGGCATGAAGCGCCGCATGGTGCCGTCGGGGAGGGCCGCCAGCGTGTACGCCGCGAGGGTGCCCACCAGCAGCACGTTCAGCGGGTTCATGCCGGTCACGCCGAACATCGAGCGCGGGAAGATGTAGCTCGAGCTGATCGGCATGATGAAGATCATCACCAGCACGCCCACGCGGAAGTCGCGCACGGTGAAGACGCACACGATGGCGGCGATGCAGATGAGCGCCGCGCTCCACTCGGTGAGCGCGACGAAGCCGCCCCACGCGATGCCGAGCAGGAGCAGGCCGGCGACGGCGCCGACCTTCCTCCAGTCGACGCCGGTGACTTCCGGCAGCTGGAAGCTGATGGGGACCGCGCTCATGGATCGACCGCGGCGCCGGCGAGGCGCACGCGCTGTTCGGCGGGCATGGCGGCGAGCAGCTGCGCGATGAAAGCCTGCTGCGCGCCGTAGGCGGCGCCCGTGTCCTCGGAGATGCTCGAGACGCGCACCAGCATGCCGTCGGGGATGCGGCCCCGGAAGCCCTCGCGCAGCTGCATCGCGAGGCGCTCGGCGCGGCCGCGCACGACACGGTCGCCCATGGTGAACCAGTAGGTCACGGGCTCGCTGCGATCGTCGCGCACGGCCAGCATGCGGGTGACGGGGATGCGGTTGCCCTGCACCGCGAGCGAATCGGAGTGCAGGTCGTGGATGGTGAAGCCCTGCGCCGTGTAGCAGACCTCCTGGCGATGCGCCTTGAGGGCGTCGCTCTGGTCGCCGCCGTACGCCACGGTGAGCATCATGTATTCGCCGGCGGAGTTCACGTAGGTTCGCGATACGGTCTGGTTGTAGATGCGCTCAAGCTTCGACTTCACGTCCGCGGTCGGCGCGACCGGGACGATCGACGGATCGATGGACCAGTCGCCGAAGGCTTCCGGCACCAATGCTTCGAGCATTGGGACCGGGCCTTCGGCGCGAACCGGTTTCAGCAAGGGTGCAGCGAGAGCCGAGCCAACCATCAACGCTGTCACCACAATCGGGGCGAGGTACGAGGTTCGTGTTGCGAGGTACGGTTCGGAGTCTGCCGCCGCGTTGTTGCCCCCATGGGCAGGAAGGCGTGCTCCAAACAGACTATCCAGCCCGGCCAGGAGCAGGAACGCGACGACGAAGACAGCCAGCCCCGCCGCGGTGTGGATCGCCCCCTGCGCCGCCTCGTCGCCCAGGTGGTAGGCGACGAGCACCAGGAGAAGCACGCGCACGACATTCGCCGCGATGGCGATGGGCACCACGCCGGCCAGGAGCACCAGCCAGCGGCGCGGCCTCGAGGGCCCCGTGAGGTGCGTGTAGAGCAGCGTGAGCGCGGTGAGGCTCACGATGGAATTCATGCCGGAGCAGGCGTCGGCCACCAGCATCTCGTGCCCGCCCATGTCGAGCACGACGCCGCTGCGCTCCACGGCGTAACCCAGGCCCGAAAGGAGCGCCGCCACGATGGCCGAGACGAATTGCTTGAGCGGCCCCGTCGCCATCTCCACGAGGAAGCCGGGGATGGGGATGAGAAATGCGAGGAAAAGGATGGGAAACGCGAAGCGGCGCAGCCCCGCCCTGCCCTCGACGGCCCAGACCGCGCCGGCGACCACGGGTATCAGCGACGCCGTCGCGAAGAGCGGAAGGTTTTGCGACTGCCCGACGATGTACAGGGCCAGGCCGGCGAGCAAGACCAAAAACGGGAAAAAGGGGACAGACCACTTTTTGCCGCGGGCAGGAACAGCTGTTCCGCCATATGGCAAAAAGTGGTCTGTCCCCTTTTTGCCTTCCATCCAAAAGAGGTAGAGCGCGACGGCCAGGATGATCGGGCCGTGCGCGTAGTCCTCTTCGCGCCAGAGCGTGCGCGCGAGCGAGATGAAGACCGGGACGTAGAGGGCGAGCAGGCCCGCCACGAGCGCGAGCAGGGGCGCCCGGCGGCGCTCGCCTTCGGGCAGGCTGCGCTGCTCGAGGACCGTCGACATGGGCGGTCCCTTCCGGTCAGTACGAGTTGACGATCGTGCCGACGACCCGCGCGCCCGTTCCGGCCAGCTCCTTCACCGCCTTCGAGGTCGAGCTCACCGTGGTGTGGTCCTTGCGCGCCACCATGAGCACGTCGCCCGCGCGGTACGCGATGCTCTGCGTGTCGGCGTACTTCTTCGCCGGCGGGGAATCGATGATCACCACGTCGTAGTGCGACTGAAGCTCCTTCATCAGCGCCGTGAACGCGGGGCGCGACAGGAGCTCCTGGGGGTTGGGCGGCAGCGGCCCGGCCGGGAGCACGGTGAGGCGATTGAGGCCATGCACCGGGAATTGCGCCTTGGTGTCGGTGCGTCCGGAGAGCAGCGACGACAGGCCGTGCCCCGGCGGAATGCCGAAGATCTCGTGCTGGCGCGGCTTGCGAAGGTCCGCGTCCATGAGCAGGGTGCGCGCGCCCAGCTGCGAGAACGTCACGGCGAGGTTCGCGGCGACGTAGCTGCG
>Ga0207659_10002364_pt1 | contig 11234 bp, 9 predicted proteins | sample KBSM43metaG_FD_184330 | JGI IMG/M metagenome (GOLD analysis project Ga0207659, IMG submission 184330) | Miscanthus rhizosphere microbial communities from Kellogg Biological Station, Michigan, USA - KBS M4-3 metaG (SPAdes) (version 2) | ecosystem: Host-associated > Plants > Roots > Rhizosphere >...
CAACTTGCACGCGCGCCAGCATGCCGATTGATTAAAAAAGAGGACAGCAGCTTCACCAACGATTGATTGAGTTCGGTGCTCGCAGCACACGAGTTGCGAAGTTGCTTCCAAGGACCGAGGAAGGACGGTATATCTCTCAGCAGATCCTACGCTCCGGGCTTGCCGCGGCAGCAAACTATGCCGAGGCTCAAGCTGCAGAAAGCCGGGCGGATTTCATTCACAAACTTCGAATCGTGCTGAAGGAGTTGAACGAGACCAGGTCCTGGCTGGAGCAAATTGTCGCAAATGGTCTGCATTCCCGCGACAAAATGGGCGCGATTATCGCGGAAAACCAAGAACTCTGCTTCATAATTGGTGCTTCCATCCGGACCGCCCGTCGCCCGCAAAGCCCAATTTGAGATTCTTTTGCTGTTCGCCAGGTTCAATTTTAGATTTTGCAATTTCGGATTTGAGTTGTCGGATCGTCCAATCTTGAAATTCTTCCGGTCCCATGTCGTGCCGCCATCCCCCAAACGAGCCATCTGCCCCCCTGCCAGCCCCACCTTCGCCGGATAGAGGCGTCGCCGATGTTCGTGATACTCTTTTTGCACTGCGACAAATGAGTACGTTACTTCTGCTGGCCCTATTTTTTTCACAGGTTTCTGCCCAGCCCGCACGGCTCACAGGTCACATAACCGGGCTCAAGGATCCGTCTGCCCTGCCGGTCACGCTCCACAACCCCACGGGCTCGGCGCTGCAGGCAAAAGCTTCACCCGACGGAACCTTTGAGTTCGCGAGTGTGCCGCCGGGAAGCTATACGCTGCGAGCTCCGGGTTTCACAACCGTGGATCTCGTTATCGATGGAAACAATCTCGACATTGATCTGAAGCCGATTTACTCGGGGCCGGGCGTCACGGTCAGCGGCAAGGTTAAAGACAAGTCCAGCGGTCCTCAGTCTGCGAACCTGCGAACGATGATGCTGAGCCCGCTATTCACGGGACCCATCGTAACGGGAGGCGTGGTAACTGTCGCCGGCACGCTGGGTGGGTCATTAACCGGCTCTTTGGAAACATGGGTCCGGCCGGATGGAACGTTTGAGTTCCCCTCGGTTCCCTCAGGCTCTTACATGCTGCGATCGCTTCCCACCGCAGCTGCGACCAGCACTCGTCTGGAAGTTGGAAGCGTTGATGTGCAAGACCTCCAGATCGTGATTCCTTTTCAGCTCGAAACAACCGGGCGCGTTCTGCTGGAGGGCCGCGACCTCGGGCCATACGCGACGGTGCAGGCCACGTTGCCGACCTTTACGTCTGCAACAGGTATCCACGGCGACGGGAGTTTCAAGCTTCGCCTGCCGGAAGGCGAGAATCAGATTTCCATGGCGAGACTGCCCGCAGAGTTTTCTGTAAAGAAGATTGGCTACGGCGAGCTCGACATCACGCGAACTCCTCTGAAGGTGGATGCAACGACTGCACGGGAGGAAATTCTGATAACGCTCGAAACGAAGTCTTTGGATCTGCTTCCGGGAGTCAGCGTCAGCGGGCGTCTGATCACGCCCACCGGCCAGCTCAGATCGGAAGACAATCAACTCCGGCTAACGCCTGCAGAAGGCGGAGGCAAGGCGCTGGAAGCGATGGGCCATCCAGACGGCACGTTTGAATTCCGCAACGTGATGCCCGGGGTCTATTGGCTGCAGGGAATTTCAACCACGTCGAGAACCCGCATTTCCGTCGGCGGATCAGAGGTGCACGATCTCGAAATCCTCGCTGTGCCCCGGACACAGGTAGCGGGGACAATTCTGGTCGTTGACGCAGACGGAAGGCCTTATCCGATCCGGCCAAACGTCAGCGTGGTTTTCCGTGTCTCGAACACGGGTTTTAGTGCAACGAGCGTGCATCCCGATGGGAGTTTCGGGATGGCACTGACCGACAGCCAATACACCACCACCGTCGGAAATCTGCCGTCCGACTACACGATCAAATCGATTTCCTCCGGACCGGTCAACCTTCTGGAGAACCCTCTCGTCGTCGATGCCGAAAGGGCGCCGGACAACATCGTCGTTGTCCTCGAATACCGGCCTCGCGGCAAGCGCTGACGCATTCCTCCTGTCCCTCCGTTTGCTCTTTGAAGTATAAGAAGTACCTCTTGGAGGTCCTCCGTGCGAAAAGAGCAATCCTTCCGGTTCGCCCTGGTCATGCTGTTCCTTTGCTTTGTGCCCACGGTGCTGCGCGCAGAAGTAACACGCGTGGAGATCGCAGCCCGTTACGATGCCGCAAATGGAGCCTCGTTCGGAACCGCAGGACTCTATGAACAACTTGTGGGAAAGATTTTCTTCGCCGTCGATCCCGCGAATCCGCGCAATCGCGTGATCGTGGATCTGGACCGGGCTCCGAAGAACGAGTCGGGACGCGTGGAGATGTCGGCGGATTTCACGATCCTGAGGCCGAAAGACTCCTCGAAGGGGAACGGTGTCGCGCTGCTGGATGTGGTGAACCGGGGAAACAAGACAGTGCTCACAGGATTCAATCGAGCCGGAACCAGCAACGAACTGGGAGACGGCCTGCTGATGCGCATGGGATACACAATCGTGTGGGTCGGCTGGGAGTTCGATATTCCACAGCGCAATGGAGCGATTCGCATTGATGTCCCCAACGCCGTGGGAGTAGCGGGAATCGTTCGAGCGACCGTCGTGCCGAATGCGAACAGCGCGACGGCGCAATTCGGCGATGTGGCCAGCTACCCGCCGACCGATCCCGCATCGCATCAAAACACCCTCACCGTGCGCAACGGACCTTCAGGGGATCCCAAACCTGTCGATCGAAGCCTCTGGAGCCTGAACGGAAATACCGTCACCCTTCAAGGCGGGTTCGAAGCGGGCCGCACCTATGAACTCTCTTACAACGCGATGAACCCGCCCGTTGCAGGGCTGGGTTTCGCCGCGGTGCGCGATACAGCATCATGGATCAAGTACTCTCCCGATGCCGGGTCTGCGACGAGACAGGTTCTCGCTTTCGGAGCTTCACAGAGCGGAAGGTTTCTGCGCAATTTTCACTACCTTGGGTTCAATGCCGATGAAAAGAACCGCCTGGTCTTCGACGCGGTCATCGCACACATCGCCGGCGCTTCGCGGATCGATTTGAACAATCGATGGGCAACTCCGACAAGTCTCGGCCAGTACAATGCGACGTCGTTTCCGTTCGCCGACGTCAGCGTGAGCGATCCCGTCACTGGAGTACAGGAAGGAGCGCAGGATAATCCGCGCACTCGAGGCTTCTCTCCAAGAATCTTCTACACCAATACCGGAGTCGAATACTGGGGCGGCGGCCGATCCGCCGCGTTGATTCACACAACGCCCGATGGCGCGAAGGACCTTGTGCTCCCGGACAACGAGCGTGTCTATTTCCTTGCGGGCTCCCAGCACGGACCGTCGAGATTCCCTCCGGCAGCTGCGCGTAATGGAGACCAACAGGAGAATCCGACAGACTACTGGTACGCGATGCGCGCTCTGCTTGTAGCGATGGACAAGTGGATGCGAGAAGGAGTTACTCCCCCTGCAAGCCAATACCCTCGCCTTCAGGACAGAACACTGGTCCGCGCGCGCGACGTGGCGTTCCCGGTTATTCCCGGCGTCACTTCCCCGCGAAGCCTTCCCTCGGCGCTGCGTTCGGCCAATCCTCTGATTGCGCAGGATGGCGCTCCAGGTACAGCCCTGCCTTATCTGGTGCCGCAAACCGACAAGGATGGGATTGAACTTGCAGGCATTCGCCTGCCGGATATTGCCGTGCCACTGGCAACGTATACAGGTTGGAACTTTCGCAATGCCTCAGTCGGCGGAAGTGACCAACTGTACCCGCTGCTGGGTTCCTGGATTCCTTTCCCAACTACCGCAGCAAAACGGGAGGAGACAAAGGATCCCCGGGCTTCCATTGCGGAACGCTATACGAACCGGCAAGCCTACGTGGATCGAGTCAATAAAGCAGGCGGCAAGCTTGTTGCCGATCGATTTCTGCTTGCTGAAGACTTGCCGACTGTCGTGAAGCGGGCGGGCGATCAGTGGGACCTACTCAATAACCGATAACAACAATGAAGAAATCGGAGATTGGACGAGTTGGAGATCTCAGGTTGTAAATTACAAAATCTTAAATCTGACCGGCAATCCGGGGGTCCAACTCGTCCAATCTCCAATTTCTTCATTGTTCCCTGGAATTAATTCTCTGTCCCTGATTTCGCTCTTACATCTTTCTTCATGCGAATAGACACCGGCGGAGCGGGCGACGGCAGAGGTAACGTTCTGATGATGTCCGTGAGCACCCTCGCGTCAACATCCTTCCTCGCTACGAGAGCCTGAATTGCCGAGAGCCGAACAGTGTATTCAGGTTCATTCTTTGCAACGTCCGTAATGAAGTCGCGCGCTGCCGACTCCGGTATGGTCGCAGCCGACTCCAGGATCTGCGATCGGAATGGTTGAACTGTCGTCGCGTTGAAGACTTTCTCGAGAGCCACTACCTTTTCCAGACTTGGATGCTGGACGACCTGCCTGAGAACGTTGTTTCGCTCACCGGGATTCGACTGGTTGAGCACCTCGACAAAAACAGGAAGACTCCTGTCACTGGTCAGTGCGATGAAAGCCTTCCCCACCGAGTCTTCGGCGTTGTTCAGCCGGCCAATCCAGAAGCGAGCCTGCGTCTGCGTGTTTGGGATTGGAGCATCGTTCGCGATCGTCACAAAGAATGGGAAGGCTTGAGGTGAGCCACTGCCTGCAATTGTGCTGAAGTTAGAAACAATCACAGGATCCGACGGGTTTGCCTTAAGCCGCTCTCTCGCCTGAGTGATGGCGATGTTTGCATTCACCAGAATGCTGTTCCGGAACACTTCCTGTTCGAGGCTTACCGTCGGCATGACTGTGTTGACGGAAAGACCTGCCGAATATCGAGCGGGAACCTGAAGCGGCGCCGGTATTTGTGGAATCGCGTGGATTCGGTACACCGGGCCGAAAGGTGCTGCAGGCAAACCGAGGGTGATTCTCTTCTCCTCGACGTCAGTCTTCCATGTGGACTGCGGATACTTCCTGTTGAAACTCAGAACCTCCGCGCTTGCCTCGTCGGTTCGTCCAAGCTTGATCAGTGTCGCGATGAGATAGAAGGAAGTTCTGTCGGCCTGTTCGGCTCTCGGATACTTCGACAGCGCCTCTCGAAATCTCTTTTCTGCATCCGCGTATTTTCCGTCATCCAGGAAGTCGCGTCCTTCCCGGAACAGGGCCTTTGCGGCTGCATCCTGTACCGGAGTCTGCGCGTGCAATTGCGGAGATACTGCCGCAAGCGTCCCGGCAATCGTAAGGGTGATGAGGAGTGATGGAATTTTCATATCCTTACCTTTCTACCTTCGGCTCACTTGAACAACGCGCGGTTGATATGCCTTCAGATTGGCAATAAGCCCATTCCGTCGAATCCGCATCTGGATCTCGGCGATATCCTCAGGCGTGTGAAGATTCTTAATGTCCCGCAAGACACCTTCGTATTCATCCAGCGTAATCCGCACCGGAGCAAAATCCGCGGCGGCTTCCTTCTGTTGACTCAACGACGCCAGGCTTCGGCTCGCGCGTTCGCGAGCATCCGCAATATCTTCGTGGTACGAAGGCTCGATTTTCGTGAAGTCGCGAACGAGCAGTTCAGACTGGGACAGGAAGTCCACGACACCGCGATCCAGTCCTTCGATGTGATCGGTTTCAACCACGACATCGGCAAGCGCCGAGTCGTGCTGGCCGGGAGTAGGAATAAGGAGACTTCCCCATGTCAGAACGAGAGCAACAGACGCGACTGCTGTGAACGCGGTCATCCACCTGTAACGCGCCACGCGCGCCCTGGCTGCGGTGTCCTCGTCCAACAACCGCGCGCGCAAACGGGTTCCAAACCATGACCAGTAGGGCGCTTCAACGTCGGGGACGGGATTCATTGAGCGCAATGCGGTCAGAATCGCGCTCGCATCCTCACAGAACAGACGACACTCGTCGCATCCGGTGTCTTCCCCGGCACCACATCCCGCAATCCAATCCTCACGGAATTTCTGGCAATCGTGCATTCCTTCCCTCACCAATAGGAATCTCGGGCGTGTGAAACTCCTTGCGCAGCCTGTCGACAACGCGGAAGAGAGTCTTCTTCACAGTTCCCACGCTGGTTCCAAAATTTTCAGCGATTTCCTCACAGGTCAAACCTTCCTGATGCTTCATGATGAACATCAGTTTTTGTCGCGGCGGAATCTCATCGAGTCGTTGCAGGATTTGCTGGACAACGACGTTGTTGTACGCGATGCGATCCGCTCCGACAGCCGGGAAGCCTACGCCTCCCGTGACGTCCATCGACGCCGGAAGCTCCTTCCGCCGCTTGTGGCTCAAAAAGGAGTTCACCATGATCCGGCGCAGCCAGGTATGAAACGTCGATTCTCCCCGAAAACTCCGGATCGCGCGATACGCGCTGAGGAAAACTTCCTGAACCAGATCTTCGGCGTCGTGATGATTGCTGCAGAACCTCAGGGCCAGGGCGTACATCACCCTTTGGTGTCCGGATACCAGAAGGCAGAAGGCATCCACGTCACCGTTCTGGGCTCGGGAGATAAGGTCATTCTCAGGAAGAGCCATCCACGTTTTCGCTTCTTATAGACACCCACCCGTCCGGAAGAGTTGGCAGGGTTGGTGAATCTCCCCGAAATCCTCACACGCCCCACAGATTTGGCTCAGGCGCCCGTGAAAAACACCCTTTGTACGAACCAGAATGCCCCGGCAAGGATCACCAGGATCGACCCGGCGAAGGCCACCAGACGTCCGGCCTGCTCGCTGCGCGCCCGGACCGCTGCAAGAACCGTCGCCACGACAATCACAACCGCCATCTGCCCGATCTCGACGCCAAAATTGAACGAAAAGAGCGACCAGCCGAGCGCAGTTCGCGGTAGATCCATTTCTTTCAATACGTTGGCAAAGCCAAACCCGTGGATAAACCCGAAGGCAAAGGCGATCCATGCCCGGACGTCCCGGCCTTCCTTCACCAGCAAATTGTCAAAACCCACGTAGATAATGCTCAACGCGATGGCCGGCTCGATGATTCGCGCCGGAGGCGTAAAGATGTCCAACGCTGCCAGTGTGAGGGTAATGCTGTGCGCCACGGTAAATGAGGTCACGACGAGCAGTAACCGTCGCACCGAACCACCCAGCAGCAGTAGTCCGATAAGAAATAACAAATGATCCGGACCGATCAGGATGTGATTGATTCCCTCAGGGACAAACCGTGCAATGACCCCGAGAGGGCCTTGTCTTGTGCCGGTTACATGCTCAACTCGCGGCTGAAACCGATTAAGAATCATCTGCCAGGTTACGCGCCCGTCCTCATAGATGTTGAGGAACGTCTGGTGCATGGGATCGTAAGGAAACATGTTGGCCGCGATGCCAAGTTTCCCCGGCACCGAAACTCCTGGAAAGCGAAGGACAACTCGAACGCCCTGTCGGTCCGGAACAGCCTCGGGCTTGCCCCATTCCGGCTTGAGCGGCTTCCCGTCCGCCGTGATCTGCAATCGGTCCGCGAGCAGCGCATGAATGGATGGGGTACGCTCCTCAAGGAAAGCAGATTCGAGAAGCCGTTCAGGCGGCGAGATACCGAGGTCATGTGCGACATCGAAGTCATGCAGGATCAACGTCGCTTCCATTCCGGAGGGCGTCAGGTAAAAGTCCAGGAAACTAAAAGGCACAGGATGCGCAGAGGCAGGCTGGACAAGCGCCAGGGCAAGAAGACAGATCGACAGGGCTCGTTTCATTTGCCCCCGCAGCCTATCCGAGCCCCAATTGAAGATGCAAGACAGGCGCGACTGTTTGCTGTAGAGTAGGCCGCTTCAGACTCCCCGACCTCGCAGTTAAGAATTCAGGCACGTCCTGAAAATCCTGAAACTACACTGCTGGATTCCCCAAGGCCCGGGAGTATAACTACTGTGCGGGCGCGGGGTTTGGGTTGGCCGCGAAAGAAAATCGCTTAGACTTGTTCGCTATGACAAGGCAGGACAGTGATGAGGCACTGAGGCAGAAATTGATGAGACGAATGTTCTTCGGTCTGGTCTTTCCAGCATTTCTGGCTTTGACAGCAACGGCTTACGCAGCAGATGTCCGGGTGATCGACAGCGGAGGGGTTGAAGTTCTGGTCCGGGAAATCTCCATCGACTACAGCGGGCTGCTCGGAAGCGATAAGGAAACAGAAGGTCTTCGCGTATCGCAGGGCGAAGCCTCGGTCACGGCAAAGTGGGCCGATATCCAAAGCATTACCATTACGGGACGTGATGCCACCGCGGCCCGAATGACGCTTGAGATCGTTTTGAAGGATGGCAAGAAAGTCAGCGCAAGCCTGGTCCGTAAGGGTCGGATGAAACTCACAGGCAAAGCGGACCTTGGCGAATACTCCATAGACCTCGAGAAAGTTCGAAAAATCACGACTGTCTCCGCGAAGTGAGAGCCGTTATTCAACGCGTCGCCATGGCGCGCGTTGTTATCGATTCCACAGAACACTCTTCCATTCACGCCGGAATCCTCATCCTGTTGGGGGTTGAAAAAGGCGACACCACTGAAGATGGGGCTGCTCTCGCAAAGAAGATCGTCGAACTCCGGATCTTCGAAGATGAAGCCGGCAAGATGAATCGTTCTATCCTCGAAACTCACGGCGAGATTCTGGCCGTCTCCCAGTTCACTCTGCTTGGCGATTGTCGCAAAGGCCGGCGGCCGTCATTCGACAGCGCAGCGCCGCCAGATGAGGCACGGCAGCTTTACAACGCATTTGTAGAATCGATTCGATTGTCGGGGATTCGAGTGCAGACCGGTGTTTTTCAGGCGGATATGAATGTCGAACTCGTCAATCAGGGGCCGGTGACCTTTATCCTCGACAGCAAGCGCTCCTGCTGAAACTCCTTGCCTTCGGGAGTGTTGGTATTGGCTTGCGGAGCGAGTGCCGGGCGGCGTCCCAACGTGGCAATGTAATCGAGGAAGAGCAACGAGGAATTCGGTGTTGCCAGCAGATAGTTGTACACGCTCCAGCGGCAGGCTGTGGCCATGGGGTGCTGCGGGCTGACCAGCCATCCCTTGACATCCGCACTCGTCGCCGGCAGAACCTTCGGGATTCGCGGGGACCACGAAGCCAGGTTCATCGATTCCAGCGCGAATTGCACATCGCGAGTCGTTTCCACGAGAACAGGCTCGTCATGCGCGGTTACCGAGAACCAGAACGGGCGCGACGGCGCTTCGACGAGGGGAACATCGCTGCGAGTGGCCGCGAGCGAGACGACCGACTTTCCTTCAACAATCTCGCGCACATGATGGAAGTACAACCACCCGACATTTTCTTCCGAAACTTCCTTGCCGTTCTTGCGCAGTTCTCAGTCGCCATGGCCTTGATGCTGGCGTCCCAACGCGAGCCCACGCGGACTGCGGTGTTTACAGCGCTGTCAAACGTCAATGCGCCGGACCAGACCAGAGCCGAAAGCAAGCCGGTGCCGACAACGTGATAGCGAAACGGCACATCGCCGGCACGCGAGCTCAGCCAGCCCATGAGCGAGGACTGGAAAACAAGATTCTCGACCAGCCGTGCAGGAACACAGTTGTAATGGTAGGCGGCCCCGTATCGCCGAATCGTTTCCCGGATGCAGGGTTCTTTCAGAGTTCCTTCGTGCAGCCATGTCTGACGCACCGCGGAGATCGTTGACGCGTAGTAGGGATCGAGATTGTGCCGCGTATGGAACGTGAACACGTCCCACCCTGTCAATTTCGTGACATCGGCAATACGGTGTCGGATCGCACCCAGCGCATCGATCTCATTCAGCCATCCCAGCGCTACCGCTTCCGCGGGCAGGAAATTGTAGAGGGCAGGAACAACAACCGTGACGGGACCCTTGACCTCGACTTTGTTGAACCGCTGCAGGCTGCGAAGCGCCGAAGCTTTCCACTGGAAGCCCTTGCGAGAGGGATCGGGCACGACGTACGTCTGCTGCTTCCAGGCATACCGCTGGTTATCAGCGTTCGGTGCCTTGCGTTTGTCTTCAGCGTGTCCGTTCGTTCCCGATAGCATATATAGATTCCACCGGCCTCAATGCAATCCGGACGCCAACGCATGAACTGTCGGAAAGATTGGATTCTAAATGACTTAGCTTTCGAATCAAACACGTTTTTCGAAGAAATTGTGGAAATCTCCAACCAAGTATGTGGGCCGAGGGTCCCGAACGGGGCGTAAGACACGAGAAAGACACAGCATTTCCACAGGAAAATTTGCATCCGGGACTTGCTATGATTCGGCTCCATGCGACCGCTGGATGATCTCTTTGTTGTCGATCTTTCCCGAATCCTCTCGGGTCCCATTTGCAGCATGATGCTCGCCGACATGGGTGCTCAAATCATCAAGGTGGAGCCTCCGCCTCACGGTGATGACTCGCGCCTGTGGGGACCGCCATTCGTCGGAGGCATCAGCACTTACTTTCACTCGATCAATCGAGGCAAGAAGAGCGTGGGGCTAAACCTCAAGTCCGATGCGGGGAAGCGCATCCTGTGGGAACTGATCGATCGTGCCGACGTTCTGCTCGAGAATTTTCGGCCGGGAGTCCTCGCGAGTCTGGGCTTCGGTTATGAGGCGGTCTCTGCCCGGAATCCCCGGGTGATTTACTGCTCCATCTCCGGTTTTGGCCAGACCGGACCCTATCGCGACCGCCCTGGATACGATGTCGTTGCCCAGGGCGAGGCTGGTCTGATGGATCTGACAGGATATCCGGATCAGCCTCCGGCAAAGGTGGGGACATCGATCTCCGACATTGTGACCGGCATGTACGCGTGCCAGGGGATCCTGCTGGCCTTGCTTACGCGTTACCGCTCGAAGAAAGGCCAGTTCATTGACATCAGTCTCCTCGACAGCACGCTGTCGATGCTGACCTACCAGTCCCTGATGTACCTCACAACCGGCAAGGCTCCCGGAAGGATGGGAACGCGTCATCCTTCGATCGTTCCCTACGAATGCTTCGAAGTCGGAGACGGGTTTGTGAATATCGGCGTGACGAACCAGAAGCAATGGACCGCGTTCTGCCGGGTTCTCGGTTTACCCGATCTGGCAACCGATTCCCGATTCGCGACGATGACGGGACGACTCGCTAATTACGACCTCTTAAAGGAGATCATTAGTCCACGGCTGGCAACAATGTCTCGGAAGGAAGCGATCGCCAGGATGTCTGAGGCGGAAATACCAGTCGGGCCG
>Ga0207659_10002365_pt1 | contig 11228 bp, 4 predicted proteins | sample KBSM43metaG_FD_184330 | JGI IMG/M metagenome (GOLD analysis project Ga0207659, IMG submission 184330) | Miscanthus rhizosphere microbial communities from Kellogg Biological Station, Michigan, USA - KBS M4-3 metaG (SPAdes) (version 2) | ecosystem: Host-associated > Plants > Roots > Rhizosphere >...
GGCAAAGGCGGCGCACGGCAGGTTGGTGGCCACGAAGGGGCCGCTGGTCGGGGCCGTGCCGTTCAGCCGCGACGGCACGTCCTCGATGAAGTTGTGCATGTCGCGCGACATGAAATAGACATCGAGGCCGAGCGACGGACCGAGCGGGCTCGCGTATCCCAGCACCCATTCGTCGGTGTAGATGGGCGCGATGGCGGGGTCGATCAACTTGCCGGTCGTCGACGCCAGCGGGCCGCTCGACAGCACCGCGCCGTTCAGGTCGAACACGGTTTCCGTCTGGAAGATCCGGATCGGGGCCAGGCTGCGGCCGCTCGATTTCTGATCCATGTTGTAGTAGCGGCCCCAGTCGCCGTAGACCTTGTCGCCCGCGCCCTTGCGGAGCTGGTAGCTCACGCCCAGACGTGGCTGGATCTCGTCGCCGTAGCCGAACCGCAGGAAGGTGCAGGTGTTGGCGTGCGACTCGTACACAGCGGCGCCGCCCTTCAGCGCGATTGTCGAGAGGCAGCCGCCGCTGCCCTCCACCCGCTGCTTGAACGAGTCGCGGTTGAGGAGCACGCCGGCGGTAACCGACAGGCGGTTCGACACCGTCACCGCGTCCTGCACGAAGAGCGAGTAGGTGTCGCCCTGTCCGAGCTGCGGCGGCTGCGGCGTGTAGTAGCGCGCGCGCAGCGCCGGCACGCCGCTGACCGTGACTGAGGTGATGGCGCCCCACCCGTTGGCGACGCGGTCGAGCGTTTCTTCGGCGAACTCGTAGCCGACGCCGCCTTTGAGCACGTGGCTGGTGCGGCCGAGGCCGAAGTACTGGCCGACGGTCGCGCGCATCTCGTGGCGGCGGTAGTTCTGCGCGTTGCTGAACTCGCGACCGCCGGTAATCAGGTTGGCCTGCGTCGGGTCGGTGTACTGGCCCATCTCGGTCAGGCGCGCCGGGTCGAAGGGCGGCTGCAGCGGAAACACCGTCAGCGGGTCGTCTTCGTTGATCTCGCGGGTCCCCTGATAGCGCACGCTCACCGAGCGCCGCGGCCCCTGGAACCATGCCCAGTCGAGCGCGGTGATGCGGCTGCTGCGATCGCCGATGGTCCCCGCGCTCGGCGCGTAGTCCGACGTGAGGCCATTGTTGTCGACGTCGATCGGGTGTTCGCGGTGGCTGAACGTGAGCTGATGGCTCGACGAGGGGCTGGCGGTGATCTTGCCGAAGTACTCGGGCCCCTGCCGTGTCTCGTCGGGTAGTGCCACGTTGGCCTTGTTGATGCGGCCCCACTTGGTATCGCGCTGGTAGCGGGCCGACCCATAGAAGAAGACGAGGTCGCGGACGAGCGGCCCGCCGACACCGCCGGCCGGCTCGGCCTGCGTCGTCAGCAGGGGATCGCGGAACGTGCCCGGACGGAAGCCCGCCGCCTCCAGGTCGTCGGGCAGCTTATAGGCGCTCACCAACCCCTCGAGCAGCCAGTCGAGGCGTGCGACCCCCGTGAATCGGTTCGACCCGCTGCGGCTGACGGCATTGGCCACGGTGCCGGCCGTGCGCCCGAATTCGGCGGTAACGCCCGCGCGAGTCAGGTTCACCTCGGCGATGTCGAGCTGATTGACCTGAATCGCCAGGGTCCCGAAGCCGGGGCTGGTGATGTTGGCGCCGTCGAGAAGGTAGGTGTTGTCCTGGCGGCTGCCGCCGGCCGACAGCCCGACCTGGCTGCGGTTGTCGGCCACGCCCGGCGAAAGCTGGAACAAGCCTCGATAGCTGTGCTCGAGCGGCAGTGCGTTGAACCGGGCGTCGGTCACAGTCAGGCCGGCGTCGCTCGATCGCACGTCGACGATCGGCGTCACCGCGCGGACGGTGAGCAACTCGCTCACGGACACGCCGAGAAGCACGTCCACCTGCGTGTCCTTTCCGACGGCGACCACCGCAGCGCGACGCACTGGGGCGTTGCCGGCCGACGTGACGTCGACGGTGTACTCGCCGGGCAGCAGGTAGTCGAAGCGGTAGACGCCGTTGGCGTCGGTCTGCGTCTCGCGCCCGATCGGCAGCGCCTCGCCGGAGATCCGCACGGCGGCTCCCGGCACCGGAGCGCCGCTCTGGTTGAAGACGGCGCCAGACAGGCTCCCGGTGTCGGCGGCGCGCACGGCGCCCCCTGTCGCCAGGAGCAGCGCGAGGACAGCGAACAGCCTTGTACCCAGGGTCATGTCGGTGTGAACGACGAACGAGTCGTGATGAATCGTAGCAGTACGGACGCGAGTGCTGATGGGCCGGCGGCGAACGGTGCTAACATCCCCCCGAATCGTCCGGCGCACTTCCGCCAAGGGTTCACGCCTGTGTCCAATCCCGCCGCTTCGGAGCTGTTTCCCCTGGTCTACGGCGAGCTGCGCAAAGTGGCGCGCAATTACCTCGGGCGAGAGCGGGCCCAGCACACGCTGCAGCCCACCGCCCTCGTCAACGAGGCCTGGCTGCGGCTGCGCGATCAGCGCCGGGTGGACTGGCAGGGGCGCACGCACGTCCTCGCGGTGGGCGCGCAGGCGATGCGCCGGGTACTCATCGACCACGGCCGCGCCTTCCGGCGGCAGAAGCGGGGCGGCGGCGAGGCGCACGTCACCCTCCACACCTGGCTCAACGCGGTGAACGACCAGCCGGTGGACGTCGAAGACGCGCTCGCGCTCGACGCGGCGCTCACCAAGCTCGCCGAGGTGGACGAGCGGCAGGCCGCCATCGTCGAGATGCGCTACTTCAGCGGCTTGACCGTTCCCGAGGTCGCCGAAGCGCTGGGCGTCTCGGTCCGTACCGTCGAAGGGGAATGGACCCACGCCAAGGCGTGGCTCAAGCGCGAGCTCTCCCGACAGGCGTCAGAGTCGACGTAGGGGCCGCCTTTAGGCGGCCCCCACATTAGTGCAGCCGGGCGGCCTCGCGTCGGGCGGCGACGAGCGGCTCGAGATCGGCGTCCGCGTTCCGCCACAACTCGAAGAGCTGGTTGTAGTACTGCTCGGCGCTCGCCCGTTCGCCGACGGCCACCGCTGCGCGCGCCCGTTCGAGCAGCGCCATCGGGAAGAGCAGCGAGTCGGCCGATTCGGACCGGTGATCGATCACGTGCTGGAATTCCATCGCGGCGCGCGCCGGCTCTTTGCGCGCCATGTAGATGTGCCCGCGGAGGAACGCCGGCCACAGCTTGGCCATCGTCGCGTCTTCGTACGGCTTCACGCGCTCGAGCTCGGTCAGCGCGCCCGCCAGGTTGCCGGTGCGCACCATGTAGGCGGCCGTGATGACGGGCACCGAGACGTGCAGCCGCAGGCTGGCGTTGGGGAAACGCTGCGCCATCTCCTTCGTGAGGTCCAGAGCGTGCGCATCGCCGCACCAACCGAGCGCGCGGGCGCCGATATCGAGCGTTGGGGTGTCGTGGCTCCAGTCGAGCGCCGCGCGCGCCGAACGGCGAGCCTCCGCGCAGCGCCCGAGGATGGCGTGGATCTCGGCGTCCTCGGTGGAGTAGCGGGCCGCCCACTCCTTGAAATTGAGCTGCACGGCCTGCTGGACGGCGCCGCGCGTGCCCTCGTGCCCCTCGGCCAGGCGTCCGTAGAACGCCGTTGTCCGCGCCTCCCAGTTGGCGATGTCGAGCACGTCGCGCGTGCGGCGCGCCGCGGCCAGATAGGTGGCCATGCCCGCCGCATCGTTCCGCAGCAGCGAGACGAGATGGCCGACGCGATAGAGCGCCTGATACTGGACGCCGGCATCGATTGACTGCCTGACGATTGTCATCGCGTCGTCGAGCTTTCCCTGCCGCAGGAGGTTGTCGGCCAGGTTGCCTTTGGGTGCCTCGAAGGTCGGATCGAGCTCGATCGCCTTCCGCAGGGCCACCTCGGCCTCGGCCCGCAAGCCGTGGAGCTCGGCGGCGAGGCCGAGCGCATTGAAGGCGACGGATTCGCGCGGGTAGGCCGCCGTCCACGCGCGCGCCAGTTCGAGCCCCTTGGCCCAGTCCTGCAGCGCATCGCGGTAGTAGCGCCACGAGATCGTGAAGCGCTCGCGCTCGCTCACGCGGTCGCGCAGCTCGAAGGCGCGCTTGGAATAGACCGGCGCCAGCGCCGTCTGGCTGGTGTTGGCGTAGACGCCCGAGAGCGCAGCCAGCGCCAGGGCGAAGTTGGGATCGAGCTCGATGGCGCGCTGCAGGTGCGGGATCGCCTCGACCGCGATCAACCGGTTGCCGCGCTCCATCGCCAGTCCGTAGGCGTGCAGGGCCTCGAGTGACGGCGTCGTCGCACGCGGCAGCGGGACGTCGAAGTCGCGCAGTGTAGCGAGCGATTCGCCCAGCCGCTCGCGCAAGGCGGACGCCGCCGACCCGAGCGCGGTCAAGACCTCCTCTTTGCTGCCGGCCTCGACCTGCTCGCGCGCCATGACGTCGCCCGTCTGCGCGTCGAGTACTTCCAGCGCCAGCACGTAGTTGCGGCCGAGGCTGGCAATCGAGCCGGAAATGGTCGCCTTGAGGTGTTCGCGGACCGCCACCTCGCGCGCGACCTCGCGGGTGATGCGCTGGTCGGGCGGACGTTCCATCAACCGCAGCGTCTCCTGCACCCGATTGTCAGGAAATACCTTGAGGAAGGGCGACTGCTCGAGCGCGACCGCGAGGGCGACTTTGAGTGCGCCGTCGAAGAGCGGCTCGCTGGTGGTGTTGACGAAGTCCGCGAGGACGATGGTGTCGAGGTCGGTGAGCGGCGGCGTCGAGGCGCGGCGGGCCAGCGGTGCCAGGAGCGCACCGAGCGCGACCAGCAGCACCAGGACTCCGGCAATGCCCATCCACCACGCGCGGGTCCAGAACGGCTGCAGCGCGGCCTCGGCCACGACCCCGCGCAGCGCGTGCACTTCCTGTTCGCCCGGCGGCAGCATGGCGGCAAAGGCCGCGGCTGACGCCGGCCGGTCGCGCGGCGCCGGCGACAGCGCCCGGAGGATGACGTTCTCGAGCGCCGGGTTCACGCCGGGCGCCAGCTCCGAGGGTGGAACGATGGCCGCGGCGCCGGGACTGACCCGCGTCGGGTGCTGCCCGGTGCACAGTTCGTAGAGCACCACGCCGAGCGCGTACAGATCGGTCTGCGGCGTGATCGAAGCCCCTGGCGTCCGCTGCTCGGGGGCCATGTACATCGGCGTACCCGCGGCCATGACGCCGGACGCGCCGGTCGTCACGGCGATGCCGAAGTCGGTGATGCGCACCCGCCCGTGCTGGTCCACGAGGACGTTGGCCGGCTTCAAATCGCGATGCAGCACGCCTTCGGTGTGGGCCGCGTGCAGGCCGGCACAGAGCTGGCGGGCGATCTCGACCACCCGGCCGGGCGCCAGACGCCCGGCGTGCCGCAGCACCGCCGCGAGGTCCTGACCCTCGATGAGCTCCATCGAGAAGAACACCTCGTCGTCGGCTTCGCCGACGTCGAAGACGCGCACTACGGCGGGATGCGTGACGCGACGGGCGAGCCGCACTTCCTGGAGGAGTCGCTCTCGTCCGGCCTGGCTGGTGGACCGAATCAGCTTCAGGGCGACCGGCGTCTCGAGCATGAGATCGTCGGCGCGCCACACGTCGCCCATCCCGCCCTTCCCGAGCCGCGTGACCATCCGGTACCGCATCCCGAACACGAACCCGGGCGCAAACGTGCGGGGCGGCGCGGGTTCGGGAGCCGGGGAGGGCGTCGGCAGGCCGGTGGTGTCGAGCTCGTGAAACCGCAGGAGCGATTCGACCTCTTGCCTCAGGGCCGTGTCGCCGCCGCAGGCATCTGCCAGAAAGGCGACTCGCTCCGCCCCCTCGCGCTCGAGCGCGGCGATGAAGAGATCCTTGGCACCTTTGTGCAGCGAAGACATGCGTTTCGAGGGCCGGGGCCGCACCCCAGCCGCCCCGTCGAGTTTACCCAGCACCGGCTCGTAACGCCAGCCGTATCAACAGCATCCATCGACGGAACCTCGGCTGCTGGTCGCGGGTGCGGGCTTCCCTGGGTTTCGGCGCGTTGAGAAGGGACGGCGAACGGATCGGGAACGGGCAGGCGAGGGAAAGGACGACATGTCCAGTCGGACACAAGACGAATCGCGGCTGATGGCGCTGGCCATGACAGGTGCGGCCGCCGTGACGGCACAGATCGTCAGCGGAAAAGCCACGCGCGATGCGCTCTTCCTGACATCCCTCGACTACACCACGCTGCCGACGATGCTGATGGCAACGTCGGTCTTCTCCCTGCTCCTGGTCGCACTCAACAACCGCGCGGCCCGCCGTCTTGCCCCTTCCACGCTGGTGCCGTCGGCGTTCGCGGCCAGCGGCGTCCTCTTCCTGATCGAGTGGCTGGTGCGGCCGCTGGCGCCGGCGCCGACCGCCGCAGCGGTCTACCTCCACATCTCGTGCGCGGGGCCGCTCCTGGCATCGGGGTTCTGGCTGGTCTCGACCGAGCGGTTCGATCCCCGTACGGCCAAGCGGCGCTTCGGCCAGATTGCGGGCATGGGCACGCTGGGCGGCCTGGTGAGCGCCATCGTCGCCGAACGCATCGGCGCCACCCTCGGCGCTCCCGCGCTGCTGCCGTTCCTGGCCCTGCTGCAGTTTGCCTGCGCGATGCTGGTGCGCCCGCTGGCGCTGAAGCTCGAACCCGCAGCCGTCGTCGCGGACCCGGCCCCCGATCGGTCCGGTCTGCGCGCCGTCGCGGAGGCGCCGCATCTCCGCCAGCTCGCCTATGTCGTGCTGCTGGGGACCACGAGCGCCGCCCTCCTCGACTACCTGTTCAAGGCACAGGCCACCGAAACCTTCGGCCGCGGCGACCAGCTGCTGCGGTTCTTTGCCGTGTACTACGCGGCGACGAGCGTGCTCACGTTCGTCGTGCAGGTGTCCTCGGCCCGCGTGGTGCTGGAGCGCTTCGGCATCGCGCTGTCGGCCAGCGCCCCCTCGCTCGCGCTCTTCGTGGGCAGCGCGGTCAATATGGTCCTCCCCGGGTTCGCCAGCCTGACGGTGGCGCGAAGTGCCGAGGCCGTGTTTCGCGGCTCCCTCTTCCGCACCGGCTACGAGCTGTTCTACACCCCGATGCGGCCGGAGGAGAAGCGCGCGACTAAGGCGATCATCGACGTCGGTGTCGATCGCGTCGGCGACGCCATCGGCGGCAGCCTCGTGCGCATGACGCTGCTGCTGGCGCCGGCCCTGCAGGCCAACGCGATCCTGTTCCTGGGCGTCCTGGCGTCGGCCGGAGCGATTGCCGCCGCCAGGCGGCTCAAGAACGGCTACATGCACACGCTCGAGAGCAGCTTGCGCCATCGCGCCGACGGTGCCGGTGTGTCCGACTCCACCGAGTCCACCAGCTCGATCGACATCGCGGCGATTCAGCGCTTCCGGCTGGCGCGGCCGCGCACCGAGACCTTCGAGTCGTCGCGGACACCCCGCGAGCCGCTGCCGGCCGACGTGCGCGATATCCTGCGCCTGAAATCGCGCAACCGGGATCAGGCCATGGCCGTACTGGTGCGCCAGGACGGACTGACGCCCGCGCTGGTGCCGCACGTCATCCCGCTGCTGGCGTGGGATCATCTCGCCGAGCACGCCGTCTACGCGCTGCGCAAGGTGGCCGAGGAACACGTCGGCGCGCTCGTGGACGCGCTCATCGACCCCAACCAGGACTTCGCCGTGCGCCGCCGCCTCGTGCGCGTGTTCTCGGTCTGCGTGTCGCAGCGGGCGGCGGACGGGCTGATGTTCGGGCTCGACGATGCACGCTTCGACGTGCGGTTTCAGGCGGCGCGCTCGCTCACCGAAATTCTCGAGAAGAACTCGACGGTCGTCATCGATGCGCGGCGCGTCTTCGACGTCGTCGAGCGCGAAGCCAGCGTCGGCCGGCCGGTGTGGGAAAGCCGCCGCCTCCTCGACGGCATCTCGAGCACCGAATCGCTGTCGCCGCTCGACGAGTTCGTGCGCGACCGCGCGGGCACGAGCCTGGCGCACGTGTTCACGCTGCTGGCGCTGGTGCTGCCGCGCGAGCCGCTGCAGATCGCGTTCCGCAGCCTGCAGACCGACGATCAGCAGCTCCAGGGCACGGCGCTGGAGTACCTCGACGGCATCCTGCCATCGCGCATCCGCGAGCGGTTGTGGCCCTTTCTCGAGCACCGCCCCAGGGTCCGGACGGCGAGGCCGCGTGAAGAGGTGATTGCCGAGCTCCTGCGCTCGCACCGCTCGATCAACATCAATCTCGAGTCGCTGTACCAGCGCAACGCCGCGTCGACCTCGACGCCGGTCAGCTAGGGAGACGCCATGACAGTCGCGCACAAGGTCATCGCTCCTCGCAGCAACACGACCCGAAGCTCGGTCACCACCCAGGGTCTGCCCGACGAACTGCTCGGCGAGCAGGTGCGCCGGCTTCGCCTCTGCGCGGCGGTGGCCATGGGTCTGTGGACGTTCGGCCTGGTGATGGATGCCTTCGTGCGCCCGCGGACGGTGGGCTCGGAGCTCTTCGTCTCCACGCTGGTCATCGAGGCGATGGCGATCGGCGTGTCCGGCGCGCTGTTCGCCTACCTGCGCTTCACCACGCATCCGCCGTGCATTCAGGCGCACGCCGGGCTCGTCTTCATGGTCCTCAACGCGATGGGCGTGGGCCTGCTGAATACCTGGGCCCGTCCGCTCACCGACGACGCGCTCAACGAGCTGTCGTGGAACACCATCGTCATCCTGTGCGGCGCGATGCTGATGCCGGCCACGCCGAAGCGGATGCTGGTGGCGGCGCTGCTGTCGGCCTCGATGGACCCGCTGGGAATCGCGCTGGCAGCGATGCGCGGCCGCGACGTGCCGACGGCGATGAACACCTTCGTGCTCTTCCTTCCCAGCTACGCCTGTGCGCTGGCGGCCGTGGTGCCGGTGACCATCCTGAACCGGCTCGGGCGCCGTCTGCGTCATGCCAAGGAGCTCGGGAGCTACCACCTCGTGCGCCTGCTGGGCAGGGGCGGGATGGGCGAAGTGTGGCTGGGCCGCCATCATCTGCTGGCCCGGAGTGCCGCCGTCAAGCTGGTTCGCCCCGAGGTGCTCGGCGCTGGCACCGATGCCGCCGCGTCGGTGATGCTGCGCCGGTTCGAACGCGAAGCCCAGGCCACGGCGTCTTTGAGCTCGCCGCACTCGATCCGGCTCTTCGACTTCGGCGTCACCGAGGACCGCACCTTCTATTACGTGATGGAGCTGCTCGCGGGGCGCGATCTCGAGACGCTGGTCCGCGAATTCGGCCCGCTGCCGGCCGACCGGGTCGTCTACGTGCTGCGCCAGGTGTGCCACTCGCTTGCCGAGGCCCACGCACGCGGCCTCGTGCACCGTGACGTCACGCCGTCCAACATCTATCTGTGCCGGATGGGGCTGGATTACGACTTCGTGAAGGTCCTGGACTTCGGCCTGGTGAAGTTCGACGCCCAGCGGGAAATCGAGCACACGCTGATGGGCGGCCACCATGCCACGGCCGGCACTCCCGCCTTCATGGCCCCCGAGCTCATCGCCGAGGGCGACGTGGATGCCCGGGCCGACGTCTATTCGCTCGGGTGTGTGGCGTATTACCTGCTCACAGGGCAGCTCGTGTTCGAGGCGGACACTGCCATGAAGATGTTCGTGCAGCACCTGCAGGGCGTGCCGGTGCCACCGTCGCAGCGCACCGAGCTGCCGATTCCGCCGGACATCGACGCCCTGGTTATGGCCTGCCTGTCCAAGGACCCTTCGCGGCGGCCTCGCAACGCCGAGGAAGTCAGCTTCCTGCTCGATACTTCACGCGGCGCCCACCGCTGGAACAACGAGAGCGCTCGCGGCTGGTGGCAGCTCCACCTGCCGGAGCTCGCCGGGCCGCTGGCCACCGAGGAGCCGGTCGAAATCGTCGCCGCCACCCCCGCTCTTGCGGGTTTCCACGCCAGCTGACGCGTTAAGGGCAGGCGGCACGGGTGCCGCCCATCTTCCTGAAGACCAGGAGCTGCCCTCATGCGTGGTCCGACCCTCTCCGTTCCCGGCCGCAAAGCCAGCGCGCTCGACCGCGTCCTGTCCGTCTTCGCCGACGTCCGGCCGGGCGAAGGTGCGACGGCGCTGCTGATGCTCGCCAACATCTTCCTGCTCCTGGTCTGCTACTCGATCATCAAGACCGTCCGCGAGCCGCTCATCCTGCTCGGCGGCGGCGCCGAGGTGCGGTCGTACGCGGCGGCGGGGCAGGCGATCCTGCTCATGGGATTCGTGCCGCTCTACAGCTGGGTGGCCTCGAAGGCGCAGCGCATGACGCTCGTGGTCGGCGCCACCGTCTTCTTCCTCGCCTGCATCGAGCTCTTCGCCGCGGCCGTGACCGCGCGCGTGCCGTACGTCGGCGTGGCGTTCTTCGTCTGGGTCGGCATCTTCAACATCTCGCTGGTCGCCCAGTTCTGGTCGTTTGCCAACGACCTCTACTCGAAGGAGAGCGGCGCGCGCCTCTTTCCGCTCATCGTCATCGGCATGACCGCCGGGGCGCCCATCGGGTCGCTCGCCGCGGGGCGGCTGTTCCATTCGGGCCTGGCGCCCGCGCTGATCCTCCAGGTTTCGGCCGTGCTCCTGACCGTGACCGCCGGCCTCTACCTGCTCATCAACGCCCGCGAGACGGCGCAGGCCGCGGCGCCGCAGGAAGCGCTGCCCGGCCCGAGCGGCTTCGCGCTGGTGCTGGCGAACCCGTATCTCCGTCTCATCGCTGCGCTCATCGTGCTGCTGAACGTCGTGAACACGACCGGCGAGTATCTCGTGGCCAGGCTGCTCTCGGCCGAAGTGCAGCAGCTCGCCGCGGCCAATCCGCTGTTCGACAAGCAGGCGTACATCGGCGCCTTCGTCGGGACGTATCAGTTCTGGGTCGGCGTGACGGCGCTCCTCCTGCAGGCGTTCGTCACGTCGCGGATCGTGCGGCAGCGCGGGCTCGCCGGCGTGCTGCTCGCCCTGCCCCTCATCGCGCTCGGCGGATACGCCATCGTCGCCGCGGGCGCCGGCTTCGCGCTGGTGCGCTGGGTCAAGACCGCCGAGAACGCCGCGGATTACTCGATCATGAACACCGCCCGGCAGATGCTGTGGCTGCCGACGACGCGCGAGGAGAAATACAAGGCCAAGCAGGCGATCGACACGTTCTTCGTGCGCGGCGGCGACGTGCTGTCGGCCGGCGTGGTCTACGCGGGCACACATCTCCTCCATCTCGACGTCGCCCAGTTCGCGGTGGCCAACCTTTGCCTGACTGGCGTGTGGCTGGCTCTGGCGATGATGATCAGCCGGCCCGAGCCGCGCCGGCATGCG
>Ga0207659_10002371_pt1 | contig 11213 bp, 11 predicted proteins | sample KBSM43metaG_FD_184330 | JGI IMG/M metagenome (GOLD analysis project Ga0207659, IMG submission 184330) | Miscanthus rhizosphere microbial communities from Kellogg Biological Station, Michigan, USA - KBS M4-3 metaG (SPAdes) (version 2) | ecosystem: Host-associated > Plants > Roots > Rhizosphere >...
GACACAACGCAGGGTTACCGTGCAGTCTTCACTGATAGAGAGTAGTGTGTTCGCTCGCCTGAAATCCAATTCTCGACGTCGTAGATCCACCAGGCCGCTGTTATGAAAAAAAATGTCGCAATCGTCGGACTACAGTGGGGCGATGAAGGCAAGGGAAAATTCGTTGATATCCTCGCGGAGGGATTCGATTGTGTCGCGCGGTATCAGGGCGGCCACAATGCCGGACACACCGTAAACTTCGCCGGGCAGCGCCACGTTTTGCACGTCGTCCCGTCCGGGATATTTCACGACGGGGTCGCGTGCGTCGTCGGTGGCGGCGTTGTCCTGGACCCAATCGCCTTCCTCAAGGAATTGGAAGGACTTGAAGCCGTTGGTGTCGCCGTCGAAGGACGATTGTTCGTGTCCAACCGGTGCCACTTGATCCTTCCCTATCACCGGGCGGTTGAAGCCGCGATGGAAAACCGTCTCGGTGACAGAAAAATCGGCACGACCTCGCGCGGCATCGGCCCCGCTTACGAAGACAAGATTGGACGACGCGGCCTGCGAGTCTGCGATCTTCTCGATCCCGACCTATTCTCTTCAAAGGTTCGAGCCCAGGTGGAGTTGAAGAGTCGCGCCCTGGAATCGCTCGGATCCACGGAAATGCTGGACGCCGAGAGTATTTTGAACGACTACCTCAGGTACGCCGAAAAGCTACGTCCATTTGTTGTCGACTCCGCAGCGTTCTTGAACACGTTGTTGCGCGAAGGAAAGTCCATCCTCTTCGAAGGTGCGCAGGCGACCCTGCTCGATATCGACCACGGAACGTACCCCTTCGTGACTTCATCCAGCGCATCTGTCGGCGGCGTCGCAGCCGGTCTGGGGATTTCGCCAAAATACATTCACAGTGCCATTGGCATCATGAAGGCCTACACCACTCGCGTGGGTACGGGACCATTCCCGACCGAAGCCCTGGATTCCTGCGGCGAGAAAATCCGGAAGCTGGGGGCTGAATTCGGAGCGACGACCGGAAGACCCCGGCGATGCGGATGGTTCGACGGGCCGGCAGGACGGTACGCCGCGATGATCAACGCCCCGGATCTTGCTGTTATCACGAAACTGGATGTCCTCGATGAATTCGCGGAGATTCCCTTCTGCACCGAGTACAGATATAAGGGGTCGACGCTGCGGGAATTCCCTGCTGAAGTGGAAGTCCTCGAAAAGGTCGAACCTGTCTACCGAACCCTCCCCGGCTGGCAGTCCTCTATTGCAGGTACTCGCGAGTGGAAACAGCTGCCGGCGAGAGCCCAGGACTACCTCAAGTTCCTAGCGGACTACCTCGGCGTTGAAATTGGAATGGTTTCGACGGGCCCGGGCAGGGATGAAACAATTCACCTGAAGGACATTACCTAATTAGGGGACGGACTACTCAACCCCCAGACGCCTTCCCAGCTTTTAGAGTTTGGGGGTTGAGTAGTCCGTCCCCTAATTACGCTACTTTCGCAAGACGAGTTCGAAGTTGGCGCTGGCGTCTGTGTTTGCCGCTACAGTCACCTGCTGAGTGAGTTCGTAGGGATCTTCGTAGTTGTAGGTCTGCAGTCTTTTGTTGATGTCCTTAAGAACCACACCTTCATGCCACATCTTCAAGGTATAGGTTCCCGGCGGCACATCCTTGATAACAAACTCGCCGTTACTATCCGTCAAAGCTACATAAGGGTTCGAGGCGACATAGATGAACGCGTTCATCCAGGGATGGCCTGCGTCACACCCGAGGGTGATGATGCCCGGCTTGGTCATTGCCATATCGACGGTTTCGCGCTGGCCTTGCCTCGCCTGGGCATAATTGAAAACCTTGGAGTCACCCTGCCTTCCATTCACGTTGTGCAGAATCGGATCGCTGTTGGTGATTTCGACCTTGGAATTGACAGGAACGATCATCGTGTGCGGAACGTATTGGCATTCCTTTTGATCAATCAGAATGGACTGTGTTGTCGCGGCAGGGCGCACACCGGGTGGATTCTCGACCCCCTCCACGATCACAAACGTTCCCTGGACGCCGTTGTCTTTTCCGAGGGCGATTCTCGGCAAAGAAACGCTCGAGCCACAAACCTTTTGGTCCTGCGTAATGGTGTCCGAAGCAGCTTTGGGGGCCTCTCCCTGAAGAACGACGCGCCCTCGGATCGTTCCCCCGGAAACTGCAGGCGCCCCTCCGTTTGGAAGGACGCCTTCGGCGGAATCACCGCATCCTGATGTGAAGGCCAGCATCACAAGCAATGCTGTCACACTAAAACGGTCCATAAATTTCATCGAGGTACCTTATCCGGAGGCGTGGGATCAGGAATCGCGTTGCTGATTGGTGGCAGAGACTGGAGGAATGCCCAAACCGCCTTTAAATCGTCATCAGTCATGTCTCGATACCAATTCCATGGCATCGGAGGAAGAATATCACGCCCAGTCCCCTGGTGTTTTCCATTCCTGATCGCATCGATGAACATCTGCTCCGTCCAGCTGCCCAATCCCGTTGCCTTGTCCGGCGTAAGGTTCATCGCGTAACTCACACCCCAGGGCCCGACCCATGCCGTCAGATGGGCGTTTGCGAGTGTGCCGTAACCACCCTCACCGAACAGCTTGGCGGGAACAGGAGGCAACTTGTCGTTGGCAGGATGCCCGGAAAGTTCCCTCATCATGTCTGCCTCAGGCCCCTTCGGTCCGAATGTCTTGGGCGTATGGCAATCGTTGCAACCCCCAACTCTCGTCAAGTACTTTCCGCGCTCGACGGGTGTTTGGGCAGGTGCCGCCTTGCCGTCCGCGGGATCGGACGTGGCGGACTTATCTGCGGCCGGCTGGCACCCCGTGGTGAGCAGCAGCGCGACCGCAACTCCTAGAATGAACCGCATAGCATCTCCTTTGATCTATTAGTCTTTGAACGCCTTGAACGCTCGTGCTTCGCACGGCGGCGTCATGAAAAACGCGTGTGATTATCGTGTGGCTCGATGCATGGGTCAAGTGGCGTCGTTGAAGAGGCGCCAACGCTTGACCTCCTGATTCGTCGTGAGTTACGATTCGCGGCTTGCAGAAATAGATTATTTCTAATCTGTCGTCACGCACGCGCGCCATTAAAGGAGTACAAAAAAATGCCAAAAAAGATTGTCGATACCATTCTGCCGACCACCATGGTCGGGTCCTATCCTCGGCCGACCTGGTACAAGCAGCAACTGCTGGGCCGCGACATACAGGTCGCCTTCAAAGAAAGCTCCTATGAAGAGACTTATCACGATGCAGTGGCGGCCGTGGTGAGAGAACAGGAGGAAGCGGGCCTGGACATCGTGACCGACGGCAACATGTGGTACGACGATTACGTCGGCGTCATCGGTTCGTTCTGCTGGTACATGTATGAGCGTATCGGAGGATTTGAGGAAGCGCGCGAGCCCCATCCATCCGGCGTCGGTCAGGCAAAAAGTCAGGGTAAGGCAATCCTGGATGACTGGGGTGGTGTGGTGAACAGCGGCCCTGTGACGCGAGGACCGATCCGCCTTGCGGACCTTTACCAAATCACCGCGTCCCATACGAGAAAGCCCATCAAGGTTTCGGTCGGAGCCGGCCCCGCAAACCTCGCGTGGCACGTCTACTTCAAGCACTACAAGAATCCGAAAGAGCTCAGCGAGGCGCTGGCACCCATCTTCAACGCAGAAATGAAGTCCCTGGTTGCCGCCGGCGCAACTTACCTTCAGTTTGAAGACCTCGGAGCATGGCTGCCACTGTTCACTGGAGACAAGAACGACTATACCTGGATCAAGGACGTCGTTGCTCAATGCTGCGACGGCGTCAATGCAAAGATCGGATGGCATTTCTGCTTCGGCAACGCCTGGGGCAATGACATTCTGAGCGCGTCTTTCCCCGAGGGGTACCAGACTGTTCTCCCGAATTTCTTCGACACGCCCGGTATCGATCAGTTTGTTCTGGACTACGCAAATCGCAACATGGCAGGCATTGAGTTCATGAAGAACCTGCCGAAGGACAAAGACCTTCAGGTCGGCGTGCTGGACATTCGCACGGCCATGATCGAGAAGCCCAATGTGGTCGCCGATAGAATTCGTCAGGTCCTCAAGTACGTTTCGGCGGATCGGGTCTATCCCAGCACCGACTGCGGCATGAAGCCTCTTGCTCGCATGGTCGCCAAGATGAAACTTGCCTCGCTGGCTGAAGGTGCCGCCATCGTTCGCAAGGAAGTCGGCGGAAAGTAACAATTCATATACTCAGATGGAGGGAACCGTGTCATCAGTCGATAAGAAAATAATTGCAGTGATGGGCAGTACGGGCTCGCAAGGCGGCGGCCTCGTTCGTGCAATCCAGAGTGATCCCAGTGGCGGCTTCAAGGCACGCGCAATCACGCGCGACCCCAACAGCGATAAGGCCAAGGCGCTCAAAGATCTCGGCGCAGAAGTTGTCGGCGCCGACATCGACGACGAAGCGAGTCTGAAGACAGCATTCGCCGGCGCATATGGCGCCTATTGCGTCACGTTCTTCTGGGCGCACTTCTCCCCCGAAAAGGAACAGCAGAATGCAAAGAACATGGCTAATGCCGCGAAGGCAGCCGGTGTTCAGCACTTGATCTGGTCTACCCTGGAAGACACTCGGAAGTGGATTCCCCTCAGCGACAATCGAATGCCCACTCTTCAGGGTAAATACAAGGTGCCGCATTTCGATGCGAAGGGTGAGATCAATCACGTCTTTACCGACGCCGGAGTACCGACGACATTCCTGCAGACGTCCTTCTACTGGGACAATATGTACATGTTTGCAATGGGCCCGGCTAAGGGCGAGGACGGCAACTACACCATTACCTTCCCGATGGGCACTCACAAGATGTCCGGTATTGCCGCCGAAGACATCGGTGGATGCGCTTACGGCATCTTCAAAAAGGGAAAGGAAATGGTCGGAAAGACCGTGTCGATAGCAGGAGAACATCTGACCGGCGCCGAGATGGCCGAAAAGCTCTCAAAGGGCCTCGGCATCAAATGCTCCTACAATGCCGTGACTCCGGATGTCTATCGCAGTTTTGGGTTTCCCGGCGCCGACGACCTGGGCAACATGTTCCAGTTCTACGCCGACTTCGAAGACTACTTCGTGGGCGCGCGTAGTCTCGACGTCACGCGTTCGCTGAATCCGAAGCTGCAAAACTTCGATCAGTGGCTGGCGAAGAACAAGAGCAAGCTGACTCTCTAGCGCCGATCCCGGCCCGCTTCACCCGCTGCCCTGCGGCGGGTGAAGCGGAGATCATTCGCGATTCTTTCTCCTCGCCACTCTGCCCATTCGCTTCAGCGTGATGTCCCCGGCCAAGGGCGGGGTATACTCTTTGGATCGCAGTTCGCCGACCACGGCGTCTACAGCGACAAGACCAGGGGGTAATAACGTCACTATGGATCTGGGAAAAGGTCTCGGGCTTCTTACATATTCCACACTGGTTCATCCGGGCGATACGTGGGATGACATGTGGAACAGTCTCATCACATATGTTCCGAAGGTTAAGGAGCGTGTGGCTCCGAAAGAACCGTTCGGGATTTCCCTGCGCCTCTCGAACTCATCGGCGGAAACCCTGGTGCACGACAAGAGCAAGCGGGAGCAGTTGAAGAGATTTCTGGGCGACAACGACATGTACCTTTACACCGTGAATGCATTCCCATACGGGTCATTCAAGGGACGGATGGTTAAGGAGGATGTCTACGAGCCGGACTGGAGCACCGATGAGCGGACCCAGTACACGATGAACGTTGCAGAAATCCTGGGGGATGTCGCGCCTCCCGGAACATCACCTTCCATTCAGAGCGCGCCTCTGGGTTTCAAGCCAAAGGTTACCTCAACCGCAATCGTCGCCCGCTTTACCGAACATGTGCTGCAGGTTGCCGCGCGTCTCGTCGACATCCGAGAGCGTACGGGACGCACTGTCGGTCTTGCTCTTGAGCCGGAACCTTATTGCTTCCTCGAAACCACCGACGAAACGGTCGACTACTTCACACACCACCTCTATTCCGGCGCCGCGGCGGCCCGCCTGGCCAAACTTGCGGGCATTCCAATATCCGAAGCTCTGAATTCCCTTCGTCGACATGTCGGCGTCGTTTTCGACATCTGCCACCAGGCCGTGGAGTACGAAAACATTTCGGAATCGTTGCAGAAGCTCGTCGATGCCGGAATTCCGGTTTTCAAGCTGCAGGAAGCCGCCGCGATCTATGTGCCGAAGGTGACGCAGCAGAGCGTGGATGTTCTGAAGCGCTATGCGGAAACGATCTATCTCACGCAGACGTACGAGAAGAAGGACGGACAACTTTCGAGATTCCTGAATCTCGAGGATGCATTCGCCGCATGGCGCCCCAGTTCCGAAGCAAGAGAATGGCGCACGCACATCCACGTGCCGGTGTTTCTTGATGACCTCGGCGCGTTCAGAACAACGCGATTTGCCATTGAAGACGCATTACGGTTCCACAAGGCGAACCCTCTGTCCCGCCAACTCGAGATTGAAACGTATACGTGGGATGTGCTGCCGGACAGCCTGAAGACAGGCAACATCATCGACTACATCTGTCAGGAGATTGAATGGGTTCGAGGTCAACTCAGCTGAGGCTCCAGTGATCACTCTACGCAAGAGCACAGAGCGCGGGCATTCCAATCGCGGGTGGCTGGACTCCTATTTCTCGTTCTCCTTCGCGGATTATTACGATCCAAAGCACATGGGATTCCGGGCCCTGCGCGTCATTAATGATGATCGCATCCAACCGGCGCAGGGCTTTGGTCCGCATGCCCACCGCGATATGGAAATCATCACCTACGTCCTGGACGGACATCTCCTGCACCGCGACAGCATGGGCGAGCGCCACATCCTGGGCCCCAATGAAGTCCAGACGATGTCCGCCGGAACCGGCATCGTTCATAGCGAATTCAATGCTTCAGAGACAGAGGAAGTGCATTCGATTCAGATCTGGATCCTGCCCGCGCGCGAGGACGTTACTCCGTCCTATCAGCAGATCGCCTTTTCACCGGAGGAGAAGCGCGGGCAACTGCGACTTCTCGCAGCTCCCAAAGAGGGCGCTACGATCATCCATCAGGATGCCCTTCTCTACGTCACGGAGCTTGCGCCGAAGCAGGTGGTCCGGCACAGTCTTGCTGCCGGGCGTGCAGCCTGGGTGCAGGTCGTCCGCGGGAGCGTCACCGTGAGCGGACAGGACCTCTCAGAAGGAGATGCAGCCGCGGTGACCGAAGAGACCGAAGTCGCTCTGGCGGGGGCCGGCAATCACGGTGGCGAGATCCTGCTATTCGACCTGCGATAACCTGTCAAGACACAGATGAGTCAACCGATAGTCCTCGTCACGTTTTCGTGCCAGACCGGAGATACCGAAAGGCTCGCTCTTAGCGCTGCTGTCGGCGCCGTTCAGGCGCGCGCTCTTATTCGACTGCGCCGCATACCTGATGTTGATCAGGGCAGTCAGAATACAGAAGTAGTCCGCATGCGGAAAGAGTACGTGGCGCCTGCAGAAGCTGATGTGCTTGGCGCCGATGCGCTGATTCTCGCCGCCAGCGCAGACGCGAATGTGCTTTCCGCTCCGTGGCAGGAGTTTCTAAATTTACTTTTGCGCCTGGGCAGCGAAGGCAGACTGGGCCGGAAGGTAGGGGCATCGATCGGTGGCATTTCCCCTGCTCTCGCAGGCCTGGGCTTCCTGACTGTTACCCAGCTATCGAGTGACCCTCTGGCTCTGGGACGCAGTGTTGCGGAAATGGTGCGTACGTTGAAATCGTCGTAAGGAGGCCTCGTGAGTTCCGAAAAAATAATCAGTATCGATCCCATCCGTGGCGTGCCGTGGCAAACCTTCGACCCCTTTCTGTTCTGCGTCTACCATCAGGACACATACCCTCCAGGCAATGAGCGGCTGGGTCCTGCCGCCTCGCTCTCGGGACGCAACATCGGCATGGACTTTGAAGGAAAGGACGGCTGGCGGATGTATCACGGCAGCGTGGTTCCTGGATTTCCGCAGCATCCCCATCGCGGTTTTGAAACCGTTACCATCATGCGGAAGGGATATATCGATCACTCGGACTCCCTCGGCGCAACGGCACGATTTGGCCGTGGAGACGTGCAGTGGCTTACTGCGGGAAAAGGGATCGTCCACTCGGAGATGTTTCCACTCCTCAATCCAGCAGAACCCAATCCTGCAGAACTCTTCCAGATCTGGCTGAACCTGCCGAGCTCAGATAAATTTGTCGAGCCGTACTTCTCCATGTTCTGGGACCGGGATATTCCCCGCCATACGATGATGGATGCCAAAGGCAATTCCACAGAGATCCTGGTGGTGGCGGGGAACCTCGAATCCACCAAAGCCCCAGCCCCACCGCCGAACTCGTGGGCCGCACGCGCGACGGCCGATGTTGCGATCTGGACTATCAAAATGGGACCAGGCGCCCAGTGGACTTTGCCGCCCGCAACCTCCGGCACAAGCCGGACCCTGTACTTCTTTAAAGGAAAAGCTGTAGAAATCGAAGGCAAGGCACTTCCTCTGAATTCCATGGCTCGACTCCGGCCGGACTCGAGCATTTCAATCCAGAATGGCCAGAGCGAAGCCGAATTCCTTCTGCTGCAGGGGAGGCCCATCGGAGAACCCGTCGTCCAGTACGGACCTTTTGTCATGAATTCCCGAGCCGAAATCCAGCAGGCCTTCGAGGACTATCACAAAACGGGATTCGGTGGCTGGCCCTGGCCTGCAGATGACCCTGTCTTCCCTAGGGCAGAAGGCCGCTATGCCCGTCATGCAGACGGACGCGTCGAGCGGATCGACTAATGAAGCCGACGACAACTTCCTGAAAACATGAGCCGTCAGCTCAGGGCCCCTGATCTGACGGCATCCAAACGACTAGCCGGCGAAAGTTCTAGTGCCTTTCCTGTATATGCGGTCTATACTTCCCTTCTCATCATCCACATCCATAGTGGGAATGCTTAATTTGTCGAAGCTGCCTGATTGGAACAAGATGTTTGCACTCAATCGCGGCGCCAAATCGTCAGCCGCTTGAGGTTATGACAGCGAGTTGCTGGGAATAGTTTAGAGTCTAGTACTGTGCGACCCGTTTGGCGTTTTTGATTCGTTGTAGGAAACAAAAGGTCGAATCGATGCGAATCGGCATTGTACCCATAGAAGATCCGCATTTCGGTGGCGTTTATCAGTACAGCGCCACAATGCTTGACGCCTTACGTCAATGGACGACGGAGGGGTGCAATGACGAATTTGTTGTCTTCTCCGCCGGCATCCCCCGGACCGCTTCCCAAATCTCGATTAACCGCAAGTGGACCGTGCGCCCCCGGTGGGAAAACGAGCCGGTTTCCTGGAAACGCCACACCTTGGAGCTCCTCCGTTCCGCTATTGGCGAGGGGCCTCACCGCGATGCCTTGAGAAGGCTCCTCGGTCGACCGGTCGGCAAGGAACAACAGGAAGCCGACTTCAACAGGCGCAACCGTCGCGAGTTTGTCAGTGAGCAATTTCGCCGCGAAGGCGTTGAGTTGATGCTCTTTCCGTCACCCCTCCCACTGGCTTTTGAAACAGACATTCCCTACGTCATGGCTATCCACGATCTCCAGCACCGTCTTCAGCCCGAATTTCCGGAAGTCTCCGCAAATGGGGAATGGGAGCGGCGGGAATACCTCTTCCGCAACGCGACGCGTTACTCAACGCTGCTGCTCGCCGATTCGGAAGTTGGAAAGGAAGACATTCTGAACTTCTACTCCGATTACGGAGTCACCTCCGATCAGGTAAAGGTGCTGCCCTTTTTGCCCGCGTGCTACCTCATGCCCGAGATCTCGGAAGAGGAACGCAATCGCGTCAGAGCGGCACATCAGCTCCCTGAACGTTACCTCTTTTACCCAGCTCAATTCTGGCCTCACAAGAATCACAAGCGAATCGTTCAAGCTCTTGCGCTGCTCAAGGATCGCGGCCTGAGAATTGATGTCGTGTTTTGCGGTTCCCATGGCGGCAAGATTAGAAAGCGTGCCTTCCAGGAAATCATGACACTGGCTTCTCGAGCGGGAATTGAAAGGAACATCCACTACCGGGGTTATGTGAGCGATCACGACATGTCGGGCTTGTACGCCGAGGCGGTCGGTCTCGTGATGCCAACCTTCTTTGGCCCGACCAACATTCCCATATTGGAAGCATGGGCTCTCGGTTGTCCCGTTCTCACATCCGATATACGAGGTATCCGCGAGCAGGTGCACGATGCAGGAATACTTGCCGACCCACGCTCTGTTGAATCCATCGCCGATGGCATATCCAGACTCTGGACAGATGAACATCTCGCGACGGATCTCGCCACCCGTGGCCGTGCACGGCTGGGAAGATACACACCGGGGGACTACCTGCAGCGACTGATCGGCATACTCGAAGAAGGAAAGGCACGCCGTTACGGCGTCCAGGCAAGAGTGGGAGCCGGTTGATGCAACATGTCGAACACATCAACTGGAACGGCACGCCACTCGCGTACATCGTCCATGCGGAGATCGACCCCCTTGAAACCACTTTCGTAACACCCGGCGATTTCAAGCAACAGGTCGGGTTCATTGTGTACGCCGCTGGTAGTGAAATCCCACGGCATGTCCATCGTCCGGTACAGAGACGACTGAATGAAACCTCAGAAGTCCTCATTGTGCGTCGAGGGTGCTGTGAAGTGGATATCTACAACAATGACCGGGAATTGATTGCGGTCCGCAAGCTCCGCGCCGGCGACATCCTGATACTGGTGGCGGGAGGGCACGGCTTTCGCGTGCTGGAGGACACCGTCCTTCTCGAGGTAAAGCAAGGACCCTACACGGGCCTTGAGGAGAGGGAGCGATTCTAACCGTGATACCTGTCAATGAGCCCCTCCTGGGGCGTCAGGAGTCCGAGTATCTCCTCGAGTGCATGCGCACCGGCTGGATCTCCTCCGCAGGCAGGTTTATCGATGAGTTTGAACAGAAGTGGGCAAGTTATTGCGGGCGGAAGTATGGCATCGCCGTCAGCAATGGAACGGCCGCCCTCCAAGTGGCCGCGGACTGCCTCGGACTCGAGCCCGGTGACGAAGTCATCCTTCCCAGCTTTACCATAATTTCCTGCGCCCTCGCCGTGATCAACCGCGGCTGTGTTCCGGTCCTCGTCGACAGCGATCCTCAAACGTGGTGTATGGACGTCACGCAAATCGAGCAAAAGATCACTCCACGCACGCGT
>Ga0207659_10002372_pt1 | contig 11213 bp, 9 predicted proteins | sample KBSM43metaG_FD_184330 | JGI IMG/M metagenome (GOLD analysis project Ga0207659, IMG submission 184330) | Miscanthus rhizosphere microbial communities from Kellogg Biological Station, Michigan, USA - KBS M4-3 metaG (SPAdes) (version 2) | ecosystem: Host-associated > Plants > Roots > Rhizosphere >...
CCCGTTGAGCGAAGCGATACCCGGGGTCACCGCGATCCTCAACACAAACGCACGCTGAAAGCGTGCGAGGAGATTCCCGTTGAGCAACACGCCCGGCCAGGAGGGGCGATAAGCCGCTATTTGCGCATCAGCACTGCCGGAGCCTGCTCAGCCGCGAGGATGCGCTCATAAAACCCCCGGATCGCGGGATATTGCTCAGTTGGAAGAATCGAGCGGCGTAAGGTCAGAGTTCGAGTGAAGACCAGTTCACCATTCTCCACACTATGGACCGCAGAGTACGACCCAAATGTCGCTTCAAGCTTTACAGGGTCGGGGATTTCGTCGACCTGAAATCCGGCCGGCAATTTGAATCGAGCGGACTCGCTGGACACGTGAGATGGAATGACAATCGGATATCTGCGGCCTGGCTCCGTCAGGAAAAGTGATGCGCGCCGGGATACCATGGCGGGCTTGAAAATAAGCAGCCGGTTCTGCATCAACTGACCATACCGGGGCGCCGTCACCTCAGCCTGAAGAGTGAACGTGCCATCGGATTGGTCGTCGGTTGCGGCAATGTTGGAGACCCTCGCGCCGGTGACGCTGCGGGTAATCCACGATTCGATCCATTTTTCATAGTCTGCTCGCGGCATGGAGCGAAATTCCCTCCGCTCGTCAGATGCAGCCTGTCCGATCGACCGCTCTCGAAGCGTGGCCGCAACGGAACCGTCTGCACCAATGGTGGCGCGAACGTCCCGCTCCAGCCGATTGGATTCCGGCGCCGTTATGGGCATCCGCGCAACTCCGCCGCGTTCAGCGGCCACGATCAGCGCCAGGCTCCCCTGCTCGTGACCGGGAAGTTCTCCGACAGGAGTTTCAGGATCGGTTGGATCAAAGATCATCAGCGGCCCCAGCAAGGGGTGGCTCAACATACTCGAAACCTGTTTGCCGGGCGGGAGCGCCACAGCAACAATCGCATGATTGAACTGCTGAGGCGACGGCCATTCGGCGCGAACGTAATCGGCATCTCCGGAATAGATCGCCACGGGGTACGACACAATACCGACAGCTTTCAACATCGCCCGCATGAGGTTTGCCTTGTCCTTGCAATCGCCATAGGCCTTTGCAAGAACTTCTGCGGATGTGTGGGGCTTGTAGCCTCCGCCTCGTCCCGTGCCGGTCTGAATGGAAACGTACTGGAGGCCTTGCACGAATCTACCAATTGCTGAGATTCGATCGTAATCCGTGGTGGAGCCGGCCGTGAGGGATTTTGCCTTTGCGGTGACCGCGCCATCCACGATGACCTGAGAATCGTTCAACTCCGATAACCACCTCGAAACGTCCTGCCAGGTTGCGAAGGGTCTCAGCGTGGTAGCGCGCGTTCCCTCTGGAGGAAACAGGCTCACCGCGATGCGAGGCACGAGACTGGTGAGTTCCGGACTCGCCGGTTCATAGTCAACGTGGGGCAGAATCTCGAGCTGCCACGTATAGGTGGATCCCGTCACCACAGGCTGGACCGGAGCATGATTAAAGGTGACGCTCTCCACGCGCCATCCGTTCGGTACAGAAACGATGAAACGTGAAAGCATGGAGGGCAACGTCTGCTGAAAGTGGAATTCAAACTGGGTGAATATGGCGCGATCTTCGCTAAGGGATTCGTATCCGAAAACCGACCGGGGCTCTGCTTCACCGGAAGCCTCGATGCGTTTGAGGCGGACCTCGTTGTACATGTCATTGTCGACGAGCGCCATATCGGCGGTGTCTCCACGACCGTACTCTCGGGCCGACCCTGATGGCGGAATCAACCACCCGCGAAGGTCCCGGACCCTGCCCGTATCCGTCCGGTAGAGTTCAACTGCCTCGGCCGCTGAACGCCCGGCGCGCGTCAGGATTCGCGTCGCGTGTCTTGTTGCTGTCAGGACCCGACCGTCATCCTCGACTGTGACACGCTCCTCATGGAGCAGCGTGACCGCGGGCATGGTGGGATCCATCGCGGGGACAACCGTCTGTCCTGCTTCCTTCAACCATAGCGGAGGGTCTGCAGCCATGCTGATCCGTGGTGATCCCAGCGCCACGACCGACCAGAGAACTAGTCCGAGCCAGGTTCTATCGCGCCTGCGCACTGCTTTCCCTCAGTGTCAGTGCAGATGCGTTACGCTGGTCGAACGCATCAAAAAGCCCCTTGAGTTTTCCGTACTCCGTTGCTGGAATCAGAAGAGCGCCATTGCCGCCAACGGAAAACCTGCGTTCGTAATTCAGAGCGCGGCCCTGCGCGGTCGTCGTCATCTTTATCTCAAGACTGGCAAATTCGCCAGACCGGAGGTTTGCCGGCGCCTCGGGAGTCTCCAGCTCGAAGCCACTCGGAAGTTCGATCGTGACGTTGTCCTGTTCGGACCAGGCAAACGGAAAAGAAATCGGATAGGTGCGGCTTCCACTGGAGAACGTCGCCGCCGCGCTATGCTCAAAGAATCCCGGTTGAAAAAATAACCGGCGGCCTGTGCGCTGAGCGTATTGCGGAACCCGGACGTGATATCGAACCGCCAGCGGTTGCACCGCATCTTTCGCACCCTCCACCACAATCGCGGAGACCTGGGCCGTGCTTAGCCGTTGTTTGACCGTGTCCGTGACCTCCCTCTCCTGTTCTGCCGTATTAAGGGCGTCGTAGTACTCTTTCTCATCGTTTGCAAAGTGACCCGTGTATTCGATCTGAACATCACCTTCGAGCGTTCCGTCTTCAAGAAGCCGCAACTTTGCGGTTCTCTTCTGCATCGATTTGTCCGGCTGAGACATTTGAGTCCTTACAAATAAAGGTTCTTTCGAGTCGGGTATCAGCGCCGGCACCCCTTCCTCCGACCAGGTGAGCATTCCAAACGGCACATAACGATTTCCGGGATTGAAGAACCGCCATCGATCTCCAACCTTGACCGCAATATCGTAGGTGCTCAGAAAGTAAGAGTTCTTGAAGGAAGGATCGAAGAACACGTCACTCCGATCGCTAATTCTGGCGATGCGGACATCAAATCCCGCAGCGCCCGCCAGCGCGCCGAAGAGGATGTCGATGTCAAAGGGTGTCCCGACTCCGCGCTTGAGGGTATCCGCGGGGGAATTGTTCTCCTTGAACTTTGCAAGGTCTTCGGCTCGGGCGCCGGAGGCATCATCAAAGGGATTCGTGATTTTCGTTCTCGTGAAGTCGAAGAGCTTTCTCAGCTTTTCTTCTGCATCTGTGGTGGTGCCGATTGCCTCGGTTGCAGCCTTTCGTATGTCTCCATTGATTTTGAGGTCCGCTTTGTCAGCCTCAAAGACCCCTCTGCCGAAGGCGTTCCAATATTGGCTCGGCTGGAGTTCCTCGGGTTCCGCGTAGTAGACGAGAATCCATGGGCGTACCTCGGACTCCGGAGGCATAAACGGTTCTTCACGGAATGCGCGGACGTTATTCAGCGTGAAGCTGTAGAAGCCATTCTTCTCCTTCTCCAGGGGCACATTCGGCATGTGAAATATGGAGAAGAGCATCGGAAAAGGGAACAGGTTGCTCACAAACGGCTTGATGGTGTACTTCACCGAACGAATCGGAATATCACGCTGAAACTCGAGACGTGTAAATTGAGCCAGCGATTGCCGATCTTCACGCCATTGAAATTCAACGATGGCGCCCGGCTCCACTCCAGGCATCGCGAAAGACTTCGCGCGAACCTTTGCTTTTGAGGTCTTGAGGATCGTGCGTTCGAAAACGGCGTCCTTTTTCAGTTCGACAATCGTGCCGTCCGGCTTGATCGTGCGCCCGATGATGTCTCCGATTCTGACGCCATCGGTATAGGCCAGGTCAACACGGCCCTGTGCTTCGACGCCGCGAGGTGTGAAGATCTTGACGCGCAGATAATGCCGGAGCACCGTCTTGTCGATTTCGCCGTCATCGAGCCGCACTTCCCAGAACAGAGCTTCGGCATCCGCATCCTTTTCCACAACCGGGGTCTTCGACGTCAAATCTGCTGGATTTATCGGCCGCCAGTCTTCGGCCAGGGCTGAACAGTTAACGGCGAGAACCAGGAAAGTAATACTCCCAAATCCTTTCGGGAATAGACGTGCCACGCAGACCTCCTACAGAGGGACAAAATTGCGAGGCAATATCTCAGTCGGATGTTACTTCGTCAATACATTCCTGTATGACATTGAAAGTCTTGAGTAGGCGACCGATTGCCCTCCTGGCCAGGGGGGTGGCCGCGACATCAAAAAATATCGCGAAGCTCCTTTGACGGAGCGGACGGGGTGGTGGATCAACGAGCAAGAAGTCTTTTCGATCTTGAGCAACCACCCCGTCTCTGGCCATAGGGACGCTAGCGCGTCTTTTTCTTAGTGCCAGAGACACTCCTCCTGGCCAGGAGGGGCAATACGCTGCGCACTCTGCTGAGAATGGCTTCGGCAGCTATCTCGGATCCGTTTGCAGAAAACTTCTCCTTCAGCCTCCACGCAGTCTCGGCAAGGCCGCCGGCGAGGGAGATTGCTTTACGAATTTGAGCAGGATGCTTTGCCTTGCGCATGGACAATTCGAGGCCGCACCCGAGTCGGGCAACACGCTCGGCATTGTCAAATTGATCGAAAGCAAACGGAACGATCACCTGTGGGCGCCCGCAACGCAGGGACTGTGCCGTTGTGCCGATCCCGCCGGAATGGACAATCATGCGGCTTCCGGGGAAGAGTTCGTGATACGGCGCCGATGCAACGATCATTGTCTTAGGCGAGGTGTGCCGCTTCGCGATTTCAGTAGCTTCAGGTCCCGCGAGAATGACGGCGCGAAACGCTCCTTCCCTTGATGCGACTGCGGCTGCTTCGATAAGCCACGGCGCAACTCTTACAGCGCTCGACCCCAGTGTGAACACGACCGGCGGTTCGCCTTTCTGGAGAAACTCGCGGAGGGTAACGTCCATGGGCGAACCCGTGAAGTCCTCGTCCAGAAAGGGAAAACCGCAGGAGATGGTGTGTTCCGGCCAGTCGGGTTGTCGTCGTGCGAAAGCCTCGGGAAACATTGCCAGGACTCCATGCGGCGAAAAGTGCCCTTCGCGAATCGGGTTTGGGCCCGGGTTGAGTCCAAGCCTCTTGCGAAGGTCCCTCACCGGTTCACCCCAGGATCCATTTGTTCTGAAAAGAAGCTCAATCAGCCGGGCACAGAACGCAGGTCCCAGAAACCTTAAGTGCCTCAGGACATTCACAGGCGGAATAACCGGCATCTCGTAAGCAGAAAAAAACGGCATGGGCTGAAGGATCGCCATCATCCATGGGATTTGCCGATACTCCGCGACCACTCTTCCGGCGTATACCAGCACGTGGGAGACGAGCAGGTCCGCTCCCTCGCATGCACGATCCAGGTCCTCATATGTTTTCTGGATGACAGGCATAAGCAGTCTTCGGGTGAGGTACTCGGCTCCCCGCCAGGGATCGAGTACCTTCCTGAAAATTTCACTATCACTTTCGTCAATCTCCGGCCGGAGGGAGGCGAACGTGAGGCCATGTCGTTCGATGGCGGTTTGATAGATGCCAGGGGACGCAACCACGATGTCGGCCCCGAGTCGCGACAGCGCGATGCCCATGGCGAGGTAAGGATTGAGATCGCCATAGGAACCGAAAGTTGCCAAAACGATTTTAGGCATCTACGTTGAGCGTCTCCCCGGCTTGAAATTTAGGGACTGGTGGAATAGCCGGTTTTTCCAGGGGAGCTGGATATCCCCTCCCTAAGGAGGGGTCGCTGAGCCCTCTAAGAAAAATGCAACGCTACCTTAGCCAGGGCGAAGCGGGGGAGGTCATATATGAGTCTCCAGTCTTTCTTCCTCGAAGCCGTTGTCTGACCTCCCCACGCCGCGCCGACAACGTTAAGGTAGCGTTACATTTCTTGATCGGCGCGGCTGCCCCTCCTTAAGGAGGGGATATTGCTAGCTCGCGGGCACTCTTACGACGACGTGTGTCCCTTCCCCCGGAGTACCGGTGATCACGACTTCGCCGCCAAAGAGGAGCGCGCGTTCCCTCATGCCCAGAAGACCGAAAGACCGCGGGTTTGCCTTTTCGCTTTCCGTGATCCCGCGGCCATCGTCCTGGACGTCGAGAAGGACTGTATTGGAGTCCTTGAGTATCTCAACGTGGACGCGCGTGGCCTGTGCATGTCGGAGTACATTTGTCAGAATCTCCTGAAAAATTCGAAAGACGGCAGTGGCCCGGTCCGGATCCAGTTCCCACTTGTCCAAGGCGGTCTCGCAATCACAGAGGATGCCCGTGCGCGACTGGAATTGCTGGAGCTGCCACTCGACGGCGGCAATCAGTCCCAAATCATCGAGGAAGGGCGGACGCAGGTCGGACGAAATCCGCCTCACAGTGTTAATGGTGGATTCGATCAAGGCCATCATCGGAGGGATCTTGCCTCGGACCTCCTGAAACTTTATTCCATCTGGCGTCCCCTCAAGGTTCTCGGCTATCCCTTCGAGATCCCACCGGAGCCCGGTCAGCGCACTTCCCAGTTCGTCGTGAATGGCGCGGGCGATGCGCTTGCCTTCTTCCTCCCGGACGAGCTGCAACCGGGCAGAGAGGGCGCGCAATCTCTCTTCGGAATGTCGCAAGGCAGCTTCGGCCAGGGTACGGTCCGTGATGTCCTGTCCGGAGTGCAGCAGGCAGGGCTGACCTTCGATCTCGATGCGCTCGACCGAAAGCAGAAGCACACGCCGCTCTCCCTTCTTCGTCTTTAGTTCGACTTCAAACCCGCGAACGTACCCTTTCCCCTTCAGGATTGCCATAAGCCGGGCGCGATTGTCGGGGTTGGGCCACATGGCCAATTCCAATGCGGTCTTGCCAATGACTTCCTCGCGGGAATATCCCGACGATTGAAGGAACTGTTCATTGACGTTCAGGAAGCGTCCATCAAGCGTCGAGATTGTGGAAAGACTGGGGTTGGAGTTAAACGCGCTCGAAAACCTTATCTCCGAAGCTCTCACGGCCTCATCGGCGCGCTTGCGTTGACTGATGTCGCGGATGATTCCCGTGAACGTATGCTCTCCATTCTCGCGAATCTCTCCAAAGGCGACCTCCAGGGAAAGCTCCTTGCCGTCTCGGCGGAGTCCCGTCAACTCCATCGAGTTCCATACGGTATGCCGGTTACCGGTCTCCAGATAACGTGCCAACGCCTCTTCATGCACAGCGCGGAACCGTTCCGGCATCAAGATGGTCAGGGGCTGTCCGAGGAGTTCCTGTTTCGAATAGCCGAACAGTCGTTCCGCGGCGGAGTTGGCGAAGAGAATGCGGCTGGCTCCATCAATAGTAACGATAGTGTCCGTTGCGGTTTCTGCAAGCGTTCGGAACCGCTGCTCCGATTCGCGCATCAACTCTTCGGCTCGTCGGCGTTCCCGTACTTCTTCGGCGCTTCGTTTAAGTGCGTTGTTAATGGCTCTCGTAGCGATGTGCTGGAGCGCCGCAATCATAATGAGAAAGATTCCAAGCGAGACCCAGCGGAGTTGTGAGGTATACGGCAGAGAATCGGATATCAGCCAGCCGGTTCTTGCCGCCACGAGCATCCCGAGAGCGCTGAGAACGCAGGCCACGGCAGTCACGACACCGGCTCGTGAGCCGAAGAACAGTCCGGCAAACAATACAATGAGCGCGTAGTAATTTATGGCCAGAGCATTCAGTCCGCCCGCCGTGATGCACAGGACGGTAATAACGGCCCAAAATCCCGCTACCAGCAGGATCCCGGCCGTCTGCGTGTGGCCGCGTCTGTTCAAAACCAGTGCCGGCAGGCCGATCGCGTAAACGGCGCCGATCGTCGACAGCCACCGAAGGGTATATTCGGGCATGAGAACAAGTCCTGCGAGTTCCAGCAGAATTGCAGCCATGAGGGTCCAGATGCTGGTTTCGAGCCCGGACGAGATGTCGGTGGGTTTGAGTACGACTGGTTTAGACAAGATAAGTCCTTTGAGCGTGATCTTCCCGACCAGTCCAGAGTGTTGCTATAGACGAAAATTCTAGGCTGCTTCTCCCACGATAGGCAAGGGGACTGGTGGAGGAGGCGGCTTTGCACATAAAGAAGGTATGATTACCGGGAATGAGTCGATCCTTCCTGTTTATCGGAGCAGTGATTAACCTGCTCGGCGTTGCTGCGGGTGCCTTTGGTGCGCACGCGCTTCGCAACCGCCTTTCCGCCGACATGCTTGCTGTGTTTGAGACCGGCGTGCGGTACCAGATGTATCACGGGTTCGCGATACTCCTTGTTGCGCTGGCAATCGGACATTTCGGGTCTGCGCGTCTGTTGCTCATTTCCGGCTGGTCGTTTATTGGAGGCGTCGTTCTTTTTTCCGGCAGCCTTATGGCTCTGGCGCTGACCGACGTCAGAGTCCTTGGCGCGATCACGCCTTTGGGCGGTGTGTTGTTTCTTGTAGGGTGGGTCTGCCTCGCGCTTTTTGCTCTTCTCAAATAAGCCTCAGGCCTCCGCTAGGAAATTCCTTACTTCCTGCGCAAAAAGTGCCGGCGCGGTGTCGATCGCAATGTGCTGCTGTCCGGCAAGGATTACCGTTCGGCTTTGTGGTAAAGCCGACCTTAAGGCCTCGATGGCCTCCTTGAACATGGGAGGACTGTTCCCGCCAAGCATGAGCAGCGTTGGAGTACTCAAACTTCGAAAGCGCTCGCTGCCGAGCCGGTAGGCATTGGCTGCCCGAAACTCACGCGGAAGGGTGTGTGCGATTGCAACACGACCTTTCCATGTTGGCGATTTGCGGAGGCTATCGATGTCACTGCCCGGTACTCGGATGACTTCCCGCATCACCGTTATCAGCACGCTCTCGAGGTCTCTAGCCTTCAGCAGGGCGTCGAGTCGATCCAGAGTTTCCTCCGAGATCAGCGGAGCGTGTACCGGTATCGGCGGTTCATAGAGAATGAGCTTTCTCATGTTGCCGGTGCGTAAAGCCGCCTCGATCGCGCAGATTCCGCCGAGGGAGTGCCCCAGTACATCGGCCGGCGTACCGATGGAGTCGACGACGGCAACCACATCTTCAAACTCGCGTTCCAGAGAATAGCTGTCCGCGTCACCGCTCTCGCCGCGCCCACGCCGATCCAATGCATAAATCGAGAACTCCTGCTCGAGCAGCGGCAGGACGGGGTTCCATCGCTCCGAATAATTTCCTGCGCCATGGATGAGCAAAAGTGGTGATCCCTGGCCGGAGCGTTTGCAGGCCAGCAGCGTCCCATCCTTTGACTTGATCTTGAGAGTTGTCATCGGCTACCCGCGTATATCGGAACTCCAAGTTGCTGCATGACACCGAGGTCATCTCTGTGGTTCCACAGTTCGATCACCTTGCCATTGCGAATGCGGTAGATATTTACGCCGCAGAACCGGATGCGCTTGCCTGTAGGCGAAATGTCGCCCCATGGTCCCGTATGTGTGCCTTCGGCAGTCCAGCGGCTGACGACGAACTCGCCCTCCTCGATCATGAAGTCGATCGCCGTTTGAAGATCCGGAAAGGCCGCGCGAAAGTCCGCGGCAATCTTTTTTTGCCCTTCAGGTCCCGCGAGCGGATTTCCGGGCCGCAGATCGTGACGCACGTAGTCCGGCGCAAAGACTTCATAGACGATGTCGAGATTGCCCTTGCCCCACACCTCGTCGTTAAACCGCTGGACCAGCGCTTTCCCGTTTTCGATCGCCATAGTTGTGGTTAACTCCCTTCGCGGAGGATTGAATCTTCAATCTTAGTAGTATCTTTGTCGTTCAACCACACAACTGAGGAGGCCCCATGGCGGACATAGCGACCAAAAAGATCTTCGAAAACGAAAGATTCGCATTGTGGGAAATGGTACTCGAGCCAGGAGAACGCACCGAGGTTCACACGCATTCTCATGATTATGTCTTCTATGTGCTCGAGGGCTCTACGGGCGAAGTGAGCGACAAACACGGGAATCCCGTCGGAGCGCTCGAGATGAAAGCCGGCGACTCTTACTTCTTTCAAATCCAGGGGCAGGAACTCGTCTCGGGCGATTTCCGCATTCCTCTGACGCACAGCGCTCGAAACGTCGGCAAGACCCGCTTTCGAGAAATTCTCGTGGAGAGTAAGTAGAACCGAATCGAGCCGTGCGATAATCCGGCCACTTCAATGCGATTCGCTATTTTCGGATTTCTGCTGTTGCGGGTACTGCTTGCGCAGCAAGGTCATGACACGACGCCGGCCGATGTCGAGGCGGGTTCCCGCTACTACGGAAACTATTGCGCCGGCTGCCATGGTGCGGAAGGCACCACAATGCAGGGCGCGAACCTGAGCCGCGGCGCTTTTCGTCGCGCCACTACGGACGATGAACTCACGCGAATCATCATTAACGGCATCCCGGGAACGGCCATGCCGCCGGCGGCGTTCAAGATCGAGCAGGCCGCGCAGATCGTGGCCTTTCTTCGTGCCTTTCCCACTTTGAGAGCCACTTCGAACGTGTCGGGAGACGCCGCAAAGGGCAAACAGATTTTTGAATCGAAGGGGAGCTGCTTCGAGTGCCATCGCGTGAATGGGCGAGGCTCACGGCTTGGTCCCGACCTGAGTGACATAGGGGAGCTTCGCCGCCCTGCAGATATCGAGCAATCGCTTGTCGATCCCGGTGCCGTCATCCTGCCTCAGAACCGCATCGTGACCATTGCCACTCGAGATGGAAAATCCATCCGCGGCCGGTTGCTGAATCAGGACACTCAGTCGATACAAATCCTCAGCGATGAAATGCCGGTGTCAATCGCACGGGAGCGGATTCGAACAGTCACCGAGGATCGATTGTCGATGCCGTCGTTCAAAGAGAAACTCGCTCCTCAGGAACTGGCAGACCTCGTTGCCTATCTCGCGAGCCTGAAGGGGATTCGATGATTGCCCCTCCTGGCCAGGAGGGGCCACGAGGGGTGGCCGCGACATCAAGAAGATATCGCGAAGCCTCCGCGTTTGGAGCGGACGGGGTGGTGGTTCAAAGGAGCAATAGATCTTTTCGATCTTGAGCCACCACCCCGTCTCCGGCCATACGGTTGCTAGCGCGTCTTTTCTTAATGCCGGACACCCCTCCTGGCCGGGCCTGTTGCTGAACCGCCAATTTCTCCTCGCACGCCTCCGGCGTGCGTTTCTCCAGGATTCACCAACCCCCGGTGGCTCGCTACGCTTCGCTCACGGGGGGCTAATTTCCTTCACGCCTCCGGCGTGCAAACCAGCAGCCCGGAAGGGCTGCGAGGACATTAGCCCCGGGTTGAGCGAAGC
>Ga0207659_10002376_pt1 | contig 11206 bp, 7 predicted proteins | sample KBSM43metaG_FD_184330 | JGI IMG/M metagenome (GOLD analysis project Ga0207659, IMG submission 184330) | Miscanthus rhizosphere microbial communities from Kellogg Biological Station, Michigan, USA - KBS M4-3 metaG (SPAdes) (version 2) | ecosystem: Host-associated > Plants > Roots > Rhizosphere >...
GACCCGAAAGCGTACGCGGCCCTGATGGATGACGTCGGCAAGAAGCTCACGGCGTGCAAGGGCAACGTCAAGTTCTACTGGGACAACAAGGACCAGCTGTTGAACGGCGCGCGCACGGGGGAGATCGTCGGCGCGATGATGTGGGACACGGGGGGATGGAAGCTCAATGGCGAGAATCCCGAGATCCAGTACATCGCGCCGAAGTCCGGCGCGCTCGGCTGGATCGACACGTTCGCGATTCCGGCCAAAGGCAGGAACGACGCCGCCGCGTACGCGTGGATCAACTTCAACATGCGGCCGGACATCGCGGCGAAAGTCGCCGCGTCCGCCGGCAACTTCACCGCGGCGAAGGGCGCCGACCAGCTGATGGACGCGAAGCTCAAGGCACAGTTCGCGAAGAGCTTCCCGGAGGCCGCGCTCAAGAACGTCAAGTGGTATCCCGCCGTGCCCCCCGGCATCGAGGATATCGAAGGCAAAGTGCTCGACCGCGTGAAGGCGGCGAGCTGACTGGGAGGAATTGGGGTCAGAGACGAATTCGTTGGTTGCGGAGACGCAGGGCGGCATCTCATAGAATTCGTCTCTGACCCTGATTCCCTCCCGCGACGAGAGGTTTCCTAGTTGGAGCAGGACCTCGAGGTCGACCGGGTCAGCAAGCGCTACGGCGCGCACAACGCGGTCGACGCGCTTTCGCTCGGCGTCTCGCGTGGCAGCTTCTTCTCGATCCTCGGGCCCTCCGGCTGCGGGAAGACGACGCTGTTGCGCATGATCGCGGGCTTTCTCGCGCCTGACGAGGGCGACATCCGCATCGGCGGGCGATCGATGCGCGACGTGCCGCCGAACCGGCGACCGGTCAACATGGTGTTCCAGCACCTGGCGCTCTTTCCGATGATGACCGTCGGCGACAACGTGGGCTACGGCCTGTCGCGTCGCGGTGTCTCGCGCGCAGAGACTGCCGCGCGCGTCGAGGCGATGCTGAAGCGGGTCGGGCTTTCCGGCGCGCAAGGGAAGCGCATCGACCAGCTGTCGGGAGGCCAGAAACAGCGAGTGGCGATCGCGCGGAGCCTCGTGCTGGAGCCCACGCTGCTCCTGCTCGACGAGCCGCTGGGCGCGCTCGATCTCAAGCTGCGCGAGCACATGAAAATCGAGTTGAAGCAGCTGCAAGCGGATTTCGGCACGACGTTCGTCTACATCACGCACGACCAGTCGGAGGCGCTCGTGCTGTCCGATCACGTCGCGGTGATGAATGCCGGGCGCTTCGAGCAGGTGGGCACGCCGCAGGAGCTCTACTACGAGCCGGCCGCTCCGTTCGTCGCAGGGTTCGTCGGCGCGAACAATCGCGTGGCGGGAAAGGCCGTCGGCGTCGATGCCGATGCGGTCGAGGTCGAGACTGCCGGCGGTCTGCGGGTGAGAGCGCGGGCCAGTGGACGCGTCGCGCTGGGCGACGCCGTCGAAGCTTTCGTGCGGCCGGAGGTCGTCGACATCGCCCGCGACGCGAACGAGTTGCCCCGCAGCGCGCAGCGCTTCTCCGGTCACGTCACGAGCCTCCTGTTCGACGGGGCGAACTCGGCCGTGCTCGTCACCGAGGACACGACGCGCGCCGAGATCCGGATCGCGCTTCCGCAGACGGGACGTCTCGCCGACCTGCGGGTCGCCGAGACGGTCGCGTTCGGTTTCGATCCGCACCGCGCCATCTGTTTCGGCCGCCGATGATGGGCGGCCGCCGCCCCGGGGCGCAGCTCGCACTCTTCCTGCTGCTCGCGCCGGCGATCCTGTGGCTTGGCGCGCTCATCGTCCTGCCCCACGTCGAGCTCGCGGTGCTGTCGCTTCGTGCCCGCGTCGCGCCGCGCGTCTACGAGTGGAGCCTCGCCCAGTACGCGACGTTCATAGAAGAGCCGCTGTACTGGCACACGTTCGTGCGCACGGCGGCGATGTCCATCATTGCCACCGTCTCGACGCTGCTGATCGCGTTTCCGATCGCGTGGCACATTGCGAAGGTCGCGAGAGGGCGCGGGAAGTCGGCGCTGTTCGTCCTGTGCCTCATCCCGTTCTGGGTCAGCGAGACCGTGCGCACGCTCGGCTGGATGATCCTCCTGCGCGAATCCGGCGTGGTGCCGCGTCTTTTCATGGATCTGGGGATCACCGCGGCGCCGGTCGAGCTCCTGTACCACGACGCGACCATCCTGGTCGGCCTCGTCTACACGTCGATGCTGTTCATGGTGGTCCCGCTGGTGAGCGCCCTCGAAAGCCTCGACGATTCGCTGATCGAAGCCGCGTACGATCTCGGCGGCAGCGGCAGGTCGATCCTGCGCGACATCGTCATCCCGCACGCGGCGCCGGGAATCGCCGCGGGCTCGATCGTCGTGTTCATGCTGACGCTCGGCAACTACCTGACGCCTACGCTCCTCGGCGGGAAGAACTCGCTGTGGTTCACCGAGCAGATCTACACGCAGTTCATCACGCGTTTCAACTGGGAGCAGGGCGCGGCGTTCGGGTTTTTACTGCTCATCCTTTCGACGGCGATCGTGTGGCTCGGGCTCCGGGTGACGGGCCAGCAGTTCGGCGACGTGATGAGGCGGACATGAGGCGGGCATGAGCGAGGCGGGCGAGCGGAGCGAGCCAAGGCCCGAAGGGCGCGTCGCCGAGCGAGTAACGAGCGCGGAATCCGAGAGGCATCGACGGACCGGAACCGCCATGAGGCGCTTATGATCCCTTCGCTCCCGAGATCGCCGCTTTCGCGCTACGCGATGGCCGCGTACGTCGCGGCGTTCCTCGTGTTCCTGTTCCTGCCGCTCGCTGTCGTCGTCGTCTTCGCGTTCAACGATGCGAATTATCCGGCGCCGCCGTGGCGCGGTTTCACGCTCGACTGGTTCGTTGGTGGCGCGAAAGGGAGGACGGGTCTCTTTGGCGACGCGCCGCTCTTGAAGAGCCTCCTCACCAGCGTCTGGGTGGCGAGCTTCGTGACGATGCTGTCGGTCGCCGTCGGCACCGTGAATGCGTTCCTGCTCGAGCGTGCGGACTTTCGCGGCAAATCGGCGCTGTCGCTCCTCATGCTGGCGCCGCTCGTCATCCCCGGCGTCATCCTCGGCATCTCCATCCTCGCGTTCGCAAGCCGCCTCGCGCAATTCGCCGACGACACGTTCGGCCTCGAACTCGACTTCCTGCGTCCGGGTCTCCCGCTCGTCGTGCTCGGCCAGTTTTCCTACATCGTGTCGATCGCGACGCTCACGATCGCGGCACGGCTCAAGCGGTTCGATGCGACGCTCGAGGATGCGGCCGAAAACCTCGGGGCGTCGCGTGCCGCAGTGCTGTGGACGGTCACGCTGCCGTATCTGAAGCCCGCGTTGATCGGCGCGGCCGCGATCTCGTTCCTGATGTCGTTCGAGAATTTCAACACCACGCTGATGCTCGTCGGCTCAGATCCACCGCTCACGATCATGATGTATGGGCGGATGCGCGAAGGCGCGAGTCCCGTGCTCAACGCCGTGAGCCTCCTGCTGATGGTCGCATCGGCGGCAATCGCGCTCGGCCTGATGCGCCGGCGCGCCTGACGGCGGCCCCGAACCGCCAAAATCACCCTGTCGTTGTCGGGGCCTTGCATCTTCCCTATGATGCTGGCTCCGCCGGCGGGCATCGCGGGCGCCGAGGCGATGCGGTAGATGCGACTGCGCAACAATCTGATCCTGCTGGTGGTCGCGACGGCGCTTCCGCTCGTCATGCTGGCCACCCTCGCCTCGTATCTGCTCGTCTCCCACGAGCAGGCGAACTTCGCCGGCGCCGTCAAGGACCGCAACCGTGCCTTCATGAGCGCGGTCGACGCCGAGCTCAAGGGGCACGTCACGAGCCTGCAGGCGCTCACCTCGCTGCGGAGCATCGTCCGCGACGACCTCAAGGCGGCTTACGAAGACCTGGTCGCCGTTCAGCGCACGCAGCCCTGGTGGCTCGACGTTTTCCTGAGCACGCCCGACGGCCGGCAGCTCGTGAACAGCCTTGTTCCGTACGGCAGCCCGCTGCCGGCGCCGATCGACCCGCCATCCGTCCGCCGCGCAGCGTCGATGCGCCAACCGGTGATCAGCGGCATCACCGATCGTCCGCTCGTGGGCAAGGCGGGCATCACGGTGCGCGTGCCGGTCTTGCGGCAGGACGAGGTCGTCTATGTCCTCAGCGCCGTCGTCAATCCGGCGTCCTTCGAAGCGCTGATCCAGCAGCAGAACGTGCCGCAAGGATGGATCAGCGGCCTCGTCGACGCGCAGGATCGCTTCGTCGCGAGAGTGCCGCCGCGCCCGCCGGGAACGCTCGCAGGCGACGCGTATCGCGCCCAAGTGGCCGCGTCCAACGAAGGCTGGTTTCGCGGTCCGACGGTTGAGGGCCGCGACACCTTCACCGCGTTCGCGCGCTCGGGTTACAGCGGCTGGAGCGTCGGCTTCGCCATTCCGGCGGAGGTCGTGCTCGCGACCGCGCACCGCACGGCGTGGGCGATGAGCGGCGTGGCGCTGTTGTGCATCGGTCTCGCAATCGTCGCCGCGATCTGGGTCGGGCGCCGAATCTCGACGCCAATCGGGCACTTGGTCGCCCAGATCCCGACGCTAGGAGAAGGCCAGCCGATCGAGATTCGGACGGCCATCGACGAAGTGCAGGAGCTCGCCGGAGCGATGAGAACCGTCTCGGCGGCCATCGGCGAGCGGCAGCGGCTCTCCGAGCTCGAGCGCAAGGTGCTCGCCGACTCGGACCGTTCGAAGGACGAATTCCTCGCCATGCTGAGCCACGAGCTGCGCAACCCGCTCGCGGCGCTGACCAACGCGGCGACGGTGCTGCGCCTCGCGCCACCGGGCGAGGATTCCCAAAAGGCGCAGCAGGTGATCGAGCGCCAGACGAAGCAGATGGGCCGGCTGGTCGAGGATCTGCTGGACGTCAGCCGCATTACGCTCGGCAAGGCGAGCCTGCACTTCGAGCCGGTGGAGCTCTCCGCACTCGTCCGCGACGCGTTGCGCACATTGCAACAAGCCGCGAAGCTCGCTCACCACGAGATCGACACGGACCTGGCCCCGGCGTGGGTCAGGGGCGACCGCGCGCGGCTCGAGCAGGTCGTCGTCAACCTGCTCGGCAATGCGATCAAGTTCACGCCGGCAGGCAAGCGCATCGTGCTCTCGGTGCGCGAGGCCGACGGCGTGGCGCGCATGGCGGTGACCGATGCCGGCATCGGCATTCCGAGGGACGAGCTCGCACGCGTCTTCGACCTGTTCGTGCAGGGCCCGCAGGACATGAGCCGCGCGCTCGGCGGAATGGGCGTCGGGCTCGCCGTCGTGAAGCGCCTCGTCGAGCTGCATGGCGGCCGCGTGGCCGCGGCGAGCGCCGGACCCGGAAAGGGCTCGACGTTTACCGTGACGCTTCCGTCGACGCCCGCCCCGACGACTGTCGTGCCGCGGCAGCGCGCCGAGTCCGCCGTGTCGCATCGTCTCGACGTGCTGGTTGTCGAAGACAACGCGGATGCCCGCGACACGCTCATCTCGCTGCTCGAGCTCAAGGGCCATCGCGTCAGGGGCGCAGCGGACGGCCGCACGGCGCTCGATTCGATCGCTCGGGAGAGGCCGGACGTCGCGTTCGTCGACATCGGGCTGCCCGACGTCGACGGCTACGCGATCGCACGAGAGGTGCGCGGGCGTCCGGGCATGGAGTCCGTCGTGCTGGTCGCGCTCACGGGCTACGGGCAACCCGACGACCAGGCGAAGGCATTGTCGGCCGGCTTCGATCTGCACGTGACGAAGCCGATCGCCGCGGATCACCTCGACCGCGTGCTGAGCGGGTTCGGGGCGCGCGCATGACCTTCGCCGCGGCGGTTCACCACGCGGCCGACCGTCATCGCGCAGCGCCCGAATCCACTATCATTGTCCGTTGACGAACGCCTCGAGGTGATGCCGTGATCGTGAAGCAGATCTGGACGGCCAACAACTATCGCAACTTCAACTACCTGATCGCCTGCGCCGAGACCGGCGAAGCGCTTGCCGTCGATCCGCTCGATCACGAGAAGTGCCTCGACGCGGCGAAGGACGCAGGGTGGCAAATCACCCAGATCCTCAATACGCACGAGCACCGCGATCACACCGGCGGCAACGACGCCGTGGTTCGCGCAACCGGCGCTGCGATCCTCGCTCATCGCAACGCACGCGATTCGATTCCGGCGATGCAGCGCGGCCTCGGGGCCGGTGACGTCGTCAAGGTCGGCAAGACCGTCGAGCTCGAGGTGCTGGATACGCCGGGCCACACGATGACGCACGTCTGCCTGCGCTCGCACACCGACCAGCCGGCGCTGTTCTGCGGCGACACGCTGTTCAACGCGGGCGCCGGGAACTGCCACAACGGCGGCCATCCGTCCGAGCTCTACAAGACGTTTTCTGAGCAGCTCGAGCGGCTGCCGCCGTCGACGCGCATCTATCCGGGTCACGACTACATCGAGAACAACCTCAAGTTCACGCTCGACCGCGAACCGGACAACCGCGACGCGGCCGACATGCTGCGTCGTGTCGCGGGCCACGACCCTGCCACGGCCTTCGTCACCACGCTCGACATCGAGCGCACGATCAACACGTTCCTCCGCCTCTCGAGCCCGACGGTGATCGCGAAGCTACGCGAAGCGTTCCCCGACTTGCCGGACAAGCCCGACGAGCGCACGGTGTTTCTGAAGCTGCGCGAGCTGCGCAACAAGTGGTGAGGGCCCAGTGGAAACCGCCAGGCGATACTTCCTGGTCTTAGCTGCCGCCTGTGGCTGAAGAGCAAAAAAAATCGCACCGCGAGACGCTCGCAGCCCAGGGAATGGGCCGCGTCGCAATGCCTTACCGCGACATTGTCCCGCCCATCCACACCGCGACGACGTACGAGCGCGGCACCGACTTGAGCTACCCCGGAGGACGCGTCTACTCGCGCGCCGACAACCCGACGTACGACGCGGCGGAGGCGCTGATCGCATCGCTCGAGGGCGCGTCGTCGGCGATGCTGTTCGCGTCGGGCCAGGCGGCCGCGGCGGCGGTATTCCAGTCGCTCGCCCCCGGCGATCGCGTGCTCGCGCCGCTGCGGATGTACTGGGCCCTTCGCAGGTGGCTGCTCGAGTTCGCGGCGCCGTGGGGACTCGAGGTCGAGCTCTACGACAATGCGGCGCCCGACGACCTCGTCGCCAAGGCCCGCGCGCGTCCGCCCCGGCTGATCTGGATCGAGACGCCGGCCAACCCCACCTGGGACGTCACCGACATCGCCGCCGCCTCCAGGATTGGACGCGAGGTCGGCGCGGTCGTCGCCGTCGATTCGACGGCGGCGACACCCATTCTGACGCGTCCGCTCGAGCTCGGCGCGCACATCGTGATGCACTCGGCGACGAAGTATCTGAACGGCCACTCCGACGTGATCGGCGGCGCGCTCGCGACGGCGCGCGACGACGAGCTGTGGCAGCGGATCCGCTACGCGCGCAGCGGCGGCGGCGCGGTGCTGGGACCGTTCGAGGCGTGGCTCCTGCTGCGCGGGATGCGCACGCTGCACCTGCGTGTGGCCGCCGCGTCCGCGAACGCGCTCGCGATCGCACGGCGCTGCAGCGGCCACCCGAAGGTTTCGGGCGTGCTGTATCCGGGCCTGCCGACGCACCCCGGCCATGCCGTTGCCGCAAAGCAGATGCGCGGCGGGTTCGGCGGCATGATGTCGTTGCGAGTGGCGGGCGGCGAGAGCGCCGCGATCGCGTTCGCGGCGAAGCTCCGCGTGTTCAAGCGGGCGACCTCGCTTGGCACCGTCGAGAGCCTTGCCGAACATCGCGCGAGCGTCGAAGGACCCGGCACGCTGTGTCCCGCCGATCTCGTGCGGCTATCTATCGGCATCGAGCACGTCGACGACTTGATCGGCGACATCGAGCAAGCGCTCGCTTGATCCCGTACTTCAATACACGACGGCGTACTGCGTCCTGTCCCACCCGCCCCCGAGCGCCTTCGCGAAGTCGACGATGGAAATCCGTGACTCGCGTGCCGCCGCAATGCGCAGCGTCTCGGCGGCGAGCAGCGTGCGCTGCGCGTCGAGCACCTCGAGGTATGACGTTCGTCCCGCCTCGTAGCGCAGCTGGGCGACGGACTCGGCCTCCTTCAACTGATCGCGCCGGGCGGTCTCCGCAGCGAGCACGTCCGCAGCCGCCGAGTTGGTGACGAGCGCATCGTGCACTTCGCGAAACGCCGTCTGCACCGTCTGCTGATATTCCACGGACACCTGGTCGCGACGAGCCGTCGCCGCCTCGACTTGCGACTCGATGGCTTTCAATCCCAGCAGGGGCTGCAATAATCCGGCGCCGAAGCGCCAGGCGACGGCCTGCGGCGAGAACAGCGTGGAGAGCGCTGCCGACTCCGTCCCGTAGGCGCCCGTCAAGTTCACGCTCGGGAAATAATTGGTTCGGGCTTCCTGGATGCGCAGGTCGGACGATGCGAGCAAGTGCTCGACGCGGCGAATGTCGGGGCGGCGCTCGAGCAGTCCCGACGGCAATCCTGCGGGCAGTTCCGGCACCGACGTCGCGGCCTCGATCGACGCGCCGCGTGCGACCACCGGCGTGAACACTTCGCGCGGCGAGCGGCCGGTCAGCGTCGCGATGGCGGATTCCAGGTTCCCGACAGTCTGGCGCGTCCGCGCGATGTCGGCGATCACCGCGGAGAGCTCGGCCTCGGCCTGGCGCAAATCGTACAAACCGATGACGCCGCCCTCGAAGCGGTCCTTCTGCAGCTGCACGGTATCCACGCGCGACCTGCGCGTGTCTTCGAACACGACGAGCAACGCATCGGCGGCGCGGAGCTGGAAATAGGCGCGCGCGACGTCGGCCGCCACGGTGATGCGCACCGTCTCGCGGAAGTATTCCGACGCAACGAGATCGTTGGCGGCGGCGAGGGCGCCGCTCCGGTACTTGCCCCAGATGTCGAGCTCGTACGACATGTCGATGCCGACGTTGAAGTCGTTCGAGACTGGAATTGCGAAGCCTTCGGCGGCCGCGGTGCGCTGCGACGGGCGCGACCTCGCGAAGCCGGCACGCCCGTTGACGCTGGGGTACAGGTACGACTGCGCGAGCAGCACGTCGGCGCGCGCGGCCTCGATTCGCGCGAGCGCGGTCTTGAGGTCGAGGTTGTTCCCGAGCGCCTCCTCGATCAGCGCCGTGAGCGCCGGATCGTTGAAGGTCACCCACCACTTCTCGAGCAGCGCGTTCTGCTCGGCGGTGGCAGTGGCGGCCGGCAGGTCGAGCTGCGGAGGCTTTGGCTGCGTGACGGCGCAGCCGGCGAGCGCGAGCGCCAGCAGTGTCGTGGCGAGCGCTCGCGGGCGCCGTTGCCGAAACATCGTGTCAATCATGTTCGCCCTCGTGACCGGGATGCGGAGGGTGGCCCGGAGTCGCGACCCGCGGCCTCGCGTGCAGCGCGTGCGCGTGATCGATCTCGGCGTGCAGCTCGTCCTTGCTTCGGGGCTCGCTGATCCTGCGCTCGAAGATGAGCCGGAAGAACCAGGGCACGAAAAAGATGGCCAGGAACGTCGCGGCGAGCATGCCGCCCATCACCCCCGTGCCCACCGACAGCCGTGCGCCCGCGCCGGCACCCGTCGAAATCGCGAGCGGAAGCACGCCAAGAATGAACGCGAGAGAGGTCATGAGAATCGGCCGGAACCGCAGGCGCGCGGCTTCGATCGCCGCCGCCGATGTCGACAGCCCTTCCTCGTGGCGGCGCAGCGCGAACTCGACGATCAGGATTGCGTTCTTCGCGGCAAGCCCGAGCAGCGTGACGAGTCCGATCTGGAAGTAGACGTCGTTGGTCATGCCTCGCAGGTGAACGGCGGCAAGCGCGCCGAAGGTGCCGAACGGCAGCGCGAGCAGCACAGAGAGCGGCAGCGACCAGCGCTCGTACTGTGCGGACAGGATCAGGAACACCATGATCACCGCCAGCGCGAGCGAGAAGCCGGACGCACCGCCGGAGCGCTTCTCCTGGTACGACGTGCCGCCCCAGTCGAACGTGAAGTCGGGCGGCAGCACTTCCCCGGCGATCCGCTCGACCGCGGCGATCGCCTGCCCCGAGCTGAATCCTGGCGCGGCCTGACCCAGCACTTTGACCGCGGGCAGGTTGTTGAAACGGTCGAGCGCATCCGGCCCGGACGTGTAGTTGACTGTCGCCAACGAGGATAGCGGAATCATTTCGCCCTTCGAGGAGCGCACGTAGACGCCACCCACGTCGTCAGGCCGTTTGCGATACTCGGGATCGGCCGACATCAGCACCTGCCACGTTCGGCCGTACTTGTTGAAGTCGTTCACATAGTAGGTGCCGAGCGTACCGGCGAGGGCGCTGTAGACGTCGTCGATCGGAACGCCGAGCGTCTTTGCCTTGTTGCGGTCGGTGTCGATGTAGAGCTGCGGCACGTTGGCGCGCCAGAGCGTCTGCGCGCCGGCAAGCTCCTTGTCGTTGTTGGCGCGGGCGAGAAACGCCTGCAGCACCTCATACAGGCGCTTGGAGCCGCCTTCACCGCGATTCTGGATGTAAAACTCGAATCCGCCGGTCGAGCCCAGGCCGAAGATCGCCGGAGGGTTGAATGCGAGGACGAGCGCCTCCTTGATGCCCGCAGTGCGGCCGAAGAGCTCGCCCACGAGTTGGGCCGCGGTGACCTTGCGCTTCTCCCACGGCACCTGCACGACGAAAAGCGTCGCCGCGCTGTTACGGAAGCCGCCCCCGATGAAGTCGAAGCCCGTGAACGAGACGATGTCCTGGTTCGCCGGATTGGCACGAATCGCTTCCTCCACCTGCTTCACGACCTTGTCCGTTCGCTCGAGCGACGAGCCGTCCGGCAGGAAGACGGCGCCAATGTAGAACCCCTGGTCCTCGTCGGGCACGAGGCTTCCCGGCGTGGTCTTCCACAGCCACGCCGTGACCGCTACCATGCCCACGAACAGCACGACCGCGACGGCTCCGCGCCGGATCATCCACAGCACGCCGTCCGAGTAGTGACGCGTGACGCGGGCGAACCAATTGTTGAACCACGTGAAAAACCGGCCCGGCGGCTTGTGAGCGCGCTTCAGCATCAGCACGCACAGCGCAGGCGACAGCGTCAGCGCGACGATGCCGGAAATCACGACCGCGATCGAGATCGTCACCGCGAACTGGCGATAGAGCTCGCCGGTGAGCCCACCCAGGAACGCGATCGGCACGAACACGGCGCACAGCGTGAG
>Ga0207659_10002377_pt1 | contig 11202 bp, 8 predicted proteins | sample KBSM43metaG_FD_184330 | JGI IMG/M metagenome (GOLD analysis project Ga0207659, IMG submission 184330) | Miscanthus rhizosphere microbial communities from Kellogg Biological Station, Michigan, USA - KBS M4-3 metaG (SPAdes) (version 2) | ecosystem: Host-associated > Plants > Roots > Rhizosphere >...
GATCGAGGTGACGCGTGGCCGCGCGTTGCGCGGCAGGTAGGCGGCGGTGAGCGAGGTCAGGAGCGGCGCTTCGCTGCGGCCGCCGCCGACGAGCACGGCGCGCCACTGGAGATAGCGGGCCCGGGGACTGATGATGGCGCTGCCCTCGGCGGCGGCGTAGGGAGTGCTCCACTCGCTCCACGCGTCGTCGGGCGTCCGGGTGTTGCCGCTGCGCGTCGAGACTTCGACGCGCGTGCCGGGCGGGACCAGGCCCTGCCACTTGATGTTGCCCCACGTGGCCACGGTCTGCGCGTCGCGCACTTCCGAGGTGAAGGTGCCGCGCTCGGCGCGCGCGGCGGACAGGCGGAACAGCTTGCCGGGGTTCGAGGTGGCGAACAGCACCTGACCGCCGCGATCGGTCGCGAGCGCGGTCACCTGCTGGGCGTCGGCCCGCGCGATCAGCGTGGCCCGGGCCGGGTCGCCCGCCAGGCGAAAGATCTTGCCGCGTCCGCCGGTTGCGACGATCACGCCGCCGCCGGGCTCGAAGGCGAGGTCGTAGGGCGTATCCTCGCGCGCGTCCCAGAGGAGATCGGTCGCGCCGTCGGGCCCGATGCGGAAGACGGCGCCGGACGACGGCCCGGCCGGCGCACGGCTGCCCGACGACTGTCCGGGCGATGCCGACACACTGATGTCGGCCACCGCCACCGAGGTGATCTCCGCGGAGACGGTAGCCACCGGCGCGGGGCCTGGATCCGGAGCCGGACGAGGCGCCGCGCCGTCGCCTCCACCGCCGCCCGGACGGCTGCTGATGGCGGTCGCGTAGATGTTGCCGCTCGCGTCCACACGCAGGGTGTGAATCTCGTTGTAGGTCGAATCGAACAGCACGAACGGTTTGCCGGCGGCGTCGAGCCGGAAAACGCGTCCCGGCGCGCCGGTGCCGGCGAGCAGCCGCCCGTCGCGGTCGAACGCGAGCGTCATCGCGTGCGTTGCCTTGGTCTGGTAGAACACCGCGCCGCGCCCGTCGGGCGCGATGCGGTAAATCGTGCCCTTGTCGCCGGTGCCGGCGAACACCGTGCCGGCGCGATCCACCGCGAGGCTCCAGATGTAGGGGTCGGGCGGGTCGTAGAACACCGCGCTCTTGCCGCTCGCGTCCAGCTTGTAAATCTTCCCGTTCGGCGAGGTCGCCACGTAGAGCCCGCCGCCGGGTACCGGGGCAATCGCGTGCACTTCGAGCTCGTCGGAGTCGAAGAAGACGCGTCCGCGCCCATTGGCGTCGATCTGGAACACCTGGCCTTCGTTGCCGCTCCCCACGTACACGGTGCCGTCCGGCAGCGTGGCCGTCGCCCACAGGAACGGAGCGCTGGCCTCGTAGACCGAGGTGGCCATGGGGCCGAGTGTCAGGCGGCCGAAGGGATCGATCGCAAGGTGTTCGACCTCGCCCTTGAGGAAGTCGGCCTCGGTGGCCGTCTGCCAGAACGTCGGCGCAGCGGCCGAGACAGCGGCCACGAGCGCGCCGCCGCCAACAAGCGTCGCCGCGAGGCGCGCAAAACGCGTCAGCATGGATGATGAGGCCTCGCTAGTCCTCGAGAGGCAGCGTCAGGGTGCGGGAGCCGGAGACCGCCAGGTCGGTGGGGATTTCCCACTCGCCGAGCACCGCGCTCTGCAGTGGCCGGAAACTGCCGCCGCTGCGGTCGGCCTCCATCACTGCGAGCACCGACGGCGGCAGCGCCGCGAGCGATTCGCCCTTGACGATGGCCCCACCGTCGCGCGTGAGGAGGCGCACGTAGAGCCGGTTGTTCCGCCGGGCGCTGTTCAGCACCTGCAGCATCTGCGGCACGCCGCGCGTCTGCAGCGGCTGCACCTGCAGCTCGCGCGCTTCCCACTGCGAGAGCCGGACGCCGTCGGCGACCATCACCGACACGCTGCCGCGCGCGTTCGCCGGCACCTGCACCGGCAGCGACTTCAGGATCTCCTCGCCGCGGTACGACCGCAGCAGCACCTTGATGTTCACCGTGCTGCCCGGCCTGGCCCGTGTGCCGTCGAGCCACACTCGTTCGATGGTGGCGCTGCGCGACTGTTCGCTGGCGTCGATGTCGAGGGTCAGGGCGTCGATTTCCACGTCTTCGAACGAGTTGCGCAACAGCACGTTGATGGGCGTCACCACCGACGCGGCCGCGCCCACCGACGGCTGGTCGCCGCTGAACAGGTCCTCGAACGCGAGCGGCGTGTGATTCTTCACCTGCGCCGTGCCGCGCACGGCGTAGCTGGCCACGCCGTTCTCGCGCTCGTACGAGGTGAGCGTGTTGAGAATCGAGAGGTACGCGAGGAGCGGCGTAAACAGCTGATCGCGCACCATCGCCATCTTGAACGTCTTCCGCGTGCCGCGCGCCGCCTGCAGGTTGAGCGTTACGGGAATCATCGACGGCCCGGGGCCGAGCGTGCCGGCAATCGTCGTGGCGCGGTCCTGCAGCACGGTGCCGATGACGTCGCCGGTGCTGGCGATCTTCATCGAGCTGATGAGACTTGGCAGCACCACGTGCACGTGCGCCCGCGTCAGCGGAAATGCGGTCGGGCCCAGGCCGTAGAACGGGTGCCCGAAGGCGTAGACGCGATCGCCATCCACCTCGGTGACGGTGCCGGTGGCGCCGAGCTCGAGATCGCCGCTCATGAGCGCGACGCCGATGGGATCACCGGGCCGCAGCGGCCGCGGCGGTGCGGCCGACGCGTCCTGCTGCGCAGCGCCGCCGGCCATCACCGGCAGGAACCCGCGATCGCGGAACGCACCGATCACGGGATCGGCGACCGAGGTGTCGAACCCGCCCAGCGTGATCGGGGTCGCGATCGGCCGGAGCAGTGTGCCGATGCCGGCGTTGATCGTGGCGCCGCCGAGGAGCTGCACGTCGCTCGGGCTGTCGGCAAACGGCTTCGCCCAGGCGAAGGCCTGCGACAGCGCGGCCCGCAGCGAGTCCTGGCTGAGCGGCATCGTCAGCTCGACGCGCGCGGCCTGCCGGCGCGGCGTGGGCAGCGTGGCCGCTTCCAGCATCTCGTTGAAGGGCGTGATGCCGGCGATCGGCTCTTTCGCGAACTGGCCGAGTGAATAGGACACGGCGCCGACGAGACGCCCGTCGATGTAGACCGGACTGCCGCTCATGCCGGCGATGACGCCGGTATTGGCCAGCGGACCCCCTTCGAGCCGGGCCAGGATCAGGTTGCGGCGCGGCCCGATGACGTTGCGCAGGACGCCAAGGATGTGGGCCTTGAACTCGTCGAGGCGCTCGCCTTCGAACACGGTGCGGCCGATCGCGACCATGCCGGGCCTGAGGTCGTCCACCGGAAAGACGCGCGTCTGCGCCGGCAGGAGGCCGCCGACGAGGCACACGATAAGCACGGCGATCGCAGCACGGAAGCGGGTCGTCATAGAACGGTCATACCGGGGGGAGCGGGACTGGCCGCTCTCCGTCCAAGATACGGGTAAACCTCTGAAACCGCAAGGCCTGTGGGCCCGCCGGTTGACAGGCCCTCGCGGCCTGCGCTACTCTGCCGTTCACAGGTTTCCGCGCTGATGACGGCCTCGTTTCGCCCCTTCGTGTCCTCGACCAACGCCAGCTATTGGTGGTGGTATCCGACTGCTGAGGGGGCGGCTGCCAGCGTCTGAGACGCGCCTGGCGCATACGTAAGACTAAGACGGATTCAACGCCCCTTCAGCCTCCCGGTTGAAGGGGCGTTTTGCTTTTTACGGCACGATCGCGGACGAGGCGGGAAACAGGACGGGGGAAACAAACGATGTCCGGCGCACGACTGTGCGAAACCGTGACGGGCGCCACGATGCGCGAACTGCTGGAGGCCCGGGACGCCGCGACCGCCGGCGACATGGTCGAACTCCGTCTCGACGGGGTGCGAGACCTGGACGTCGACGGGGCCCTGCACGGACGGCGCGTGCCGGCAGTGGTGACCTGCCGCGCGTCGTGGGAGGGGGGCCGGTTCGATGGCTCGGAGGACGAGCGGCGGCGCATCCTCCTGCGGGCGCTCGCCGCCGGCGCCGAGTTCGTGGACGTGGAGTGGCGCGCCCGGTTCGACGACGTGATCGCTCAGGATCCGTCCCGGGCCGTGGTCTCGTTTCACGACTTCACCGGTGTCCCGGCCGGGCTTCCGGATCGGGTGGCGGCCATGCGGCGTACCGGTGCGGGAACGATCAAGGTCGCGTACGCGGCGCGCCGGCTCTGCGACACGCTGCCGCTGCGCGCGATTGCCGCCGAGAAAGATGCCGTGGTGATCGGGATGGGTGATCCCGGTGTGCCGTCGCGGCTGCTCGCGGCGCGCTACGGGTCGCGGTGGACCTTTGCCGGACACGGGGCCGCACCGGGCCAGATCCCGGGGGCACGGATGCGCGACGTGTTCCGCTTCAGGTCGGTCGGTGCGCAGACGAGACTCTACGGCGTCGTCAGCCGCACCGCGATGCACTCGCTCTCCCCGGTCATGCACAACGCGGCGTTCGCGGCCGCCGGTCTCGATGCGGTGTACGTGCCGCTCACGACCGACGATTTCGCGGACTTTCTCGCCTATGCCGAGGCGATGGGGTTCGAGGGCGCAAGCGTGACCATTCCGTTCAAGCTCGACGCGCTTCGGGCGGCCTCGGTGCGGGAACCGATCGCGGATGTGGTCGGCGCCGCCAACACGCTGCGGCGGCGGCAGGCGGCTCCTGATGTGTCGGTCCACCCGGCGGAACGGCCATGGGAGGCCACCAACACCGACGTCGAGGGCTTTCTCGCGCCGCTCGAGGCGCGGTTCGGCACGCAACTGGCCGGGGCGCGCGCGACGGTCCTGGGGGCGGGCGGCTCGGCGCGTGCCGTCGTGGCGGCCCTCGTGTCGCGGGGCCTGCGGGTGACCGTGTGCGCGCGCCGCCCGGAACAGGCGGCCGCCGTGGCCGCCGTGGCCGGCGCGTCCGCGGCGTCATGGCCGCCCGCGCCGGGTACCTGGGACCTGCTGGTGAACTGCACGCCGCTCGGCGGTGCCGGCCGCCGCGCCGAGTCGCCCATGAGCGGGGTGCCGCTCGACGGGCGCGCCGTCTACGACCTCACCTACGGCGAGGGCGAGAGCGCGCTGGTCGCCGACGCGCGGCGGGCCGGATGCGATGTGCTCGACGGCCTGCCCATGCTCATCGCGCAGGCCGAGCGGCAGTTCGAGTGGTGGACGGGGCAGCGGCCCGGTCCCGGAGTGATGCGGGCCGCGGCGTACGCGGCGCTGGGACGGCCGGTGGAGACGGTGCGAGAGGAGTCGTTGGGATAGCGATGCAGATCACGACGTTCGACGCATTCAAAGAGCTGGCGCAGCGCGGCACGTTCGTGCCGGTCTACAAGGAGATCGTCGCCGACCTGCTGACGCCGGTCTCCGCGTTCCTCAAGGTAGCGGAGCACGCCGACTACGCATTCCTGCTCGAGTCGGTCGAGGGCGGAGAGCAGGTGGCACGCTACTCGTTCCTCGGCAAGGATCCGTTCCTCATCGTCCGGGCGCGCGGCGGCAAGGTGCTCATCGACCGCGCTGGCGAGACCACCGAATCGAACAAGCCGTTCACGGCGACCATCCGCGAGCTCATGGCCGGCTTCCACTCGCCGTTCGTGCCCGGGCTGCCGCGCTTCACCGGCGGCGCCGTCGGCTACATCGGCTACGACGCGGCCGCGTGGTTCGAGCCCGTGAAACTGCAGCCGGCCGAACGCGAGGGCGACGAGGCGGGCTTCATGCTGTTCGACACGGTGCTCGCCTTCGATCACGTGCGGCACCGCATCCTCATCATCGCCAACGCCCGGATCAGCGGTGACGAGGACCTCGAGTCGCTCTACCAGTTCGCCTGCGCCAAGGTGGAGTTCGTGGAGCGCGAGCTGGAGCGCGCGCTGTCGAAGATGGTGCCGCCCTCGGGCCATCCGCTCGACGTGACGTCCAACGTCACGCGCGAGCAGTTCGAGGGAATGGTGAAGACGGCGAAGGAGTACATCGCGGCCGGCGACGTCTACCAGGTCGTGCTGTCGCAGCGCTTCGAGGCGGCCATCGACGCCGACCCTTTCACGGTGTACCGCGCGCTGCGGCACGTCAACCCGTCGCCGTACATGTATTTTCTCCGCGTGGGCGACCGCTCGATCGTCGGCTCGTCACCCGAGATGCTGGTGCGGGTCGAAGGGCGGCAGGTGCAGACGCACCCGATTGCCGGCACGCGCCCGCGCGGGCGGACCGAGGACGAGGACGTCCGGCTCGGCGAGGAGCTGAAGCGCAACGAGAAGGAGCGCGCCGAGCACGTCATGCTGGTGGACCTCGGGCGCAATGACATCGGGCGGGTGGCGAAGTACGGCACGGTGCGGGTACCGACCTATATGACGCTCGAACGCTATTCGCACGTGATGCACCTGGTGTCGATCGTGGAGGGCCGGCTCGACGACGCGCACGACCGGCTCGACGCGCTGGTCGCGTGCTTTCCCGCCGGCACCGTGTCGGGCGCGCCGAAGGTGCGGGCGATGGAGATCATCGCCGAGCTCGAGAACCGGCGGCGCGGGGTCTACGCCGGTGCCGTCGGCTATCTCGACTTTGCCGGGAACCTCGATTTCTGCATCACGATTCGCACCGTCCTGATCGAGAACGGCCGTGCCTACGTGCAGGCGGGCGCCGGCATCGTCGCCGACTCGAACCCGACGGCCGAGTACGAGGAAACGAAGGACAAGGCGCGGGCGGTCCTGCGCGCCTTGGAGCTCGCACAGAACGGATTGTCGTAGGGCGCGGGCTTCGGCCGCGCCTCAGTAGCGAGCCGGAAGGCCCGCCCTCCGTGGTGAAACAAAAGAGACTTCGACATGGTTCTCGTTATCGACAACTACGATTCGTTCACCTACAACCTCGTGCAGTACCTGGGCGAGCTGGGCGCGGAGGTCCGGGTGCGGCGCAACGATCAGGTGGGCCTCGACGAGGTGGCGGAAATGACGCCCGAGCACATCGTGATCTCGCCGGGACCGGGGCGGCCCGAGGCCGCGGGCGTCTCGATGGACGTCATCCGCCGCTTCGGGCCGTCGACGCCGGTGCTGGGCGTCTGCCTGGGCCATCAGGCGATCGGGATGGTCTACGGCGGCATCGTGACTCGGGCCAGCGCGCCGATGCACGGCAAGACCTCCACCGTGGTGCACGACGGCAAGGGCATCTTCGACGGTGTCGGGTCGCCGTTCCAGGCCGGGCGGTATCACTCGCTGGTCGTGTCCGTCGACGGCTTTCCCGCGCAGTTGCAGGCGTCGGCGCACACGAAGGAGGACCGTACCATCATGGGCGTGCGCCACGTCTCCTACCCGGTGCACGGCGTGCAGTTCCATCCCGAGTCGGTGCTCACCGACGAGGGCCGGCGCATCCTCCGCAACTTCCTGGACCTGTGAGCGGCAGATGACCGAGCCCGCCCCCGTGTCGCTCATCGCGCTCGTCGAGAAGGTCGTCCGCCACGAGGACCTGACCGAGGCGGAGGCGTCGGCGGCCATGCACGAGGTCATGGAGGGCCGGGCGGCGCCGGCGGCGCTCGCCGGCCTGCTGACCGCGCTGGCGATGAAGGGCGAGCGGCCGCACGAGATCGTCGGCTTCGCGCGGACGATGCGGGAGCACGCGGTCAAGCTGTCCGCCCCGGCCGGGGAGGTCTTCGACACCTGCGGCACGGGCGGCGATCGCGCCGGCACGTTCAACGTCTCATCCACGGCGGCCGTGGTCATTGCCGCGGCGGGACTCACCGTGGCCAAGCACGGCAACCGATCGGTGTCGAGCCAGTGCGGCAGCGCCGACGTCTTCGAGGCGCTGGGTGTCAACGTGGGCGCGCCGCCGGCCGTGGTGGAGCGCTGCCTCCGCGCGGCGCGCATCGCGTTCTTCTTCGCGCCGACGTTCCATCCCTCGATGCGCCATGCCGGGCCGACGCGCCGCGAGCTTGGCCTTCGCACCGCGTTCAACCTGCTCGGTCCGCTCACCAACCCGGCGCGGGCGGCCCGCCAGATTGTCGGCGTGCCCCGCCCGGAGCTCACCGAGTTGCTGGCGCGGGCGCTGATGATGCTTGGCTCGGCGCGCGCCTGGGTCGTGCATGGCGCCGACGGCCTCGACGAGATCTCCACGACCGGGTACACCAAGGTCTCGGAGTGCCGGGACGGCGCGGTCCACACCTTCTACGTCCATCCCGCCGACTTCGGCCTGACGAAAGCGGCGCCGGCGGCGCTCAAGGGCGGGAATGCCGCGACGAACGCCGCCATCATCCGATCGGTGCTGGCGGGATCGGCCGGACCCGCGCGCGACGTGGTGCTCCTCAATGCCGGCGCCGCGCTCTTCGTCGCCGGGCGCGCCGAGTCGGTGCGCGACGGCATCCGGCAGGCGGCGACGGCGATCGACGCGGGGGCCGCGAGCGCGACGCTCGCGCAGATGGCGCAGATGTCGCACGCGGAGGTGCCGGCGTGAGCGCCGATCCCGATCTGCTCGCGACGATCGTCGCCGCGACACGGCGGATCACGGCGTCGCGCCAGGCGCGCGAGCTGCTGCCGGCGCTCGAGCGCCGGGCGGCGGCGGCTGCGCCGCGCGGGCCACTCTTCGAGCAGCGGCTGCGGCGGGTGCACGGGTTCAACGTCATCGCCGAGTGCAAACGCCGCTCGCCGTCGCGCGGGGTGCTGGCCGCCGACTACGACCCGGTGCGGATTGCGCGCGCCTATGCCGACGGGGGCGCCGCCGCGATCTCGGTGCTGACCGAGCCCACGTTCTTCGACGGTGCGCTGGCGCATCTCGAGGCGGTCCGCGCCGCCGTACCGGTCCCGGTCCTCCGCAAGGACTTCGTCGTGGACGAATACCAGCTGCTCGAAGCCCGTGCGGCGGGAGCCGATGCCGTCCTGCTGATCGTGGCCGCGCTCGACCAGCCGGTGTTCCAGCGGCTGCAGCAGCTGGCCTGGGAGCTGGGGCTGGCGGCCCTCGTCGAAGTGCACGATCGCGAGGAACTGTCGCGGGCCGTCGACGGGGGCGCCCGCATCATCGGGGTGAACAACCGGAACCTGCGGACCCTCCGGGTGGACGTGCGCGCGTCGGACGACCTGGCGGCACGCATGCCGGCGGACGTTGTGGCGGTGAGCGAGAGCGGCCTGCAGTCACGCGCGGATCTCGAGCGCCTGGCGGCGGCCGGCTACCGCGCGTTCCTGATCGGCGAGCGCTTCATGACCGACCCGGACCCTGCCGCGGCGATCCGGCTGCTGATCGGCGCGGCGCCGGTCGCCGGGCGCGTGGACTGAACGATGCTGCTGAAGGTCTGCGGGCTCACGACGGCAGCCGACGCGGTACACGCGGCGGCGGCAGGGGCGACGGCGGTGGGGGTGATCTTCGCGCCGGCGAGCCCGCGGTGTGTCACGGCCGATCGGGCCCGCGACATCGTGCGCGCCCTGCCGCCCGAGCTACCGGTCGTGGGCGTGTTCGTCGATGCCACGCTGGCGGAGATCGTGGCGACGGTGGCGCATACCGGCATCCGCGTCGTGCAGTTGCACGGGGACGAGCCCGAGAGCTACGCGGCGGCGCTGAAGATGCCGCTGGTGCGGGCTGCGGCCGTCGACGTGGCGGCGGAGAGTTGGCCGAAGGCGTTGCTGCTGCTCGATGCGGTCTCGGGCCGGCAGCGCGGCGGCACCGGGACGCGCGTGGACTGGCAGCAGGCTGCCGCGATCGCGCGGCGCCGGAAGGTCGTACTGGCCGGTGGCCTCACGCCGGACAACGTGGCCGAGGCCGTGGCGACCGTGCGCCCGTACGGCGTGGACGTGTCGTCGGGCGTGGAGGACGCGCCCGGCCGGAAGAATCCGGACAAGGTGTCGCGCTTCCTCGAAGAGGCGCGCGCGGCATTCGCGAGGTTTTCGTAGGGGCGGGTCTTCGGACCCGCCCGAAGGGACTGACGTGAAGACAGAAGCAACACAGGCGCCGGTGTTCGGGCGGCGCGATCCGGACGCGCGCGGCTACTTCGGCGAGTACGGGGGCCGCTTCGTCCCCGAAACCCTGGTCGCGCCGATCGAGGAGCTGACGGCGGGCTACCTGGCCTCGCGAGCCGACGTGCGTTTCCAAGCGGAGCTCGCCTCGCTGCTCGCCACCTACGTGGGGCGTCCGACGCCGCTGTACGAAACGCGCCGGCTCGCGGCCGAGGCCTGCCGTGCGCCCGGCGTGCGGATTCTGCTCAAGCGCGAGGACCTCACGCACACGGGCGCGCACAAGATCAACAACGCGCTCGGGCAGGCGCTGCTCGCCCGGCAGATGGGGAAGCGCCGCATCGTCGCCGAAACCGGCGCCGGCCAGCACGGCGTGGCCACCGCCACCGCGTGCGCGCTGCTCGGCCTCGAGTGCCACGTCTACATGGGCGCCGAGGACATGCGCCGCCAGGCGCTCAACGTCGTGCGCATGCGGCTCCTCGGCGCGTCGGTGATCCAGGTCGACTCGGGCAGCAAGACGCTGAAAGACGCCATCAACGAGGCGATGCGCGACTGGGTCGCCAACGTCACCGACACCGCCTACGTGCTGGGCTCGGCGCTGGGGCCGCACCCGTACCCGCTCATGGTGCGCGAGTTCCAGTCGGTGATCGGCCGCGAGGCGCGGCGCCAGATGCTCGATCAGGTGGGCCGGCTGCCCGACCTGGTGATCGCGTGCGTGGGCGGCGGCAGCAACGCGATCGGCATCTTCGACGGATTCATCGACGACCCCGGCGTGCGGCTGATTGGCGTGGAGGCGGGCGGTGAGCGGATCGCGCCGGGCCGGCACGCCGCGCGCTTCGCGGGGGGCAGCATGGGCGTGCTGCAGGGCACGCGCACGTTCGTGCTGCAGGACCAGGCCGGCAACATCGAGCCGACGCATTCGATTTCCGCCGGGCTCGACTACGCGGCGGTGGGCCCCGAGCACGCCTGGCTGCGCGCCCAGGGGCGCACCGAGTACGCCTACGCCACCGACGGCGAGGCGCTCGAGGGCTTCCAGGCACTGGCCCGCTGCGAGGGCATCATTCCGGCGCTCGAGTCGGCGCATGCTGTCGCGCACACGATGGCGATGGCGGGCACGCTGGCCCCGGGCACGGTGATCCTGGTGAATCTGTCGGGTCGCGGCGACAAGGACGTGCAGAGCGTTGCGGAGGCGCTGCGATGAGCCGCCTGATCGAAGCGTTTGCCCGCGCGAAGGCGAGCGGCACCACCGGGCTCGTCACCTACGTGACCGCCGGCGACCCGAGCC
>Ga0207659_10002379_pt1 | contig 11199 bp, 10 predicted proteins | sample KBSM43metaG_FD_184330 | JGI IMG/M metagenome (GOLD analysis project Ga0207659, IMG submission 184330) | Miscanthus rhizosphere microbial communities from Kellogg Biological Station, Michigan, USA - KBS M4-3 metaG (SPAdes) (version 2) | ecosystem: Host-associated > Plants > Roots > Rhizosphere >...
CGATCAACTCCCTCGCCTCGCGGAGCGCGTCGTCGCCGAAGGACGGGCGCAGCAGCGCCGACATCTCGCTCACGAGCGCGCCGACGGATCGCGCAGCCGGCGCGGCGTTCGCGACCAGGCTGTCGTCAGGCACCGAGCTGCTCCTCGACGTCCGCGAGCTTGAGCGCCTCGATGATCGGTTCGATGTGCCCGTCCATCACGCCCGAGAGATCGTGCGTCGTGAAGCCGATGCGGTGGTCGGTGATGCGGCTCTGCGGGTAGTTGTACGTCCGGATCTTCGCCGAGCGGTCGCCGGTACCGACCTGCGACTTCCGCATCTTCGACCGCGCCGCCTCCTGCTCGCTCACGCGCAGGTCGAGCAGCCGCGCGCGCAGGACCTCCATGGCCTTGAGCTTGTTCTGCAGCTGCGACTTCTGATCCTGCTGCGAGACGACGAGCCCAGACGGGATGTGCGTGATGCGCACCGCGGAGTCGGTGGTGTTGACGCTCTGGCCGCCCGGACCGCTCGAGCGGAAGACGTCGATGCGCAGGTCCTTGTCCTCGATCCTGACGTCGACCTCTTCGGCCTCGGGAAGCACGGCGACGGTGGCCGCCGACGTGTGAATCCGGCCCTGCGTCTCGGTGGCCGGCACGCGCTGCACGCGGTGCACACCACTCTCCCAGCGCATGGCGCCGAACGCGCCGTCGCCGGACACCTTGAAGATCGCTTCCTTGACCCCGCCGAGCGTGCCCTCGGAGTGCGAGATCGTCTCGCGGCGCCAGCCCGCCCGCTCGATGAACCGGGTGTACATGCGGTAGAGATCCGCCGCGAACAGCGCAGCCTCGTCGCCGCCGGTGCCGGCGCGGATCTCGATGATCGCGTTGCGGTCGTCGAGCGGATCGTGCGGGAGGAGCGCCGGCTTCAGCCGCGCCTCCAGGGCGCTCACGGTCGTCTCGAGCTGCTCGACCTCGCGAGCGGCCTCGGCGGCCATCTCGGGGTCGTCAACGAGAACGAGCTCGCGCGCGTCGGCGAGCTCGTTCTCGGTCTTCTGGAGCTGCGCCGCCAGCTCGAGGACCGGCTGGAGGCGTCGGTGCTCCCGTCCCAGCTCCGCGACCTTACCGCTGTCGCCGAAGGTGTCCGGGTTGGAGAGCAGCCGCTCGACCTCCGCCGCCCGGGCGAGCGCGTCGCCCAGCAGGTCGCGGAGGCTCAGAGACTAGCTCTCCTTGGTGTCCGACGGCTTCTGGTACTTCTGGCGGAAGCGCTCGACGCGGCCCGCGGTATCTACCAGACGCTGCTTGCCGGTGTAGAACGGGTGGCACTCCGAGCACACGTCCGTATGGATGTCGGCGATCGTGGAACGCGTCTCGAACGTGTTGCCGCACGCGCACTTCACGGTCGCGGTGGCGTACTCGGGATGGATATCGGTCTTCATTGGAGGCCCTGCCTGGCGAGATGTGCAGTTTCGAAAACAGCTTGTGAATATACCCGGAACGAAGGCTAAAAGACAAGCCGACAACAGCTTGCTCGTTTGACACCATCCGTCGCGCCCGATACGTTAGCCAATTGCCCCCGTGTGGGTTCCCGACGACCCAACGACCATGACCGCTCAGACCGCCGATTTCCTCGCCAGCGTTCCCATGTTCAGCGGGCTGCAGCGTGACGAGCTGCTCAAGTTCGCCGAGCTCACGCGGGAACGCACGTATCCGAAGGGCAGCGTCATCCTGTTCCAGGGCGATCCTGGCGACTCGCTCTACGTCCTCAGACAGGGCCGTGCCAAGGTCGTCCTGATCGGCGAGGACGGCCGAGAGGTCATCCTCGGCGTCCTCGAGCCCGGCGCGCATTTCGGCGAGCTCGCGCTGATCGACGACCAGCCCCGCTCCGCGCACGTCATCGCGATGGAGGACTCGCAGCTGCTCATCCTCCGTCGCGAGGATTTCCGGCGGCGCGTCGAGGCCAATCCCTCGGTCGCGTGGGCGCTGCTCACCGAGCTCTCGCGCCGTCTGCGTCGCGCCGACCAGAAGATCGGTGGACTGGTGTTGCTGGACGTTCCAGGGCGCATCTCCCGCCTTCTGCTCGATCTCTCCGCGGAGTCCACCAACGGAGCGATCGACAAGCCGCTCACGCACCAGACCATCGCCCAGATGATCGGTGCGAGCCGCGAGACGGTCTCCCGGGCGATGAAGGAGTTCCAGCAGGAAGGGCTCATCCGTGTCGAGCGGCGACGGATCGCCGTCGCCAACCGGGACGCTTTGGAGAAGCGGGCCCAGGTCCGAATGTGATCGCAGGCCGATGAGCCTGACGCTCACTTTCTGGGGAACCCGAGGCTCCATCCCCACTCCAGGTCCCTCGACCGTTCGGTACGGCGGCAATACCCCGTGCGTGGAGCTCCGCACCGGCGATGGCTGGCTGATCATCCTCGATGCGGGCACCGGCATCCGAGAGCTCGGACGCACTCTCCTCGAGCGCGGAAACGGTCAGCCGATCGCCGGCGACATCTTTCTCTCCCACGCCCACTGGGACCACATCCAGGGCATCCCCTTCTTCGCGCCGCTGTTCCGGAAGGGGAACCACTTCACCATCTGGGGCTCGCGCTCCCTCCAGACCAGCATCGGGCGCGTCGTTCGGGACCAGATGTCCCCCGAAGTGTTCCCGGTCTCGTTCGAGGAGCTTCAGGCACAGGTCGAGTTTCGGGAGCTGGCCGGGGAGCGGCACTCCGGCCATGGCTACGAGGTCTCGACGTTCGCGGTCCGGCACCCCGGGGGGGCGCTGGGGTACCGGTTCTCGACCGGTAACGTGGGTGACCGGGCGCTCGTCTACGTCTCGGACAACGAGTTGAGCGCCGAAGCCCGCTACGACGATGCGCCGGGCTGGCGCGAGAAGCTCGTCGAGTTCGTGCGGGGAGCGAGTGTGCTCGTGCACGACACCATGTACACGTCGAGCGAGTACGGATCGTTCGTCGGCTGGGGACATTCGACCCACGATCAGGCCGTCGAGCTCGCGCTCGACGCGGACGTCGAGCGGCTCGTGCTGTTCCATCACCGGCCCGAGCGCACCGATGAGGAGGTCGACCGCTGCGTGGAGCGGTGCCGGACGCTGGTGGCCCGGCGGGGACGGGCCCTCGAGGTCATCGCGGCCGCCGAGGGCATGTCCTTGCAGGTGTGAAGGCACGCGACGTGACGGCCGACACTGGTTGGAAAGGGTCCGACGCAGCAAGATAGAGAAGGGGCTGGCGCGCCCGACGGCGCCGTTACGAGCTCAGGCAGAAGCACGAGTCTCGGAGGAGACCATGACCCGACCCACCCGCACCGCCCTGTTCGCGATCGCCGGCGCCGCGCTCGTCGCTCCCCTCGGAGCGATCGTCGCCCAGGCCGCCAAGCCGACAGTCGCGATCATGTACTTCAACAACAACGTGATCACCAAGGACGCCCGCGACTACGACGGCCTCTCCAAAGGGCTCCCCGACTTCCTCATCACCGAGATGTCGTCCAACTCGGCCATCCGCGTCGTCGAGCGCGATCAGGTGCAGAAGCTCCTCGACGAGCAGAAGCTGGTCGGTGGCGGCCAGGTCGATCGCGAGTCCGCAGTGAAGGTCGGGAAGCTGCTCGGCGCGCAGCACATGATCTTCGGCGGATACATGGCGGACACGAAAGGCAACTTCCGCATCGATGCGCGCGCGGTGAACGTCGAAACCGGCGCGATCGAGTTCACCGATCGGGTGCAGGACCGGTCCGAGAACGTCCTCGCGCTCGTCAGTCAGCTCGCGGGCCGGCTGAACGCGGGGCTCAAGCTGCCGGCGTCACCAACGCGAACCGGTGATGCGGGTGCGGCCGGTGCCGGTGCGCAGCAGGCCGGATCGCCGACGCCCACCAAGCTGCCGATGCGCGCGGCGGTGCTCTATGGCAAGGCGCTCGACATGGCAGACAAGGGCGACAAGGCCCGCGCCGTCGAGCTGTTCGGCGCCGTTTTGAAGGAATTCCCCGATTACGCGCCGGCTCGTACGGGCTTGGCGAAGGTGCAGCCGAACAAGTGATGGTCCCCAAGTAGCACCCCCGCCGGCGCTCGACGACGAGCGCCGGCGGATTCGTTTCTCCCGCCCAGTCGTCAGTCCGTCACAATGAAGCCGCTTCTTCTCACCGCACCCGGGAGCGCGCTCTCGGACGCGCCGCTCGGCCGCCGCGGTGACGATGTGGAGTTGCGTGCGATCCCCACGCTGCCGATGCCGCGCGCCCTCGATCTGGAGCGGCCCACGGTGCTCGCGCTCGATCGCACTCTCATCGCGAGCGCCGGAGACGCGGCCGCCGCCCAGCTTCGCACGCTCGCCGGTCTCATCGCCATCGTCGGCATCGGCGATCCCCACGACACCGAGCCGGGCGACGAGTTTCCCGTCGACGTGCTCACGAGCTTCATTCCCGGGGGCGCGTCCAACGGAACGAAGCTCGCCGCGTTTCGTGGCGCATTTCGCCACGCGGCAGCGCTGACCGCCGTGCGCCGTGCGCGCAACACCGCGATGGAGCGCACGCGCGAGCTGACCGAGCTCAGTGCGATCGGTGTCGCGCTCACCACCGAGCGGGATCTCGGAAAGCTGCTGCGGCTCATCCTGTCGCACGCGCGCCGTGTCACGGAGAGCGACGCGGGCTCGCTCTACCTCGTGGAGCGCGACGAGAGCGGCGCTCCGGTGCGGCTGCGGTTCGCGCACTCCCAGAACCACTCGCTGCCGTCGATTCCATTCGCGTCGTACACGGTGCCGATCGACTCCTCGAGCCTCGCCGGCTACGTGGCCGCCACGGGCGAGCCGCTCGTGATCGGCGACGTGTACCTGCTACCCGATGGCACGTCCTACCGGCAGAACCGCAGCTTCGACGACACCTTCGGTTATCGCACCAAGTCGATGCTCGTGCTCCCGATGAAGTCGCATCGTGACGAGATCATCGGCGTGCTGCAGCTCATCAACCGCAAGCGCGACCCCGACGTCCGGCTCACGTCCGGCGAGGAGGCCGAGCGCGAGGTCGTGGCGTTCGACGCGCGCTGCGCGGAGATCGCCACCGCCCTCGCGTCACAGGCGGCCGTCGCGATCGACAATGGCCGGCTGTACGAGGACATCGAGCGGTTGTTCGAGGGCTTCGTCACGGCCGCCGTCACGGCGATCGAGTCGCGCGACCCGGCGACGTCGGGGCACTCGGGTCGCGTGGCCTCGATGACGGTGACGCTCGCGCAGGCCGTGGATCGCCTCGGGAGTGGGCCGTACCGCGACGTGACCTTCACCAACGAGCAGCTGCGCGAGCTGCGCTATGCGGGTCTGCTGCACGACTTCGGCAAGGTGGGCGTGCGCGAGCAGGTGCTCGTGAAGGAGAAGAAGCTGTATCCGCACGACCTCGACCTGATTCGGCACCGCTTCGCGTTCCTCGACCAGCGCACCGAGCTCGAGTTCGAGCGCGCGCGCGCCGAGCTGCTCCTCACGGGCGGGCGCGCGGCGTACGAGGCCGGGCTGGCACGGCTCGAGTGCGAGCGGCGCAAGCAGCGCGAGGAGCTCGCCCGCTTCCTCGACACCGTCGTCCAGGCGAACGAGCCCACCGTGCTCGCCGAAGGCAGCTTCGAGGCGCTCGAGGCGATCGGGCAGCGCTCGTTCGTCGATTTCGACGGCCGGACGCGTCCCCTGCTCGAGGAGCACGAGCTGCAGTTCCTGATGATCCGCCGAGGAAACCTCGACGAGCAGGAGCGGCGCGAGATCGAATCGCACGTCACGCACACCTATCGCTTCCTGGAGCAGATTCCCTGGACGCGTGAGCTGCGCGCCATCCCGCAGATCGCGTACGCGCACCACGAGAAGCTGAATGGGCTCGGCTACCCCAACCGCGCCACGGCCATCGAGATCCCCGTGCAGGCGCGCATCATGACGATCGCCGACATCTACGACGCGCTCACCGCGACCGATCGGCCGTACAAGCGCGCCGTGCCGCGTGATCGCGCGCTCGACATCCTCGCGATGGAAGCGAAGGAGGGCACGATCGACTCCGAGCTGCTGCAGACGTTCATCGGCGCGCGCGTGTTCGACCTGACGGCCGGCGTCACGAGCGGCGACTAGGCCGCTCGGGAATCGACCAGGGCGCGGGCCGTGCGCGGTGCGGCCAGGGCCGGACGGAACACCGACCAGGCGATTGCCAGATGCACCGGCAGGAACAGCGCGACGATCGCGCCGTTCTGCTGCCCGCCGGGAATCATCGCGAGCACCAGCCCGATGAGCGACAGAGCGACGACCGCGGCCGCCACACCTCGCGTCGCTCGCGCCGCTCGTCCTCGCAGCAGCGTCGCCGGCAGCAGCACCACGAGCAGCAGCGAGAGCGGCGACGCGAGGAACAGATTCTCGTTCCACGCCCAGAAGACGTGCTGCGTCGCCGTCCACGCGAGCAGGAGCAGCACGCCGATCAGTCCGCACAGCAGCGACCACGCGGCCGTGACCACGGCGAGCCCCCAGACGGCGCCGCGGCGACTCACCGCCATGACGCGAATCCCCGCCACGAGTGCGGCGAGCACGAGCCCGACGATGAGCAGCCGCCAGACGAGTCGCGGCGCCGTCGCCAGCTCCACCACGCGTGGTGTTCCGGGGTAGGGCTCGATCGTGCTCTCCGATGCCACGAGCGGAACGCGTGCCCCCGCCGCGCCATTCGGCACCGTGAGCTTGCGGACGGCGTCGCGCAGCCGCATGGGGATGAAGAACGACTCCCACGCCGTGAGTGGCACATCGGCCGGCCGGCCGAGCGCGATGTCGATCCCGGTCTGGATCGGTCGGTCGCCGTCGGTGAGCCGTACGCTCTCGTTCCGATAGCTCAGCTGCGTGCGGCTCGTATCCGTCGCGGCGCGCAGCGCCCCGCCGATGGTGCGGTCCAGTGCATCGCGGAGTCGCGTCGAGCAGTTGTCGACGAAGTAGTCGTACCGGTAGTACCTGTTCTCCTCGAGCGCGTTGCGGCGCAGGTCCTCTCGAAGGCTCGCCTTCTGGTCGGCCGTGAGGTTGAGACGCTGGATGGTGATCGTGCGGCCCAGCCGGCGGTAGAAGTCCACCATCGCGTTGGCGTCCTTCGCCTCCATCCAGTATCGCGTGTCGCCGGTGAGGAACCGGCGGAGAAAGTGAGGCTGCCGGAAGCTGAAGTTGCCCCAGTCGTAGGTGACGTCGGCGCCGCTCGCGGGATCGTGTACCCAGATGGCGTTGTGACCGAAGCGCTCGAACACCTCCTCGCCCTGCCCGAAGGTCACGAGCAGAATCTCGAGGCCGTCGGCGGCGCTCGGAGTGCTCTGCGGCGGCGGCGCGACGCCACCGGGCGCCTGCGCGCCCAGCGAGCCCGACGCCGCACACCACAGCAGCGCTGCGGCGGCGATGCACCACGCGCGCCGCGGGCCGCGCCGCAGTCTCACAACCGGATCTCCTTCTCCTCTTCGGCCGATTTGTAGATCGCCTCGACGACGCGATGCAGGATCACCTGGTCGGTGGGCGCCTCGTACTCCGCCTCGCCGGTGATCACCGCGGCGAAGTGCGCGAGCTCGGCACGGTACGACTGGATGAACGCGCTCTCCCGCGCCGCCGCGCCGCGAGGCGACACGTCGGTCGGCCTGCCGTGCAGCTCCTTGACGACGCGCAGTGGCGCGAGCCGCGTGCTACCCCTCGTGGAGAGCGTCTCGAACCACCACCGCTCCTCCTCGCCGATGTAGTCGCCCACGACGTCGAAGTTGAACACCGCGCCGTTCGCGCAGCGCACCTGCACCAGCATGGACTCCTCGACCGCGTTCTTGCCCGCACCGCGCTCCATGTGCGCGACGACGCGCTCGGGCTCGGGCGTATCCGCGAGCCACAGCGCGAGGTCGAGCAGCGGAAGCCCGTAGTCGAAGAACGCGCCGCCGCCCGACTCCGCACGCCGCTGACGCCATCCCTCGGCACGACGATGGTGATACGCGCCGGCCCGGATCCCGGTGAGCTTTCCGAGCTCGTTGCCCCGAAGAAATCCGGACAACGCCTGCACGTCGCTGCGGAAGCGGTGGTTGTTCGCCACGAGCACCTTGCGCTCGCTCCGCGCGGCCGCGTTGAGGATTCGCTCCGCGCCGCGTGCCGTCATCGCCAGCGGCCGCTCGCACAGCACGTCCTTTCCGGCGGCGATGGCACTCAGCACGTGCGGCTCGTGCAGATGATTCGGTGTGGCGATCACCACCGCCTCGAGCCCGTCGGCCTCGAGCAGATCCTCGATGTCGGCGTAGGCGTCGGGGATGCCGAATCGGTCGGCGAGGGCGCGGGCCTTGGGGCGATCGTTGTCGCACAGCGCGATCAGCTCCACGCCGCGCATCTTCGACAGCACGGGAAGATGGGCCACCTGCGCGATGGCGCCCGCGCCCACGACGCCGAGGCGCAGCGGCGCGATGGCTACCTGCGGATCACTGGATCGTGCCAACCGTCGTGCCGGGATAGTAGGTGCGAAGGATCGTGCGGAAGTCCTGGCCCGCGCGCGCTCGTCCGATCGCGCCGCTCTGGCACATGCCCACGCCGTGTCCGTTGCCGCCGCCCTTCAGGATCAACTGCTGCAACCCGCCGCGGCCCGGGACGACGTCGACGGAAAAATAGGTGCTGTACAGCAACTCGCCAGCAGTCGAGCGCAGCACGGCGCGGATCTCGTTGCCGCGCATCGCCCAGCGTCCGCGATCGGTGTCCACGGTGAGCGTGCCGACGCGGCCGGCAGGCGTCACCGCCGTGACGGTGACGTTCGTCACCGCCCCGACGCCGCCCGCGCCGCCGGGCAGCGCGCGCACGTAGCGTGAGATCGCATCGCGAAGCTCGTCGGCGCCGAAGGTGCGCGTCCAGCGGAACCGCGGCGCCTGATCACAGTAGTAGCGGGTCGTGCCGGGAATCTGGTCGCTGACGCGCTGCAGATACGGTTCGGCCGCGGCGCGCCACGAATCCTGGGGCGCCGCCGTGCTGCCGCCGCAGTTCGCGTGATACGGCGCGTTGACGACGGCACCTCCGTAGAGCAGCACGAGCCCGTGCGTCGCGTCCACAGAGGCATTCCCAACCTGCGTCTCCGCATCCGCGCCGCCGTAGACCTGGTCCTGCGTCGTCGCCAGCATGTCGTACGCGCGCTGCGACCCGAGCCGAGTGACGGCGTAGCTGCGCGCGGTCACCGCCTGCGCTTCCACCGCCGCCGCATCGCCCGACGACGTCGTGCCGATCTCCAGCGGCACCACGCCACGCACGTAGTCGTCCATGCGCAGGCGGTTGACGACGATCAGCCCGTCAGCGCTCACGCTGACGAGCAGCTCTCCGCGCCAGTGCCGGCCGTTGAACCCGATCGTGCCACCGGGATCGAGCGGACGTACGACGATGGGCGATTCGCGCAGCGGCACGGCGCGCGAATCCTCGCGCCGCGCGCTCACGAGTCCCCCGTCCTGCTCGAGAATCCAGCGCTCGCCGGCATTGGGCACGGCTACGAGGGTCGCGCCGTCCGGCGCGAACATCCGCCAGCCACCTGCCGCGGTCAGCTGCACCGACGACTGCTTCGATGCGAGCAGGATGCGCACGGTGCGCTCCGACGCATTGCGCGGGTTGCGGCTGGGCCGGTCGACGTCGCCTCCCGATGCCACCGTGGTCGTGCCGACGCGACGACGCGACGCGGTGCACGCCGCCGCCAATGCCGCCACCGCGAGCGCGAGCGCTGCGGCGCGGCCGAGGTTACGCGCGCGCCTCGGCGAGCGCGGCATCAAGCTTCTCGAGCGTGAGCGCGATCTCGGCATCGCCGTGGGCGGCGGAGGTGAACCCCGCCTCGTAGGGCGACGGCGCCAGATACACGCCGCGCGCGAGCGCCGCGTGGAAGAACCGCTTGAACATCTCGACGTCCGACGTGCGCGCGTCGGCGAACGAGCGCACGGGCTCGGCGCGGAAGAAGAAGCCGAACATCGAGCCCGCGCAGTCGGCGGTGAAGGGCACGCCCTGTCGCGCCGCGATGCCACGCAGGCCCTCCACCAGCGCGCGGGTCCGCTGCGCGATGCGGTCGTGCAGTGCCGGCGTCAGCGCCGTGAGCGTGGCGATCCCCGCCGCCATGGCAAGCGGGTTCCCCGACAACGTCCCTGCCTGGTACACCGGTCCGTCCGGCGCGACCTGCGACATCAGGTCTCGCCGACCGCCGTACGCCGCGACCGGCAGCCCGCCGCCGATCACCTTGCCCAGGGTGGTCAGATCCGCCGTGACGCCGAACCGCTCCGCGGCACCGCCCGGCGCGACGCGGAAGCCCGTCATGACCTCGTCGAAGATCAGCAGCGCGCCGTGCTCGTCGGCGATGCGACGCAGCGCGGCAAGGAACGCGGGATCGGGCGGGATGAATCCCGCGTTGCCGATCACCGGCTCGACGATGATCGCCGCGACGCGATCGGCGTGCTGGCGCATCAACGCCTCCACCGCGGCGACGTCATTGAACGGTGCCGTGAGCGTCAGCGCCGCGAGCGCCTCCGGCACCCCCGGCGAGTTCGGGAGACCGAGCGTCGCGACTCCCGAGCCGGCGCGAACGAGGAAGCTGTCCGCATGGCCATGGTAGCAGCCGTCGAACTTGAGCAGGAGATCGCGACCCGTGTGCGCGCGCGCCACCCGCAGTGCGCTCATCGTCGCTTCGGTGCCGCTCGAGACGAAGCGCAGCATCTCGACGTGCGGCATGCGCGCGCGAACGAGCTCGGCGAGCGTCACCTCGAGACCCGTGGGGATGCCGAAGCTCGTCCCCCGCTCCATCGTCTCGCGCAGTGCGTCGAGCACCATGGCCGGGGCGTGGCCGAGCACCAGGGGGCCCCACGAGAGCACGTAGTCGAGATACTCGTTCCCGTCGACGTCCCAGATGCGCGCCCCTTCCCCGCGCTCGACGACGAACGGCTCGCCGCCGACGCCGCCGAAGGCGCGGACGGGAGAGCTGACGCCCCCGGGGAACAGCTCGCGTGCGCGCGCCATCAGCGCCCGCGACTGCGACGTCTCGCGCGCCGAGACCACGTCGGTCATCGCCCGAAGCTCCCGATGCTGGCGCCGATCACGGGCAGCGTACGCGCCCGCGGCGCCGGCGCAGTCGACGGTCGATCGATCACGCGCAGCAGGGTGGCGCGTAAGTCGACGTCTTCCTCGACTCCCTCGATCACCGCGTCCACGATCGTGCCGGGCTCCAGCGCCTCGGCGCCATCGAGCAGCGTGACCCCGTCCACGTCGTCAGCCT
>Ga0207659_10002384_pt1 | contig 11192 bp, 8 predicted proteins | sample KBSM43metaG_FD_184330 | JGI IMG/M metagenome (GOLD analysis project Ga0207659, IMG submission 184330) | Miscanthus rhizosphere microbial communities from Kellogg Biological Station, Michigan, USA - KBS M4-3 metaG (SPAdes) (version 2) | ecosystem: Host-associated > Plants > Roots > Rhizosphere >...
CCCCGTCCCGGACGCGCTCACCACGCTGTCCCGCTTGATTGCGACGCTGCACGACGACGCCGGCGACGTCGCCGTCGAAGGGCTCTTCACCGGGACGGCGAGCACCATCGACTACCCCGTCGACAGGTTCCGGCACGAGGCCGGCATCCTCGACGGCGTCGAGCTCATCGGCACCGGGCGCATCGTCGAGCGCGCCTGGTCGAAGCCGGCCATCTCCGTGCTCGGCATCGACGCGCCGCCCACGAGCGGAGCGCCTAACGCGCTGGTGCCGGCCGCCCGGGCGAAGGTCAGCCTGCGGATCGCCCCCGGCGACACCGCCGAGAGCGCGCATCAGGCGCTCCGGGCCCACCTCGAGCGCCACGCGCCCTGGGGCGCCCAGGTCACCGTCACGCTCGAGGCCCTCGGCGAACCGACAGCGATCGACGCGACCGGCCCCGCCTACGACGCGGCGCGTGCCGCGTTCGCGGCGGCCTGGGACGGCACGCCGCCCGTCGACATCGGCATCGGCGGCTCGATCCCGTTCATCGCCACCTTCCGCGACATGTTCCCGAAGGCGGCGGTGCTGGTGACCGGCGTCGAGGACCCCGACGGGCGGGCACACGGCCCGAACGAGAGCCTGCACCTTGGCGAGTTCGCGAGGGTCTGCCTCGCCGAGGCCCTCCTGCTCGCGAACCTCGCCCCCGGCACCGCCTGAGGGACCTTGGACTCCGGTCGGTGTCAGGGGACCGACCGGAGCCCAAGATCGCGGAAAGAGTCAGCCGCGGGGCGGGAGCTTGACCACGCTCACGAAGAACTCGTCGATCTGGCGGACCGCGGCGATGAACCGGTCGAAGTCCACCGGCTTGGTGACGTACGCGTTCGCGTGCAGGTTGTAGCTGCGCACGATGTCCTCGTCGGCCTGCGACGTGGTCAGCACCACCACCGGGATGCGCCGCAGCTCCGGATCCGACTTGATCTCCTGCAGCACCTCCCGGCCGTCGACGCGGGGGAGGTTCAGGTCGAGCAGGATCAGGTCGGGGCGCACCGCGTCCGGGTACACGTCGGGGTCTCGGCGCAGGTACGCCAGCGCGTCGACGCCGTCGCTCACCACGGTGAGGCGGTTGCGCACCTTGTGTTCCTCGAACGCCTCCTTGGTCAGCTGGACATCACCCGGGTCGTCCTCGACGAGGAGGACCTCGATCGGGTGCGATTCGACCTCGGGATAGGCGGCATCGGTCATCAAGCAGGCTCCTCGGCGCGGCTAAGGGCGGGAACCGGCTGGTTCGGCAGGGCGCCGGCCGTCCCGTCGGCGGTCTCGTCGGCGGTGTCTTCGGCGACCCGATCATCGGCCGCCGGTTCGGGGCCGGCCGAATCGCTCCCGGCCTCGTCCTTGGGATTCAAGACCGGGATCGTGAACCGGATCAGGGTACCGTCCTCGTGATCGGTGTCCACCCAGATCCGCCCGCCGTGGTACTCGACGATCTTCTTGCAGATCGCGAGGCCGATGCCGGTGCCCGGGTACGCCTCCTTGCTGTGCAGGCGCTGGAAGATCACGAATACCTTCTCGGCGAACTCCGGGCCGATGCCGATCCCGTTGTCCCGGACCGACAACTCCCACTCGTCACCAACCCGCGCCGCGTCGACATGGATCTCGATCCGCGAATCGGGCTTGCGGAACTTCACCGCGTTGCCGACGAGGTTGGTCAGCAGCGCGGTGAGCAGCGGCTCCTCACCCCGGACGGTGGGCAGGTCACCGCGGGTGATGCGGCCGCCCGCCGGCGACCGCTGGGCGATCACCTCGTCGACCACGCTGTTCAGGTCGACGTCGACGAAGCCGGTGGTCACCCGGCCGATGCGGGAGAACGCGAGCAGGTCGTTGATGAGCCGCTGCATGCGCTGCGCGCCGTCGACGGCGAAGTAGATGTACTGGTCGGCCCGCTCGTCGAGCTGCCCGGCGTAGCGCCGCTGCAGCAGCTGGCAGAAGCTCGCCACCTTGCGCAGCGGCTCCTGCAGGTCGTGGGAGGCCACGTAGGCGAACTGCTCCAGGTCGCGGTTCGACCGGGTCAGCTCCTCGGCCTGGGTCTCCAGCAGCCGGTTGGCCTCCTCGACCCGAGCGCGCGCGGCGCGCACCTCCATGAGGTCGGCGGCGATCTGCTTGCGCATCCCGTCGACGTCGCGGGCCAGCCGGGCCAGTTCGGGCGGCCCGCCACCGCTGATCTCGTGCTCGTAGTCGCCCTTGGCGACCCGGCGCACCTGCGCCGCCAGCTCGACCACCGGGCCGGTGACCAGGCGCCTCAGCAGCAACGCCAGCAGCACCCCGGTGACCAGCACCACGGCGGCCGCGGAGAACAGCAGCACCACCACCACGGTGCTCGAGGTGCGCACCCTGTCGCGCAGCTCGTTGCGCAACGCCGTCGCATCGTTCTTGAACTTGGAGATGGCCTGCAGGATCCCGGAGAAGCGGGTCTGCACGGCCTCGGGGAGAGTGCCGCGGGCCGGATCGGGCCCCTCGGTCGCCACCGCGGCGACCATCGGGTCGGCGACATCGGCCCGCCACGACGCGAGCTGCTGCCGGATCTCCACCAGCTGGTCACGCAGCGCGGGCTCGCCGCGGAGCAGGCGCTCGGTCTCCGACGTGACCCGCGCCTCCTGCTCGATACTCCGGGTGTAGAGGGTGCGGTAGTAGTCGAGCCCGCTCGCCGTGTACTGGGTGGCGCCCGTCTGCTCGGCCAGCGCCATCGCGAGCAGCCGCTCGCCGGCAGCCACCGACGGGCTGATCCGCTCGGTCAGCCGGCTGACGTCGTTGCGGTTGCCGGCCGCTGTCAGCGCGGCGCTGATCGCGATCATGCTGAGCAGGACGCCCGCGCCGGCCGTCAGCGCGGTGATGCGCGAGCCCAGCGAGAGCCGCCGAAACCACTGGTTCATGAGGAGGGCTCCGGACTGATCAGGACGACCGCGACGTCGTCGGCCAGCGGGCCCCCGTTGCGCTCCTCGACGGCGCCGACCAGGAAGCCCGGCAGCTCCGCCGGCCGGGACCCGGACCCCACCACATCCGCGACGACCTGGCAGAGTCCCTCGACGCCGAGCCGGTCACCGCCCTCGACTGTGCTCCAGCCTTCGATCAGGCCGTCGGTGTACATGAGCAGCGCCCACTCCTCGGAAAGCGTCACGTGGGAGGCCGGGCGGTCGATGCCGGGCAGCACGCCCAGCACCAGGCCCGGCTTGGCGTCGCACGGCCGGACCTGTGTCGATCCGGCCGAGCCGGCGGAGCCGGCGGAGCCGGCGGAGCCGCCGGAGCCGCCGGAGCCGGCCGAGCCGCCGGAGCCGGCGAGCACCAGCGGCGGCGGGTGCCCGGCCAGCCGCAGGCTCCCCGTGCGGGCGCCGAGGTCGATGGTCAGCGTCGCGACGGTGGCGAAGAGTTCGTCCGAGCGCCGCTCGCTGACGAGCACCTCCTCCAGGGACGGCAGCACGGCGCCGTCCGGCACGCCGGCGAGCATGAGAGCCCGCCAGGCCACTCGCAAGGCGACGCCGAGCGGCGCCTCGTCGACGCCGTGCCCGCACACGTCGCCGATCAGCACGTGCAGGTGGTCCGGGGAGGTCTGCACCACGTCGTAGAAGTCGCCGCCGAGCAGCGCCCGGTGCCGGCCCGGCCGGTACAGCGGCCATACCGAGGGGCTCGGGCCGCGCATCAGCGGCTTGGGCAGCAGTCCGCGCTCCAACCGGGCCGACTCGGCCTGCCGGAGCTCCACCTCGCGCAGCCGGCGGGCGTTGTCGTCGGCCCGCTTGCGCTCGACGGCGTAGCGCAGCGCGCGGCCCAACAGCACACCGTCGACCTGCCCCTTGACCAGGTAGTCCTGGGCGCCCTCGGCGACGGCCGCGATGCCCAGGTGCTCGTCGTGCAGGCCGGTCAGCACGCAGACGGCGACGCCGCTGGCGGTCTGCAACACGTCGCGCAGGCCGCCGAGGCCGGTGGTGTCGGGCAGCCCCAGGTCGAGCAGGACGCAGTGCACGCTGCCGAGCCGGGGCCGGGCCGACGCCATGTCGCCCGCGATCTCGAGGTCGACCGGCGCGCCGGCCTCCGCGAGCAGTTCCTGGACGAGGAACGCGTCGCCCGGGTCGTCCTCGACCAGGAGCACCCGCAGCCGCTCGTCCGGGCCTGGGGGCGGCGGACGGCGGAGGTCTTCGCGCGTCGTCACCTCGAGCCGGGTGGCAACCCGTTCACCGTTCACGGGCGGACACCGCCTCCTCGTCTATGCCGTTCGCACAGCGAGAATAACGGTCCCGGCGGAATTCGCCCGCTCAGAGCACGGACAGGTGTACGTGGTTCGTGTGGTCCGACGCCGGATCACCGCCCGCGCTGCTGTACGCGTGCCATTTGGCCGCCGGTGTCCAGATCTGCCGGAACCAGATGACGTACAGCACACCCAGCCGGTCGGCATTGCCGACGAACCACCCCGCCAACCTGTCTCCGTAGGTGCGGTCCGCGCCCGTGGCGACACCGGCGAAGCCCGTCTTGTTGGCGGCGAAGTCGCAGGCCCGACCCTTCGGGTGCTCGAAGCGGTCACCAGGCCGGAAGCAGCCGACGAAGTGGTCGAAGCCCGCCCGTTTCGCCTCGGTGAGCGCGTGCAGCGTGCGCGGGGTGATCCTGCCGCTGGTGGTCGGGTCGTCGATGGTCGCGGCCTCCGGGGGCCACGTGCCGTTCGGGCCGCGCGGTGCCTGCGTCGCTGTCGGCGTGGGCACCGGGACGCCGTTGACGACGCCACCGTTGCCGGCGTAGTTCAAGGCCTTCAGGGCCTCGTCCTTGCGCTTCTCCATCTGCCGGGTCTGCTCCTCCTGGAGCCGCACCTCGGCCTCGAGCGCCTTGAGCTGGTTCGTGTAGTCGCGCTTGGCGGCGACGTACTCGCGCAGCTGGCGGTCGTCGCGCCAGGCCAGGTAGCTGACGGTGGTGACGCCCTGCAGCAGGTCGTCGGCCGAGTGCCCGTCTTCGAGCAGGGTGGCCGTCAGGTTGAACTTGCTGCCCCGGTAGGCGGCGTTGGCGGTGGCGCCGACCTCGTCGGCGAGCTCGGCAAGCCGCTTCTCGGCCTTGGTGAGACCTGCCTGAATCTCCGCCTGGCGGGCCTTGGACGCGTCGGAGACGGCCTTGGCCTCGAGGAACGCGCGGTTGGTCACCTCGAGCTGTTCGAGCAAGGTCGGTGCGACGCCGTTCTCTTCGCCGGACGCGTCGTCACCCGGCGCGGCGTTCGCGGGAACCGTACTGACCAGCAGCAGCGTCGCGACGGCCGCCGCGACGAGCATGGAGGAACGAACAACCACCGATCCGAAGGCGCGCCAGCGAGTGGGAGCGGAACTCATCGGTGCGGCCTGACCCCTTCACATACTCGGGCCACGCGAACGCCTCGTCGACGCCCGAACGCGGCTCACCCGTGAGGTGTACCGGCTCGTCCGGACGGGCGGCTGGCGTCGGCCGCGTCCAGCACCCGAATGACGGCCGTCGGACACTTTACCTCAGCGTGACCGTTGCGCCAGTCGTCGCGTCGCACCGTACCTATGGTCATGATCTATTTACGCAGCGCGTTCACCGCGTGCGGCGGCGCGCATCATCGCGTCCCGGACCGCGATCGCGCCCGGCTTCAGTCGCTCTGAGTAACCGACGCGCTGCCAGTTGTTCCAGGTGAGAGTGCCGGCGTCGCGGTCCACGCCGTCCCGCGAGATCACCAGGCCGACGCCCGTCGCCTCGACCGTCGTCGGCTCGTGGCCCTTCGGCACCAACACCCTCTTCGACGACGGATCGGCGAACCCGGCCAGCGCCCACGGCACCCGCACGACGACGTCGGCGCCGTCCAGGTACCACAGCGCCCGGCTGTCCGAACCGGGCTCGTGCGGATCCCAGCGCCCGTACCGCAGCACCCCGACGTCGACGAACTCGGCCGGCAGCCGCTCGCCCGTCGACGGCACCACGAGGTCGCGGTTGGTGTTGAGGCGGTACCGCAGCCACCCGTCGCGTTGGCTCGGCGCGGGCCCGTCGTAGTCGAGCGGGACCGGGTCGAGGTCGGCGCGGATCCAGCTCCCGCCGGTGCGGGCGGCGAGGTCGAGCACGAACGCCGCGTCGGCGCGGGCGGCGGCCGCGCCCGGAGCGGGTGGTGCCACGGCCGGGCCGGCCGCGGCGGCGCCGCCATGCGGGTCAGGCGGGACGGTGTCGAAGCCGACCGTGACCTTGCTCGCGCCGCCCGCCGGGAAGCGCAGGTGCACGTACGCCTCGTCGACCCGTGCGGTGACGTCGCCGAGCCGCACCGGGTCGGGGTTCACCGCGCCGGTGGCGTCGTTGGCGATCAGGCCGAAGTGCTGCTCGTTGGTGAGCGCGTCGTGCCACAGTTGCCGGCGGTCGGCCGGTTGCTGGTGGGCGATCGTGTTCCAACTGAACTTGAACCACTCGTCGGACCAGCCGAAGACGAACCCGCCGGCGAGCCCGACGTCCTGGATCAGCGCGAGCATGTCGGCGTCCATGCGCATCGCCTCGGCCTCGCTGTGCCCGCCCTGGTGGCGGCCGAGGGTGCCGTAGTGCGCGAGCCCGATCGACGACGGGACACCGAACTCGCTGACCATCACCGGCAGCCCGGCGGCGGCGTGGTGGCGGCGCAGCGCGTCGAGGTAGCCGGCGTACGGGTCCTTCTGTCCATTGTGGACGAAGTTCTGCAGGCCCGGCTCGTGCCGCTGGAAGTCGGGGTAGTACGGGTAGGCGTGGTAGCTCGCGAACGTGCCGCCGGGCCAGTTGCCGGTGGCGAGCACGTGGTTCGCGTCGACGCCGACCAGATCCTCCGCCGCCAGTGGTTCCTCCGGGTGCCGCAACGGATCCGTCGTCGGCCAGTTGACGAACGCGATCGGCATCGAGCGGCCGTCGGCGGCCTGGGCGGTGGCCAGTTCGTCGAGGCGGCCGGCGATCCAGCGCTCCGTCGGCGAGGCGTCCACTGTGGACCGGAAGTACCGCCCGGTCACCGCCGGCACTGCGGGGTTACCCGCGTCGGTCGCGGCGGTCGCTTCCGGATCCCATTCCACACCGACGATCCAGGCTACGAGCCACGGCGTCACGTCGGCCGTCCAGTCGCCGTGGGCCCGCCCGACGAGCGGGTCGCGGTGCAGCCGGCCGTGCGCGGCGGCCACGGCGTCGCGCAGTTCCATCGTGAACGCCGACGTGACCGTCGGGTCGTACAGGTTGCCCTTGTCCACATAGGACTCGTCCGGCAGGTATACGCCCTGGGTCAGATACAGCGGACGGTCCGGGTGGGTCTCGTTGTAGTGCTGGAGTTCGGTGTAGAACACGGGCGGGTGGATCGTGTAGACGCGGACCACCCGGATGCCCAGCCAGGCCATCGCGGCGAACCAGGTGCGGTAGTCCTCGGCCGTCGCGGGAAGCTCGCCGGGCTGGTGACCCGGCTCGGAACTGCCCAGGTTGACCCCGGGCAGGAACGTCACCGGTCCGCCGGCCGTGTGCAGCGTCAGGCCGGAGGCGTCGGCCCGGGCCAGCGTGCGCAGGCCGTCGGCCTTGATCGGTGCGGGTGCCCACGAGCGGCCCGGCGGCGGCGCCGGGACGCCGGCCAGACCGTCGACCCGGCTCGCCGGCGCCGCGACCGGCTCGAAGCGGGCCGCGGCGCCCAGGCACGCGACGGCAAGCACGGCGACGACGAGCCCAGCGACGCGGGCCCAAGCCGAGTGCCGTCCCGCCGTAGCGCGCTCCCGCAGCTGGGGTAACTGGGACATAAGCCCTATTCTGTCCAGCTGGCCGGCGCGCGTGCGGGGCTTTCTCGGCGATCTTGGACGCCTGTTGCGGCTACCGCCCCAGCAAACGTCCAAGATCGCCGCGGAACCGAGCGTGATCGGCCTCGGTCTGGTCGGCGTAACTCACGGCGAAGCGGGCGAACGCCTTGTCGAAGCCCTCGCCGTCGGCGTCGGCGTAACCGTGCAGGACGCGGGGGTCGATGGACTGGGCGTGCGCCCGCGCCAGCACCACTCCCACCACCCGGGCATAGTCGTCGAGCTGCCCGGCCTTCAGCAGGCTCGGGTCGATGCTGCCCTTCATGTCGCGGAACTGGCGCACCTGGAACGGACGCCCGCCGACGGTGGTCCAGCCCAGCAGCACGTCGCTGACCGTCTGCATCCAGCGCTGGCCGTAGATGATCCGCTCGCCCTCGTGCTTGTGCGGGCCGGCGGGCACGTACGGCGCCAGCGCCGACTGCCGCGCCTGCTTGACCTGCAGGATCAGTGCCTCGTCGCCGTTGCCGTGCAGCAGCACCACGTAGGAGCGCAGGCCCACGCTGCCCAGCCCGACGATGCGGTGCGCCACGTCGGCCACCGTGTACCGGCTGAGCAGCCAGCGCATCTCCTCGTCGAGCGTCTCGCCGTACCCGTCCATGCCGGCCAGCACGGCGGCGCGCTCCTCCTCGGAGATGTGGGTGAGCACGGGCGGATCGGCGACGAAGTGCCACTCGTCGACGCTGGGCCGCTGCGCGTACCGCTCGGCCGCGCGCCGGCTGGTGTTCTTGCGGGCCTTCCTGCGGACCCGGTCGAACGTGTCCTCGATGTCCTTGATGTCGATCTTCTCGAGCGTCTCGATCGACGTCGTCATGCAGTGGCCCTCGAACAGCGACATCTCCGCCAGCTCGGCCAGCGCCGCCCGATAACCGGCGGCGCAGTCGCGGGCGGCGGTGCGCCCGGCCGACTCCGGGAGCCCGCTCGACCGGGCGGCCACCACGAGGCTCGCGACGAGCCGCTTGAGGTCCCACTCCCAGGGGCCCTGCACCGTCTCGTCGAAGTCGTTGACGTCCATGATCTGCCGACGCTCCGGCGACGCGTACAGCCCGAAGTTCGACGCGTGCGCGTCGCCGCAGATGTGGCCGGTGTAGCCGCTGGTCGGGCCGTCGGCGATGTCGGCGGCCATCACCGCCGCCGCGCCGCGCAGGAACGTGAACGGGGACTCCGCCATCCGCTCGAACCGGATCGGGATCAGCTCCTCGACGCGGTCGACGTTCGTCGCCTCGACGAGCCCCACCGGATCGGGCCGGTCCGTCGCGGGCCGGTACCGCGTCAGCTCCTCCACCGGGACCTTCTCGCGCCGCGCCGCGCCGTCCGCGATCAGCTCGGACGGGTCCCGCCACGCCCCGAACAACCTCGTCATGGTCCACACGTTAGTCCGGGCCGTGTAGCGGATCGGCACTTCGGGTATTCACCGGACAGCCCCATCCCTTTTGACCCCCCGCATCCCCCTGGAGGACACAATGCTCGCGATCGTCGCGGCCATCATTCTCGGCCTGGCGCTCATCCTGGACCTGGCGAACGTCGGTCTGGGCGGCAACATCGACCTGCTCACCTTCGTCATCGCCGCGCTGCTGCTGATGGCCCTGCACATGGCCGGCGTGGGCTCGGCCTGGTCGACCCGCAGCGGCGGCTGGTACCGGAACCGCCGGCGCTCGCGCGTCTAAGCAGCGGTTTCCGTCACGACCGAGGCGACGACGGCCCGCAGGTCGCCGTCGCGCTGAAGCACCGCGCGCTGCCGCCGGGCCGACGTCCCACGGGCGAGCAGCGCGGTGGTCAGGCCGTCGACCGTCGCCCACTCGCCGCGCTCCTCCAACATCGGACGGACGTGGGCCAGCAGTGCCCGGACGGCGACCTCGGCCGGCCCGGCCCGACCCGTCTCCGGGTGGACGAGTTCGTCGTCCAGCCCGGAGCGGGCGGCCCGCCAGGTCGCCGCCCGGTTCAGCGGGTAGATCGGCGGCGGCCCGTCGCCGATCTGCTGTGCCGTGGTGGCCACCAGCGCCCGGGCGAGCGCCGCGATCAATACGACGTCGTCGAGCACCGGGCAGGCGTCGGCCACCCGGATCTCCAGGGTCGGGTAGCGCGCCGACGGCCGGACGTCGAAGTAGATCATCCCGGCGTCACAGATGACGCCGGTGTCGACGAGATCCTTGACGGCACCCTCGTACTCGGCGTTCGACGCGACGAGCGGCGGCGGCCCGGACGTCGGCCAGCGGGAGACGACAAGGGTCCGATAGGACGCGTAGCCGGTGTCGGCGCGCTGGAACATCGGTGAGCTGCCGGAGAGCGCGAGCAGCACCGGCAGCCATGGGCGAAGGTGCCCCATCAGCCGGACGGCCAGGTCCCGGTCCGGCACGCCGACCTGCACCTGCATCGCGCACACCTGATGCTCGTCGACGAGCACCCGGTACTGGTCGGCCATCCACTCGTAGCGCGGATGCGGGTAGATCGCCCCGTGCCCGGTGCCCGACTCGGGCACGCTGCCGCATCCGGCGAGCGCCAGCCCGTGCCTGGCGGCCTTGGCGGCGAGGGCCGACCGGCGCTCGGCCAGGTCGCGGCGCAGCCCCTCGAGGTCGTGGCAGACGGCCGAGGCCGTCTCGATCATCGACAGTCGCAGCTCCGCCTCGGCGTCCTCGGGCTCACCCGCGAGCAGCCGGCGGGCGCCGGACACCAGCTCGCCGGTGTCCGGGTCGACGAGATGGAACTCCTCCTCGACGCCGATGGTGGCGCCCACGTCAGTCACCGGAGCAGCCTAAGCGCCCGGGCGCGATCTTGGACGTCTACTGCCGCCCCGGCGGCAGTAGACGTCCAAGATCGGCGAAATATGCGGGTTCGAGGACCGCGGCGCAGGGTAGGGACGGGCGATGGTCACCCCTTCCGGGCGCGAAGCCAGCCTGACCTTCATCGGCACCGCGACCACGCTGCTGCGCGTCGGCGAGTTCACGCTGCTCACCGACCCGAACTTCCTGCACCGCGGCCAGCGCGCCTACCTCGGCCACGGCGTGTGGTCCAGGCGGCGCACCGACCCGGCGCTCGAGCTCGCGGACCTCCCGCGCCTTTCCGCCGTCGTCCTGTCCCACCTGCACGGCGACCACTTCGACAGGGAGGCCCGGCGGGGCCTGCCGTCGAACATCCCGATCGTCACCACCGAGCACGCCGAGCGGAAGCTGCGCCGCAGCGGCTTCCGGTCCGCCGAGGGCCTGCGCACCTGGGGTCGGGCCGAGTGGCCGCGCGAGCAGCAGTGGCTGCGGATCACCGCCGTGCCGGCCCAGCACGGCCCCCGCGGCGTACACCGGCTGCTGCCGCCCACCATGGGCAGCATCGTCGACCTGGAGGAGAACGGCCGGCGCCGGCTGCGCCTCTACATCACCGGCGACACGCTGTGCCGGCCGGTCCTGGCCGAGATC
>Ga0207659_10002388_pt1 | contig 11180 bp, 8 predicted proteins | sample KBSM43metaG_FD_184330 | JGI IMG/M metagenome (GOLD analysis project Ga0207659, IMG submission 184330) | Miscanthus rhizosphere microbial communities from Kellogg Biological Station, Michigan, USA - KBS M4-3 metaG (SPAdes) (version 2) | ecosystem: Host-associated > Plants > Roots > Rhizosphere >...
TTCGCCATCCACCAACTCCATGACCAGATAGTTCGCGCCGACGCCGTGGAGCGTGCCGATATGCGGGTGATTCAGCGCGGCGACCCCGCGCGCCTCGCGCTCGAACCGCTCGCTGAACTGCAGCGAACAAATCTTGACGGCAACGTCACGGCCGATGCGCGAATCGCGGGTTCGATAGACGTCGCCAATACCTCCCGCGCCGATGCGCGAGAGGATTTCGTAGGGCCCGAGTTTGTCATCGACCGAGAGCGACATCGCGGACGAAAGTCTACCGCGAATGCATCAGCCGCATAGCGTCCGCCCGCAGATCGTGAACCGGAGGTCTTTTTGCAGAGCCCAGTAAACATCATGCGCATCGCGATTGTCAGCCCGCCCTTTATCGCGGTGCCTCCGAAACGCTACGGCGGGACTGAGCTGTTCATCGCGCACCTCGCGGCCGGCCTGCACGAACGCGGTCATGAGGTCACCGTGTATGGAAATGGCGAATCCCGCCTGCCCTGCCGAGTAAAGTGGCGCTACGCAACCGACGATTGGCCGCTCGACGATACGGTCCGGGCCGACCTCAAGAACATCGACCACACCGCGTGGGCAATGCGCGACGCAGCGGACTCAACCGACGTGATCCACCTCAACGACATCGTCGGGGTTCCGTTCACGCGGTTCGTGAAGGCGCCGGCGGTGATGACGCTGCACCATACCCACGAACCGTCTCTGTCCGAACAGTACGCGCGCTACCCTGCCGTTGACTACGTCGCGATCGGCGCCTGGCTCGCGCAGCGCGAGACCATGCCGAAGCTGCACGTCGTGCATCACGGCATTCCAGTGGGGTTGTACACCTTTTCTCAAACGAAGGACGACTTCGTGGCGTTTCTCGGGCGGATGGCGCCCTGCAAGGGCCCGCACCTGGCGATCGAAGCGGCGCGACGCGCCGGCGTGCGTCTGAAACTCGCGGGCGAAGTGCAGCCGATTTTTCGCGACTACTGGGAAAGCCAGGTGCTGCCGCACATCGACGGCGAGCAGGTGGACTACCTCGGCGAAGTCGATCATCGGCGCAAAAACGAGCTGCTGTCGCGGGCGCGCGCACTGGTGTTTCCGATCCAATGGGAAGAACCGTTCGGGCTGGTGATGATCGAGGCGATGGCCTGCGGCACGCCGGTACTAGCCATGCCTGGCGGAGCGGTTGCCGAAATCGTGCGCGACGGCGTCAACGGCTGGATTTGCGGTGATGTCGATCAACTCGCGGCGCGACTGCAAGCTTCCTTGCCCGCACCTCGCACCTGCCGCGATTTTGTCACGCAGCACTTCTCGGTCGATCGCATGGTGGATGGTTACCTCGACCTCTACCAGCAGCTGACGCAGCGGCGCATGGGCCACACTGCGAAACGGGAGCCTGAATGGAAGACATAATCCAGGTTCAGGATCAGTACTACATCCTGGCGAGTGCGTCGAAAGCTACCGACCGCACCGCAGTGCTGCAGCACGGCGATACCTTCGCGGTCTTCGATCTGCACGGCGACATTGGCGCGTCCGGACCGAGCGAACAGGGTCTGTATCACGAAGGCACGCGATATCTGTCGCGGTTTCGCCTGCGCGTCAACGGATTACGGCCGCTGCTGCTGAGCGCGCGCGTCAAAGATGAAAACGAACTGTTCGGCGCCGATCTCGCCAATCCCGACATGGCGTGCGGCGCCGCCGGCGATGTGCTGCTGCACGACGCGATTCACTTCTTCCGGGCGCGGTTTCTCTGGAACGGCGCCTGCCACGAAGCGCTCCGGCTATGGAATTACGATCGAGCGCCGGTTGCGCTGGCGCTCACCTTCGACCTCGACGCCGACTTCGCCGACATCTTCGAAGTGCGCGGCACGCCGCGGCGGCGGCGCGGCACGCTGCTCGAACCGGTGGTCAGCGTCAACGAACTCCGGCTCGGATACCAAGGTCTCGATGGTGAAACGCGATGGACAATCGTCGAATGGGGCGAGCCGCCACAGTCGATCGCCAGAGATATCGTGCGGTTCGTTTACCATCTCGAACCGCAAACCCCGCTGCTCTTGTCGTTTTCCATTCGCTGCGAGCGTGAACGTCGCAGGGTCGCGCCGCGCAGCTTCACCACCGCACAATCCGAACTGAGCGACGCGCTCGACAGCTCGCGCGCCGAATATGCGGTGATCGAAAGCTCGAGCGAGCGATTCGACGCGTGGGTGCGTCGTGCCGCCGCCGATCTCAGGATGCTGGTATCGCAGACGCCGTACGCACGGTACCCGTATGCCGGCGTTCCGTGGTTCAGCACACCGTTCGGCCGCGATGGCATCATCACCGCGCTGCAGACGCTGTGGGTCAATCCGCACATCGCCCGTGGCGTGCTCGAATACCTCGCGGCGACGCAGGCGGATGCGGTCAACGTCGAGCAAGATGCGGAGCCGGGAAAAATCCTGCACGAAACCCGCAACAGCGAAATGGCGCGGCTCGGCGAAGTGCCGTTCGGACGCTACTACGGCAGCGTCGACGCGACGCCGTTGTTCGTCATCCTGGCCGGTGCCTACACCGACCGCGTCGACGACCGCGCGTTCCTCGAACAGCTGTGGCCACACCTCGAGCGCGCATTGGTCTGGATTGACGAGTACGGCGATCGCGACGGCGACGGTTTCGTCGAGTACGCGCGCCACTCGCCGAGCGGTCTCGTCCACCAGGGCTGGAAAGACTCGAAGGATTCGATCTTTCATGCCGACGGGGAGCTGGCGGATCCGGCGATTGCTCTCTGTGAGGTTCAGGCGTACGTCTACGACGCACGGCTGCGCGCCGCCCGGATGGCGGATCTGCTCGGCAGACGATCGCGCGCCGAGCAGCTGCGGCAGCAGGCCGAACAGCTTCGTGATGCGTTTGAAGATCGGTTCTGGTGCGAATCGGAATCGGTTTACGCCATCGCGCTCGACGGCCTGAAGCGGCCTTGCCGCGTACGCAGTTCCAACGCGGGTCATTGCCTGTTCAGTGGGATCGCCCAACCCGATCGCGCAAGGCGCGTGGCCGAAACATTAGTCGGCGCCGACATGTTCTCGGGCTGGGGGATTCGCACCGTGTCGTCGGTCGAACGCCGTTATAACCCGATGTCGTATCACAACGGATCGATCTGGCCGCACGACAATGGCTTGATCGCCGCTGGTTTCTCGCGCTACGGCTTCGACGATCTGCTGATGGCGCCGTTCGTCAGCCTGTTCGAAGCGAGCAGTGCCATCGACGGTCATCGATTGCCGGAACTGTTCTGCGGTTTCCATCGGCGTCCGCACGAGGGTCCGACGCTCTACCCGGTTGCGTGCTCACCCCAGGCATGGGCTTCTGGCGTCGTCTTTCAGCTGATTCAATCGTGTCTGCGACTATCGGTGGACGCGCAGGCGAGGCAGTTGCGGGTCGGACGCGTGGTCTTACCGCCGTTCCTCACCTCCTTGCGTGTCCTGAATCTGGACCTTCCGTTCGGACGCATCGATCTCTTGTTCGAACGCCACGGGCTGGACATCGGCACCACGGTGCTGAAGCAGAACGGCGGCTTCGAAGTGAAATTAGGAATTGGGGATTAGGAGTGTCGTGATAACGAGAACCGCGGCGACTATTCCGCGGTGTCAGTCTCGTCGGGATCCGCGTCGGCCTTCTGCAGGTTTTCCTGGATCGCTTGTGTCCGCCTCGGTACTTCTCCAGTCACCCGTCGCTCCCGCTTCGGTTCAAGCGGGTATCCGGCCTGCCGCCAGGCGTTGAAGCCGCCCTTCAACGGTCGCACGTCGGTCCAGCCGGCATCGAGAAGCGTCTGCGCCGCACGGGCGCTCGATTCCTCGTGCGGTCAACTGCAGTAGGTGACGACCGGTCGATCGCGTGGGATGTCAGCCAGCAGTCGATCGACCTCGTCCGGCGGAACGCGGAGCGAACCGGGGATTTGCGCGTCAGACTGTTGCCAGGCTGCCGGTGCGCGGGCATCGAGCAGCGTGATGGCCTCCTTAGCGTCGAGCCGGCGCCTAAGCTCTTCAATCGTAATGACTGGAATGGCGACTGATTTCATCACCTGAGTGGACATGCACATCCGGCACCACCAGGCGGAAGGATCTGACCCCGGGTCAGATCCGGGGTCAGATCCGGGCGATAACTCAGGCTGTCTTGCGGGCCGGCGGAATCCGCACGGCAATCGGCTCGCGCGAACGTCCCTCACGCCAGGCGCTCCGGACCTTGCGTGCGTAGCGGCGCGGCGGCTGTCGAAAAATGCGCTTGGTCGATGAAATCGCCTTCACCTGAAGGCCGACCTGCAGGTCCGCCACTGCCCGCCGAAACCGCAGCCGCTCGACGTCGGTTGGAAACAGATCCGGCTCGGTTGACAGTTCGTTGCACAACGTGGTCATGTCGTGGGCAACGCCCAAACACTCCTCCGCGCGCTCGAGCGACTTGACGTCGCGACGAACGCTGTCCCCGGCCCATTCAAACAGACGTAAGAGGTACCAGAGCTTCTTCACCTGCTTGCGCCACGCGTGAAAGTCGCGCTCGCGCTGGCCGTCGAGCGCCCGCCGTAACTGACGGCGAGCGTCACGCTGCGCCGTTCGAATACCCTTGGCGAGAACCGTGAACCCGCGTTTCGCGGTACGCCATTCCAGCACCTCGTGACGCAGCTGCTGCAGATCTTCGTTGACGCGCTTCCATAAACCGCGCGTTCGCGTCGACTCGAACGCACGCTGCCGTTGCAATAACAGGTTGCGCCGGATCCGTCCGAAGGCATGCTCGCTGAACATCTTCGGGTAGATCTCACGCAGAGTCCCGAGCGTCTTCGCCATGGCGTCGAGATCGCGCAACGGCGACAGCACCCGATTCACCTCACACAATCGCTGTCCGCTGCGCGTAATGCCGCGGCCTCCGGCAGCATCGATCGCCGCCAGAATAGCGCGCACCTTCTTGACGCTTTTGCGGGCGGCGTGAATTCGTTTTTCACTCGAGGGATGCGAATCGCGCAGGCTTTTGGCCGCGGCGTTCAGTTCTTCGATGACGACGCGCCGAACGCCGTCGAGGACGCGCTCATGTTTGCCGAGCAGATACGCCATGGCCGGCAATCCTATCGGCAGTGGTGATGGATCCGTCGACGTTTCGCAAAATTTACATCCGGTCGCGATAGGGCAACCGACCACATGACCCGCCACGCCAAGAATGCTTCATCGCGGGCACGAGGTGGTGGCGCAACGACAAGAAGATCGGTCCGGCTCAGGAATCCCGGCGGACGAATCCACCCTGGTCGGTCCGCCGCAGAAACCCGTCCTGGACCAGTGCCTCGAGAACGACGTCGCACATCTTACCGTCGAGACCCCACAGACGCTGGACCTGGTCTCGGGTCAGCAACAAACCGGGGACTTCGAGGAACTCGCCGCGCAAAGTCCGGACCCATCGTGCAACCGCCGGATCGGTTGACGCCTGCGATTCGCGTGAGTCGGAACGGCTTGCCGGGACGCCGCGCTGGAAAGGCAACTCATACCCCCAAAGGTGAAGAAGGCACGACGCTCGACGCAAAGGCAAGGGGAGTACCAGGATGAGCCTTAGGTTGCGCTCGACAAAACGTGGATTCCGCAACAAGGTCTGTCCGCATCATTGGAGCAAACTCCGACCGGGCGGGCCCGCCCCGCAGCTTCGGCCCGAATACCGCGGCAACGAGCGGGCATGCGTTTGGCAGCGCAATCCGGCGCAACCATGCCTCACGGCGGGTCGGCGTCAAATCCTCCCTCCTTCGTGGCACTGTCGGCAGACGTCCGCGACGGCTCAAAGATGGCCCCTTACGGGGCGACGTCGATCCGCCTCCAGAGTAAGCGTCTATTTCGACTGCACTCATCGTCCCCAGCGCAGCACGTCGTCAATCAGTGACCAGCGCGGGCGCTTCGGCCGGCTGTCGCGGCCGAGGATCCAGTGCTCGAACAGCGCGTCGATCGTTCCGTCCTTCCGCTTCAACTCGATCCAGGTGTTGATCAACGCCGCCATCTCGATGTCACCGCCAGCGACGACGTAGGCGAGCGGTACTTTGAACGGCCGCGGTTTCGGCACGGCGACCGAATACTGCGGATGCAGCAGCGTGAACGCCGACCCGCGCTCGGCGGTCACGACGATGGCATCGAGCGGCGGGACCCGCGGCGCCAACAGGTCATCCATCCGATCGATCGGAACCACTTCCACATTCGACAGCTCCTCGCTGATCTTTTGCAGGAAGTATGGCGCGCGAATAACGCCGACCCGGAGATTCTTCATCGCCCGCACGCTCGACCATTCTGAAAACGCCGACAGGCGATCGTCGGGAACGAGGAATGCGACCGTCTCGTCGAGGTACGACGACGAGAACCGCAGATGGAGCGAACGATCGGACGTCACGGCGACACCTGACATCACCAGGTCGCAGCTGCTCGAATCGAGGCCGGCGTCGAGCACGGATCGATCGATCCGTACGAACTCGGCGGTCACCCCGAGATCCCGGGCGAGTTGCAGCGCCATTTCGACATCGAAGCCGACCAGTTCACCCCGCTGGTTCACGAACGCATAAGGCAGGCTGTCGTCGAAGAAGCCGACGCGAATCTTGCCGCGCTCCCGCAATCGGCCGAGAACCGACGTCGTCACCGAAGGCAGCGGCGTGGTGTGATTGCCGGCACCCAGGACGTTGGCCGGGCCGCGCTCGCGCCGAAAGCCCATGCCGGTCAACTCGACGTCTTTGTCGTAGGGCCGATTCAGTGCGGCCTGTAGGAGGACACGAGTTCCGCCGACCACGACCGCCGTCAGCAGCAGCGTCACGATCGCATAGCGCAGCAGCTTCCGGCCGTCGACGATCACGCCTCCCGCAAGCGCGCACGTGCCGAGTACCGCAATCACCAGCGTATGCACGGCGGCAAGCAAAGCGCCGAATCGGGCATTGACGATGGCGGAGGTCACGAACAGCCTGAAGGTGTCGGCCGGAATATGCAACAGGTCCAACAGGTACGGAATTGCCGAGTTGACATTGCCGAACAACACCAGCAGGCCCGTTCCCAGGAGCCGCGGATACTCGCCGAGCGGCACGCCGGCATCGGCGAACCAGCCGGCAAAAAACACGAAGGTCAGCGCCAGCAATTTGCCGGTGTGCGGAAAGTTAAACGAGGTTGGAACGATAATGTCGGTCGCGTCGTCGTCCGCGGCATCGGGCGCGTAATCACGGACCAGGGTCTTGGCATGTGCAGTGATGACCGGCAGCACCGCGAACAAGCTGGTTGTCATGAACGCCATGACCAGCGCGTCACGGCTTCGACCGAGCAGCGCCCGATAGGGAATCGGCGTCAACGCGGCAACCAGCCCGGGTAACACCCAGAGGCTGAGCAACAGCGAGATCGCGACGTAGCTCACCAGATAGACCTGCAGCCGTCGGATGTCGTCGAAGTCCAACGTCCCGGAGACGACCGCGGCGATTGCGAAGACGCCGACCGGCGTCAGCGCCATGACGAAGTCGGTCGTCTTGGCCACGGCTCGGCGAGCAACGCCGAGAACGTCCAGCAGCGGCGCTTTGTCGTTGACGCCGATCAGTGCGACGCCGACGACCACGCTGAACAGGACCACCGCCGGCACCACGTTGTTCGCCAGCGCATTGAATGGGTTGGTCGGGATGTAGAGATTGAGGAAGTCGAACGGCTCGCGCTCGATCAGCAGCGTTGTGCTGAAGAACGAGGCGTTCTGATGCGGCGGCAGCATCAGTGGAAACAGGAGGACGGCAACGAAGGCCACCGCCCAGAGCAGCCCCAGCGCCAGGCCGACGCGCTTGCCGAGCGTGCGCGCCTGGGCCACGTCGAGCGCGCCGAGGCCGCCGACAATCGACACCGTGGCGTACGGCAAGACGGTCATCTGCAGCAGCTTGATATAGGCGTCGGCGACCGCTTCGAGAGCCGCCGTCCGCTCGCCGGCAATCAAACCGAGGGAAATGCCACAAACAATCCCAACGGTGATTTGTGCGGTTAGCGAAAAGCGCTTCGTCAGGGCCGGGCCGTTATCCACCGCATCGGCCGCCTAGACCGGAATGCGAAACTGCGCGACCAGCGCCGTCACATCGTCTTCGCCTCCGCCGGCGAACGCCCGCGCGATCAGCGCCCGGCATTGATCGTCTGGTGATTGTCCGGTCGCGAGGGCCTTGCCGATCGTCGCTTCGTCGACGCTGTCGGTGAGGCCGTTGGTGCAGACCAGCACACGATCGCCATCGTTCAGGCGGATGCGTTCGAGATCGATTCGGGGCCCCGTCGTGCCGCTCATCCCGATCGTGTCGGTGAGGATGTGCCGAAGGTCGCGAGCCGTGCGGTTGATGTCCACGAGCGGTGCTTTCGCCAGCCGCACGCGTGGCGCGCCCAGCGTGTGGTCGCGCGTCAATCGCATCAGCTGCCCCTTGCGAAACAAATACGCGCGCGAATGGCCGACGTGGGCGAAGAACAGATCGCGGCCGGCGCCAAACGTGGCGGTCAGCGTCGTCTCCCCGGTCTCCTCGCGTCGCCGTCGGTCGGCGACCGCGCCGTCAACGTGGCGGTAGAAACGCTCGGCTCTCGCCATCATGTCGCGCGCCGTTCGGTCGTCCACACGCAGGTTCCACTTGCCGAAATAACGGACCAGGTAGACGAGCGTCGTCATCGCCACGCGGCTCGCCGCTTCCCCGCTGCCGTTGTTGCCGATTCCGTCGGCGACCACCATCGCGTAGCCAAATTCGTCGAAACGCGCCTCGATCGATTCGTCGCGAAGGCTGGTCATCAGCGTTTCCTGATGCCGCCCGAGACGAAGAATCATGTAGTGGTCCTCGTTGACCTTCCGCGATTTCCCGCGGCGCGATTGCGCGCCGAAGGTCGTTTCAACACTCGCGGAAAGTGGAGGAGAAACAAGCTGCCGGAGGAACTGAGGGATTTCGGTCCGTTCGGCCTTCATGGCTGCCCCGGCACCGAACGCGACGACGGAGGAGTTTGTTCGGCTGGCAGGCGCTCGAGGCCGACCAGTTTCCACACGCCGCCGTCTCGACGGAAGAACGCGTGCACTGGCTGCCGCCACGAAGCGTACCGTGAACTGTCGACAGCGATGTCGATCTGGAGGAAACTACCGGCCGATGCGGGCAGCGCTGTCTGCGGCGGCGGCAGCGAGGTCGTCGCGCTCTGCGACGTCCCGAGCGGCTGCGTTGCGCCGGTCGCATTGTCGAAGCGGAACCAGGTCGCGTGATATGCGGTCGGAAGGTCCGAGCCGGCCTCGACGGCGGCGTTGGTCAAGGTCAGGCGGCCGCCGGCATCGAGGTGCGGATCCACAATCGGGTTGATCGACGACAAGTAGCTGCGGCCGATCGCGTCACGCCGTTTTGCCAGGACGGCGGCGAGATGGCGCTCGGCGGCCGGATCGCTGAACTGCCCGGCGTGAACGGCGGCGCCGATCAAGTCGTCGGTGAACGCCATCACTCGCCGCGCCGCCCAGAAGGCGTCGTCCTCGCGCAACTCCATGTAGGCAGCGACGGGCGTCTGCGGCTTCCACGAACGCGGATCGAAGCGTTCTCCTTCGAAGCGTCCAATCGACGGATAGTCCGTGTACGGCGTTGTCTGCCATGGGCTGAGCGCAAAACCGAACGACAGCAGCCGGCGTCGTGACGGCGGCGGGTCGTAGAAGTATTCCCAGCCAAGATCCCATTCGTGTTGCCGGTTGGCCATGCCAAACGTTGACCCGACATCCTGGAGGACGTGCTTCACGACCGAGCGGCCGTTCTCCTTCACCAACACGTCGAGCGTGTTGCCGGCCTTGAGATCGGTGAGATTCGTCCACGCGCCAAACACGCGCAGTGCGCGGAGCTCGCGCCGGTGCTGATGCGGGACGATGTCGTTGGGGTCGTCGGAGCGCGTGCCGTCGTAGCGAAAAGCCCCGAGCACCTTGCCGGTCAGCAAGCGACCAGCGGACACGCGGTAGGTTCCGTCCGCTTTGCGCGCGACTGGTTCGAGGATCTCATTCAGATCCGCTCGTGTGAACGGGGTTCGCTCGCCTGAAGGACGCTGCTTGGTGGCCTTCGGATCGAACGTGACGTTCTTGAGATCGACGGTGCTGATGAACATCTCGACCTGGTTGTAGCCGAGCGCCCAGAACAACTTCGACGCCACGACCACCGCGCCGGTCGCACCTTCCGGATAACTCGGCGGATCGAACCCGACGAACCAGGTCTCGCCGTTGGCGTCCCTGGCGGTGAAGCCCGGATTCGCACCTGCGCTCTTCTCTCGCAGAACCACCCACCGTTCCGAAGCCGGCGGCGGGCCGACGGCCGGTCCGCGCGCGATCTGCGCGGCCGAGAGCGGCGCGACGCCGATCCGATTCGTGAACCAGCTCGAATCCGGAACCTCGTCGATGGTGTTCACGTTGCCGGCGCGGGTGCGCGACGGTTCATGCTTCGCTGTCACGAACAGGTTGTAGGACAGTTCGTAGAAAAGGCCGATGTCGGTCGGCTGCACGGCGGACGCGTCCTGGCTTTCCGGTTCCCGCGCAATCGGATCATCGCTGTAAAAGCGCGGACCGTCGGCGGTGACGGTGACCAGCGCGCCCAGCAGCGCGATCGCCGTCAGCGACGAGCAGCGAGCAACGAGCGACGAGCCGACATGTCTCATCGGATGCCCTAGAAGACAGCCGTTGCGGCCCATACGGTTGTGAAACCCTCGTTGCCTTTTGCGAGCTCGATGCGGAACGGCGTCGAAAGCGGCCCGTGGAATCGAAAGCCGAGGCCGTAGTCGTGTCTGAGCCCGTCGAAATCCAGGTCGCGGGTGTGGGCGGTGACTTTGCCGGTGTCATAGAACGCGGCCATATCGACAAACCGATTGACGATCACGCGCCATTCGGCCTGGAGCTCCATCCTGTTGCGATCGCGGAAGCGCCAGCTCGAATAGCCGCGCAACGAAGAACCGCCTCCGAGCGATGGCAGCATGAAGAACGGAATCTGCTCGCCGCTCTTCGTTCCCGTCGTCGAAACCGCGCCGCGGAACGAGAATACCCACACATCGCGGAGTACCGGAATGTGGTGGAGCGCCTCGTAATCCGTTTGGGTGAAGCCGTAACGGTTGTCCGAATCGGCGAAATCGTGGAAGGTGACACCGTAAAACCCGCCGCGGCGCGCGTAACCGGGCGAGCTGCGCGTATCGACGCCGAGAGTGCCCTGCGAGTGCAGGTAG
>Ga0207659_10002401_pt1 | contig 11145 bp, 9 predicted proteins | sample KBSM43metaG_FD_184330 | JGI IMG/M metagenome (GOLD analysis project Ga0207659, IMG submission 184330) | Miscanthus rhizosphere microbial communities from Kellogg Biological Station, Michigan, USA - KBS M4-3 metaG (SPAdes) (version 2) | ecosystem: Host-associated > Plants > Roots > Rhizosphere >...
CCTGGCGCTCGTCGGCCAGGTACCGACATCCCGTCGGGCCTTTGACAGCGAGAAGGCCGACGTTGCCCGGAGGCAGCGGCTCGCCTGACGGATCCATGACCGAAGCGAGGTATCCGGGGATCGGCCGGCCCGTCGCGCCCGGCTTGGCGTGCGCCTCGTCGTGCGAGATGAAGATGTGCAGCATCTCGGTCGAGCCGATGCCGTCGATGATCTCGATGCCGGTCGCGTCCTTCCACATCCGCCGCGTCGCCGCGGGCAGCGCCTCGCCGGCAGAGACGCATTTCCGGAGCGACGTGAGGTCGTAGCGCGCCGCCTCCGCCGCCATTGCGCGATAGGATGTGGGCGCGGTGACGAGCACGGTTGCCCGGTGCTTGGCGATGAGCGGCAACAGCGCATCCGGCGACGGCTTCTCAACAAGCAGCGCCGCCGCGCCGATCGACAGCGGAAAAAGCAGCAGGCCTCCCAGCCCGAACGTGAACGCCAGCGGAGGGCTGCCGACGAAGACGTCGGCGGAAGAGGCACGCAGCGTCGAGCGCGGCCAGCAGTCGCAAGCGGCCATGACGTCGCGATGAAAGTGCATCGTGCCTTTCGGTTTGCCGGTCGTGCCGGAGGTGAACGCGATGAGCGCCGTGTCCTCGGCCGCCGTGTCCACGTTGTCGAAGGTCGCGGGTTTGGTCGCGGCACGCGCGTCGAGCGACCCGGGCGCATCGGAGCCGAACAGGCACACGGTCCGCAACGACGGGCAGTTGGGCCGCGCGGCGTCGAGCTCCGCCGCGAGCCGGTGGTCGCACAGCGCATGCGACACCTGCGCCTTGGTGACGATGTCGCCCAGCTCTTTCGCGCGCAGCAGCGGCATGGTGCCCACCGCGATCGCGCCCGCTTTGATGACGGCGAACCAGCAGGCGGCGTGCATCGGGCCGTTCGGCGCGCGCAAGAGGATCCGGTTGCCCGGCACCACGCCCAGGTCGTCGGTCAGCACGCGGGCGATCCGGTTAGCGCGAGCGTTGAGCTCGCCGTAGGTCCAGGCGACGCCCTCCGGCGACAGCACGGCCGGGTGATCGACCCGCCCGGCCTCGATCGCGCGGTCGAGCAGCATCGTCGCGCAGTTCATCCGCTCGGGGTACTGAAGCTCGGGCAGCAGGAACAGAAGCTCGGGCCACTGGTCGCGGGGCGGCAGGTTGTCCCGCGCGAAGGTGTCGACGTGCGCCGTATAAGTCATGGCCACCCCGCTTTCAGCGCCGCAGGAGCTCGCGCGCAACGACGAGCTTCTGCACGTCGGTCGCGCCCTCGTAGATCCGCAAGGCACGGATCTCGCGGTACAGCTGCTCGACGGTCTGCCCGCGCGTCACGCCCAGCGCACCGAACATCTGCACCGCTTTGTCGATCACGTCCTGGGCGGACTCGGTGGCGTACCACTTGGCCATCGCCGCCTCCTTCGTGGCCCGCGCGCCCTTCACGTCGCGCAGCCACGCCGCGCGATACGTGAGCAACGCAGCGGCATCGATCGACAGCGCCATCTCGGCGAGCGCCGCCTGCGCGAGCTGCGTATCGGCGAGCCTGCCGCCGAACATCGCCCGGTCGCGCGCCCGCTCGAGCGCTTCGTGCGCCGCCCGCCGGGCGAAACCGAGCGCCGCAGCCGCGACGGACGCGCGAAAGATGTCGAGCGTGCGGAGCGCGAGTTTCATGCCTTCGCCCTCAACGCCGAGCAGCGCGTCGTGCGGCACGCGGCACAAAGCAAGCTCAATGCGCGCGAGCGGGTGCGGCGCGGTGACCGCGATACGCTCGGCGATCGTCAATCCGGGGTTGTCGGCTGGCACGATGAAAGCCGAGATACCGCGCGAGCCGGCGGCCTCGCCGGTGCGCGCGAAGACGCAGTAGAAGTCGGCGATCCCGCCGTTGCTGATCCACGTCTTGCAGCCGTCGAGCACCCACTCGCCGCCGTCGCGGACCGCACGAGTGGTCATCGCCGCCACGTCGGAGCCCGCGTCGGGTTCCGACAGCGCGAACGCGGCGATTGCCCTCCCTTGGCTTACCGCGGGCAGCCAGCGCGCCTTCTGGTCTTCGCTGCCGGCAAGCGTGATCGCGCCGCTGCCGAGTCCTTGCAGCGCGAAGGCGAAATCCGCGAGGCCGTCGTGCCAGGCGAGCGTCTCGCGGGCGACGCAGAGCGCTCGCGAGTCGAGCGCCGGAAGCGCGCCTCCGTGGGACGCCGGAACGCAATAGCGGAGGAAGCCGGCCGCGCCCAATGCACCGACGAGCTCGCGGCAGTGGCGATCGACATCCGCATGATCGCTGCGCGGAAGCGAGGTCGCCGCCCATGCGTCGAGCTCCGCTGCCAGTGCACGGTGGTGGTCGGCGAAGAACGGCCAGTCCAGATGCGACCGGTCAGGGCCGGACGGTGTCGGCGCGGAGTTCATCGGCTGCCCGGTCGAGGTTTAGTTGCCCTCGAACTTGGGCTTCGTCTTCGCGACGAACGCATCGTAGGCGCGGCGGAAATCGGCGGTCTGCATGCAGATGGCCTGTGCCTGCGCTTCGGCTTCGATCGCCGCGTCCAGATCCATGGCCCACTCCTGGTGCAGCAGCGTCTTCGTCATCGCGTGCGCGAACGACGGCCCCGACGCGAGCGAGCGTGCCAGCGCATCGGCCTCCGCGGCGAGCGAGTCCTCGGGAACCACGCGGTTGAAGAAGCCCCACGCGAGGGCCTCCTCTGCGGTCATCGCACGGCCCGTGTACAGGAGCTCGGACGCTCGACCCTGGCCGATCATCCGCGGCAGCAGCGTGCAGGCGCCCATGTCGCAGCCCGCTAGACCGACGCGAACGAACAGAAATGCGGTGCGCGCAGCGGGCACACCGAGGCGGAAGTCGGACGCGAGCGCAATCATCGCGCCGGCGCCCGCGCAAGTACCGTCGACGGCGGCAACGATCGGCTGCGGGCAGCGGCGCATGGCCTTCACGAGGTCGCCGGTCATCCGCGTGAATGCGAGGAGCTCCGGCACCGACATCCGCGTGAGCGGTCCGATGATCTCGTGGACGTCGCCGCCGGAGCAGAAGTTGCCCCCAGCACCGCGGATCACGATCGCCTTCACGTCGCTTGCATACACGAGCCCGCGAAAGAGGTCGCGCAGCTCGGCGTACGAATCGAACGTCAGCGGATTCTTCTTTTCCGGACGGTCGAGCGTGATCCTCGCCACTTGCGAGTCGCCGTCGACTTGCCAGCGGAAGTGCGCGGCGCGATGGTCGCGGAACGGCTGCAGCGGGCGTATGGTCGTCACGAGTGCACCTCCTTCGGGAGCGCCTCGGCGTCGCGCTCGCGGATCGTCGATTTAAGACGCCCGAGGAGCGCGAAGAGCCGATCGCGCTCGGCTCGGGTGAGGCCGGACAAGAGCTCCTCGACCCACTGCTCGTGCTCCGCGGCCATCGCGTCGAACGCGCGCTTGCCCTTCGGCGTGAGCTGCACGGCATACGCCCGCCGGTCGCCGACGATCGACTCGCGGCGCACCAGTCCTTCGGCGACAAGTTGATCGGTGATACCGGTCACGTTGCCGCCGGTGACCATCAGGCGGCGCGAGAGCTCGCCCATCTTGAGCCCTCGAGGATTGCGCTCGAGCTGCGCCATGAGATCGAAACGCGGCAGCGTGGTCGCGAACCGCTCGCGCAGCCGGGCTCGCACCTTGCCTTCGATGGTCAGCGTGCAGGTCAGGAGCCGCAGCCACAAGCGCAGCGTCTCGTGATGCTCGTCGTGTACGCGCGACTCGGCGTCGTCGGCGGTGCTGCGTCCGGGAACTCCCACGCCCATACCTCGATCGTTGCGACATGAATATCTTAGGCCTCAAATAATTTTCGTCAAGACAGGCATCGGTCCGCACGACTTGCCACCGATGAAATCGGTCCGCGGACGGGCGCGTGGCGCTGCCGGACGCGCACCGTCCGTCACTGGCTGCTCGACTTAAGCCGTCGGCCGGATTCACCTGCCGACTCCACCGTCCTAACTTGCGGTGTGAACCCAGCCCCCTCAACCATGCGTTCCGCCCTCCGCGCCTTCACGGTGATCGAGACGCTCGTCGCGGTCGCCATCGTTACGCTGCTCCTGGCGGCCGGGGCCCCGGCATTTCACGAATGGCTTGGCGCATACGAGCTCGCCAATCAGGCAAAACATCTCGCCGAAACGATGACGCGGGCCCGAACCGAGGCCATCCGCGCCAACTATCGCGTCAGCGTCTGCAAATCGCCTGACCAGCGCCAGTGTGTCGACGGTGGGAGCTGGGAGCAGGGCTTCGTCGTCTTCGTCGATGAAAACGGGAACGGCCTCGTCGATGCCGGCGAGCGAATCCTGGAGATCGACGGACGTCCGACACGCGGCATCACGATCACCGCCAACCGGCCGGTGAACGACTATGTGTCGTACACGAGCCTCGGAAGCGCGCGCATGCTGAGCGGCGCGCTGCAGATGGGCACGTTCGCGCTTTGCCGCCATGGCCAGCGCGCGATGCACGTCGTGCTCGCGAATAGCGGACGCGTGCGCACCGAGCGCACGAACACGATCTGTCCCTGAACAAGCGCCCGCCTACGCCGTACATGCGCTGATGCGCACCGCACGTCGGCGGTGCGGCAGATGTCGGGGCGGGCGCCGCAGAATGCGAATGTCGTTAGCTTCGGGCATACCGCACGGCAGGCTTCGGTGCCGCGACCGTCTCCGTCCATTCGCGCTCAGGGCCCGTTAGTCGGGACCGTTTGCCGGGCGCACGCGACCCACCTAGCATACCGCCACCGGCAAAGGACAATTATGATAATACTCTTGCGCACCAAGCCTCCCGCCACCGGCTTCACGCTCATCGAAGTGATGATCACCGTCGCGGTGATCGCAATTATCGCCGCGGTCGCATTACCCTCGTACTTCGACTACATCACGCGCAGCAGGCTGGTCGAGGCACGAGCCAACCTGGCCGACATGCGGACGCGGATGGAACAGTTCTTCCTCGACAACCGAACGTATCCAGCGTCTTGCGTCGCGGCGACGGCGACACCGTCGAGCACGCAAATCAGGCTGCCGGGGAATGCGAAGTTCTTCAACTACACCTGCGAGGATCTCGGCGCGAATACATATACGATCAAAGCGACCGACATGTTCAGCCCTAGCACCCACTTCGTGTACTCAGTCGACCAGGCCAATACGCGCAAGACGACGTCTGCGCCATCAGGCTGGGCGACGTCGAACACGTGCTGGACCACGCGCAAAAACGGGGACTGCTGAGGTGCGAGGTCGCGCTGCCGCTGGGGGCTTCACGCTGATCGAACTGATGCTCGCAATCGCGATCGCGGCGCTGCTCATATTCCTCGGGGTGCCCTCGTTCACCACCTTCCTGCGCAACAGCGAGATCCGCTCGACGTCGGAGTCCATCGTCAACGGACTTCGCGCCGCGGCGGCCGAAGCAGCGAACCGCAACAAGCGCGTCACGTTCGAGCTCACCAACGGGACAACGAACGCCGACTGGAAGTTCTGGGTGCTGGATGACGACGACACAACGCATAAGACGTTGCAGAGCTACGCCAAGACCGAGGCCGGGAAGAACGCGACGATCGCCATCACGCCTGCCGGCCAGTCGAAGGTCGCGTTCAACGGCCTCGGCCGGGTCGAGATCGATCCGCTGAACCCGAACGATCACATCCGGACGATCGACATTGCCTCCGCTGTACCGGGCGAGGCCCGGCCGCTTCGCATCATCGTCGACGATCCGAATCCGCCCGCGGCGAACAAGCCGCGTGGACTGCGCCTGTGCGACCCCGATCCCAATCTCCCGGCCGACGACCCGCGGCGCTGCTGACATGAAACCTGGACAACCCTCCGGCAATATCCTTCGCCGCCAACCGACAGACAGTTCCCGCCATCAGAACGGCAGCTATCTGCTCGAGGCGCTGATCGCGATCCTGATTTTTTCGTTCGGTGTCCTCGGCCTCATCGGCCTTCTCGGTAGCTCTCTACGCATCACAAATGACGCCCGGTATCGCTCCGAGGCGGCGAATCTCGCGAGCGGGATGATCGCCGACATGTGGACGATGACCGCGGCGCAGATGGATACGCAATTCGGCCCAAGCGGCACGAAATTGGCCGACTGGCAGGAGAAAGCCGCCGCTCTGCTACCGTCCGCTCGTGCCAATCCGCCAACGGTGGACCTTTTGCAGCCCGGTTTGTCGCCGCAGAGCCGCACTGTCGTTGTTACCGTGTTTTGGAAGCTTCCCGGCGAATCAGAACTGCACAAGCAGCTCATGACGGCCCAGATCGGAAAGAACCCATGAGTGCCCGGCAGCGACACGGCGCCGACCAGCGTGGCGTTGGCCTCATGGAAGTCATGATCAGCATCGTAATCGGCATGCTGCTCGTCCTCGTCATCTACCAGGTGTATGAGGTGAGCGAAGGCCAGAAGCGCACGATCACCGGCGGCAGCGACGCCCAGCAGAACGCCACCTACGGACTCTACGTCATGGGCCGCGACATCTCGATGGGCGGCAACGGAATCGCGTCGTCCGCCTCGGTCTTGGACACTTGTGCACTGTTGCGCCCCATTCCCGTGCTGATCGAAGCGGGCGCCGACGACAATACGCCCGACAAGATCACCGTGCTCTACGGCGGCTCGCACACGTTGTCGACGCCCGTCCAATTGAAGCAAAACGCTACGGGCGCACAACCCTACGTGGTCCCCGGCCCCGTCGCGTTCAGCGCGCATCCGACGGACGCGAACAAGGTGGACGTGGTCGTTGCGGTGCAAGGCGCCACCTGCACGATCTCCACGGTGAATCCCGGTGGCATCGCCGTCGACGCGACCACAGGATTTGCGACGATCACTCATACACCGGTCGCAGGCCCCGCCGGGGCTACTTACAACGCAGTGAGTGCCACGCTCGTCAACCTCGGCCAGGCGGGGGCGATGGGAAAGGTCGCATACACCGTCGACACGACTACCCACGCGCTGCGCACGCAGACCCTGCTTCCCACGGCAGGCCCCGTGAACCCTGTCATAAACGATGTCGTCAACCTGAAGGCCCAGTACGGCGTCGACACAGATGCGGACGGCTCCATCGACGTCTGGCAGGATGCGGCCGGAGCCTGGTCGGCCGCCAGCCTCCCGCTGCCCGCGACTCTTCTCACGACACTGCAGCAAATTCGTGCTGTGCGTGTCGCCATCGTCACACGGAGCGCGCAGTACGAAAAAGAGCCGATCACTGCCGGAACGCCGCCGGGCATGGGAGATGGAAAGATCGGCATGTTCTGCGAGCCCGCCCCGACATGTGCATTCACGATGACCCTTAGCGCGGACAATCAGCACTATCGCTACAGAGTGCTCGAGACAAGCATCCCACTTCGCAACGCCCTGTGGAATTGATCATGAATGACGCAGCGCTCCGCTCGCTACCGGCCCGTATGTTCGACCGCCCCGCCCGCCTGCAACGCGGCATCGTGATGTTCATTGCACTCCTGGTAATGGTCGCGTTGAGCCTCGCCGGCATTGCACTTATCCGGTCGGCGGATACGGCGACGGTCGTTTCCGGCAATCTCGCGTTCAAGCAGGCTGCGGTCTACGCGGTCGACCGCAGTATCGAGCAGGCGGTCAAGGCGCTCTTCGACCCCACGGCGGACCCGGCGCTTTCGGCGCCTGATATCGTGGATAAGACTGCCAACCTCCCTTCCCAGAACTACTACGCGTGCGTTCAGAACGCAGCCGGGACTGGCTGCCTGCCCGCCGCAGACCCGGTGCCGGAGATTCCAGCCGCGCTCGCGAACCGGACGACCTTCTCTGGCGCGGGTCTCAATGTGGGCCAGGTCGATGCCACGAAGGACGCCGCCGACAACAAGGCCTATTACGTCATCGAACGCATGTGCGCGAACGCAGGCCCGGCCGTTGGCAGCAACTGCAACCTATCGAGCCAGGCATTGGGAGCCGACGCGGGAACGCAACACTATGAAGGGCTGGGCCGGCCCGGCGACGCTTACTACCGCGTCACCATTCGCGTCGAAGGTCCCCGCAACACCGTAGCGTATGCGCAAGCGATCCTCCGCTAGCCGACGTGGCGCCAGGTTCGCAAGGAGCAGGACAATGAATTCATTCGTAACATTTGGCTTCAGGAAGTCCTGCGCCGCACTCGTCGCCGTAGCGATGGTCTTTCAGCCATTGGGCGCGTATGGCGCGGCGATCACGACGAGCAGCCTCGCCGAGAAGCCGCTGCTAGGAGAGAGCCCGGTCAAGCCGAACATCATGTACACCCTTGACGAGTCCGGCAGCATGAGCGCGGACTATCTGCCGGACTACATTTCGTTAGGAGACGACAAGAGCGGCATCAACAAATGGTGCCGTGATCCTTTGGCACGTACCGCCAACTGCAGCAAGACCGTTTCACCGTCTACGATGAGCGGCAACCCGCCGTACGCGAGCAGCAATTTCAACAAGATGTACTACGATCCCGCGGTTAGATATAGCGCGGGGATACGGGTCGGCGCCGACGGTTCTACCAGTAATCTCCCCTTTCAGGCTGGCAGCGGATGGACCAACGTTTACGTTGATGGTTTCGCGGGCTATCCCGGACCGAACCCGGGAACCGTCGCGAACGGGGGAGCGATCAATCTCGTAACGGGCTATCCGGACGAAATCTATTGCACCAAATCCAATCCCATTGTCCCCGACGAAACGGACACGGCGAAGAACTCCAGCGACGGGTCGGTATGCCGGTACAACGGCAAGCCGTATCCGGGCGCTCCGGCGGGGTACAACTATCCGAACGCCACTTACACGAACCGCGTTCCGGTAAAGGGCGGCCCTTATTACTACACGATCTCGTCCGTCAAGTTCTGCCCTGCGCCAAACAGCGTAGGCTGGGGCGCCAACGGTCCCCAGTGCACGACGCGTTGGTCGCCAACCAATCTGTACGTGAGTTTCGGTGCCAGTGACTTCGACCCGACGGCGTTCGCGCGCATCGACATAGACACGAACAACGCGCAGGAAATGAACAATTTCGCCACCTGGTATGCATTCGCTCGCACCCGGATGCTGGCGATGAAGACCGCTGGCGGGACGGCCTTTTCCGCCCTGGACGCCCGTACGCGCGTGGGATTCAATACGATCAACACGTTCGCGACGAATTCCAACTTCCTGAACATCAGGGATTTCACGGCCGCGAACAAGACCGCTTGGTTCACTAAATTCTATTCCGTCGCGCCGATTGGAGAAACTCCCACCATCGATGCGATGTGGCGCGTCGGCGAGTACTTCGCTAACCGGGGTGCTGCGGCCGGGCTGCCCGGCGCTACCGATCCGCTCGATGCGGCCACGGGTCAGTGCCAGTTGAACTACCACCTGATGTCGACCGACGGCTACTGGTTTCAAAGCGTGGTCGATCGTCCTGGCATCGGAAACCAGGACCTGAACGCTCCAGACCCGCTGCCTGGCCCCATTCCCAAATCGGTATCTGGCCAGCCTGCAATTACTGCCGGACAACCTTTCCCGCTGCCGTACCGGGAGGGGTCCGGCTCGGACACGACCAGCAATACAATGGCCGATGTCGCGATGTTTTATTGGATCAACGACATTCGGCCCGATTTCGAGAACAAGGTCAAAGACAAGGATTCGATCGCCACTTGGCAGCACGTGACGCTCTACGGTCTTTCGATCGGCGCGGTAGGGACATTCGACTCGAATTCGCGCGATGCGGTAACCGGGGCACCGGCCTCCGTCGTCTCCGGCACTCCATGGCCCAAGCCCGTCACCAACACACCGACTGCGATCGACGATCTCTGGCACGCCGCGGTAAGCAGTCGCGGGAAGTATCTGAACGCCCAGACCGCGGACGACCTCGCGCGGAAGACGGTAAGAGCTGTCAACGAGCTCGCTGCGCCGCCGTCGGGAACCGGCAGCGCCGTCGGTATTCCGGGCAACGGGGGGCAGCTCACTGCGGGCTACCTGACCTACTACGCGCCGATCGATTGGTCGGGCGACGTTCGAAAATACGCCCTCGACGTCAACACGGGTGCGGTGCCGGTGGATGCCGACGGCAACCCCACCCAATTGCCGGTGTGGTCCGCAAAGTCGCAACTGGATGGACAGGCCGCCGGCACCGGGTGGAATACGAATCGGCGCATCGTAACCATGAATAGTGATACTGATACTCCGGTCCCCTTCCGCCTCGCGAACCTTTCGGCCACACAGAAGGCATCGCTCACAGCCGGCTGGTCAAGTGTCACGCCCCCGCCGACTGACCAGCAGGTCCTAGATTACCTGCGTGGAGATCCCTCGCATGACGAGGATCACGTCGATGTGGCAGCGGTCCCCAGCGCCTTCCGTGCGCGTTCGCACGTGCTGGGCGATATCGTGTATTCGGCCGCCGTACCCGTCGGATCGCCGTGGGATGCCCGTGCCTCGGCGCCCGTGCGCCCCTTGGACGACGCAGGGAACCCCGGCTATCGCAGGTTCGCGGAGGAAAAAAAACTTCGCACTCCGATGGTGTATGTGGCTGCCAATGACGGGATGTTGCATGCGTTCGTGGATTCGGCGGGCAACATTGCCGGACCCAACGATGGCAAAGAGGCTTGGGCGTACATCCCGAAGGCGGTCTTCGAAGGGAGCGACCCGAACGATTCGGACCACCCGCGGGGGTCCCCCTCGTCCCCCTTCGAATTTGACCTGGCGGCGCTTACCTACCGCAGTGATCTTCTGCCGACGTTCAAGCACAGGTTCTACGTCAACGCCACACCCCGCGTCTGGGATATCGATTTCGCGAACACGAATACGCGGATTCCACCGGACGAAAGTGGCGCGAGGTGGCGCACGATACTGGTGGGCGGTCTCGGCGCCGGCGGGCGTACCGTTTATGCGCTTGACGTCACCGATCCGATTGCGCCGCCGCCACCGTTCTCGTCGAGCGACACCGAAGCCACTGCCGCCCGCAAGGTGCTATGGGAGTTCACCGACAAGGACCATCCAGGCGATCTCGGATACGTTTTCGACGCACCGACTCTGGTTAAGACGTTTCGCTACGGCTGGGTAGTGCTCGTCGCCTCGGGGTACAACAACTCGAGCGGAAAGGGCATCCTGTATGTCCTCGATCCCAAGAACGGGGCCATTCTGAAGAGGCTGTCGCCAGACGACCCCGCCGATCTCCTGG
>Ga0207659_10002402_pt1 | contig 11144 bp, 10 predicted proteins | sample KBSM43metaG_FD_184330 | JGI IMG/M metagenome (GOLD analysis project Ga0207659, IMG submission 184330) | Miscanthus rhizosphere microbial communities from Kellogg Biological Station, Michigan, USA - KBS M4-3 metaG (SPAdes) (version 2) | ecosystem: Host-associated > Plants > Roots > Rhizosphere >...
GCTGCCTTCCTCGGCACGCGCAACCGGAGATACGACCCCGATGCCTGTCAGTGTTGTTGCGACAAGCACGGCGAATAGCCCAACGGAATGTCTGTTCATGGGGATGTCCTCGTTTCAGAGGCGCAGTCTACCAGAGACTTTTGAGCAGAAACAAAAAAGCCCCGGCCGAAGCCGGGGCTTTTTGCATGCGAAGGCTAGAGCTTCGGATATTCCTCGCCGTGATCGATGATGTAACGGCCAAAGTCGTCCTTCAGATGGTTCAGGTATTGATTGTTTTCCTGGCAGATGTACTCGTCAATGGACTGGGCGCTCCACGGGATGTCCCACGCTATTGTCCATTGGGCACTGTAAGCGCCCGGGTCGTCGATGGTGGCTTCGTAATGGAGCGATCCCTTGTTCGGGCGTGTCCAACGTTCTACAACGTGCATCTGGTCCGTGTGGGGATGTCCATAGTAATCCAGCCAGGTACCTTCGTTGAAGTTGGTGACGTCGACTACCAGTGTGTCCCCTTCCCAGCGCCCAACGGAGTGACCGAGCCAGGTTGCGCCCTGGAGCTTGTCCTTGGCCGGGTGCGGGCGGCCGTCCATGAAGATCTCTCGCCAGACGTGCGTTCCGCCTTCAAAGACCTGATAGATACGCTTCAGTTCCGGCTGTTGGAGAATGACCATCGGATACGGAGTGGCGTAAAGCCGGGGACCACCGGGAGGCAGGCAGTAACCCTCCGGGTCGTACTTGGATTCGTTCTTCGAATGGTAGTTATAGACCGCCGCCGACCAGGGGAGGAACGGGATCCAGGGCTCGGAAGCTGCGCCGCCCCGTCCGCGAGCGCCGCCGCCCCCTCGACCTCCACCACCTGCGTTGGCATCCGGCGCTGCAGCTGCGGCTTGCGCCCCAGCTGCTGGGGCTCCACCGGCTGGGGCTGCTGCAGGGGCATCACCCCCGCGACCGCCGCCACGTCCACCGCCACCACCTTGTTGTGCTCCAGCGGCGGGAGCTGTTGCACCGGGAGCTGCTGCAGGGGCACCACCTGCGGCTGCTCCGCCACGTCCGCCCCCACCGCCACGACCTCCACCCCCGCCGCCACCGGCGTTGGGGCGGTTGGTGGCTTGATTGGCCATACTTTGGATGTACGGGAGGCTCCACATTCCGTCGATGTCGCTTGGGGTGCGCCCCAGGTTTACCGTGCCATCGGGAAGACGCGGGGTCGGTTCCGTTGCCGCAGCATTGCCGCCACCGCGGCCACCGCGCGCCCCACCGCCACCTGCGTTTCCAGCAGCGGGCGGATTCTGGCTGAAGGAAATTAGAGTCATGGCAAGCATCAGAACTGCGCCTGCCACCACGATCAAGAATCTACCAAGCAAACGGCTCCGCACAGGAAACCTCCTTCACCCTCTTTGATGTACTGAGACTATGGCGTGACGCCTTCGCTCGAGGCGGCATTGTAGGGTTTGCCATTTACTGTGATCTGGCTGCCGTTCACCTTTGCGCTGCCATCCTTCGCCATGGATCCATTGAGGCTTACGACCATCCCGACCTTGAGAACGTCCTTAGACAGTCCGTTTCCGAGAACGCCATTGGGGCTGCCAAGCTCTACGGCGTAGTTTGTGACTTTGCTCGTGGCTGGATCCTTGACGTCGACGTAGAAATAAACATGCGGGTTCTGCCACTTAACGTTGGTGATAACGCCCATCAGCGTCACCCGTTTGTTGCCGTCGAATTCAGCGGAGAAGGAGTGGTGCGCGAATGCCGGGACTGCGATTGCAACCAGGGTGAGACAAGCAACGAGCGCAAGTACTCTTGCCTTCATATGAATCAAACCTCCCATTTTTTTGCCCAATGATAATGCCTACGCCCGTAATACGTCGTCAAGAACGGACTGGATACAAATTCCTGCCATGACAAGCCTTCAGGAGCGTCTATTATTGTCGCGTGAAGAGATCGGCCATCTTTTTGCTTCTGTTCGCTTTGGCGTCATCTTGCGGGTATTCCGTCTCCGGTCAGGCGCCACCCGCGGCACCCCTGGCGCCCGAAACGCTGCGGACCTGGCTGACGGCAATTTCTTCTGACGAATTTGAAGGTCGCGCCACCTTCTCCCCCGGTCTCGATAAGGCCGCTGCCTATATCGCCGCCCGGCTCAAGGACATCGGCGTGCGGCCTGGCGGAGACGAGGGGTCCTATCTTCAGAAAGTCGAAGTCCTGACGGTCCAGTCGATGAATCAGTCGACGCTGACTGTTGAAGTAAACGGCCAGTCTCATACCTATCGCAACGGCGAGGATGTGTTCTTTGAACCGGATGTCGGCGGGAAAAGAACCTTCACGCTCAACGACGTGGAGTTCGTCGGATATGGCCTCCATATCGGCTCAACCCACGACGACTACGCAGGCCGCGACGTCAGGAACAAGGCCGTACTTTGGCTGGGTGAGGGCGTACCGGCTTCGGCAGCAAATGTCCCCGGTGCCGGTCGGTTCCTCGAGGCGCGTCCCTCGTCTGCCCTGGAAGAGATGGGCGCGGCGGCATCCCTGACTCTCAGCCGGTCTTTTCGGGGAAGAAGATTCTTCGGATCCTCGTCATTCATAACCACGGAGCGGCTCGACACACCGCGTCCTCCCGAATTGAGCGTCTCCGACGACGTGCTTGCTTTCATCTTCACTGCCTCCGGACTGAATTACGAGGAGATCAAATCGAGGGCTGCGCTTCTGGAAGACCTGACCCCCTCCACGATCAAGGGTGTCAAACTCACGTTCAACCTGGACGCGGACTACCTTGTAACCAATACGAGAACGACGCAAAACGTCGTGGGGTTCATTGACGGGAGCGATCCACAGCTGAAAAACACGTATGTCGCGTTCGGGGCTCATTACGATCACCTCGGCATCGATGAAGATTTGCGCAGCACCGCTGACGTGGACCGAATCAACAACGGCGCCGACGACGACGGGTCAGGCACAACCGCACTGATCGGGCTGGCGAACGCTTTCATGGCGGGGCCGCGACCGCGGCGATCGCTCATGCTTGCGTGGCATGCGGGAGAGGAGCGCGGGCTCTGGGGATCGAAATTCCTTGCGGATCATCCACCGGTCCCTATCGACAGCATCGTCGCGCAGCTCAACATCGATATGATCGGACGCAATCGGGATAACCTGGATTCCGAGGAGAACACGGTCTATGCCGTCGGCGCGGACCGCATCAGCACAGAGCTCCATAACCTCCTGGTCGATGCCAACGACCGCTTGAGCGTTCCTCTCAAAATTGATTTCGAGATGAACGATTCCGCCGATCCCGAACGCATCTACTTCCGGAGCGATCACTTCAGCTATGCCGCCAAGGGCATTCCCATCATTTTCTTTTTTACGGGGCTGCATCCGGACTATCACCAGGTGACCGACTCCGTCGAGAAGATCCACTTCGACAAGCTGTCACACATCACGCGCCTGGTCTATGAGACTGGCCTGCGACTGGCCAATCTCGATCATCCGCCCGTGCGTGATTTCAAGGGGCCGAGAACGGGCAGGGGGTTTGCGGGAAAGTTGAACTGATTCTCGGACAGCCCCGCGCCTTATCTGCCCCTCCTGGCGGGGCTGTTGCTGAACCGCCAATTCTCCTCGCACCCCTCCGGCGTGCGTTTCTCCAGGATTCACCAACCCCCGGTGGCTCGCTGCGCTTCGCTCACCGGGGGCTAATTTCCTTCACGCCTCCGGCGTGCAAACCAGCAGCCCGAAAGGGCTGCGAGGACATTAGCCCCGGGTTGAGCGAAGCGATACCCGGGGGCATCGCGACCCTCTCCACAAACGAACGCTGAAAGTGTGCGAGGGGATTCCCGATGAGCAACAGGTGTGGCCAGGAGGGGCCGATAAGGCGCGGATAGCCGCGAGAAGCTACTGCACGAGCCGCTCGGGATGCGAATACACGTTCAAGCTCTCGCGTTTGAGGAAGCCGACCAGCGTAAGGTGAAAGCGCTCTGCCAGGTCGACTGCGAGGGACGAGGGCGCACCGACCGCCGCAATGAACGGGATTCCCGCTACCACGGCCTTTTGAACAATCTCATAACTGACGCGGCCGGAAACCAGGAGGAGATAGCTCGAAAGGGGAAGTCTTCCCTCCGACAACGCCCAGCCGACAATTTTATCGAGAGCGTTGTGGCGGCCGACGTCTTCTCGAAGCACGACAAGGTCGCCTTCCGGCGTAAACAACCCGGAGGCGTGGACGCCTCCCGTTCTTGCAAAGGTTGTCTGCGCGTCGCGTAACCGGTCCGGAAGGCCGTTGAGCAATGAGCCACGAACCTTTAGCCTGGACTTCGCAAGCGTGCCCTTTACCTCGAGCGATTCGATGGTCTTCTTTCCACAGACGCCACAACTCGCGTTGCTGTAAAACTCGCGGTCAAGCACGCGGCCTTTTCGATTCGACGCCAGCTGAACGTTGATCACGCTGCCCCCGACGTCTTCAGGGGAGAAATGAGTCGGACCCACCGAAAGGATCTCGCCTGCCGAGGTCACTACGCCTTCGCCGTAGAGGAATCCGCGGACGAGTTCTTCGTCGTGTCCGGGCGTTCGCATCAGAACGGTTGTCGGTATTCCGCCAATGCGAACCTCCAGCGGCGCTTCCGACGCAACCCAGTCCGGGGTTGCAATTCCATCGGTTTTTCCGCTCAAGACCCTTAAAACTTTCGTTTGGACGGCCGGTTCATCGTCCGACAGGCCGGGATTTTGCGGAGACTGGCTGACGGGGTTGTCCGACATAGTTCTATGGCGTTTACGGGTCACATTGTGTCACCATTGCCGTTTGCCAACGTAGGACTTTTCTTAATGTCAGCTTCTGTAATCTCCAGGATTGTTCGCGAGTTGAAAGCCAAACCGGGTGCCCTGTTGCCCGTCCTTCACGCCATTCAGGACGAACTGGGCTATGTTCCGGAAGACGCTGTTCCCATTATCGCGAGCGAAATGAATCTAACCCGCGCCGAGGTGCACGGCGTGGTCACTTTCTATCACGATTTCCGCTCGCACCCGCCGGGCCGGCACGTCGTGAAAATCTGCCAGGCGGAGTCCTGCCAGGCGGCGGGAAGCGCCGGGCTCACTGCCTTTGCAAAGAAGCAGATGGGCATCGACTTTCACCAAACGACGGCCGACAAGGCCTGTTCGCTCGAACCCGTGTATTGTCTTGGAAATTGCGCGCTGTCCCCTTCCGTCATGGTGGACAAGGAGGTTTTTGGCCGCGTGACCGAACAGCGCTTCAACGAGATTCTGGCGGAGGCGCGCGAACCATGAGCGTTACGGTCTACGTTCCTCAGGACTCCGGCGCCTTGTCGATGGGCGCGAACGCCGTCGCGGCCGCCATCGAGAAGGAAGCGGCAAAACGCGGCAAACAAGTTCAAATTGTCCGCAACGGTTCGCGCGGCATGTACTGGCTTGAACCGCTGGTTGAAGTGGCCACGCCTCGGGGACGCCTTGCCTTCGGACCAGTTTCCACGCGCCAGGTTGCCGGGCTATTCGATGCAGGGTTTCTCCAGGGCGGCAAGCATGAACTCGCCCTTGGGCCAACCGAGGAAATTCCCTACTTCAAGGATCAGGAACGATTGACCTTCGCCCGGGTGGGGCTCAGCGATCCTTTGTCGATTGAAGACTACGTTGCGCTTGGGGGTTTTCGCGGTCTAAACAATGCCCTGAAGCTGACGGGCGAGCAGATCATCAATGAGGTCACCGAATCCGGGCTGCGGGGACGTGGCGGAGCGGCCTTTCCGACAGGGATCAAGTGGAAGACCGCTTTCTCAGCGCGATCAGACGAGAAATACGTTGTCTGCAATGCTGATGAAGGCGATTCCGGGACGTTTTCGGATCGCATGATCATGGAGGGTGACCCGTTCACCCTGATCGAGGGCATGACCATTGCGGCCCTATCCATCGGTGCCAGGGCAGGCTATATCTACTTAAGGTCGGAATATCCGCACGCACACCGGATGCTCGACTACGCGATCCATAAGGCGTACTTCGAGCACTATCTGGGGGACGATATCCGCGGAAGCGGCCGCACCTTCCATCTGGAAGTTCGCCTTGGCGCAGGTGCTTACATCTGTGGCGAGGAGACGGCATTGCTTGAAAGTCTGGAAGGAAAGCGGGGGATGATCCGGTTTCGTCCGCCCCTGCCTGCGGTTTCCGGGCTCTTCGGAAAACCCACAATCCTCAATAACGTCATTTCCTTGGCGTCGGTGCCGATCATTCTCGACAAGGGTGCGGCCTTCTACAAGAATTACGGCATGGGCCGGTCTCGGGGGACCCTGCCGTTTCAGATTTCGGGAAATATCAAGCGCGGTGGGCTCGTCGAGAAGGCGTTTGGCCTGACGCTGCGGCAACTTCTTTATGACTTCGGCGGAGGCAGCCGGAGCGGACGCCCGATTCGCGCCGTGCAGGTCGGAGGACCGCTGGGGGCGTACATTCCGGAATCTCAGTTCGATACGCCGCTCGACTACGAATCCTTTGCCGCGAACAAAGCCATGATCGGCCACGGCGGAGCGGTCGCATTCGATGATACTGTGGACATGGCGAAGATGGCGCGTTTTGCCATGGAATTCTGCGCGCTTGAATCGTGCGGGAAGTGCACGCCGTGCCGGATCGGTTCTACGCGCGGGGTCGAGGTCATGGATAAGATCATTCAGAACCGGAATCGGGAAGCGAACCTCTACCTGCTGCGGGATCTTTGCGATGTGATGCTGAACGGATCACTGTGCGGCCTGGGCGGCCTGATCCCCTATCCCGTATTGAGCGCGGTAAGGCACTTTCCGAAGGATTTCGGCGTCGAAGATGTGGCAGCATTGAATCTGCCCTAAGGAAGAGCTTATGCAATCCATTACAGACATCGATCTTGGAACTCCGAGACGATCGTCCGAGAAACAGATTACCCTCGAGGTTGATGGCGTAGCCGTCAGTGTCCCCGAAGGCAGTTCGGTGATGTACGCTGCCTCGATCGCAGGACGCCAGGTGCCGAAACTCTGTGCGACCGACGCGCTCGAAGCGTTCGGATCGTGCCGTCTTTGCCTGGTCGAAATTGAAGGACGCCGCGGCTATCCCGCGTCGTGCACGACCCCGGCCGAAACCGGCATGAAGATTCGCACGCAGTCGTCCAGACTGGCGGACTTGCGACGCGGTGTGATGGAACTCTACATCTCCGACCATCCGCTCGATTGTCTGACGTGCCCGGCCAATGGCCATTGCGAATTGCAGGATATGGCGGGTGCTGTGGGATTGCGCGAAGTGCGCTACGGCTATGATGGCGAGAATCACCTCGACAGGCCGAAGGACACGTCTAACCCTTACTTCACGTTCGACCCCAGCAAATGCATCGTATGCAGCCGCTGCGTGCGTGCGTGCGACGAAGTCCAGGGAACGCTGGCTCTGACCATCGACGGCCGCGGTTTTGCGTCCATGATTTCTCCGGGGCAGATGCAGAACTTCATGGATTCGGAATGCGTCTCCTGCGGGGCCTGCGTCCAGGCTTGCCCGACCGCAACGCTGATGGAGAAGTCGATTTACGACTACGGCCAACCGGATCGCGTGGTCGAAACGACCTGCGCCTACTGCGGCGTCGGCTGCTCCTTCAAGGCGGAAGTTAAGGGTAACCAGGTCGTGCGTATGGTTCCCAACAAGAACGGGCTTGCGAACGAAGGCCACTCCTGCGTGAAAGGCCGCTTCGCATTCGGATATACCACGCACCCGGATCGAATTCTGAAGCCCATGATCCGCAAGTCCATCGAGGATCCGTGGAAAGAAGTTGCCTGGAATGAAGCGATCAGTTACGTGGCTTCCGAGTTCAAGCGGATCCAGCAACAATACGGCCGCGACTCGATCGGGGCAGTAACATCCTCGCGCTGCACGAACGAAGAGACGTTTCTCATGCAGAAACTTGTTCGCGCCGTGTTCAACAACAACAACGTCGATACCTGCGCGCGTGTGTGTCATTCACCCACCGGTTATGGCTTGAAGACGACATTCGGAACATCGGCGGGCACCCAGGAGTTCTCCTCAGTCGATGAAGCCGACGTGATCATGATCATCGGCGCGAACCCGACCGACGGTCATCCCGTGTTTGCGTCCCGGATGAAGCAGAGATTGCGTGCGGGTGCGAAGCTGATCATTCTTGATCCGCGCGCGATCGACCTTGTGAGGACGCCGCATATCGAAGCCGACTATCACCTTCAATTGAAGCCCGGCACAAACGTCGCTCTCATCAACGGGTTGGCGCACGTCATCGTGACTGAAGGATTGGCTAATGACGCCTTCGCGGCCGAACGCTGTGATGCCGAAGAATACAAGGCGTGGAAAGAATTCGTTTCCCAGCCGAAGTACTCCCCGGAAGAGGTGGAACACATTACCGGCGTGCCTGCGGATGAGATTCGTGAAGCTGCGAGACTGTTTGCGCGGCCCGGGAATTCCGCGATCTATTACGGTCTTGGTGTGACCGAGCACAGCCAGGGATCCACGATGGTGATCGGCATGGCAAACCTCGCCATGGCAACGGGCAATCTCGGGCGTGAAGGCGTCGGTGTGAATCCTCTGCGCGGTCAGAACAACGTGCAAGGTTCATGCGATATGGGATCGTTCCCGCATGAACTGTCCGGTTACCGTCACATTTCGGACTCGGGCGTGCGGGCGCAGTTCGAGAAGGAATGGGGCGTTCATCTTGAATCAGAGCCGGGACTCCGCATTCCAAACATGTTCGATGCGGCGCTCGACGGCAGCTTCAAGGGCATGTACATCCAGGGCGAGGACTTCGTGCAGTCCGATCCGAACACGCAGCACATTGAGAGAGCCATGCGCATGATGGAATGCGTGGTCGTGCAGGATCTCTTCCTCAATGAAACAGCAAAGTTCGCGCATGTCTTCCTCCCCGGATCGACGTTCCTTGAAAAGGATGGAACGTTTACTAATGCCGAGCGGCGCATTCAGCTCGTCAGAAAAGTAATGCCCCCGGTTGCAGGACTGGCTGATTGGGAAATCACGGCCGCAATTTCGAACGCCATGGGTTATCCCATGAACTACAACCATCCGACGGAAATCATGGATGAGATTGCAAGACTGACGCCGACATTTGCCGGAGTCAGCTTCGAGAAGATCAACAAACTAGGCAGCATCCAGTGGCCCTGCAACGAGGAGGCACCGGAGGGAACTCCGACGATGCACGTCGGAGGCTTCGCGCGGGGCAAGGGAAAGTTTGTGATCACCGAGTATGTGGCCACCGACGAGCGCACCAGCCGCAAGTATCCGCTGATTCTGACGACCGGACGCATCCTGTCGCAGTACAACGTCGGCGCTCAGACGCGGCGAACCGAGAACGTTGTGTGGCATGAAGAGGATGTCCTTGAAATCCATCCGCACGACGCCGAGCAGCGAGGAATCAAGGACGGTGGTTCCGTGGAAGTGGCCAGCCGCGCCGGAAAAGTTGTGCTACACGCGCGAGTGACGGAAAGGATCCAGCCCGGAGTCGTCTACACGACATTCCATCATCCCGATACCGGAACGAACGTCGTCACGACAGACAATTCGGACTGGGCGACAAACTGCCCCGAGTACAAGGTCACCGCAGTGGAAGTTACTCCGGTCAACGCACGATCCGAATGGCAGAAGCACTACCGCGACTTCACGGAGCAACAGGAAGACTTGCTCGCGCAGCGCCTGACGAAGAGCTAAGGAACGCATGGATATTCACCATCTCGTTAAGATGGCGAACAGCATCGGAGACTTCTTCGGATCGGAGCCGGACAAGGAAAAAGGCGCAAAAGGCGTCGCCGATCACATCCGCAGCTTTTGGGATCCCCGCATGCGCCGAGAAATCTTCGCTCACATCGATAAGACGCAGGGCGAAGGTTTGTCGGAATTGGTGCTCACGGCATTGCGCACGTACCGGAACAACGTGGCGCCCGCAAGAGACAATTAGAAAATTCGTCCAGAGCTAGTGTCCTGAGTCAGCAAGTTTGTTTGCTACCCGGAGCCAGCAAATATCCCCTCCTTAAGGAGGGGCAGCCGCGCCGATCTAAGAATGTAACGCTACCTCATCGTAATCGGCGCGGCGTGGGGAGGTCAGACATCTGGTCATCTTGTATGACCTCCCCCGCTTCGCCCTGGCTGAGGTAGCGTTGCATTTTTCTTAGAGGGCTCAGCGACCCTCAGCGACCCCTCCTTATGGAGGGCATATGTGTGGCATCCTTCAGAATTCATCGACCACCCGGCCCTTCCTCTACCCCAGAAAATTTGCAAAGGAAGTTCTAACTCAGGACGCTAGCTCCTTAGCGTCCTCCCAAAGAACTCGACCATCCTTCCCCACGCCAGCTCCGCCGCCGCGCCGTTGTAGTTCTGCCCGGTTTCATTCGCGAAGCCATGCCCCGCGTCATACCGGTAGAACTCGAAGTTCACGCCGCCAGCCTTGAGCTTCTTCTCCAGCTCATCCACTCCGGAGATCGGGAAGAACGCGTCTTCTTTCGAAAAGTGTCCTTGCAGCGGCATCTGGACCTTCGTGGTGTCGATGTATTCGAGTGGCGGAAATCCATACCAGGACGCGGCGGCATCGGCTTCCGGGATGTTCACCGCCGCCAGGAATGTCAACGCGCCGCCCATACAAAATCCCGTCACACCCACCTTGGCGCTTTGCTTCCTGAGGTGCAGAACTGCGCCGCGGACATCCTGGCCTGCAGCCTCTCCGAAGTTCAAATTCCCCATCAAATGTTGAGCTTCCTGCGCTTCAACCGTGACCTTCCCACGGTAGAGATCCGGTACCAGCGCGCGATAGCCTGCGGCTGCAAGCCGGTTCGCCATACTTTTTATTTGGTCGTTTAATCCCCACCATTCCTGGATAACGACGACACCCGGTGCATCTGAGCCGTTTGTCGGCTCGGCGTAATACCCGGAAATTCCCTGTCCATCAGGCCTGTTAAAAGTGATCGTTTTCATTGGCGAATTGTACTGATTTTCAAACCTCTTGCGAGCATTTCGCGGAGATTTCTCAGGGGGAAAAAATGCCGTTGACCCGACTCGGGCGCATTGCCCTCCTGGCCAGGCGTGTTGCTCAACGGGAATCTCCTCGCACGCTTTCAGCGTGCGTTTGTGTTGAGGATCGCGGTGACCCCGGGTATCGCTTCGCTCAACCCGGGGCTAATGTCTGC
>Ga0207659_10002405_pt1 | contig 11141 bp, 9 predicted proteins | sample KBSM43metaG_FD_184330 | JGI IMG/M metagenome (GOLD analysis project Ga0207659, IMG submission 184330) | Miscanthus rhizosphere microbial communities from Kellogg Biological Station, Michigan, USA - KBS M4-3 metaG (SPAdes) (version 2) | ecosystem: Host-associated > Plants > Roots > Rhizosphere >...
CGTCCGCTCCGAAGTCGCTCGCGGCCGCGCCATCATCCCGGCCAACATCAACCATCCCGAGCTCGAGCCGATGATCATCGGGCGCAATTTCCTCGTCAAAATCAACGCCAACATCGGCAACAGCGCCGTCGCCTCCTCGATCGAGGAAGAAGTCGAAAAGATGCGTTGGGCCAGCAAATGGGGCGCCGACACGGTGATGGACCTCAGCACCGGCAAAAACATCCACGCCACCCGCGAATGGATCATCCGCAACTCGCCCGTGCCCATCGGCACCGTTCCCATCTACCAGGCGCTCGAGAAAGTGAACGGCCGTGCCGAAGACCTCACCTGGGAAATCTTCCGCGACACCCTCATCGAGCAGGCCGAGCAAGGCGTCGATTACTTCACCATCCACGCCGGCGTCCTGCTGCGCTTCGTCCCGCTCACCGCACGCCGCATGACCGGCATCGTCAGCCGCGGTGGCTCCATCATGGCGAAATGGTGCCTCACCCATCACAAGGAGAGTTTCTTGTATGAACATTGGGACGACATCTGCGACATCATGGCCGCCTACGACGTCAGCTTTAGCATTGGCGACGGACTCCGCCCCGGGTCGATCGCCGACGCGAACGACGAAGCTCAATTTGCCGAGCTCAAAGTGCAGGGCGACCTAACGACCCGTGCCTGGGCCAAAGGCGTGCAAGTCATGAACGAAGGCCCCGGCCACGTCCCCATGCATCTGATTAAGGAAAACATGGAGAAACAGATCGAGTGGTGCCATGAAGCGCCCTTTTACACGTTAGGCCCGCTCACCACTGACATAGCCCCCGGCTACGACCACATCACCAGCGGCATTGGCGCCGCCATGATCGGCTGGTATGGCTGCGCCATGCTCTGCTACGTTACCCCGAAGGAACACCTCGGCTTGCCAAACAAAGACGACGTCAAAACCGGCGTCATCACCTACAAACTGGCCGCTCACGCTGCCGATCTCGCCAAAGGCCACCCCGGCGCCCAATACCGCGATAACGCAGTTAGCAAGGCTCGCTTCGAGTTTAGGTGGGAAGATCAATTTAATCTCTCACTTGATCCCGAGACCGCACGTGAATTTCACGATGAGACCCTCCCCCAGGAAGGGGCGAAGAGTGCACACTTTTGCTCGATGTGCGGCCCGCACTTCTGTTCTATGAAAATAACCGAAGATGTCCGCAAGTACGCCGCCGAGCAAGGCATCGCGGAAGAGCAAGCCCTTGAATCAGGAATGCAGGAAAAGAGGAAAGAGTTCGTCGAGAAAGGGGCGGAGCTCTACGCGAAGGCGTGATCCCATCTCGGGAGCACACGCGACCCGCGTGTTGGCTTTGGCGACTCGTCGAAACGCACTTGGATATCGGATATGAGCGAAGAACCACCAGCCATTCCCTTGGCAGATGTCCTTCGTGCTGCAAATGACCTCGTCGCGGCCGGCCTGATCAAAGATTACGCGCTCGGCGGCGCACTGGCCGCGATCTACTACGTCGAGCCCTTCACCACCTACGACGCCGACATCATCTTCATCGCGGCCGAGAAAGGACTGACCGCTGGCATCCCTGCGATCTACGCACATCTCCAGGAGCGTGGCTGGCGGGTGGACCGCGAGCATCTCCTCGTCAAAGATTTTCCGGTTCAATTCCTTGCCGCGGCCGGACTCACGAAAGAGGCGGTTCGCAAAGCTCGCGAGATCGAATACGAAGGAGTGCCAGCGAAGGTCTTTCGTCCCGAGCATATTATTGCGATTGCTGCCAGCGTCGGACGACACAAGGATCTGGCGCGTATCGAGCAATTACTCGAACAAGCCGAGATCGACAGAACGCTCTTGGACGACATCCTGCGCAGGTATAAGTTGCAACTGCCAAAGTCATGAAGACTGATCTGCGGCGCACGCTGGCCCGACAGCCGTTCGAACAGAAAATTCGTCAGATCGGCCAGCTGCTCCAACTGTCCGCAAAAGTAAAGATTCAGCGCGCATCCGATAATGTGGATTCCGTTGCGCGTGGACTTCGCGCTCATAAGACCCCAAAGATTCTGGCGGCAGAGCCGCGAATGGGAATTCGGCGTAACCCGCTCCTCATTTCCGCCATTAGACAGAAGTTAGTCCTTCAGTTCATTTACAACGGAAAACTCCGCACCGTCGAACCTCAGACCTATGGGCTCAGCACCGCCGGGCAGGAAGTTCTCCGCGCCTACGAACGGACGATTCCGAACGGCTCAAAGCGCGCCGGAATGGCCAAGCTGTTTGATTTGAACAAAATCTCCAGCCTCCGGAAAAGTGGCCAAAGCTTTAGCCAGGCATTACCGACGCACAATCCCGATGACAGTGCGATGGTGGAGATCTTCGCCACGCTGCCCGTGCCAAGGAAATGAAGCCGTAGGCGGCGCCGAGTTGGGCCGGGATTTTACGCGAACGGGGACCGCCCCGATATAAGGGGTTGGCCACGGCGACCTCGCCATCGCGAACCTTGGCGGCACTGAGCGAGTCTACTCTCGGCGCAATGGAAATGTGGTGAAAAGGGAAAGTCCATCGACCTGAAACCTAGGAAAGAAACTCAGCAGGCGGCGAGCTTGACTGCGCGCTCTCGCATTGCCTAAGCTTCTTGCCGTGAAGAATCCCCCCGGATGGAGCGCAACGTTTCTTTGGTTGGCTGTCAGTATCATTGTAACCTTCGCCGTCTCGGCGAGAGGTGAAGATCGCGCGGCCGCGAGTTCTAAGGCGGAGAAGGAAATCCCGCACCTGTTACTCGCAAATGTATGGAATCCATCCGTTGATCCGACCGGCTGGTGGATGAGTGAGAAGTACGACGGCCTCCGAGGCTATTGGGATGGCCGCCAGCTCTGGAGTCGTAAGGGCAAAGTGATCCACGCGCCCGATTATTTTCTCGCGGAGTTACCCCGCGATATTGCCTTGGATGGCGAATTGTGGATTGGCCGGGGGCAGTTTGAAGAGACCGCCAGCACCGTGCTGGCAGAGAGGCCTGATGCTCGCTGGAAAAACGTTCACTTTATGGTCTTCGATGCCCCAAAGGCTAATGGCACCTTCGAAGAGCGGATGCAATTTTTGCAGGCGACTCTGCCCAAGGGAAACCGCTTTGCCAAACTAATGGTGCAAAGCCGCTGTCAGGGAACGGTGCAACTCCTCGCCGAGCGCGATCGCATCGTCGAGTTGGGTGGCGAAGGATTAATGCTACGCCAGCCGGAATCGGAGTACGAACCCGGGCGGTCGCCGACGTTGCTCAAGGTCAAGCTGTACGATGATGCGGAAGCGACGGTCATCGCCCACCAACCAGGAGAGGGAAAGTTCGCGGGCAAACTCGGTTCGCTCCGTGTGCGGACGGACGATGGCAAGGAATTTTCCATTGGCAGCGGCTTCACCGACGCGCAGCGGGAATCGCCGCCGCCGGTTGGAACTATCATAACCTATCGGTTCCGCGGATTAACCGCGAAGGGCCTGCCGCGGTTTCCCTCCTATCTACGTGTGCGCCTGGATTGATTAGACCAAAAATTGGGCGGCCGGTTCCAACCCTAGCGAGGGATTGAATAGGCATTGGTGAAGTTAGGAGAAACGGCGATGGGCGAATGAATTTTCGCCGATGCCTTCCACTGGCTAACTCAGCAGTTCGGCGCTCAGGCCTTGGGAGCGGTTTTCGGCATCACCCCGATCTTTTGCCCGAAGGCGATGAAGCGCGGGTCGTCCTTGTAGGCGCGCAAAAAAGGATTGTACAGCAGCTCGGTCACACCGCCGTCGTGAGTCGTCCAGGCATGCTCCAGCCAGTCGAACATCTTCTCCGGGTCCCTGCGCAAAGCATACACCGTAGCAATCTGGCTGCCGGCATCCTCGGCGTCTTCGTCGATCAGTTTTTTCAGCGCCGCGTCGGCCTCAGCTTTGTCGCCGTTGGCAGAGTACGCCAGCGCCAGTGCGTAGGTTCGCCAGAACGGATCGGTTTCCTGTTTCGCGAGATCGACAGCGGGGCCAGGCTTTCCGCGCAGAATCTGAATCACCGCCAGATACATGTAGTTCTGAGCGGACTCCGGCTGCACTTCGATGGCCTTGCGCAGCGCCGCCTCCGCCTCGTCGTAGCGGCCTAGCGCGGTGAGATAGAGAGCGAGGTTAGTGTGGGGCCCGCCGCGTAACGGCTCGAGCGCAATCGCCCGCTGCACGAGTGTGACCGCTTCGTCGAGCCGGCCGAGTGTGGCAACAAGGAGGGCGAGATTCGCCGTCACGGCGGGATGCTGCGGCGCAAGCTCGAGGGCGCGGCGGTATTCCGCTTCCGCGGCACCGTAGTTGAAATCTACGAGTCGTAGGATCGCGCCTTGTGCCGAATGCGCATCGGCGAGATTTGGATCCAGCTCGAGCGCCCTCTGCGCCGTGGCACGGGCCTTTGCGATTGCGTCTTGGCCTTCTTTGCTCGCGACACTCCCATAGCTGCCGGCCAGACTCACCGCTGCGACCGACAGCCTTGCATAGGCAAGCGCGTAACGCGGATCGAGTCGGATCGCCTCCTCGTAATAGCCGATCGCTTTACGCATGTCCTCGGCACTCCGTCGAATGAAATAAAAATTGCCCTGCAAAAGGGCGTTGTAGGCCTCGACATTCTGGTTCGAAGGCGTGGCCGCGGTGGCTAAATGCGCGGCCTGCCCGTTGTTCCCCAGCAGCGCGACCTTCAGCTCCTTCGCCACCGCCCCGGCAATCTCCGATTGCACCGCGAAGATGTCCTTCAGTTCCCGGTCGTAGGTTTCCGACCAGACATTGGCGCCGTCGCCGGATTTGATCAGCGCCACCGCGATGCGCACCCGATCGGCCGACTTACGCACGCTGCCTTCGAGCAGATAGTAGACGCCGAGCTTTTCGCCGATCGTCTTGCTATCGTCGGGCTTGCCTTTGAACTGAAAAGACGAGGTGCGTCCGACGACCTTGAGGTCGTGCAAACGCGAGAGCGAAGAGATGAATTCTTCCGACATGCCGTCGGAGAAGTATTCGTTGGCCGAATCGCCGGTGGAATTGACCATCGGTAGCACCGCGATCGATTTTTCGGGAATGGCGACGCCCTTCGACCGATGCGCGGTGAAATAATATGCCGCTCCAGCCGCAAGAATCGCGACGAACACAAGAGCGGCGGTCGATCCGACACTGCGCCGCGCCGGCTTTTCCGCGGCGAGCTTTGGCTTGGCCTGCTGAAATTTCTGCGGCACCGCGGCGTTGCCCAGCGGCTCAGCATAGAGATTGACCAAATGGAGCCGGACACCATGCTTCACCTCGCATTCACCCAGGTCGTGCAGACGCGGAGCCCATTGTCGGGAATGCACCAGATCGTCCGCTACGCGCTGAGATAGGAGAATGTGCCCGGCGTCGCCGCAATCCATCACCCGCTGCGCCATGTTGATGCCAGCCCCAGCGATGTTGGTGCGTCCGCTCACGTCGGTCACCTCGCTCACCGGGCCGCTGTGGATGCCCATGCGCACGGGAAGTCCGGGGTGCTTCCGGAGCGCTTCCGCAATCTCGAGTGCGCACCGGGCCGGTTCGTCCGCGCTGTGGCGGAAGACCAGGGCCATCCCATCACCCGTCGGTAGCCTGACCAGCTGTTCATCGGTCGTTTCGCGCAGCGTCGTAGTTGCCAGCACGATTTTAGTGAGCTGGTTTAGCCGCTCCTTCTGCTCCTCGTTCAAGAGCTTCGAGTAACCGACGATGTCGATGAAGAGAACATGCCGGATCTCGAGGCGAAGATTCTCGTCAGATTCCGGCACCGGCTTTGTCTACCTGAGGCGATCCGGTGCGGCGATGTTTTTCTGCGAAGCCGGTTTTAATGAGCCGAGAGCTGCCGCCGAAAGCGCGATTCAGCCAGGGAGCGGTCGCCGAGGCGGCCTGGTGACGGCGACCTCGCCGTCACAAACTTTTCCGGTTACAATGTCGGTAGATGAAATCTATCTTGGTGATCCTGTCCGCTGGCATCAGGTCTTCCACATATGAACAAGATTAAGAGCAGCAAAAAACAATTGCCATCGGGAGAACGCGAAGAGCTACTCAAAGCATTGGAGGCCCGTTTTGGGAAGAACATGAACCGCCATAAAGGTTTTGAATGGGTGAAGGTAAAAGCAAAGCTGGAAGCTAATCCCGAAAAACTGTGGTCACTCAATGAGATGGAAAGAACCGGCGGCGAACCGGATGTGGTGGCTCAGGATAAGAAGACGGGCGACTACGTCTTCTTCGATTGTTCAGTGCAAACGCCCAGTGACCGCGTGAGTCTTTGCTACGACGATGAGGCGCTGGAGGCGAGGAAAGAACACAAGCCCAAAGGTAGCGCTCTCGGCATGGCCGCGGCCATGGGTGTTGAAATCCTGACTGAGGAGCAATACTTCGAGCTGCAGAAGCTTGGAGAATTCGATACGAAGAGATCGAGCTGGATAAAGACGCCGGCGGACATCAGAAAGCTCGGCGGTGCACTCTACTGTGATCGCCGCTACGGTCGCGTCTTCGTGGGGCACAACGGCGCGGACTCCTACTATAGCGGCCGGGCCTTCCGTGGCTCGGTTAAGGTCTGAATTGCCCAACCGCCGAGGTATGGCCGCTAAGTCAAAGAAGTTCGCGGGGAGCGGATCAGAAGTGTAGGCAAAAGCGTAGGTTGGGAAGGGAGCGCGACTCGGACGTTGTTTAGGTGAAGGCCATCTGTTTCCTACTCCTCGCCTGCTTGCTCGTCTTCGTGCCGCTGGCAAAGGCGCAGCGAGCCGGGGTAATCGATGATCTCGATGGCTTCGTCAATGTGCGGGCCGAGAAAAGTGCGGACGCCGCCGTGATTGCAACGGTGAAAACCGGCGAGCCGTTTACCTTCGAGTGTGAAAACGACGCCGATTGGTGCAAAGTTACACTGACCTCGGGCAAGTCCGGCTGGATGCATCTCAGTCGCATTCGCCTTCATTTTACCGAGAAGGATTTGCCGACCAATGAGAAGGATCCGGCCGGCGAATCGGAGATCGACCAATTCGCAAGTTGGCGAGGATTGAATTACGCCGGGATCACCCGGCGTGCGGCGCACGGCGACGCCAAAGCGTTAAAACAATTCCTCTCGCTCGCGCAAGATGCCGATGGCGCGGCGGCGGAGAGTATCTGGGGCATTCCTACTGTGGTCTATCATCTTCTGGGCGACGAAAAGTTCGCAAAATTCCTGCTCGCTCAGCCGTTGCCGTATCGGATGATGGTGCGGAACCGAATCCTGGACGATGGGCTCATGTCTCCGGCGAGTGTCTATCTGAGTCGCCATTTTCCGCTGACTGCCAGGGCCGTGTTTCAACGCGAGATGGTCGATTGGTTTTCGCCAAACGGCCTTTATGCGATCCGTAAAGTCTTCACGGACGAATTGGAGTTGGGCGGATCGAAAGTCGAGCGCGCGGAATTGATCGAGAAGAGCGGCCGGGTGCTCTTGGATCTGACGCGTGATGACATCGGCGCCGGCGCGCAGCGCGAAGGCGAGGCCTTATGGTCGTCCGATTCGAAACGCGTTGCCTGCCTTTCGAGCGACCTGACCGTAGAGCAAGGAAACCTGTTCAGCACACCGCGCCCGGCGCCGTTCAAGAAACAGACCGCGGTTTACCAGCTCTCCGGCGACTCATTCACTCGCGTCGATTTACCCCTAAGTGAAGTGCCCGATCGTGACAGCGACACTGAACTGGAGGGCGCAATTCTTGGCCACGAATACACCGAGCCACTCCGTTGGCGGAAGCCAAACGTGCTCGTCCTCGAGAGACACGAATACTACGAGAAGCTGAAACCCTTGGCGCACGATGTAGAGTTCAAATCGATATACCCCTTCGATCGACTCTATCAAATCACTGCCACCATCGACTCGGATGGAAAGGCGACACTTGTCTGGAAGCTCCGCAAAGACCGACCATGAATGCCAAGGGTCAGTTTATTTTTGTCCCGAAACTGTGCGCGCAGGAAGGCGCTACTGGAGTGTTGACGGTCGCCGCGATCTTTGTGAGAAGGCAGAAGGTATGCCGGAAGTCAGCGACTCTCCGATTCCTTTACAACCGGCCCGCCCGCGTCTTGAGAATATAGACGTCTTGCGCGGGCTGGTCATGGTGGTGATGGCCCTCGATCACACCCGTGATTTCCTCAGCCACGACGCCCTCTCGTTCCGCGCGCTCGACCTGACCAACACCTACGCCGCGCTTTTCTTCACGCGGTGGATCACTCATTTCTGCGCGCCGGTCTTCTGCTTCCTGGCCGGCACCGCAGCATTCCTCTCGTTGACGCGCGGCAAAACGAAAACTGAGCTCGCGCGGTTTCTCGTCAGCCGCGGCCTGTGGCTGGTGTTACTCGAGCTGACGGTGATGAAGTTCGCCTGGACGTTTAACTTCGATATCCATTCCCTTGGCGGGAACGTGATCTGGATGCTGGGATGGTCAATGGTCGCGCTGGCCGCCCTGATCTATTTGCCGGTGTGGGCGATCGCTGTATTCGGGATCGTCATGATCGGTGCGCATAACCTTTTCGACTCCGTTCCGCCAGACACGTTCGGCTCGCTCGGCTGGCTCTGGAACGTGCTGCATGCCGAAAATCTCATCCAGCTCTCGCCGACCTACACCTTCTATATCGGGTATCCTCTCGTACCCTGGATTGGCGTCATGGCCGCCGGATACGCCTATGGTGCGGTGTTGAAACTCGACCGCGCGCAGCGACGCCGTCGAACGCTATGGCTCGGCATCGGTTTGTGTGCCGCCTTCGTTGTCATCCGTGCGACGAACATCTATGGCGATCCTTTCCAGTGGTCGCGGCAGCAGAGCCTGCTCTTTACCGTCTTCTCGTTCATCAAATGCGAGAAATATCCTCCCTCTTTGCTCTTTCTTCTGATGACGCTTGGCCCTTCCCTCATCGTGCTCACCCTGCTTGATCGCGACCTCGGCAAATTCTGGCGACCTTTCATCGTTTTCGGTCGGGTGCCGCTCTTTTTTTATATCGTTCACGTTTTTCTGATCCATGCGATCGCCTTGCTCATCTCTTACCTGCGGTATGGCGGCCCGAGCGGACTTTTTGTTGGTCCGCTGTTCCAGAGTGATGGCCGGCCGCTGTATCCGCCGGACTACGGGTTCGGCCTCGGCGGAGTCTACGCCGTGTGGTTGCTCGTCGTGATCGTGTTGTATCCCGTGTGCCGGTGGTTTGCCGAGTTGAAGCAGCGCCGACGCAGCGTTTGGTTGAGCTATCTCTGACCGGCCTGGCATCCCGCCGTCCGAAGTCTTACGCATCTCAACGCTAAGGCCAGCCTTCGTGATGTCGCGAATGGCGTCGACGGTTCGAACCCCCCCATTTTATGCCGTTGTCACCCGAGACCAGGATTGAAGCTTCAGCAGATTTGACCGCGCTCCCCCACCAAACTACACAAGAATAGAAGACAACGTAGAGCAAAGAGCCGGATACATGCTGAGACGAGAATCTGTGGTTCCGAAGGATATGAAGAATATCCATGAGCGGTTTCGTTATTCACCCGGAGTGAAAGCTGGGCCTTTCCTCTTTATTGCTGGTCAAGTTGGCCGAGACGAGAGTCTGAATGTCGTCGAAGGCAAAGAGGCGCAATTCGTCCAGGCGTTCGAGAACGTCAAGAAAGTGCTGACGGCAGCCGGAATCACGTTCGACGATGTCGTGGAGATGGTGACCTACCATACTGATATGGGTGACCTGCAACTCTTCATGAAAGTGAAGGATCAGTATTTCACTAACCTGGACCGCCTCCCGACGTGGACGGGACTCGGCGCGACCGCCTTAGCAATGCCGGGATTGTTCGCTGAGATTAAGTGTACGGCGTTATTGCATGATTGAGGAGAATGCTATGTGTGATGCAGCATTACCTCTCACGCACTTGGTTCGCTAAGGCGTGACATTAATAAGTTTTTATGCCGGATCGCACCTACGAATTCGTCCAACTTGACGTCTTCACCCAGACGCCGCTCGCGGGGAATCCGCTCGCGATTTTCACCGACGCGCACGGACTGGATGATAAGGAAATGCAGGCGGTCGCGCGGGAGATGAACCTTTCCGAAACGACTTTTATCCTGCCGCGCGATCCCGCCACCGAAGCCCGGGAAGGAAACCAAGTCCGCATCTTCACTGTGGCGGAAGAGTTGCCTTTCGCCGGGCATCCGACGCTCGGCACGGCGCTGCACTTATATGCATCGCAGTCCGGTTCCGGACAATCGGCGGAGATTACGCTGGATTTGAAAGCAGGAAAGGTCCCGGTGCGTTTCACCGCCAACTCGGAGAATGCCGGCCGTAACCGGGTAGACGGCCAGGTGTTCGGCGAAATGCGCCAACGCGATCCGGAATTCGGACCGACACTTGCGCGCGAAGAAGTCGCTCGCGTGATTGGAGTCGCGGCGGAGGAGATTCCTCCGGAGTGGCCGGTTAAGATCGTCTCGACCGGGTTGCCCTTCGCGATACTTGGCATTCGCAGCCAAAAGACTCTGGCGAATCTAAGCTTCTCTCACGCGCAGGCCGCAGAATTTCTGAAGAACACCGAAGCCAAGTTTTTTTACCTTCTCTGTCCGGAGCGGCACGAAGGCCGGCTCGGAGCCCGGGCGCGCATGTTTTTTTACGGCGGTGAAGATCCAGCTACGGGATCAGCGGCCGGTTGCGCCGCGAGTTGGATGGTCCAACACGGGATCGCAAATAGTGATGAACAAGTTGTGATTCGACAGGGCGTCGAGATGGGTCGTCCAAGTGAAATACATGTGCGCGCCACACGCGACGGCGACCGAGTCACAAACGTTCGCGTGGGCGGATACGCCGTGGAGTTGCTTCGCGGAACGATGAGTCTTTAGTTTTCGTTGCCTAATACTCGACCATTCCCGGTTGGTTTTGGTTGCCTCCCGACAGAGTATTCAAGTTCAACATCTCAAAAAAATTATGACCTCAATTACCACACCCTTCTCCGGCGGATGCGCTTGCGGCGCGATTCGTTACGAATCCACTGCTGAACCAGTGATGATGATTCACTGTCATTGCCGGGATTGCCAGCGATCCAGCGGAGGCCCGTTTTCGTCTTTTGTCGTCGTGCCGGCGGAAGCCTTCAATCTTCTGCAAGGCTCGCTGCGCTTCCATGCCTCGCCGAGTGACGCGGGTGGCATGACACGCCGAGGCTTTT
>Ga0207659_10002409_pt1 | contig 11131 bp, 13 predicted proteins | sample KBSM43metaG_FD_184330 | JGI IMG/M metagenome (GOLD analysis project Ga0207659, IMG submission 184330) | Miscanthus rhizosphere microbial communities from Kellogg Biological Station, Michigan, USA - KBS M4-3 metaG (SPAdes) (version 2) | ecosystem: Host-associated > Plants > Roots > Rhizosphere >...
CGCATCCACCAACTGGTGCGACGCCGAGCCGATGGCGAAGCAGCGGTAGTAGCAGGTGCGATACCCCATGTAGGAGTGCAGGATGTCGTAGAACACCGGGTCGCCCGGACGCATCATGCGGTCCGAGAAGACGTGCGGGTGGGGGCTGGCGCGCTCGGCCGAGATGGCGTTGACACCCTCGACGTACTCCGACCCCATTTCGTAGAGGCGCTTGGCCACCAGGGCCACCGCGTCGTTCTCGCGGAATCCGGGCCGCATGGCCTGGTACAGATCGAAGTAGGCGGCGTCCACCATCGCCGCTGAGTGGGTCAGCAGCGAGATCTCGTCCACGGTCTTGATCTCGCGGGCGTTCGACATCAGCTGCTGGCCGTCGACGATCGTCAGGCCTTCTTTCTGCAGCGCGAACAGAATCGGCGGCTCCACCACGTCCACGCCGACGGGCTCCTTGTGCAGGCCGAGGGCTTCGAGCTCGCGCTTGATCTTCCGGGCCACTTCCTCGGAACGGCCCATCTCGGGCGTCATCGCGCCGCGCATCAGGGGGATGCCCGCGCGCGAGCGCTCGCCGAGCCAGTCGCAGTTCTGCTGGTGGTGCCGCGCGGCGGAACCGAAGTCCCAAAGAATCGGCTCCGCGTCCTGCGCCAGCAGCGTGAAGCGGCTGATCTTGTCCTGCGCCCACGTGCCGATGTGCGTGGCCGTGATGTAGCGGACGTTGTTCATGTCGAAGCACAGCACCGAGCCGAGCTCCGACTTCTTGAGCATGCCCTTGATCCGGGCCAGGCGCTCACGGCGCAGCCGGTCGAAGTCGATCCGGCGCTCCCAGTCCACCGCCATCGTGCCGTAGGTTTTGATCGCCACAGGAACCTCCGCGATTGTGGTCGGGCCGCCTGAAGGCGGCCCCTACGTGCGTACGGAAAAAGCTCTTACCCGCCTACCTGCTCACCCGCCTACCTGCCAGGGGCGAGCGAAACCCTAACGGTTCACCATCTCGCGAGCGAGGTCAAAGACCTGCCGCTCGCTGGGCACGGTCGAGTCCTCGAGCGACGGCGAGAACGGAATCGGCACGTGCATCGCGCCGAGGCGGCGCACCGGGCCGTCGAGATCGTAGAACGCCTGCTCCTGGATCGTCGAAGCGATTTCGCCGGTGATGCCGTAGCGGTAATAGCCCTCGTCGATGACGATACAGCGCGACGTCTTCTTCACCGACTCGACCAGGGTCTTCTCGTCGAGCGGCCAGGTGGTGCGCGGGTCCACGACCTCGGCGTTGATACCCACTTCCTCGAGCATCTTCGCCGCCCCGAGCGCCACCTGCACCATGCTGCTGAGCGCCACCAGGGTGATGTCGGTACCCTGGCGCTTCACGTCGGCCACGCCGAGCGGAATGATGTAGTCCTCGTCGGGGACGTGGCCCTTCACCTTGCGGTAGCTGATCTTGTGCTCGAAGATGACCACCGGGTTGTCCTCGCGCACCGCGGCCTTGAACAGCCCCTTGGCGTCGTAGGGCGTGGACGGCACCACGACCTTGAGGCCGGGAATGTGGCTTGGCCACGCGTGCAGGCTCTGCGAGTGCTGCGCGGCCGACCGGCGCGTGGCGCCCATCGTCGCGCGGATGACCATCGGCACCTTCCACTTGCCGCCCGACATGTAGTGGATCTTGGCGGCCTGGTTCGCCACCTGGTCCATGATGATCATCAGGAAGTCGCCGAACATGATGTCGACGATCGGCCGCAGACCCGCCATCGCGGCGCCCACGCCAAGGCCGGTGAAGCCGGCCTCTGAAATCGGCGTGTCGATGATGCGCTCCTTGCCGAACTCGTCGACCAGGCCGGTGAGCACCTTAAAGGTGGTGCCCGCCTCGGCCACGTCCTCGCCCATGAGGACGACCTTGGGATCGCGGCGCATTTCCTCGGCAATCGCCTCCTTGATGGCGTCGCCGAAGCTCAGTTCACGAATGTTGACTTCGGTAGCTGTAGACATGGGTCGCAGTCTCAGGCGTAGACGTCTTCGGTAACACGGCTGGGATCGGGATACGGGGCGTTCACCGCGAAGTCCACCGCCGCGTCCATTTCCACCACGAGCTTTTCCTGAATCGCGTCGAGCGCGGCGCGGTCGGCCAGGCCGTTCTCCATCAGCCAGGTGCCGTGCAGCGTGATCGGATCGCGCTCGGTCACCCACTCCTGCTCCTCGGCCTTCGGCCGGTAGTAGGCGCGGGCGATGTCGCCCACGTGGTGGCCGTGGTAGCGGTAGGTCTTGAACTGCAGGAATGCGGGGCCGCCGCCGCTGCGCGCCCGCTCGATGTACTTCGAGGCGATGGCGTAGGTCTCGCGGACGTTCTGGCCGTCGGCGGTTTCCGTCGCCATGCCGAAGGCTTCGGGCCGCTTGGCCACGTCGCCCGCGGTGGACTCCGAGAAGTGCGTGTACTCGTTGTAGCCGTTGTTCTCGCACACGAAGATGACCGGCAGCTGCCACAGCTGCGCGAGGTTCAGCTCTTCGTAGAGCAGGCCCTGGCCGAGTGCGCCCTCGCCGAAGAAGCACACCGCGACCTGACCGGTCTTGAGATACTTCGACGCGAACGCCGCGCCAGTGGCGATGCCGGCGCTGCCGCCGACAATCGCGTTGGCGCCCAGGTTGCCAGTGGCCGGGTCGGCAATGTGCATCGAGCCGCCCTTGCCTTTGCAATAGCCGGCTTCCTTGCCGAGCAGCTCCGCGAACATCAGATCCGGCGTCGCGCCCTTGGCCAGGCAGTGGCCGTGGCCGCGGTGCGTGCTGGTGATGTAGTCGTTCTGCTTCAGCGCTTCGCACACGCCGACGGCGATCGCTTCTTCACCGATGTAGAGGTGCGCGAGGCCGGGCATGAGCGCGCGCGTGTAGAGGTCGTTGACCCGCTCTTCGAAGAGGCGGATGGCCACCATCTGGTGGTAGAGCCGAATGAGCTTGTCGTTCGGGATGTCGGAGGGGGCGGCCTTCTTCGCGGCGGTCATGCAGTCACTCCTGAGAGCTTGGCGAGCAGATGGAACACGGCGGCGAAATCCTTCTTCTCGAGTCCGGTGGCGCGCGCGGCGGTGAGGAACTCGTTGGCGGTGGCCGTGGTCGGCAGCGGCACGCCGAGGCGGCGGCCCATCTCGAGGGCCAGCGTGACGTCCTTCTGCATCATCTTCATGTCAAACCAGGCTTCCTCGGGCAAGCCGAGCACCATGGGGCCGCGATACTGGATCATGGGCGAAGCGATGACGCTGTTGGTCAGCACCTCCACCGCAGTCTTGCGCGCGATGCCCGCCTTCTCCGCCAGCAGCACCGCTTCCGAGAACGCCAGCATCTGCACCGCGAGACTCAGGTTGGTGGCGATCTTCATCGACACCGCCAGGCCGTTGTCGCCCACGTGCGTCGCCTTGGGGCCGATGTCGAGGAGGAGCGGATGAATCGTCGCGAAGGTGTCGGCGCGGCCGCCCACCATCATCGTCAGCTTCCCCTGCTCGAGCGTGCTCACGCTGCCCGACACCGGTGAGTCCACCATGTCGGCGCCCTTCTCGCGCACCTTCGCGGCGAGCGCCACGCTCGTGGCGGGGCTGACCGTGCTCATGTCGATCACGATCTTGCCCGGCCCGAGGCCGGCCACGAGGCCGTCAGGACCGCCGGCGATCGAGTCCAGCGCCGTGGAGTCGGTCACCATCACGAAGATGATGTCGGCAGCCTCCGCCACGCCGCGCGGCGTGTCGGCCCACCTCATCCCCTTGTCGAGGAGCCATTGTGCTTTGGACTTGGTGCGGTTGGTGCCGGTGACGGTGTGACCCTTGCCGAGGAGCCGGTCGGCCATGCGGCCGCCCATGACTCCCAGACCCACGTATCCAAGATTTGCCATAGGAACAGCCTCTGATTATATCCGGCCCGCCCGCCCGGAGCGCGGGCCAGTAGACAGGTCGGTCCGCGAGGCGGACCGACCAACCAGTGCTGGCCTGGCGAGGCGGAGCCCGGTTTGAAGCGACGCCTCGCTAGGATATATTCGCCGCCGATGGCGGAAGCCCGGAATCCCCAGGAAAGACCGCAGGAAAGCTCCCCCCTCGCATCGCTCGGCCTCAGGCTCTCGGACTGGTTCGAGCGCTGGTTTCCCGACGCTTTCGCGCTCGCGCTCGCGGCCGCCGCGATCGTGGCCACCGCCGCCATCCTCACCGGCAGCGGCCCGCTGGAAACTGCACAGCGTTTCGGCGCCGGCTTCTGGGACCTGGTCACCTTCACGATGCAGATGTCGATGATCGTCGTCACCGGCTATGCCGTGGCCACGGCGCCGCCGGTCTACGCGATCATCCGGGCGCTGGCGAAGGTCCCCTCCACGGGGCCGGGCGCCGCCGCCTTCGTCGGCCTGTTCTCGATGCTGGCGTCGCTCGTGTCCTGGAGCTTCAGCCTGATTTTCAGCGGCCTGCTGGCGCGCGAAGTGACGCACCGCGTGCCCGGCGCCGATTACCGGGCCGTGGGGGCGGCGGCCTACCTGGGCGTCGGCAGCGTGTGGGCGCTCGGCCTGTCGTCGTCGGCGGCACTCATCATGGCGGCGCCGGCGTCGCTGCCCGACTCGATCGAAAAGATCAGCGGCGTCATCCCGCTCGGCCAGACGCTCGGCCTGTGGCAGAGCATGGTTGTGGCCGCGGCCATCATCGTGGTGTCGATGGCCATCAGCTATTTCTCCGCGCCGGCGGCGTCGCAGGCCAGGGGCATGGCCGAGATGGGCGTCGCCTACGAGCCGCCCCGGTTCAACACCGGCACCCGGCAGACGCCCGGTGAGTGGCTCGAGTACAGCCCGCTGCTGACGATCGTCGTCTCCGCGCTCGGGCTGGGGTACATGGTCCGCGAAGTCGCGACGGCGGGCCCGGCCATCATCCTCGACCTCAACCACTACGTGTTCCTGTTCCTGATCGTGGGCCTGCTGCTGCACTGGCGGCCGCGATCGTTCGTGCAGGCGATCGCCGCCGCCATCACCCCGGTGGGCGGCGTGCTGATCCAGTATCCGATCTACGCGGGCATCGTGCGGATCATGACCGAAGGCGGGCTCGCCGCCCAGCTCGCCCACTTCTTCGTCACCATCTCCACGCGCGAGACCTACCCGGTGATGATCGGGATCTACTCGGCGTTTCTCGGGCTGTTCATCCCCTCGGCCGGCGGCAAGTGGCTGATCGAGGCGCCGTATATGCTCGACGCCGCCAAGTCGCTCGAGGTCCACCTCGGCTGGGTGGTGCAGACCTACAACGCCACCGAAGCGCTCGCCAACCTCATTCACCCGTTCTGGATGCTGCCGCTGGTCGGCATCCTCGGGCTGAAGGCACGCGACATCGTGGGCTACTCGATGCTGCAGTTCGTGGTGCACGTGCCGCTGGTGCTGTTCCTGGTGTGGGCGCTGAACTTCACCCTCGCCTACGTGCCGCCGGTTCTGTAGGGGCCGCCTTCAGGCGGCCCAGGGCCTGTACGTGGCGGCCGCCTTCAGGCGGCCCGCGTGGGCCGGCTAAAGCCGGCCCCTACAAGGCGGCCCCTACGACCGTCAGTAATACACGGTCACGCGGAACGACCCGCTGTTGTCCTCGAACGTCTCGTCGTTGACGCCCAGAAAGAGCTGACCCGACCCGCGCACGCGGATGCCCGCGGTGTCGGTGCCGATGAAAAAGGGCGCATCGTCGCCGACACGGCCGATGAGCGCCGCCGCCGGCCTCGACCCAATCGGCCGGTTGGGGTTGCGCGGCGAGTCTTTCTCGCCCTCGGGCCCGTCCTGACGCTCGCGGCCCCAGCGGATGCGTCCGCTGGCCTCGAAGTACACCGTCTGCCCGTTGCGGATCGAGACCCCGGTGTCGGTCCACGGCTGGCGCGCCGACACCGTCACCTCACGCTCGCGCAGCCCGCGCGGACGCGGCGGCAGCGCGCCATTGTTCTCGAACCCGCTGGGCCCGTCTTGGTCGAGCTCGATGGTGCGCACCTCCACCTGCTCGACGCGGATGACGCGGCGGCGATTGCCCCGGTCTTCCTCGAACTCGAACACGCCGTCGCGCAGGCCGATCAGGCGACCGGAAAGGCGCGTCCCGTTGCGCAACACCAGCGTGTCCGCGGCCACCGTGGCCGTCCAGAGCGCCGCCATGCACGTGATGCCCGACACGATCCAGAACCACCGCTTCATACAGTCCTCCATCAGTATGGACGAGTCTCGACGGGTCGTGCCAGCCAGTCGGCCCAGCTCAAACGCCCTCGGTTCTCGGTTGGTGTATCGGCCGGAAGCGTGTTGTGCGAAGCGCGGAACGCCGCCGCTGTCGCGCCGAACCCGGGAAGCGGCAGGATCGGTTTGCGGACGCCTCGCGCTTCTTTCCAGAGCCGCGCCGCCTCGCGCACCGTCAACCGTTCAGGCCCCCCGTAGTCGGGCAGAAGACCTCGCGGGCCGTCGGCAATCGCGCGCAGCAGGCGCCCGGCCACGTCGCCGAGGTCCACGGACTGCACGTGATAGCCCGCGGGCAGCGGCATCACGAGCGGCGCGGCCCCGGCCGACTTGTGGAGCAGGAAGTCGACGAACGAGTGGAACTGCGTCGCCCGCAGAATCGAATACGGCTGGCCGCTGGCCTTCAGGGCGCGCTCGGCCGCGAGCTTGCGGACGTAGTACGGGAACGGGATGCGATCGATGCCGACGATCGACACGTAGACGAGATGACGGACACCCGCGGCGCGCGCCGCCGCGGCCAGCCGGCGGGTGCCGTCCTCGTCGGCCGCGTGGTTGCCGCGCGGATCGCTGGCGGCGTGAATGATGGCGTCCACGTCGGCCACCGCCGCCGACAGGCCTTCACCGGTCACCAGATGCGCGGTGGCCCAGCGCGCCGCCGCGGCCGGGCCCGGCGCCGGTTGCCGGCTCATCGTGGTGACGTGATGGCCTGCAGCCGTCGCGGCGCGGACGACCTCGCGACCCAGTGTGCCGGTGCCGCCGGTGACGAGTACGTGCACCCAACCCTCCCGGGCGGTCTAAAGACCGCCCGCTACGTCGCTCACGGGCGCTCCGTCGGTGGGGATTGTCCGACACCGGGGAGACGATGGCGACTGTCGCGGCCGTCGTGCGCCAGCAGATCCTCGACCGAATCGTAGCGGTAGACGACGGTCGCGCCGTCCTTGGCCAGCCCACCCGTGTCAGCGGTAGGGCCGTAGGTCGAGAAGAGCGGCTGGCCCCACACCCGGATATAGGCCGTGAGCTGACCCCGATGGTGGGCCGAGTGCGTCAGCCGCCGCAGCAGCACCCACGCCCGCGTGCGCGTGACATCGAAAAACGCCGTGGACTCGAGGAACCACTCGTCGGGTTTCTGCCGCAGCGCGTCGAGCCGCGCCGCGGACACCGCCGCGTAGTGCTGCATGAACCCGGCACGAGTCTCCACGTCTGGCAGCGGCGGCCGCCCCGCGTCGATGCCGAGCATCGTCCGCATCCACGCCTCCTCGCTCACGCACTGGTGCACCATGTGCTCGAGCGGCGAGCGCGCGCGCGGCTCCGGCCGGAATAGCATCTGATCGTCCGGCACCTGCGACCAGACCGACAGGATCTTCAGACGTTCCGTGTCGTAGGTATCGGTAAAGAACGAGAACGCTGACATGGAGAGACAATAACGCAGGCTTCACCTGAAGCATGACTTCGACCCGGCGTGACATCCGCGCAGTGATTTTCGACATGGATGGGCTCATGCTCGACACCGAGCCGATCTACAAAGTCGCCTGGCAGGCGGCGTCAGCCGAGCTCGGCTACGTCCTCGACAATGCGTTCTACGCGAGGTTCGTGGGCCGCCCGAATCACGACTGCGAGCGGGACCTCGTGGAACAGTTCGGGCCCGCTTTTCCGCTCGAACGGTTTCGAGCCCGATGGCCGGAACTCTGGAAAGCCGAGGCCGCCGCGCGCGGCATCCGCAGGAAGGACGGATTGCTCGAACTTCTCGAGTTTCTCGAGAGACGCGGCATTCCGATCGCCGTGGCCACGTCTACCGAAGCCGGCGACGCGGCATTCACTCTCCGCTCAGCAGAGCTCGACGGATGCTTTCGCATCGTCGTTACCGGAGACGAAGTGGCTCACGGCAAGCCCGCGCCCGATATCTACCTCGAAGCCGCGCGCCGCCTTGGAATCGATCCGGCCGCCTGCCTGGCACTCGAGGATTCCGAAGCGGGCATCCTGGCGGCAAGCCGCGCCGGCATGGTTGCTCTACTGATTCCGGACGGCGCGACGCCGTCCGCGACCGCGGTGAGGGTTGCCTCTCGCGTGCTTCAGTCTCTGGCCGAAGTGCCCGGCACGATCCCGGCACTTCACCGAAAAAGAAAACGGCCGGCGGTGTGAACCGCCGGCCGCATTAACAAGCCCGGGAGCCCGAAGCCGGGAGCCCTTCCTAGGCGCTCTCCGCCGGAGCGGCAGGCGTGGCGGAGCCCCCGCCGCCCTCCTTGACGACCTGCACCTTCAGCGGCACCGTCACGTCGCGGTGCAGCTTGAGCGGTACCGAGTGCGTGCCGATCGTCTTGATCGCCTCGGGCAGGATCAGCTTGCGGCGGTCGATCTCGAACCCCTTGGCCTTGAGGTACTCGGCGATGTCGCCGGACGTCACCGAGCCGTAGAGCTGCTCGGTCTCGCCGACGCGCCGTGCGATCACCACCTCGATCGCCTCGAGACGGCTGGCGATGCCCGCCGCCTGCGACTTCTCGTCGGCCTCGCGCACTTCCATGATCTTGCGCTCGCGCTCGACGTGCCGCTTGTTGCCATCGGTCGCCGGCAGCGCCAGCTTGCGCGGCAGCAGGTAGTTGCGCGCGTAGCCGGCCGCCACCTTGACCACGTCGCCCCGCTTGCCGAGGTGCTCGACGTATTGTCTGAGTATCACTTCCATGACTGCGTCTCCGTTCCCAACACGCCTATTCGGCGGTGTACGGGATCAGCGCCAGCTGGCGCGCCCGCATCAACGCCACACGCAGCTTGCGCTGGTGCAAGGCGCACGTCCCCGAAATGCGCCGCGGCAGGATCTTGGCGCGCTCCGGCACGAAGGGGAGCAGCAGCTTCGTGTCCTTGTAGTTGATGTCGTCGATCTTGTCCGAGCAGAACTTGCAGACCTTGCGCCGGCGGAACATCGGGCGGCGCTGGCCGTCCTTGCCCTGCGCGCCCGCGCCGCCCGCACCCGCGCGGCCGCCCTTCTTGGCGCCGAAACTCTTGCGTCCGTTCATCGGTCCATCCCCCGCTCGTTGCCCATGTCAAAGCGATCGTCGCGGTCGTCGTCGGCGTCGCCGCGCTGGCCCTCACCGGGCTGCCGGTCGGCCGGCAGGCCCCGCGCCACCCGGCGGCGCTGCGAGGTGGCGGTCCGGCGCGCCTTGGTGCGCTCGATCACGGCCTGCGTCTCGTCCACCCGGACGACGAGGTGCCGGATGATCAGATCGGTGACCTTCAGCCGCCGGTCGATCTCCTTCATCAGTTCACCGGTGCCGTGAAGGACCTCGAGCACATAGGTGCCTTCCTTGTGCCGGCCAATCTCGTAGGCAAGCCGGCGGCGGCCCCAGTTCTCCGTCTTTTCGATCGAGCCGCCGATGCGCTGGACGATCGCTTCCACCTGATTGTGCAGATCGGTGACCTGATCGTCGGACGCCTCGGGCGACACGACGTACACGAGCTCATACTTCCTGGTCATGCGTCTCCTTCTGGACGTTGACTCGATTCCGCTGCCGCACCAGGCAGGTCTGAAGACCTGCCCCTACGAACATGAGCCGGAATCTCACGGCCGCCCGCATCGCGGGAGGCAAGGAGTCAGTCGTTGTCCGGCGCCGTGGCGTCCGGGTTGTACGTGTTCATCACCGTGTCGATGCCGTCCACGGCGAACATCTCGGCGGCATCCGCCGCCCGGGTGATGAACGTCTCGAGATCGGCACGTTCGCCGCCCTCGAACTTCGCGAGCACGTGGTCGGCCAGATCGCGCCGGCCGTCTCCGCGCCCCACCCCCAGCCGCAGCCGGGGAAACTCCGTCGAGCCAAGCCGTTCGATGACCGACTTCAGCCCGTTGTGCCCGCCCGCCGACCCGCGGGCCCGCGCCCGCAGCCTGGTGAACGGCAGCGCCGCTTCGTCCACGACAATCAGCGCGTCCTGCGGCGCGATGTCGTAATACCGCGCCAGGGCGGCCACCGCGTCGCCGCTCCGGTTCATGTAGGTCAGCGGTTTGGCCAGCAGCACCGGCACGTCGCCGAACCGCTTGGCCACGAACGTCTCCGGCACCTGGCCCGGCGCCATCGCCCACGCCAAGCCGTGCCGGCGGGCAATCTCGTCCACCACCATGAAGCCGACGTTGTGGCGGGTCTCCCGGTATTCCTTGCCGGGATTGCCGAGACCGACGATCAACCGCACGGCCGCCGCACCCGCTCAGGAGGTCCGGACGGATCCTACTTCTTGTCCTTCTTGTCCTTCTTGTCCTTCTCGTCCTCTTCCTGGTCGGTCTTGCCCTTCTTGATGACCTCGGGCTCGGACGTCGCACCCGCCGCCGGCGCCGCACCTTCGACGGCGGCCGCCGCCGATTCCTCGGCCTTCGGCATCACGATGTGCACGAGCATCGTGTCGCCGTCGGTCACCAGCTTCCACTTGGCGTCGGTGGCCACGTCGCGGAGGCGAATCGACCCGTGCAGTTCGAGGTTGGTGACGTCCACGTCGATGTGCTCGGGAATGTCGGCCGGCAAGCACTCCACCTGGATTTCGCGGGTCACGAAGTCGAGCAGGCCGCCGCCCACCTTGACGCCCCTGGCCTCACCCCTGAGCGAGACCGGCACGGTCACGACGATCGCCTTGTCCATCGCCAGCTGGTAGAAGTCCGCGTGGAGGAGCGCCTGCGTGATCGGGTCGCGCTGATATTCCTTCACCAGCACCTGCGTCGCGCCGCCATCCAGCTTGAGCGTGATCAGCGTGTTGACGCCGGAGTCGGAGCGGAGGATCCGCATCAGCCCCTTCGGGTCCACGGTCACGGAGATCCCCTCGGGTGCCTTGCCGTCCTTGGCGGTGCCGTAGACGACGGCCGGCAGCCGGCCGGCCGCGCGGTGGCGCCGCGCCTCGTTCTTACCCTTGTCCGTCCGCTTGACCGCTTCGAGTGTGGCTTCCATCTCTGTTCCTCTGGGCGGACCTGAAGGTCCGCCT
>Ga0207659_10002421_pt1 | contig 11117 bp, 14 predicted proteins | sample KBSM43metaG_FD_184330 | JGI IMG/M metagenome (GOLD analysis project Ga0207659, IMG submission 184330) | Miscanthus rhizosphere microbial communities from Kellogg Biological Station, Michigan, USA - KBS M4-3 metaG (SPAdes) (version 2) | ecosystem: Host-associated > Plants > Roots > Rhizosphere >...
GCGATCAGATAGCTTTACCAGGGTCACACCCCAGAAGCCGTGGGCGGGTGCTTCTTGCCCGCCCATAAGCGTGGAACCCAGCACGAGCGGTTTACTTGCGGAGAGCACGCCCCACAAGAAAGCCGATAGCCACCGTAGATAGCAGGGACTGCACAGGATACTTCCGGTATACACCGGCCATACTGTCCCCCAAATCCTTCAAGTCGTGCTCGCGCAAATAGGACGCAGTGGACTCCATTCCCTCGGCTAAATTGTTAGCTGCATTGGTCGCTTTCTGCCCGCCTGGAAGTGAACCCGCCTTTTCATGAATGGTTGAGGCCAGGCGATCCAGGCCGCCAGCCACATTGTCACGCTGTCGACCCACAGTGTCCGACACCGTCGATGTTACCTGACTTGCTTTGTCTTTCAGTTTCGATGCAAGTCCCGACGCGCGATCCTTCGCATCCGAAATCGTGTCACTCAAATCTGAAGTATTTTCTGAATTCGATGGGTTGAATGCGTCTCGACTCATACTATCTCCTTGAAGCCTTGAACGTTTCGCTCACGAGTTTCCTTTTCTCATTAGCAACTCGAACACCATCGGCCCTTCCATTGACCAGAGGCATGAATGCCACGGGTTACGTTGCCAGGTTGGTCGGAACTCAGTTGTAAGGAAGTCCGGAGGTGTCCGGTATTTCGTTGTTTGCGACAGAATCGGGTTGAAAGGCGCCGGGCATCCCGTAGGAACGTTTCAAGGGTGGAGTGCCTCTCTTATGCCCTGACCGTATCGATTGTTTGAACAAATTAGTGCTATTCTCCCGACGTGCCAACCGCTGAAAGTGCCGCGTTCGCCAAACTTGCCGCCGCCCGCACAAGACTAAACGACGTCACTAAGCAGCTGAACGACGCTCACGCCAAACTTGCGACCGGCGGACAGGCGGCTCGGTTGTACCACGAGTCGTTACAGAGGGATTGGGATGAGGCGTTCCAGTCCTTTGAAGCTGCAACGGATGAATTCTCGGCTAACTGTGAGACATCTCCACGATGAGATCGAATCTGCACGCGTGAAACCGGGCGAAATTTCGGCGGACTAGCCCGCCCTCCAGAAGGAACAAAGAATTGACATCGTCTTGTGCGGAAAAAACTTCACTGCTTGCTAACCTACAGCGATGCTGCAAGGGAATACTCCGAGGCGGTCACCGAACTCCATGAGCGGATCGGCACGATACATCGAAAGGAATATGAACGGATGCACCGCCAGACTGAGGACGCTCTGCTATCTGTCGAGAATGCAAGGATCGTTATGGAAGAGCACGTCCGACAGCATGGGTGTTAAAGGCTAAATCGGTATGGCAACTTCGCTCGTACTTCTCGCGTTGATCGGCGGCCAAAATCGAGGCGCCCGGAAAGGTGGCCCGCGCAATACGCCGTACAACGCCTGAAAAAAAGTGTTATAGGGTGGCGCACAGCGCGATCGATTTGTCGGCCATGTATTTATTAAGGTTCCCCTCGTGCCGATGAATCCGTTGAATACGGCGTGTCATCGTGGAGCGCTTGGGCAGTGCGGCAAGAAGGTCGTCGCAGGTTCACGACGGGTCGGGCCGCCACCGCGAGGCGCTGCATTGCACGGCATAGGCGTGGCACTAGGAAAAATCCGACCGATACCGCAATGCAAAAATCCTAGTCCTGCTGGCGCTTGGATGTCCCCGCGGTGTTCTGTTCAGATTGATTCCCTCGCCGACTGTTCTTCAGGAAATCAAGGACTCGGACGTCAACAAGGCCATGTTTCCTGGCGCACATTTCATGACGAGGGCCTGGCACCAGTTCGCCTCGACAATCAGGGATCAGCCGAAGCGCGCGAGACAACGCCGCTGCGGGATCGCAGATGACCTCGTGATCGCCAAAAAGCACGAGCGTTGGCATTTGCATCGACCGCAGTTCGCCATCAGAGAACACGGTCGGCATGACACGCGCAGTCTCTTGCGGCATCCGGAAATACTTCAGACCGAGATACGTCAACTCGATAAGGTCGCGCATGCCGTAGGTATCGGGATCAGCGGGATCCTCCTTGACTCCGATCCAGTGCATGAACGAGGTCACCGTGAGACGTGTCGGCCAGAACGCCATCAACAACCCGCGCACGGTGAATTGCTTCGCCATCGGCAGAAAACCGCCCACCGACAGCAGCACGAGATTCTCGATTCGCTCCGGCTTAGCGACGGCGTAACCGAGCGCTATCCACCCACCGAACGACATGCCCACCAGCGAGACGCGGTTCAGGTGCAGACCATCTAACGTTGCACTCAACCAAGCCACGAAATCTGCCCGATCGCGAATGGGTTCAGTCGGAATGCTTCTGCTCGGTTGTCCCATGACATCGACTGCGTAGACTCGGTACTCCTTACTGAAATCGGCGATGTTCGGCGCCCACATCATCAGCGTCGCCATATAGCCATGAAGAAGCACCAAGGGCGGCGCTTCCTTAGGACCACTGATCACAACGTGCGTCATCCCGAAGCGGGTTTGGATATCTCTCTCCTCATAGGGAACAGGCCATAACTTCATCGCAGCGTCATAGGCGGCCAAATACGTGGCTTTACCCTCGGGTGTCTTGAATGGAAATCGGTTGCAACGTGTGCGCTCCTTCGCCTGGACACCGCCATCTTCTGCGAGCGCCGTCCGCTGCCCGCGCAAAAGCGCAAGAGCCAGCACGATGAACCACGTTTGATAGCCATACCAGAAAACGCGCTCTTTGACGCCGACCCAGGGAGTCGCCAGCCCGTGCTGGGCTCGGGAAACCTCCAACACCGCCCACACACCGAACCCGAGCACCAGGATGATCGTCGCGATCGTGTAGAGACGGAAACGAGAACCGAAAGTAGTCGCTGCGATTCCCATCGCCGTGAGGATCAGGACCATTGCCAGCATCCCTTCAACCAGGTGCAACGCGAGGGCAAGACCCTGCTCGGTTCCACGCACGTGTATCGCCGCAAACTGCCCTACGGTCAGCGCAGTTATTCCGAGTGCGACGAGAAGGCCGGCGACAACCCGCAATCGCGGAAGTCCTCCAGCGGACTTCCAGACTCCCACGCCGAAAGCAACCATGAGCGCATAAACCACGAACAGGAGGACCGTAAAAAGAGGCCTCGATGGAGCCTCGATAGCGCCAAGCTCACTGATAGTCTGATCCCGGAAGCTGTAACCCTCCCATTGCTTCCCTGCGAGTACATCTGCTACGGCGTAGGCGATCGGCGAGAGAATGCCGCAGATGAGCAAAATCTTCCGTAACATGATTCCACCTCAACCGGTCTCTTGCAGGCCGGTGTCCACTCGTCGAGGTTCTTTAGTTCAAGCAACCTAAGGCGGATGTGATCTCGGGCTTGAAGTCAATCTGGCGATCAACGCCGAGTTTGAATGCCGATACTGACATAGTGGCAACTGAAGGATAGTTGCGTCTCAGTTTTCCGTCGGAGCAGAAGCCACAGCAGCGAAAAACCAGCAGTAGTTGTAGAGGACTGCGTACTTGCGCCCAAAGCACGCGGAGCCGGAACACTTCTTCCGGTAGTTCCTTTTCATGGTGCGCAGCCCCCTTTAGTAAGCCTCTGAAAAGTGGAGGGGCGGCCCGCGGAAACTTGTCGTTCCGCCTCTTGCCGAATCGCGCGATTTACCAAACGACGGATCAGGACGATCAAGGGTCCCGCAAACGTCCAATACAGGCGGAACTTTCCGCGAGATGCGGCGTCCGTGGCCAGAACGCGTGTCTGCGTTCGAAAGCGAGTGACTCCAGGCTCGATGGATTCCACCTCCAACGTCCAGGCGATCTTCACGAATCCGGGCTCAGAGAATTTCGAGAATTCTTCAGATGGAACTGATCGGAACTTCACATCTCCAACCCAGGGCTGCGTAACGGCGCCCATCACCAACTCCTCGCCCGGGCGAAAAGCCAACACACCCCACCCCAGAGACTGTGTCTCCTCAACTAAACTTGTCGGAACCGCTCGCTTCATCTCTTGTGTGCCAAATACGAGTTCACGTAAACGGAAGATTGCATTCACCGCAGGGATCGACCGAATGTCCAGATGCTCGGCAACTGCAAAGACAACATCTGGAGGTGCTTTCACCAGAATTTCATGACGCTCCGAAACATCAGGGCGGGCAACAAACGCATCGATTGAGGTGCCGAATCCAGAATTGCGCGTCTTTCCGCGACCGACAAATAAGGGCATCAAACCAAAGAGGAAAAGAGCACAAACGTAAGCAATACCTGAAATAGGATCCCGCTTCGTCACAACGTCGGAAATGGGTGCCTTCAACAGCAGGGCTGTGACTCCCAATTCGGCGCAAATCATGAGAAGCAATGCCAGGACTCCCATTGCCATTCGTTCGCTCTTGGAATCAGGAATACGACTGCGATGAACGACCCAGCTTGCTGCGCCGAAACTTACCAAGATCATGAACGGCATTTCGAGTAGTTCTGCAAACCTCGCTCCAAGTTGGGGAACGAGCCAAAGCACTCGAATAAGTCCAAGCAAGAAGCCGGCACCGAAAACCGCGCCGAAATAGAGGAGCGCCCCCCTGACCCACTTTGCTCCCATATCCCCCACCTCCTTGATCCCACCCAAACCCAGCAAAGCTCGTTCGAGCAAGTTTGCTCTGCAGGTGCAATCGTTATTTCCTGGCACCTTGGGAACGCCTCAGCGGGGCGGCTGATTCTTCGATAAACGTTGGCCGTCATTTCCGGCCACCTTCACTATGAGTGTCGAGTTCAGATAGGAGATCAGGTCCGCCATCTCGCGTTCTTTGAATTGTGGCCAGGGAATCCTTTGCTGCTGCATGCTCTTAAGCATGCTGTTCCCATGGCTCCACGCCGCTGCGGTCAGCGTGATTGGAGAGAATGCCTCGACAGACTTCGACAGGTCGGGTGCCCCCAATTCTCTCCTGCGCGACTCGTGACAGGTCGCACAGTTTTTCGCCTCATAGACCTGCTTGCCGCGCTGGATGTTGCCCGGCTCAAAAAAGTAGCGAGAAGAAAATAGGAAAGCGACCAGATCCGGCATGGTTCCGCCCTTGAGTTTTGGTGTGGGCTCTCGCCGTCGCATTTCGGGAGCGTGATTCCACATCGCGGCAACGTACTCCATCATCGACCGGGCGCCTTTGCGAGCCAGCATGTCGACCTTTCCACGCTCCGGACCGCTCACCGAATGGCAAGTGGAACAGGACTCTTCAAATACTGCTTTGCCCAAGTCCGCCTCGCCAATAGTAAAAGCATACGCGTCGGTTCGCGTGTTGCCGCGCGTACTCAGGAAGGTCATGATGTCCGCGATATCCTGGTCCGACATCCTGGGCCATCGAATACCCCTGTTCGCCATCGCCGTGCTCATTTCCGTGGCGTGGTTCCACATTCGTTCGGCCCACAAGCTGGGATCCTTTAAGTCCTTCCAGGTTTCGAGGAACGTAGTCTTAGAACCCGTGTCGAGGATCTCGCTATGACAACTCGAACAGCCTTTTTCTACAAAGACGTTGCCGCCTCTACCCGCATTTCCCTGCGGCGAAAAATAGAGCGTCGCGTAGAAGTACGCGAAGAGGTCAGCAACATCGGAGTGACCCAGCACTGGTGTGGGCGTATGCGAAGACTGAAATTCTGCGAGCATCCCGGGGAAGTGATTCCACAACGAACCCGCGAATAGCGAAGGGTTGCTTGCGGTTTTCGAAGGAATTGCGAGGTCCGGACCGCTGGTGCCACCCTTACCATTCAGAGAATGACACTTCAGGCAGCCACCGTTTGTCAGAACCTGTTCGCCGCGGACTGCGCTTCCAGGTACGGTTTGCAGCTGCGATGTTCGTGGCATGGCGGCAACAAACAACGACACGGAAAACAGGCTCACTACAATGAATCGGACTGTCATGGCGTCTATCTGTGCCTCACGATCTCGACCGCGCACGGAGCGTGATGAACGACGGCACTGGAGACACTACCCAGCAGCAGACGGTCAAGAGCATCCAATCCCCTGGCTCCGACGAACACACTATCAGCTCCCCAACGTTCTGCTTCCGCAGTAATCTCAAGGCGTGAGTCACCGTCAAGAACCAGAGCATCGGCAATAAGCCCTGCCTGCTTCACGCGATTAGCAGCACCATCGACGGTACAACGAAGCTTTACCAGTTCTCGATCATCCGACTCTTCGATAACCCGCGCAGCCAGTTCCGTCCTGAAAGTCTCAGCCTCGATAGCTGGCGGCATCGCAGGGAAAGTGGGAACAAGAGTCTGCATGACGGCGAGAACTCTCACTGTGGTGCCTTCGGGCCAAGCTCTTCGGGTCACCGCATCCACGCAGGCCTGGGCTTGATCCGACCCATCAGTAGCAACGAGTAACCGCAGGCCCCCCTGAGGATTCGAGGGGCGCCGAACAACACGAACCGAGCAGGGCGCGTGATGAACCAGTTCGGTAGAAACGCTGCCAAGAAGGAGCCGCCCGGGCAGGGATCGTCCGTGCGAACCTACAACGACGAGATCCGCTTTGAACACATCGATTGTCTTCAAGAGAATCGATGCAGGATCTCCCCAAAGGGCCTCACAGGAAACGGACCAGGATGGAAACAGAGCCTCAACACGGCTCTTGCCTTCTTCCGCCAGGGTTTCTGCTTCCTTGATGGCGGTGTGCCACGGTTTTTCGGTTTTGCCTTCAGTCTTCGGATGGGGCCATCCGCCATGCGCGACCGATACCACGATGGCTTCCGTCTGGCGTGGTAACCCTGCTCGACTCATATCATCGATCGCTGCCATGGCATGCACTGAGCCGTCATAAGCGATTAGGACTCTCATAAAATTCCCTTCATCGACGCCACCGCACTCGGCGTTCCTAACTTGCTACATGCATTTTCCCCAGAATCTCAGTCGAATTGAGTTGGCACAGCCAAGTGAAGAGTCGCGCACACGTCATTCAGTCCGAGAGACACTCGCTGACCGCAAGAGCAGTGTCGAAATGACTGATGTGAGCATGCGACGGAATCCGTCGTTGCCAAACTGGCAAGTCAATCAAGAATCTTTGACTCACACCAGCGGCCTGATCGAACTGGACCCTGCTTTGAAAGCTTGCTCCGGGCTAGAACTGATTCCACGTGCAGCTTGCAACACCAACCCTCACGCGCCTTCCTCTTGATCTGTTGTTCTCATTGCCGTTCTCCTTTGCGGAAACCGTCTAAGGCATCTATACCCACCCGAGAGAGGCAATCGGCCTTCCGTTGACTTCGTAGCCGAGGGCTAACGATGAAGCGGATAAGGACAATCAAGTTCGTTTGCTCAGAGCACGTAGGTCCAAGCAGAAGAAACGGCAGTCGAGGTCTCCACCTTTCACTTGGGACAACGTCGCGACAAAAGAAACCACAGCTAGCCGCCTTGAAGACAAGTGAGCGAACCGACGGATCCAATTCCGTGGGTTTCCGACACATTGTCACAGCACGCTGTGGAATGCGGAGTGACATGGGAGTGGGACAGCGGGCGTTTCGGCTGGAACTCCAGGAAACAGTGGCGCAAAACATGAGTGTCGAAAGGGCAAAGCGACGGACTTCAAGTGGAACGGGACGTGCTCTGATCTCACATTGAAGACTGATTTTCCTCTAAGGAGGCACTGTGAAGAAAATTGCGATGCTATCGATGTTAGTGGCCGTCGTGGTCTTCGCTACCGGCATGCAGGATACAGATAAAACGCCAAAGATGGGTATGCAGGCCATGTCGATGATGAACTGCCCTATGAGGCTGGAGGGAACCTCGATCAGCATTGCGGACACGGCGACTGGCGTGGCTCTCTCGTTCACCACAAAACCTGAGAACGTCGCTGAATTGCGCAAACGCCTGGACCAGATGGCCACAATGCACAGCACGAACGCCGATCGTCCCAGCGCCGCCATGATGCAGGGCCAGATGATGCCCGGCACCATCAAGTATGAAGTCATTGAAAATGGCGCTCGCCTTACACTCACGCCTAAAGACCCCGCAAAGTTAGCAGAGTTCAGGAAGCAAGTTCGAGCGCACGTTGAAACGATGCAGAAGGGCGAATGCTCCATGATGACTGACATGATGCAGGGAATGATGCAGGGAATGAGGGGACATAGGGTAAACCCGAACGTCAGCCCGCAGACGAAGTAGGAAACTGATAGAAAAGCTGAGAAATCCGAACGCGCCATAGAGGAAAGATGATGAAGACTACGGTCGCTCTGGTTATTGCTCTGGTTACGCTGCTGCCAGATTCGGCAAACGCGACGACGCTGACGATTACCTCAGGTAGCGCCGTCCTGAATTCGGAGGTCGGACCCGGCGGCGAAGGGTCCGTAATATCTTTTGGCAGGAATGACTTCTCCGTTTATCAGACCCAGGAACCAGCTTCCTTTGAATTCAGTCGCGCCTTCGGTGTTGAGCCCTTCCTGCTGTCGATACCGTTTTATACCGGACTTTTTCGTGGAACTGCTGATGTACGGGTCGGAACTGAACACTGTTATGGCAGCGATTTTGTGTCTTGTGGCGATATCACGCTCACGAGCCCCGGCTTCGCGATGCCTGCCAATTGGCCGATCAACACTCCATTCGTGGCGGCTGTGCCGTTCACGGCGACCGGCCAGCTGCTCGTCGGGGGCAACCAGTACGACATAGTCGGCCAAGGCACGGTTACGGGAACCAGGTGTCTGACTCCCTGCGGCGCTCTCTTGCTGCTTTCACGCCTTGAATACACCTTTTCAGTTGGCGAGCCGCCATCACTCGTGTTGATGCTCGTGTCCACCATTGCAATCGGGATTGCGTCCCTCTCACAGAAGTGGTTACCCGTGAAGTCTTCACATGAGTGAATGAATTCTTAACCGCCTTCCATCGGTCCTCTCTTAATGATGATCTACTCTGTCGATTTCCTGGACAAGCAGACGCAAGGCTTCTCTTCTGGAGAGGGCGCGAAGCAGGGCCTGCGGGTAAAGAGGCTCAAGCCCACCAAGTGACGAGGATTTCCCTCGAGTGGAATCCTGTTGATCATGACCGCGGCTATCGCGCTGATCTGGGCGAATTCACCCTGGCGAACGTCGTATGCCGAGCTGTGGCACGCCCCCATGGGGTTTACTTTCGGAGGCCACGCGTTTCATCGAGATCTTCATTCTGGATCAACGACGGTTTGATGAGGATCTTCTTCTTCGTTGTAGGTCTGGAAATTCGCAGTGAAGTCCACGCACGCTTCAGCGATCCGTCTCAAGCTTAATGTGAACAGCGCCACGCGCTTCAATCTCGCCTGTATCCTGGTTGTACTCGGCCTCGTCGGCGCGCAGAGTCATATCTTTCGTTCGGATCTCCACGCTTCCCTTTAGTTGGATTATGTTCATTGCAGGCGCTTGGCGTTGGATTGCGGTTGCCGCCAGACCTATATTGGGTCCCTCCGGCGTAGTGATCATTATATGCTTCAGTTCTGCGCTCGGACTAACTTGCGTCGCGCTTGATACAGCGATTGTGCCAATGAGCACCAAAACGACCAGAATTGCCCGCTTCATCTTTGATACCTCGGCGCCATTATAGCCCGAGTAATTTCAAAGGCCCCACTGCCGGAACGGCAGAGCATACTTCCGAACGTCGGCGCCTAGAAAATGGCGCAGTTCGGCAACCATCGACACCATTTCTACTTGCCGGGCATTGCTTAAACCGCCTATTCTCCAGGCAACGTTACCTGGCTCGTCGATGCATCTGACACGGAAGTCCTGAGCGAAAGAAATCGAGGCCTCGTTTTTCGTTGGCGCCATACGCGCAACGGATGGGAAGTCATTCTTGGATGGGACAAGTCCATACGTGCCAGACGATGCCGTACCATGTGTAGCGGACTTTTCCCGAACAAAGGGGGAGTCTTATGAACATCTCTCGAACAACCCACACAAACCGTTTTTCGCGTTACCGATTGCCCCCCAAGTCATGCCCTCGAGTTTTACGCACGGCTTGGGTGCGGAACGTAGTCGCGGTGGCTATCGCGTTGACGGCGGTGTGTACGACTCTTCTGGTGGCTCAGAATACAACCCCGTACAAGGCGCCGAGAACGGCGGACGGCAAACCGAATCTCAACGGCATCTGGCAGGCATTCGGCGATGCGAACTGGGATATCGAGCCGCACGCTGCCGCGGCGCCTGCGATTGCTGTGACGGGCGCGATCGGAGCGACACCTCCGGGAATGGGCATTGTGGAAGGTGGAACGATTCCCTACCTGCCTCAGGCGGCGGCCAAAAAAGCTGAAAACTACAAGAACCGTCAGACGCTGGATCCCGAGGCGAAGTGCTATCTGCCCGGAGTGCCCCGCGCAACGTACATGCCGCAGCCCTTACAGATGGTTCAGAGCGAGAAAACAATTCTGATGGCCTACCAATATGCGGGCGCCGTCCGGACCATCTACATGGAAAATCCCGGTCCAGCGCCGGCCGACTCCTGGATGGGATGGTCGGTGGGCCGCTGGGAAGGCGAAACTCTGGTTGTGGATGTGACGAGTCTTAACGATCAGACGTGGTTCGATCGTGCCGGAAATTTCCACAGCGACGCGCTGCACGTTATCGAGCGGTACACGCGCACGGGCCCGGACCATCTGCTCTATGAAGCGACCATCGAAGATCCCAAGACATTTTCGCGTCCGTGGAAAATCAGCATGAGCTTGTATCGACGAGTTGAAAAGGATGCGCAGCTGATGGAATTCAAGTGCGTCGAGTTTTCGGAGGAGCTGCTCTATGGCCACCTTCGGAAGCCTGTCGCCAGGTGAGACGAGAATGGAGGTTCCTATGACCTTACGAGGCATCGTCCTGACCGCGGTTCTGGCAGCGATCGCGTTCGCACCGGCAGCATCCGTTCCTGTCGTTGCGCAAAGCGTCGCGCAAAAGGCGTGGACAGCTCCGAGGACTCCCGATGGCAAACCGGACCTGCAGGGAATCTGGAGCTACGCGACGATTACTCCCGTGGAGCGACCCGCGGAATTTGCAGGAAAGGAGTTCATGACCGAACAGGAAGCGGTAGCCTACGAGAAACGCCTCCTGCAGGAAAACAACAGGGATCGCCGCGACGGCACAGCCGCGGAGGACGTAGGGCGCGCCTACAACGACTTCTGGTGGGATCGCGGAACCAAAGTCGTTTCCACGCG
>Ga0207659_10002422_pt1 | contig 11116 bp, 12 predicted proteins | sample KBSM43metaG_FD_184330 | JGI IMG/M metagenome (GOLD analysis project Ga0207659, IMG submission 184330) | Miscanthus rhizosphere microbial communities from Kellogg Biological Station, Michigan, USA - KBS M4-3 metaG (SPAdes) (version 2) | ecosystem: Host-associated > Plants > Roots > Rhizosphere >...
CCATTCACGGAATCATCTGGGGTAAGCGAGTGCTCGCCGTGCCCCACGACACGAGCGAGCGCCTCCCGGACCACCATTCTTGAAATGGGTTCCGAAAAATTGTGCGTCTCTCTCACTCCGGGTTCCCTGGATGACGTTTTCGCGTCCGACGTCAGCGGCGTAGACTGCCTCGAAGTCCGGCTCGACTATCTCAAGAACCCAAAACAATCCATGGATGCGCGATGGGACCGGCTGCCTGTGCCGGTCATTGCAACTTGCCGGGGCAAGGAGCGGGGTGGCTTGTTCGAAGGAACCATCGAAGAAGAGATCGATATTCTGCAGGCTGCCGCACGGAACGGCGCGAAATACGTCGACATCGATTACCGGTTCGCGCGCCCGATCCCGCCCGCCGAGGTCATTGCGTCGTATCACAATTTCGAAGAAACGCCGGACAACCTTTCCGACATCGTCGATCGTGCGTTTGCGACCAACGCCGCCATTGCGAAAGTCGCCACACAAGTAAATCGATGGGCAGACAACCGGCGCCTGCTTGATTTACTCGCCAGACCAAATCCCAGGCCGCTGATCATCTCCGGCATGGGGGACATCGGGCAGATCACGCGCATCGTCGGCCCCTCGCGCGGAAGCTTTCTCAGTTATGCCGCGTCCACACGTCAGGCTGCACCGGGACAGCTGACCGTGCCGGAGATGCTCGACACCTACAAGTTCAGACGCATTCGGCGATCGACGCAACTCCTGGGAATTCTAGGCATGCCCGTGGGACACTCCCTCTCCCCCGTCTTGCACAACCGGGCTTTCGAGATATCGAACCTGGACTTTGCTTACGTAAAGCTGCCCGCACCCGATGTGAGCGACTTTATGGAAAACGCAAGAGCCCTGGGCCTGAGCGGTTTTTCGGTCACGATTCCGCACAAGATCGCGATGGTGCCCTTCATGGCGCGACTTACGGCTGCGGCGAATGCGGTGGGCGCCGTCAATACCGTCTCCGATGAGAATGGCTCATGGGTGGGCGACAACACGGACGTCCATGGGGTCGAGATGGCGCTTCAATCCGTGGGATTCAATGCACGCGGCAAAAGGGTCGTGATCATGGGCAAGGGCGGCGGCGCCAAAGCTGCAGTCGCCGCGGTAAAGGATGCCGGCGATGTCCGAGTGCTCCCCAGAATGGAAGTTTCCACCGCAGGTAGCACAGCTTGCGACCTGCTGATCAATGCAACACCAGTTGGAATGTTCCCAAAAGTCGAGGAATCTCCGGTCACCGGAACCATCGCTGCGGATGTGGTTTTCGACATGGTCTATAACCCGGCCACGACGACGCTGCTGCGGGCTGCAGCAGCCCAGGGAAAGACGACCGTTCCCGGCACTCGAATGTTTTTTGCACAGGCAGCGCGGCAGTTTGAAATCTGGACGAAGCAGCCCGCGCCACGAGAGGTTTATGCTTCAGAGTAAAAAGAGGTTTCGTATTCCGGCCAGCACGGCCAACCTGGGCTCCGGGTTTGATGCGCTCGGACTTGGCCTGGCGCGCTATCTTCGGATTGCGTTGGAACCCGCCGACCAACTCGAAATCCAGGTCATCGGCCGCAATGTGGATCGGATTCCAACCGGTGAAGACAATCTCATCTACAAGGTTGCGCAAAATACAGCCCGACGCCGCGGCCGGACACTCCCGATGTTTCATCTGTGGATCGACAATGAGATTCCACTCGCACGCGGCATGGGGAGCAGCGCCGCGGCCATCATTGCGGGCATCACGTGTTACGAGTTGCTGACCAACGACCACATGGACGAGCAGGAGTTTTTCCGCTGCGCGTTTGATTTTGAAGACCACCCGGACAATCTCGGCGCGTGCCTGTATGGCGGCCTGATCGCCGGCGTCGCGGGAGACGACGGAACGGTTCAGGTGGCGCGCCTTCAGATCCCGTGCCGGTTGTCGACTGTCGTCGTCATCCCGTCCTTTGAGCTTTCGACAGGAGTCGCACGCGCGGTTCTACCGAAGACGTATTCGTTCCACGACATCATCTACAACACGCAACGATCAGCACTAACAATCGCAGCGCTTACGACATGCAACAAGAAGTTGCTTCGCGAAGCGATGCGCGACCGTATCCATCAGCCCTATCGCGCAAAACTGATCCCAGGGCTCGAAGAAATCTTGAACATCCAGGTCGAGGGACTCCTTGGCGTCTCGCTGAGCGGCGCCGGGCCAACCGTTTTCGCCTTTGTAGAACCGGAGTTCGCAAAAGCGGTTGGTGAAGCGATTGCAAGCACATACAAGAGTCATGGCGTGGACGCAGTTCCGCTGCTCATCGAAATTGATACTTTGGGAAGGGTTATCGATCCATGAAGAAGTTACGAGCTGGCATCTTTGCGGCGACCGGGACGGTCGGCCAACGACTGATCCAGTTGCTTGCGAATCATCCCTGGTTTGAAGTCAGTGCTGTTGCTGCTTCCGACAATTCCGCCGGCAAGAAGTATGCGCAAGCGACGCGATGGATGCTGGAATCTCCCATGCCGGAATCGGTGGCGGGATTGACGGTCCAAAAGTGCGTCCCAGGACTGGATTGCGATTTTGCGATTTCGAGCTTGCCGACCAGCGTCGCCGACAACGTCGAACTGGAACTGGCCAAATCCGGAATGCCGGTTATCAGCAATGCCAGCAGCCATCGGATGAAGGCGGATGTGCCGCTGCTGATTCCGGAAATCAATCCGGATCACCTGGACGCGCTAACGGTTCAGAAGCGGCGAATTCCTGGAAAGGGATTCATCGTCACTAATCCCAACTGCACGTCAATCGGTCTCGTATTTCCGTTGGCGGCTCTACACAAAAAGTTTGGTCTGGAGGCTGTCAGCGTGGTCACGATGCAGGCGATTTCAGGTGCGGGATACCCTGGCGTGGCCTCCCTCGATATCCTGGATAACGTTCTGCCGGCGATCGGTTCGGGCGAAGAAGATCACAAGGTGGAAACGGAACCGCTAAAACTGCTCGGCCAATGGAAGAATGATGCCTTCGTTGATGCCCCGATTCGCATGAGCGCGCAAACGCATCGTGTTAACGTTCGCGACGGACATCTTGAAGCCGTATCCGTAAAACTCAGCCAGAAAGCGTCTCGGGATGAAGTTGAAGCCGCGATCCGCGATTTCCGTTCGCCGATTGACGAGCTCGAGTTGCCCAGTGCTCCGCGCCCGGCAATTTTTGTGGAGCGCGATATTGAACGGCCGCAGCCGCGTCTCGACCGTGACCGCGGCAACGGCATGGCTGTCGTCGTCGGCCCCGTTCAACCCTGCGCTGTTCTCGACTACAAGTTCCGGCTTTGCAGTCACAACACGATTCGTGGTGCCGCAGGCGCAGCGATTCTCAATGCAGAGCTTCTCTACAAGAAGGGCATGCTTGGATGAAGACGTTCACCCAGATTCCTCCGGGGACACAGATCCTCATCGGACGCGCAGCCAGACGGCGTCGCGCTCTGGAGCGGACGATTTGTTCTGTCTTCGAGGGGTGGTCGTATGAAGAGATCGTTCCACCGATCTTCGATTACTACGACGTCTTTATCAAAGGCATGGGAACCGGCCTGGAGGAGCAGATCTACCGCTTCATCGACCGCGACGGCAATATCCTCGCCCTGCGCCCGGAATTCACCTCGCTCGTTGCCAAGACTGTCGTCACACGGCTGAACAAGACTGCTCGGCCCATTCGTCTCTATTACTCCGGCGAAGTGCTTCGCTTCGAGAAGCCCAAAGGAGGCCGCCAGCGCGAGTTTGCCCAGATCGGCGTCGAACACTTTGGCAGCAAGGGCAAGTCTTCTGACATCGAGATCCTTCTGATTGCAGTTGAAGCATTTGAGCGCCTCGGAATTCAGGATTTCCAGATCAACCTCGGCAGTGTGGATTTTTTCGGGGGCATCATGGATCGCATCAGCCTGCCAGAAGGTCAGATGAGGGAACTCAAAGAGGTGCTCAGCCTGAAGGATCAATCCGGTCTTGAAGCGTTGCTGAGCCGTCTTTCTCTCGAGGAGCGTCGCAAGGACATTCTGCGCGCCATTCCCCACCTTACCGGAGGTCGAGACGTGATCAGGGAAGCGCGCGGCCGGATTAGGAACGAGCGCTCGATTCAGGCACTGGATCATCTGGAGCAGATTTTTGCTGTCTTTGAAGACCTGAACCTGGCTCGCCATCTCACCATCGACCTTGGTGAAATTCAGGGGTTCGACTACTACACGGGAATTCTCTTCCGCGCTTATGTGCCGCAACTGGGCTTCGAAGTGGCCAAAGGGGGGCGGTATGACGGACTGACCGCAACGTTCGGTGACGACCTTCCTGCAGTTGGCTTTTCCTTCAGCCTCGACAGGCTGGAACAAATCGCAACTCCGAACCTGGCCCTTTCGGACATGGATGCGGCAGACGTCAATGGCGACACATTCGACCGTGCGCTGCAGCTGCGACGCGAAGGAAAGGCGGTGAAGCTGTGCTTGTGATCGCACTCGCGAAGGGCCGCATGCTGGATAAATCGCTGGAGTTGCTTGCGAGCTCCGGTATCCGCTTTTCCGAAGACGTGGCAACATCGAGGAAGCTGATCTTTGATGCCCAGGACGGCAGGCATCGTGTGGTGCTGGTCAAACCGGCAGATGTCCCCACTTATGTGGAGTACGGAGCAGCCGACGCCGGAATTGCCGGACTCGACGTCGTCCTCGAATCTCGCGCCGATCTCGTTCAGCCGTTGGCACTCAATTTCGGCCGCTGCAAACTCGCTGTTGCGGCGCCTGCAGGAATTGAGCTCAGCGCGGCCGAGAATCCGACGGTCCGGGTGGCCACGAAGTACCCGCACATCACGATGGAATACTTCAACGCGCGCGGAATTCCCGTCGAATTGATCTATCTCTCGGGATCTATCGAGCTAGCGCCGCTGCTGGGCCTTGCGGATCGCATTGTCGATCTCGTGGAGTCAGGTCGAACGTTGAAAGAGAACGGACTGGAAATTGTCGAAGTGATCCTGGAAAGCTCGGCGCGGCTTGTAGTGAACCGGGCCTCTTATCAGACGAAGCGTGCTGAAGTCCTGAAGTTTGTCGAAACTCTGAATCAGATAACGTCATGCGCATCCTCGATTTAAGAAACGGCTTCGACTCTTCGGAGATCGAAAAGCTCATCACTGCGGAAGAAGCACAGGCCAGTGTGGACTCCGCGGCTGCTGAGATCCTTGCGGACGTGCGTAGCCGTGGCGATGCCGCACTCTGCGATTACAGCCAGCGATTCGATAACTTCAAGCTGGCGCCGGACTCGATACGTCTCACCGCGGAGGAGATCGGACTGCATACTTCGGCCGCGTCGCCCGGCATGCTCAATGTTCTCCGTGAAGCGATCAAGAATGTTCGCGAGTTTCACCTGCAGCAAAAGGACGAATCCTGGGAGTTCTACGCGGGCGAGGGTGTGCGCCTCGGCGTTCGAAATACTCCGGTTGCGAGTGTCGGGCTCTATATACCGGGCGGTAAGGCTGCCTATCCGTCGTCGGTGTTGATGAATGCTATTCCGGCTCAGGTGGCGGGCGTGGAACGAATCGTTGTGGTCACGCCACCCCGTGCGCTCGAGGAGAATCCCCTGGTAGCTGCGGCCCTGGACCTTCTGGGGATCTCCGAGGTCTATCGCGTCGGTGGAGCTCAGGCGATCGCTGCTCTCGCATATGGTACGGAAAGCATTCCCCGCGTCGACAAGATCGTCGGTCCGGGCAACGCCTATGTGCAGGCAGCAAAGCGAATGGCCTATGGAACCGTGGATATCGATATGACGGCCGGGCCCAGCGAAGTGGCCATCGTTGCGGATGACAGTTGCGATCCGGCATGGATTGCCGCGGATCTTCTCGCCCAGGCGGAGCACGATGAAATGGCCGGCGTCTGGCTGGTGTGCTGGTCTGAAGGACTCGCGGCGGCCGTCTTCGATGAGGTTCAGGTCCAGCTTGTATCGCTTGAAAGAAACGCGATCGCGCAGGCAGCGGTGGATAAGCGCGGGATTATTTTTCTGGTTGCTGACGAAGACGCTGCGGTGTCGCTCGTGAACACGATCGCGGCCGAGCACGTTGAAGTGCTCATGGCGGAGCCCGATCACGTGGCCAATGGGATTCGCAACGCGGGCGCGTTGTTCATCGGACGGTACGCGCCGACCGTCGTCGGAGACTATTTCGCGGGGCCGAGCCACGTATTGCCTACAGGCCGGACCGCGCGGTTCTTCTCACCGCTGGGTGTGCAGAATTTTATGAAGCGCACGAGCATCATCCGGTACTCGGGCCGGGCGGTAGAACGTTTTGGACAGATGATTGAAGATTTTGCCGATGCAGAGGGGTTGACAGGACATGCAAGGTCGATCGCTATCCGACGTAATCAAGCCTGAGGTACGACGCCTTTCAGCCTACACGCTGAAACACGTCAAGGCCGACGTCAAACTGGATCAGAATGAGAATCCTTACGAACTTCCGCAGGATCTCAAGGAAGAAGTCGCTCGTCGTGTGCTCGCCCGGCCCTGGGGGCGCTACCCGGAATTCGTTCCGCATTCCACGACAGCTGCGCTGTCGAAATTCACGGGATGGACAGAAGACGGCATCCTCATCGGAAACGGCTCGAACGAACTGATCATGGCCGGTCTGTCCGTAGTCCTGGGGAGTGGCCGCAAGGCGGTAATCCCGCAACCGACGTTTACGCTTTATAAGCTGCTGTCGTCGGTATTCCAGGCCGACACCGTAACCGTTCCGCTAAACGCTTCCGATTTCAGTTTCGATGTGGATGCTCTGGAAGCGGAAGCAAAGGACGCCGAGGTTACCGTGATTTGCTCGCCGAATAACCCGACCGGCGGGCTGCTTCCCGCTGCTGCGCTTGAACGAATTCTGGCGTCGACGAGCGGCCTCGTGTTTCTGGATGAGGCTTATCACGAGTTCAGCGGTCAGACAGCACTGACCTTGTTGCCGACGCATCCGAACCTCATTGTCCTGCGGACTTTCTCGAAAGCGATGTCGATGGCAGGACTCCGATTCGGCTATCTGATGGCGCATCCGGAAATCGCAAAGGAGATCCACAAGGCGAAACTGCCGTACAACGTGAACGTCTTTACGCTCGCCGCAGCGGAACTCGTGCTGGAACGGCCCAACGTGATGAGAGACGCCGTTCAAACGCTCATTGTCGAGCGGCAGCGTATGCTCGCGGAAGTACGGAAGCGGCCCGGCGTCGAAGCCTTTGATTCGTGCACCAACTTTTTCCTGATTCGCACCTCGAAGGTCGCACGCGAACTTTTCGAGGCGCTTTATGCACAGGGCGTGCTGGTTCGCGATGTGAGTTCGTACCCGATGCTGGATCGCGTGTTACGTGTGAGCGTCGGGAAGCCGCATGAGAACGATCGATTCCTCAGCGCACTCGATCGAGCTTTGGAGATTGCATGAGCAAACCGAGATCCGTATCGAAATCCCGGAAAACCAATGAAACCGATATCCAGGTCAAATTGAATCTGGATGGTTCCGGAAAGCACGACATTCACACGGGGATTCCGTTCTTCGATCACATGCTCGCCCAGCTGGCGCGGCATGGACAGATGGACCTGAACGTTGCCGCGAAAGGCGACCTCGAAATTGACGGTCATCACACGGTGGAAGATGTGGGGTGGGTGCTGGGACAGGCGCTCTATGAAGCGCTTGGCGATCGCCGTGGAATTACCCGCTTCGGACACGCCTACGTACCACTGGACGAAGCCCTCACGCGGGTCGTTGTGGATCTGTCCGGGCGCCCCTATCTGGTCTACAAAGCGGAGTTCAAGGTGCCGCGAATCGGGGATCTGCAGACGGAGTTGATCGAAGAGTTTCTGAAGGCGTTCGTGCAGGAGGGAAAGTTCAACCTGCATGTGGAGAATCTGTACGGAAGGAATCAGCATCATATCGCGGAGACGATATTCAAGGCGACTGCGCGCGCGTTGCGGATGGCGACGCGTGTGGATGCGGACTCGAGCGAGATTCCTTCGACGAAGGGTGTGCTGTAAGCGGCCAAGAAAAGATTTTGAAGACGATCAAGAAATGCAACGCTACCGCAAAGCGATCGGCGCAGCCAGGGGAGGACATACACCTGACAAAGCCAGAATGTTTTGACCTCCCCCGCTTCGCCCTGGCTAAGGTAGCGTGGCATTTGCTTAGAGGGCTTAGCGGCCCCTCCTTAGGGAGGGGCAGATTTCGCCGCACTTAAGTGTGCTTTGTAGAGGTAAGGAGAGAGTTTGAAGCCTGCAAATTTCCCCTCCTTAAGGAGGGGCGGCTGCGCCGATCAAGAAATGCAACGCTACCGCAAAGAAATCGGCGCAGCCAGGGGAGGTCATACACCTAACGAACCAGAGTGTTTGCCCTCCTCGCTTCCCTCCTTATGGAGGGGCATATTCGCCGCTCTTAAGGGTTACTAAAGACCGATGATTACCGTAGTCGACTACAAACTGAACAACCTCCGCAGCATCGAGAACACGCTGCGCCGCCTCGGCCATGACGTCCAGGTCACGTCCGACCCCGAGGTCGTTCAAAAGGCTCAAAAGCTCATCCTGCCCGGTGTCGGCGCGTTCCGCGACGCGATGGAGAACCTCAAGACGCTGCACCTCGTCGAGCCTTTCGTCGACCGCGTGCGCGCCGGAGTCCCCACGCTTGGGATCTGCCTGGGCATGCACCTCATCTTCTCTGACAGCGAAGAGTTCGGCCTCCACCGCGGACTTAACCTTATTTCCGGCCGCGTGCGCCGCATCCCCGATCCTGTGATTGTGCCGCACATGGGCTGGAATAGTTTGAGGCTCAATAAGGAGGACCCGCTTCTCACGGGCGTAGCGCCCGGAAGCTTCGTTTATTTTGTGCACTCTTATTACGCCGATCCGGCGTCGACTGATGTCACTCTAGCCACGACGGACCACGGCATCGACTTCGCCGCAGTCGTGCACAAAGACAATCTCTGGGCGACACAGTTTCACCCGGAAAAGAGCCAGAAAGTCGGCGAGCGGTTGCTCGACAACTTTGGACGTTTATGAACATCTATCCAGCCGTCGACATCTTGAACGGACAGGCGGTCCGCCTTCGCCAGGGGCGTAAGGAGGACGTCACCGTCTACGGCCGCCCTCTCGAGATGGCGCAACGATGGGCAAACGCAGGCGCTGAATGGCTGCACGTTGTCGATCTCGACGCCGCATTTGAGGGAAGCCCGAAGAATCACGCATCCATTGCTGAGATTGCTTCAGCGATTCCCGCACTCAAGGTCCAGGTCGGTGGCGGTATGCGCAGCATGGCCGCGCTCGATCAGGTTTTCAACGCTGGTGTGAGCCGGGCAGTTCTCGGAACGAGCGCGGTTACGGATTACGCCTTTGTTAAGGAAGCTCTGAAGCGATTCGGAGACCGTATCGCCATCGGGATTGATGCGCGAGACGGTATCGCCAAAGTATCGGGCTGGACTGAGGACTCCAAGATCGGCGCGATCGATCTTGCGCGTCGCCTCGAAAGCGCGGGCGCTACCCGAGTCATCTATACGGACATCTCTCGTGACGGAGTTCTTGTCGGCCCGAACATTCCGGCCTTACGACAGATGATCGACGGCACGGGCCTTCAGGTGATCGCATCCGGTGGTGTGTCGAAGATCGACGATGTTCGCGCGCTTACAGAGATTAAGGAGTCCCGTTTGGACGGTGTGATTATCGGCAAGGCCCTCTACGAAGGACTTGTGACGCTCGAAGACGCTCTTCAGGCAGGTTCGTATGTTGGCTAAACGCATCATCCCATGCCTGGATGTGAAAGACGGACGTGTCGTGAAAGGCATCAACTTTGTTGGCCTGCGCGATGCGGGAGATCCCATTGAGTGCGGCCTGCGTTACTCCGAGGAGGGCGCGGACGAACTCGTTTTCCTCGACATTACCGCATCCTCCGATCGCCGCAACATTGTCGCCGACATGGTGCAGCGCGTGGCTGACGCGATCAACATCCCCTTTACCGTGGGTGGCGGGTTGCGAAACGTCGATGACATCCAGTCCATACTTCGGGCTGGCGCGGACAAGATCTCGCTGAATACGCAGGCCGTGGAGAGTCCCGAACTCGTCCGCGATGCCGCCGAGCGGTTCGGCAGTCAGTGCATTGTTGTCGCAATCGACGCGCGGCGGGAGGGCAGCAGCGCCAAGGTCTATACTCACGGTGGACGAAATCGCACGGACCTGGATACCGTTGAGTGGGCGCAGCGCGTCGCAGAGCTCGGTGCCGGAGAAATCCTTCTCACCAGCATGGATGGAGACGGCACCCGGAAAGGGTATGACCTGGAGTTGACGCGTCAGGTTGCCACCTCAGTCCGCATTCCCGTCATTGCTTCCGGCGGAGCGGGCAACCTTGAACATCTTCTGAATGGCCTCGAGGAAGGATGTGCGAGTGCGGTCCTCGCTGCATCGATTTTTCATTTTCGTGAGCTGACCATTCATCAGGCCAAAAGCTACTTAAGAGAACACGGAGTGCTTGTTCGATGAGCGAAGCAGTGAAGGACATACTGTCCCGTGCCAAATACAGCCCAGATGGACTGATTCCAGCGGTGGTGCAGGATACGCGAACCCGCGAAGTCCTCATGGTGGCGTATATGAATGAGGAAGCCCTGCGCCTGACCCTCGAAAAGGGCGAGACGCACTTCTACAGCCGCAGTCGAAAGACCCTGTGGCACAAGGGCGAAACCTCCGGGAATTTTCAAAAAGTTCGCCACGTGGCTCTGGATTGCGATTCCGATACAGTGCTTGTCGAGGTCGAGCCCCTCGGACCGGCTTGCCACACAGGATCGTACTCGTGTTTCGGTGTCGAGACAGGCTTCGGAGGCAGCGTGGCGCAGCTTTATGACCTCATCGTGGAAAGAAAAGAAACGCGCCCCGAAGGCAGCTACACCACGAGACTCTTTGAAGAAGGCATCGACAAGATCGTCAAGAAGCTCGGCGAAGAGGCTGTGGAAACGGTGATCGCAGCAAAAAACGATTCCAGTCTTCGAGTCGTCGAAGAAACTGCAGACCTTGTGTATCACCTTCTTGTCACTCTCGTCGCCAAGGGAGTTTCCCTCGAAGAGATTGCCGAAGAACTTCTCAAGAGGCAGAAGACAGGAAAGAGGAGTTAGGG
>Ga0207659_10002432_pt1 | contig 11095 bp, 12 predicted proteins | sample KBSM43metaG_FD_184330 | JGI IMG/M metagenome (GOLD analysis project Ga0207659, IMG submission 184330) | Miscanthus rhizosphere microbial communities from Kellogg Biological Station, Michigan, USA - KBS M4-3 metaG (SPAdes) (version 2) | ecosystem: Host-associated > Plants > Roots > Rhizosphere >...
GTGGGTATCGCCATGGGGATTACGGGTACCGACGTCAGCAAAGAGGCGGCGGCCATCACGCTGCTCGATGACAACTTTGCGTCGATCGTCGCCGCGGTTGAGGAAGGCCGCATCGTTTTCGCGAATATCAAGAAGTACCTGACATACCTGCTGTCGTCGAATGTCGGCGAGATCCTGCTGATGGCGTTCGCGGCGCTTGCCGGCCTGCCGCTACCTCTGACAGCCGTTCAGATCCTCTACGTCAACCTCGCGACGGATGGATTGCCCGCGCTCGCGCTCGCCGTCGATCCTCCGGAACAGGACCTGATGCACCGCAAGCCGCGCAATCCACGCACTGGCATCTTCACGCGCCCCCTTCTGGTGCTGCTGCTGACCGGCGGCATCTGGTCGGCGCTCGTGAACATCAGCCTCTTCACGTGGCTTCTTCGCACTGGCCGTCCGCTTCACGAGGCGGTGTCGATGACATTTGTTTCGCTTGTCCTCATTCAGTTCTTCAAGGCGTACAACTTCCGCTCGGACCGCTTGTCCGTATTTCAGCGCCCGCTCGCGAATCGATGGCTCAATCTGGCGGTCCTATGGGAGATGGTGCTGCTGAGTCTGATTCTGTATGTGCCCTGGCTGCAGCGACCGTTCGCCACGTTCAGCTTCAGTACAGCCGACTGGCTCCTCGTCACCGCGTCGGCGCTCAGCATCGTTCCGGTGCTCGAAGCGGTGAAATGCATGGAGCGGTATGAGTGGTTCGGAGAACTCGTATGAACGCCGCGCTGCTGAACGAGCCTCTCAGCGGTATTCCACGCGCGACCACGCCATCGCTGTGGCATCGACTGCCGTGGTGGATCATCGGATTCGGATCGCCACTGGTCATGTTCGCCGCCGCGCAGCTTGCGGCGCGCACCGCCGGCCAAGACGCGCCGTCCTGGCACGACCTGGGGCGTGTGAATTTCCTGCCGGAGCTTGGATTCATCGCGTGGTGGCTATGGTGACCAGCATGCTCGTTGTTGTGTGGGCAGTCGCGGTGCTCCTCGGCGGTGGTCTGCGACGACGACCACTCATTCGCGAGCACGACGTTCAGCCTCCTTCTTCACCGGGCCGAGGAGTGCCCACCGGATGACAATGATGCCGGGCGACAGCAAGGACCAGTAGCGACGGAACCTGGTCCGCGCGCTCGGGTCCGTGGCAACAGCTCGCGTTTCCGTCCGGAAGATTGATTCCGTTGGCGTGATCGGGTACGCGCGAATGGTCCATGCGATCTTCACGTACCCAGGTTCGTTGAATCCCGCGAACTGGTCCGGCGGCAGCGCACGGAATGTGACGTTCGCTTCCCAGGGCCGGGTGACGGCGCCCACCACGACTTCACGTCCGGCGACGTCCGCCAACACACCCCACCCGAGCGACTGCGTCTCCGCAAGGAGGCCACGCGGAGAACGGCGATCGACAGGTGTTGCTCCGAGGATGATCTCGCGAGCTCGAATGATGGTTCGCACGACCGGCGACGCCTGCAAATCGACATCGCGAGCGGCGTCGAGCGCCACAGCGGCCGGTGCCGCCACACGGATCTGGTGGCGTTCCACGATTTCATACACGGGCAGAAAGCGATCAAGCAGTGGGTCTTCTTCCTCCGGAGCCGGCGCAGCCACGTTGCCGTACCGATACCAGGTGATGCCAACATATGTGCCGTAGACTGCAGCCGCCGTGGCAAAGGCGATGGCTGACCATTTCGCGCCCGCGCGGACGTAGCGGTTCAACAGAGGCATGACACGTCCTTATCGAACTGTCGCACAGCTACGAACTGCCAGCTCGTGCTTCCGCCATTTCCCGCGTCACATCGAGCAGACCATTCACCAAGACGTGAGCGCCAGAACCGACGCCGAATGTCCAATATCGACGGAACCATCGCCGCGCCTGCGCGTCCGTGGTGGCCGTCCGCATGGTGCCCGACAGCACCGTCCGGTGCGGCCCGACAGGGCGAACCGACAGTGCGTAGATAGTCTTGGCGAATCCAGGCTCTGCGAATTCGCGAAAACGATCGGCCGGCACTTTCGCGAACTCGATCACGGGACGCCAGAACTTGCCGACCAGACCAAGCGCGATCTCGTCGCGAAAGCGTTCCCCCAGAAGCACCCACCCACCCTTGTCCAATGAAAGCTGAGTGATATCGCGCAGCCGGAGGTGTTCGGGCGGGCGCTGCGGCGGTTCTCCGTGAAGCATGTGGCCGACGATGTCCGGCAGGATGCGAATCGCGCCGAGAATGCCGACCAGCGGCCGTTTACGGCCGACATCGATGAGGTCGACTTCCATCAACGTATCCCAGGTTGTTGCGAGATCCGCGTCGACGACGGTTGCCACTGCATCTGAAACGTCGTATTCCGGAAGAAGGTCGTCAACCAACATGCTGGTGCTCCGGGGGGTTGTTGCGGTTGAACGCGGCCGTCCCGAGGACGGCCGCGCCTTGATCGGTCAGTACGTGAAGACCAGACCACCTTGCACGCGGTGTCCGTAGCGTGTCTCGCCGCCGAAGAACAGTGGCGCTGTGTTGCTGTTCTCGACCACGAACAAGCGGTAGTCACCGCGGAAGCCGAGATGAGGCGCCGCGAACCACTTGACTCCCCCGCCAAGATTGCTCGTCAGGAAGGTCTTGTAGTTCTCAATGCCGAGCAGCCTCGCTTCGCGGTGCGGCGAGAGTGTGATGCCTCCAAGCCCGCCAGTGAGATACGGGACGAGCACACGGTCGCTACCCATCGGACTCACGACTGCATTGCCGTGATACATCCAGGTGCTTGGCGACCGTTGATTCATGTACGCCGTGTCGCCGAACGTGAACGCCTGACGCATGCCAAGCGTGCCTCCACCTTCACCTTCGAGGCCGACGTATCGGTTCACATTCCAGACGAACGAGCCGCCGAGTGCGTAATTGGCGAAGCCGGGCTCATTCCCGTTGCTGGTCTTGGTGAAGAACATGCCGCCGCCGGGGAACGCCCCGATCTCGACACGCCCCGCACCAATGCCCCTCTCTTGCGCAGATGCGCTGACGGCAGCAAACAGCACCACGGCCAGCGCGGTTAACAGCTTGCGAGGCATATTGGTCTCCTTTCCCACGAAGGTTCGTACGGACGAACATCGGAGCACAGGCGGTACCAACAGAAATCATCAGCCCGCGTCGATGTAACTGAATCAACCGGACGACATTGCGAAGGTTTCCGCAGCGCGATGCGGGCTATTCAGCGCTGCGGTTCGTTGGGACAGCAATCAGTCGAGCGTGAAAGGTGGATATTCGTCGACGAGGAGAAGCAGATACGCCTCGACGCGCAGCGTCCAGCGCATCACGCCGACGGCAAATGGGTAGAGCGACGCCGGGTAGCTACCCGTGAACAGAATCGCGAACCACGCCACGATCGTGCAGAGCATCCATGCGAGGACGAGAAAGAACAGCACCATCAGATGCGGTACCGCCAGGATCAGGCGCACGGCAATGGTGGCGCGATCGCGAACCGTCGGTTCGGTTACCGCGATTGTCGCCGGATATGTGCCATCCCCAAACGGCGGGTACGGATCGACGAACAGGGCCATGTACGCAAGGGCGCGCGTCCTCCATCGAAGGTAATAGAGCTGGAAGTCGCGGATGCCCTTGATCGACTCGCCGGCCACCAGCATGGCAAACCAGTTCACGATGGCGAGGATGTACGCGGCCGCGCCGATCAGACCGGCTGCATCGAACCGATGCAACCAGGCGCCCGGACCGACGAGAATCATGTGTGGAATCGCCAGAATCGGCCGGAGAGCACTCGTGAGCCGATTCCGCTCACCAGTCTGCGTCTCAATCGACACCCCGACGGGATACTTCGATAGCGGATAGTCCTGGTCCATTGTGGTGGTCGTCATGTGCCACCCCGCCTGGGAGAAGGCGCGGGGGAAATCCCGCGCCTCGGACGAGCCGCTTATGCGGCGACGTCCACCTTCTTTGTTTCAGGTTCCCCTTCGACCGGCACTTTGTACGGCGCTTTCGTTTCTGCAACGGGAACGGGAACCGTGACCTCGAGCACGCCGTCTTTGAAAGTCGCCTTCACCTCCTTGTAATTCACGCCCTCGGGAAGCGGCACGACGCGGTAGAAACGGCCGTAGGTTCGCTCGGTCGTGAACCACTCGTCTTTCTTGTTCTCGGTTTCGCGTGTACGCTCGCCCTCGATGACGAGCCCTTCGTCCGTGAAGTTGACGTTGATCTCCTCCTTCTTGAGGCCCGGCAGATCGACCTTGATCAACAGCGTACGATCACGCTCGGTCATCTCGAGCGCGGGCATCCAGGGGAACTCCCCGAAGCTCTTGCGCAACGCCGGCGGGAACCAGCCGCGCGTCTCGAGCCACGGATCCAAATCACGGAACATGCGCCGTATGAGCGCACCGGGCTCGACAAGCATCATGTCCCTGGTGCGTGCCATCACACACCTCCTTTGTTGCGTCTTGCATCCAGGAAGTGAGCAAGCGACGTACCTCGCCGACCTGTCGTGTGCGCGGAGCTTTCGGAGAAGATGCGCGTGGGTTGGATGCGCGCGGTGAAAATTCCCGCGCCTGCTCCGAACTATTCGGTAGCTACCGCTAATACGTGACTCGTCTGGACGGCGGTGACACCATTCGACCGACCCGCATTCGCGCATCTATGGCACAGGCGCCGGTTGGAAGCACTTTCAGAGGGTTGATGTCGAGTTCGAGAATCTCCGGGCAGGCATCGATGAGGGCGGAGACACGGAGAAGGACGTCGCGAAGCGCATTCTCATCCGCTGTCGGCTGGCCGCGATAACCGCGCAGCAGGGGCGCGCCGCGCAATTGGTTGATCATCTCGGCGGCATCGATATCGGTCAACGGATGCAGACGGAGCACGACGTCGGAAAAGAGCTCGACCAGCGTACCACCGGTCCCGCAGGCGATCACGGGGCCGAACGTCGGGTCCGACGTCGCGCCGACCAGCATCTCGACACCGCCGGGCACCATCCGTTGAACGATCACACCGCTCATCGCATCGCCGAGGCGCGCACGCATGTCGCGATATGCCTGGCGTACGGCCTCTTCACCCGTCAGGCCAAGCGTGATCGCACCAATGTCTGTCTTGTGCAGGATCGACGGTCCGACAGCTTTCAGCGCCACCGCGCGGCCGATGTGCTCCGCTGCTGCCTCTGCTTGCTCTTCGGTGGCAGCGGCGAACGTTTCAGCGACCGGAATACCGAACGCGCGCAGCACCTGGTCAACCGCGACGGGCGGAAGCCATCCCTCGCGACCCGCGATGAGGCTCCTCGCGGTATCGGGACGTACATCCGGGAACACTGGGACGGATCCGCGGGGACGCCGGCGCCACTCGGCGTGAGTGACGACGCGCGCGAGCGCAGTGGCGGCGGCTTCCGGAAACGCATACGAGGGGATCGTCTTCAACTCTGCCGGCGCACCGTGCGCGCTCATAAAGGTCGCCACGATCGTTTTCGTTGCACCGGTCGCACCGCGAGCGATCGCTTCCGCCGCCGCGTTCGAATCGGTCACCAGCGGAGGAATGAAAATCACCATCAGACTGTCGATCAGGGGATCGCCAAGCAGGACGCGCGTCGCCCGCTCATAGTGCTCCGGCGGTGCTGACGCGAGCATATCGACCGGATTGCCGATGCTGGCGGCCGATGGAAGAAACGCGCGCAGCGCATCGCATGTCGAGGGACCAAGCTGCGGCAACACGAGTCCATTCGCCTCGCACGCGTCCGCCGCGAGAATGCCTGGGCCACCGGCATTGGTGAGAATCGCGACACGCTTCCCCGAAGGAACCGGCTGGTGCGCGAGCAGGGCGGCCACGTCGAACATTTCCTCGAGCGTGTAGGTTCGAATCACCCCGGCCTGCCGGAAGAGCGCTTCCACGATCGCGTCGCTTGATGCGAGCGCCCCCGTGTGAGACGACGCGGCTCGCGCTCCGGCTGCAGATCGGCCGGCTTTTACCGCGACAATCGGCTTGCGGTGACCGATGTCGCGGGCCAGTTCGCTGAACTTCCGCGGATTTCCAAAGCTCTCCAAGTAGAGCATGATGACGTCCGTCGCCGCATCGTCCGCCCAATACTGCAGGAGGTCGTTGCCGGAGACGTCGGCCTTGTTGCCGATGGATGCGAAGGTCGAAAACCCGATGTTGAGGCGAGTTGCATAGTCGAGGATCGCGAGCCCGAGTGCGCCGCTTTGCGTCGAAAGTGCCACCCGGCCGTGTGGCGGATACACGGGCGAAAACGTCGCGTTGAGCCGAACTGCCGGGTCGGTATTGATGATCCCCATACAGTTCGGGCCGATCAAACGAATGCCTGCAGCGCGTACCTTGTCCAGAATCGTCGCTTCGCGCTCGCGGCCCTCGGCACCGGTTTCAGCAAAGCCAGCGCTGATGATCAAGAGCGCTTTGACGCCTTTGGCAACGCAGTCGTCAACAACGCTGAACACCTGGTCGGATGGAACGGCAATGACCGCGAGCGAGACTTCGCCGTCGACTTCAGCGATCGTCTTGACCGCCGAAATGCCTTCAATGGTGCCGCCGGCCGAATTGATAGGGACGACGCGGCCGCGAAATCCGGTGGCAATGAGATTGTGAAAAATCTCCGCGCCAATGCCGCCCCGCCGTCGTCCGGCGCCGACGACCGCGACTGTCGTCGGCCGAAAGAATGGCCGCAGCGACGCCTGTGCTGCGGCACGTGCGCGTAACCGTTCCTTCTCCTGGAGTTCCGTGGATTCGGCCACGGAGAAGACGACGTGCCGAATCTGGCCCTCGGCGCGGTCCCAGGTTAGCGAAAAACCTGAATCGACCAGCACCTGTCGCATCTTCTCGTTGTCGCGGAGCAAATAGGCTTCAAGCGACGTGATGCCGCGCGACCGCGCGACCACGCCGAGCCGCTCGAGTAGCTTCGTGCCGATGCCACGCCCCTGATGTGCATCGGCGATCGCAAAGGCAGCCTCGGCGCGGTCTGTTTCGGTTGGAAAGTACTGCGCGATCGCAACGATGCGACGCTCTACTTCCGCGACGAGCGTTACCACGTCACTGGACGCAAGCGCATGCGCGACATCCTCGACAATGTTGTCGACGCGCGGCTTTCCAAAGAAGCGGAAATATCGGCTTTGCGCCGAAAGGTGGCGGTAGAACTCACGAAGCTGCTCGCGGTCCTGCATGGATGCCTGACGCAGCCGGGCGGTTGCGCCGTCACGCAGCACGACGTCGATGGGATTAACTACCGTGGACGACGAGATATTGGCAGCCCTTGCCTCGCGAATCCCGTTGTCGAGTCGGCGGAAGTCATTGTCTCGTGGCATGTCACTTGCCCCTGTAGTTCATGAGCTCGTCACAATTCCACCCGGCCGAATCGAGAGGTCGATCATGAACACAATGAAAGCGGGGGTCTTCCATGGCGTCAACGATATCCGCATCGAGGAGGTGGGGCGACCGCGGCCCAAGGCTGGTGAAGCGGTCATCCGCATCACTGCCACGACCATCTGCGGAACAGACGTCCACATCGTCAAGGGCGAGTATCCCGTTCGGCCCGGCCTCATTCTCGGCCACGAGCCCGTCGGTGTCATCGAGGAACTCGGCGAGGGTCTCGAGGGCGAGTACATGGTCGGCCAACGGGTGATCGTCGGCGCAATCACTCCATGCGGACAGTGCTTCTATTGTCTTAATGGAGCACATTCGCAGTGTCACGGAGCCTTGGGCGGATGGAGGTTCGGGAACACCATCAATGGTGCCTGGGCCGAGTTCCTGCTGGTTCCGGATGCTCGAGCGAACCTGGCGATCGTGCCTGACGAACTCACGGACGAGCAGGTCCTGATGCTTCCTGACATCGCGTCGACGGGAATCTCGGGGGCCGAGAGCGGCAACGTTCGACTCGGCGATAGCGTCGCAGTTTTCGCGCAGGGGCCGATCGGGTTGTGCGCAACGCTCGGTGCAAAGCTCGGAGGCGCCGGCTTGATCATTGCCGTCGATCCGATCAAGGAGCGCCGCGAGATGGCGTACCGTTTTGGAGCCTCGATCGTGCTCGATCCGACCGCCACCGATGCCGTTGACACCATCAAGCGCCTGACCGATGGTCGTGGAGCGGACGTCGCCATCGAGGCGTTGGGCAGCCAGAACACGTTTGAAGCCGCGCTGCGGTCGCTGCGACCTGGCGGAACGTTGTCGAGTCTGGGGGTCTATTCAGGGAAGCTTGTCGCTCCGTACGAAGCAATCTATGCGGGCCTGGGGGATCAAAGGATTGTAACGACGCTCTGTCCTGGCGGAAAGGAACGCATGCGTCGACTTCTGTCGATGGTCCAGCACGACCGCGTCGACCTGACCCCATTGGTCACGCATCACTTCACCCTCGAGCAGCTGCCCGAAGCGTTCGATCTCTTCAGCCATCAAGGCGATGGGGTGATGAAAGTCGCAATCCACCCGACGGGCCTGGAAACAAAGGGGCGTGTGCAGCGCGAGCCTGCAACGATCGAGTGTTGAAGATCGCGACGTGAAACGACGCAGTCAGGCCGCGCGTTCCTCGGAACGTGCGGACCTGGCACGCGTCGCGTTCACGACCAGTTCCGTCACACAAATATCGCTGATACCGGTGACGGCCACAGCGGTACCAACTGCCGCCAGAAGAAAGGCATAGACAGGTGGCAGATCGGCCGCGTAGATGACAAGCCACAATCCGCCAAACACCTGCAGCACCCGTGCAGGCATCGAGTGCATCAACTTGAAGAAGGTCTGCATACGACTCCTGATAGCTTGCAGGCGGACCTCAAGGTCCGCCTCTACGTAGCGCGCTTCTACGCCGCCGGCTTGCTCCAGCTTTGCAGTGTCCGGATGTAGTTTGCGCGCTCCCATGCACCCGGATGCTGTGTGTGTTGATGGCTTAGAAGGCCGCGAGCTTCCGCGAGCGAGCCCATGTTGTGCCATTCGAGCCATTGTTCGAGGGAGTGCCGCATCACCCCGACGTACGAGGGGCCGTGAAGAAGCAGAGCCGACACCAGCTGCACCACATCGGCGCCGGCCAGCACGGCTTTGATGCCGTCCTGCGGCGTCGCGACGCCGCCTGTCAGTGCCAGCGAGGCGTGCACCCGCCCACAAAGAATCGCGATCCACCGCAACCTCAGCGGAAGTTCCGCACTCGTGGACAGCTCCAGCCGCGGCACGACCTGCATCGTCGGGATGTCGATGTCGGGCTGATAGAACCTGTTGAAGAGCACGAGACCATCGGCTCCGGCATCGTCGAGCTGGTGCGCGACGTTGGCGAACGCGGTGAAAAACGGCGACAGCTTGACCGCCACCGGGACGGTAAGCAGCGACTTCACGTCGTGCACCATCTCGACGAGTTCGTCCTCAGCGGTTGCGCTAGAGGTTCGTGGATCGGTGCTGACGTCGTACCAATTCAGTTCGAGGGCTGCGGCGCCAGCCCGCTCGATCATTGGCGCAAACGTGAGCCAGGACTGGCGGGTGTGCCCGTTGAGCGAGCCGATGATGGGAATATTCACCGCCTCGGTTACCCGGTACACGTGCTCGGCGTACTCGTGCGGCCCGAACCGGTAATCCGTGCGCGCCGGAAAGTAGCCAATCATCTCGGCGAACCGCTGATCTTCAGGGTTCATGTGCGCGATGCGCCCCTCCCGTGCCAGATCGATCTGCTCTTCGAAGACCGAGTGCAGCACAACGGCTGCGCATCCGGCGTCCTCCAGCCGCTTGACTGTGTCGACGGCATAACCAAATGGTGACGCGCCCGCAATAAACGGATGCGGGAGGTGCATCCCCAGATACGAAGTGTCTAGCTGCATATGCCCACCTCCCGGTCTATTCGGCGATCAGGCCTCGAGCTCACGCAGCCGTTCCGCCGTCCTGTGCAGCTCGGCGTACTGCGTCTCGACCAGCTCCCGCGCGGTTGGCGGAAGCATGCTTTCGAGCGCGTCCCTGTAGACATCGCGCGAAAAGTGCTCACCTCGCTCGGCCTCCTGTATTGCCGCGACCGGATCTCCGCGAAAGATTGCGCTGCGAAGATCGATCCACGTGCGGTGCAAAGCGCCGATAGCGGTCCCATCGTGCGCACTCGCGCCGCCGAGACGCTGCGCGTGCGGCAGCAGGTCGGCCGCAAAGCGCGCCCGCTGCGACGCGATGTCGAGGAACAGGGACTTGAGCATCGGATCGGCCGCATGTTCCGCAACATGCCGGAATCCGCGCTCGGCGTCCTTGCAGGTTTCAATCAAGTGGTTCAATACGGCACGTTCGGTTCGATCGGACATTGGCGTTCTCCTAACTGCTTAATTCGTCGCCACAGGCGACGTCACGACATCGGGGATAAAGTCCACGACGATTCCGGCATAGATGTCCCACAGCACCAGGTCATGGCCCGCAAGCCGGTAATCGAGTTCGGCCGGCAGCTTCGGCAAACCAAGCCGCACGTCAGAAGGAATCCTGTAGAGCGGCAGCATCGTGTAGGCCTCGTTCACGTCCGGATGAAAACCACGCGGGACCGGCACTCCGCCGTTGAGCGTGACCAGGAAGCGCTCGCCATCGAGCTCGCCGATCGAATCCGCCAACATCCAGCGGAACAACGTGGCGATCTCCGGTGAGAAGATTTCGCCTTGTTGCGCGTAACGGCGAGCACTTCGCACGGCGGACGCGAGATATTGGCGGGTGAGGAGCTTCGACAGCGGGTCGGTGCCGGTCGTCGTCGCCGGCGGAGGTGCCAGCCGGCGGTGCAGCGCCGCATAGCTCTCTACCCGCTCGTGAAACACCTGCAGTGCCGCGTCCGCATCGAACACTGCATACTGCGCCCGGGCAGGCGGCGCGGCTGATAAGGAAGCCACCGCAATGACCCCGCCCGTAAGAGCTCGTAGCATTGCTGATTGACGTTTCATCGCACACCCCCTCGTTTCCGACTTGTCACGAGCGCCGCCTGGCCTTCTCGTCGAAGTGGAACCACAGACTCACCGTCAGTTCGAACGGCGTCGCCGTGCCGTTCAATTTCAAAGGCTCGTACTCCCACTGCTCGACGGCCGCGATCGCCGCCTTGGCGAGCAGCGCATGGCCACGCAGGACCTTCACACTCTGAATCCGCCCGTGTTCGTCCACGATTGC
>Ga0207659_10002433_pt1 | contig 11092 bp, 6 predicted proteins | sample KBSM43metaG_FD_184330 | JGI IMG/M metagenome (GOLD analysis project Ga0207659, IMG submission 184330) | Miscanthus rhizosphere microbial communities from Kellogg Biological Station, Michigan, USA - KBS M4-3 metaG (SPAdes) (version 2) | ecosystem: Host-associated > Plants > Roots > Rhizosphere >...
AGAAAAACCAGTTTTGCTGTATTTCTTCTCTGTTTCTCTGTTTCTCCGTGTTGAACCCGTGTCTCCGCAAAACTCTGTTAGCTCTGGTACCGGTACGGGGAATCGAACCCCGGTTCCATGGTTGAGAACCATGTGTCCTGGCCGCTAGACGATACCGGCACTTGTCGACGAGAAACCTCGATTTTATCAAACTTTGTATGATGGGTCCATGCTCCGTTGGCTCGCCGGACTCTTACTCGTCCTCGCGCTTGCGGCCGGCGCCGCGTACATGGTTGCCGGCCGAGGCGCACCACCGACACTGACCATTGCCAAACCCGATCGCGTTGTCGGGCAAGGTGGTGCGCTCGAAGTGAACGCATCGGCGCCCGGTGCACGCTTCACTGCGCTGACGATTGCGCTCGAGCAGAATGGCAAAACGACACCGCTCTTCACGCTCGGCGGATCGATGGGTGGCAACGCCGGCGCAACCGTCGCCAATGCCGATCCCAACACCCTGAAGATCACCCGCGGCATTGGCAAGAAAGACGTTCCCGAGCTGCAGCAAGGCACCGCGAAGATCGTCGTCACGGCAACGCGGCCGTCATTTCTTAAACTGCGCGAGCTGAGCAGCACGACGTCGCGTGATTTTCGAGTGCAGCTGGAACCACCGCGAATCAGCGTGCTTTCGACGAAACACTATTTGAACCTCGGCGGCTCGGAGATGGTCGTCTACAAGGCGTCGCCGCCTGACGTCCAATCGGGCGTGCGGGTCGGCAATGTCGAGTATCAGGGATTTCCCGCCGCTGGCATGAACATGCCGGGCGCCGACGCCAACACCAAGGTCGCGTTCTTTGCGTTGCTGCACGATCAGGATCTCAACACCCGAATCGAGGTGTTCGCGCGCGATGAAGGCGGCAATCAGGTGACGGCGTCGTTCATCGACAACGTGTTTCCGAAGCCGTTCAGGAAAAGCCGGATTCCGCTCGACGACAAGTTCATCAACCGCGTCGTGCCGGAAATTCTGGAGCATTCGCCGGAAATGAAGATCCCGGTGCCCGCACAAGGCAGCCCCGAGATGCTGCCAGCGTTCCTGAAAATCAACGGTGAGCTGCGCAAGATCAACACCGAGCAAATTGCGGCGTTCGCGTCGAAAACGTCGCCGACGAGGTTATGGGACGGCCCGTTTCTGCAACTTGGCAATTCGCAAGTCGAAGCAAGCTTTGCCGATCATCGGACTTATCTCTACAACGGGAAAGAGGTCGATCAGCAGACGCACCTCGGTTTCGACCTAGCAGTCACCGCACATGTGCCGGTCCACGCGGCCAACGCCGGCGCGGTCGTGAACGCGAGCTGGTTGGGCATCTACGGCAACTGCGTGATCATCGACCACGGCCTCGGCGTGCAGACGCTGTACGGCCATTTGCAGTCGTTCGACGTGAAGGTGGGCGATAAAGTCACGCGCGGCCAGCAGATCGGCAGGAGCGACTCAACCGGGTTAGCCGGCGGCGACCATCTGCATTTCACGCAACTCGTCGGCGGCAGGATGGTGAATCCGGTGGAATGGTGGGACGCCCACTGGATTCAGGACCGGATCGAACGCAAACTGCGCGTCGACGCCGACGCCACCGGCACGACGGCCTCGAATCAACCCAAAGCCGCCCCGGCTAAACAGCGCCGCGCCGGAAAGAAAAGGTAGAATACCCAATTGTTTTCAGATATGTCTTTCTTCAGGAGAGGTCGAATGCGCCTACGAAACGCTTGGGTGGGAGTGCTCGGGATAGCACTCGCGGCATCGGTCGCCGCGTGCGGTGGAAGTCAGGAAACGTCGAATACCTCGGCAGCGCCGTCGTCGCCAGCGGCCACGCCGGGCGGACAGAAGGTCGATACGGCGAACGCCGGCAGCGTCAAAGGCAAGGTGGCCTTCGACGGCACCGCGCCGAAGAATGAAGCCATCAAGATGAACGCCGACCCGGTGTGCCTGAAAGAAGCGAAGGGCCCACAATCGCAAGAAACCTACATGGTCAGTAGCGATGGCAAGACGCTCGGCAACGTTTTTGTCTACGTAAAGGACGGCCTCGGCAGTTACGTGTTCGATACGCCGACCGAATCCGCGAAGATCGATCAGAAGGAGTGCCGCTACCATCCGCATGTGTTTGGTATGCGCGTCGGCCAGCCGCTCGAGATCGTCAATAGCGATCCGACGCTGCACAACATCCATGCGATGCCAAAAGCCAACCAGGAGTTCAACAACGGCCAGCCGATCCAGGGCATGAAGATGACCCACACCTTCACCTCGCAGGAAGTGATGGTGCCGTTCAAGTGCGACGTGCATGGCTGGATGAACGCCTACGTCGGTGTGCTGCCGCATCCCTACTTCGCGGTGACGAAGGACGACGGCTCGTTCGAACTGAAAGATCTGCCGGCAGGTACCTACACCATCGAAGCGTGGCACGAGAAGCTCGGGACGCAGACACAAAGCGTGACGATTGCCGCCAAGGAATCGAAGGACGTGAACTTCACGTTCAAGGCCGCCGCGACTACGACTAATTAGTCGGTCATGGCTGAGGGCTGATGGCTAATGGCATAGGGTCCATGGGATTCCTCGAACCATATGCCATCAGCCATCAGCCATCAGCCATTTTCATGCTTCACCGTTTTTCGAAGTTCGTCGCCGCCTGCACCGTTCTGCTGATTCTGGCCGGCAGCCTGGTCACCAGCCATGGCGCCGGCCTTTCCGTTCCGGATTGGCCCACCAGTTACGGTTGGAACATGTTCACTTTCCCACCCTCGATGTGGGTAGCGAACATCTGGTATGAACACGGCCATCGGCTGGTCGCCTCAACCGTCGGATTTCTCACCATCATTCTCGCCATCTGGTTGTGGATTGCCGAGCCGGCACGCCATTGGCTGCAGCGGCTCGGCGTGATCGCCCTCGCCGCCGTCATTGCCCAGGGCCTGCTCGGAGGGCTGACGGTTCTTTACCTGCTACCGCCGGCGGTATCCACCGCGCATGCCGGCCTGGCCGAGATCTTTTTTTGCCTGACCGTCGCGATCGCCTTATTCACGTCGCCGGATTGGAAGAAAGGCTACGCCAACGAGACGTCTCCGGTGTCGGGCGTTGACGACGCTCGGCTACGGCGGCTGGCGACCGGCACCAGCATCGCGATCTACTGTCAGATTCTGGTCGGCGCCACGATGCGGCATACCGGCGCGGGACTGGCGATCCCCGACTTCCCGCTGATGTTCGGCGGCGTGATTCCTGATCACTGGAACGCAGGTATCGCCATTCATTTTGCGCATCGCCTCGGCGCAATCATCGTCGCGGCGATGGCGATTCGATCGGCGATCTACATCTGGCGGTCGCATACCGATCGGCCGGAGCTGGCGTCGCCGGCATTGCTGCTGCTGATTCTGATCCTGGTGCAGGTTGTGCTGGGCGCGTCGACTGTCGTCAGCCGGCTGCAGCCGTGGATCAACAGTTTTCACGTCGTCTGCGGTGCCCTCGTCCTGACGCTGTCCATGATCATCACGCTGCGGTCGTGGCGATACCGGTTCGGGGACGTGCAGGTGCGGCCGGTTGGGCAGCGTTCAGAGCAAGGACGCCAGGCAGGCGATGTGGGCGATGTCGGCCAAGTGGGCCAGATCGGGCCGGTCGCGTGAAAGACGCGCAGGTCATCGCCGCAGCTGCCGTCGGCCAACAGCGCTCGGGCAACATCGTTCTCGATCACATTGCGCTGACCAAACCGCGACTCAACTTCCTGGTGGTCGCGAGCAGCGCCGCCGGCTATTACCTCGGCACCGGCAGCAGTGTGTCCGGCTGGTTGATGGCGCAAGCGGTTGCGGGAACAGCCCTGGTGGCCGCCGGGTCTGCTGTCCTGAACCAGTTATACGAACGCGATACCGACGCGCTAATGCGCCGCACACGTCAGCGTCCGCTCCCAGACGGACGGATCAGCAACATCGATGCGCTGATCTTCGGCATCGCGTTGTCAGTCGCTGGCGTTGTCACGCTGGCGGTTCGCGCCAATCTGCTCGCAGCCGGATTAGCGCTCGCGACATTGGTCGTCTATCTGCTGGTTTATACGCCGATGAAGCGCCAGACCCCGCTCTCGACGATCGTCGGCGCCGTGCCCGGTGCGCTGCCACCGCTGATCGGCTGGACGGCGGCACGCGGCATCGTGGACGCCGGCGGGCTGTCGCTCTTCGCCATCGTGTTCCTCTGGCAGATTCCGCATTTCATGGCGATCGCCTGGATGTATCGCGATGACTATTCAAAGGCCGGATTTCCGATGCTGCCAGTGATCGAACCCGATGGCCGGCGAGCCGGCCGGCAAGCGCTGATCTACGCGCTGGCGCTGCTGCCAATCAGCCTGACGCCGACGTGGGCCGGTGTCAGCGGCTGGATCGCGTTCGCGATTGCGGCGCTGCTCGGCATTGGATTGATCGTCCTGTCGATGCGCTTTGCGGCAGAGCGAACCGATCAATCGGCGCGAACGCTGTTCTACGCCACGATCACCTATTTGCCTTTGCTGTGGATCGCGATGGTGGTTGACAAGGTCGTGTAGAGGCAACGCGAGGGACGGAGGGGACGGAGACGGAGGGAACGGAGAGGGAGGGGACGGAGACACGGGTTCAACACGGAGAAACGGAGAAACGGAGTAAGTGCGCTAGACGTGCCCTCTCGTATTCATCTCTTAAACAGCGGATCACGCCATCAACCAGAATCGCTCGGGCAGATTCTGAGTCATCCAAAATGGTCTTGAGTGAGTTGATCCGGTGTCTCAGTAACCTCCGTGTCATGGAATTACTTTGAGGTTCAACTGTGTCTGTTCACGATTTGCCGGCAGTTAACGCCACGCTCAACGCGATTTCGGGCGTGCTGCTGATCGTGGCGTACACGCTGATCCGGCAGCGCAAGATTGAACAACACCGCAAAGTGATGCTGGCAGCGTTCGCCACGTCGGCGCTGTTTCTGGTCTGTTACGTCGTCTACCACGCGCAGGTAGGGTCGGTGCGATTCACCCGGCAGGGATTCGTCCGGCCGCTCTACTTCACGATCCTGATCACGCACGTGACGCTGGCAGCGTTGGTTCTGCCGATGGCCATCGTGACGCTGTCGCGGGGTCTCAAGGGGCGCTATCCGCAGCACCGCAAAATCGCCCGCTGGACTTTTCCGATCTGGCTGTACGTCTCGGTGACCGGCGTTCTCGTCTACGTGCTGCTGTATCAGCCGACGTGGATTCTTTAATGGCTGATGGCTGATGGCGGGTAGGGCAGGTTGCCGACCCGCCCCACCCGCTACCTCCGAATTCCCAATTCCTATTCCTAATTCCTAATTCCTAATTTCTGTTTCAGAAGGCTACTCGGAACGCCAGCTGCCCAGTCCGCGGCACGTAGGCGTTGTTGGTGTTCTGCGCCGGCGAGCCGAACAGCGCGGTGGTGGCAGCGTTAGTCGGGCTCAGCGACGTGTTATAGCTGCCGTAGTTGGCGTGGTTGAACAGGTTGAACACCTCGCCAATCAGCGACGCCTTCAGGCTTCCATGAATCTTGAAATCCTTTGTGAGCCGCAGGTCCACCTTGTGTAGTGGCAGGCCTTCCAGTGCGTTGCGCGGAATCACCATCCCTGAGGTAATCACCGCCGGTCCGTTGAATCGTTCGGCGACCGCGGCAGGCACGGTTATGGTCGGCGACGCGCCGCCGGTGGCCGAGGCGTTCAGGCGGTTCGTACCAGTTTTGCCGTACGGTGTCGCCGCGATGCTGGCCGCGAAGCGGTTGCCGGAGCCGTAGAAGTACGACACGCTCGTCGAAATCCCCCACGGCATCTGGTACAGCGTCCAGGCGCGAATCGTGTTGCGCTGGAACTCGGTCGACCTCGCGTACTCGCCGTCGAGATAATCGAATGGGTTGTTCGCCGTCGGGTTGGTGTAGCCGAGCGTGCCGTTGTCGTGCATATCCACCATCACCGTGTAGGTCAACCCCGCCTGGAATTTCTTCTGCAGGCGGCGTGTCAGGCCCATCGAGACCTGTGTTTGATCCTTCCGGCCGTCCGACGTGAACGCGAGCACCTGACCATAGGCCTTGTTTGGCCGGCCTGCCGAGACCAACGAGTTGTAACCAGTCGCCGCGTTATAGGTCAGGTTCGCGTCGATGCTTCGCGTATCGCGATACTCGTCGTAGTGGGTCAGATCGGCTTCAATGCCAGTCACCGCGTTCAGCTGCTTCTGGAAACCGATGCTGCTCTGCCAGGTATATGGATTCAAGAACGAATCGACAATCACGCGCGGCGACTGCGCCGGCAGCGGCGCCGTGCCGTTCAGGAACGCGTCGCCCGAAATGCCGTTTGTCGGGTTGCTGATGAAGTCCGCCCGGCCGTCGTTCGGGAAGGTTGCGGTGATCAGGTTGCTGTAGACGCCGGGACTGAACGTCACGTTCGACACCGGCGATGCGAAGTACAGACCCGAGCCGCCGCGAATCACGAAGTCGTTCTTGCCGCCGACGTTGTAGGTGAAGCCGACGCGCGGCGCGATGTCTTTCCAATCGTGGATGCCGGTCTTGTAGCCGTAGTCCGCCCCGCCGGCGACGTATTCGCCGTACGAATAGCCGGGGTTGATCGGGATCGAGTTCGTCTTCACATTCTTCGCCGATGCGGTGTTCGGATCCGCGTCCCACCGCACGCCGTAGTTCACGGTCAGCTGGTTGCTGACGCGCCAGTTGTCGCCGAACCAAATCGCATAGGTCGGGCGTGGCGAATCGATGATGTCTTCCCAGCCGTTGTACGAGTAGTTGATGTCGGCTCTCGACACGAACGGGCTCAGTCCCGAGATATTCCACCGCGACGGATCGAGTGCGGCGTCAACCGGAATCAACGACGCCAGGTTGTTGGGCACGGCACTCATCGTGTAGCGGCCGATCGTCTGGATGTACCAGTCGCCGGTGTGCTTCACGTAGATGTACTCCGCACCAATCTTGATGTCGTGCGTGTTCTTGTGCCAGTTCAGGTCGTAGCGCGATTCGAAATTGTTCTGCACCGGGTGCTGCGGAAAGTTGTACGGCGCGCCGAGCGTCAGCCCCGGAAAGTCATACTGCGGGTAGCCGACCATCGAAGGCTGCGGCGCATTGGTCCAGTCGAAGTTGTTGTATCCAACTTTGATCTCGTGCACCTTGTTGCTGCTCGGATTGATGTGCGACCAGCTGCCAAGAATGTTTGTCGCGGCCTTGGTCTGCACCGACGAGTTCGATGGATGTCCGTTGGTGCCGAGGACGAACGGGTTGCTCCATGTCCAGCGCGATCCGCGGAATGACAGCCGGTTGTTGGCGGATAACTGATCGTCGACTCGCGCCAGGAAACTCTTCTGACCGTTTTTGTACGGCACCGTGAAAGTCTGGCCCGGCAGCGTCGACGGGCTGCTGAAGAAGGTGCCCGGCTCGCGCTCGTATTCATACGACGCGAAGAAGTGCAGCTTGTCCTTGATGATCGGACCGCCGAAGGTTCCACCGATCTGCTGGTTGGCATACGGCAACACCTTTTTGGCGACCGCGTCGGCCGCGTTCAAGGAATCGTCGCGAAAGAACCCGTAGAAGCTGCCGGAATGAGTATTCGTGCCCGACTTCGAGATCGCCTGCACCTGGATGCCGGCCGAGCGGCCCTGGGTGATGTCGAACATGTTCGTGATGATCTGAAATTCGGCGATCGCCTCGCGGCTGAAGCGCGGCTGGCCGAAACCCGATCCAGCGATCTTCTGCGTGATCTGCTGACCGTCGAGATTCAGCTGGAACATGTCGTCAGAGCCGACGCCAGGCGTGTTCGTGACGTCGTTCGCGGTAATGCCCTTCACCAGCTTCGACAGCTCCATCCAATTGCGGCCTTGCAGCGGCATCTGCTCCATCTGCCGCCGATCGACGTTGCCGGCGACCTGAGACGAGGCGACGTCGACGAGCGGCGATTCCGCGGTAATCGTCAGCGTTTCGCTGACCGACGCGATTTTCAGGACGAACGGCACGGTCGCGTTCTGGCCAACCAGTAATTCGACCTGCGGGAAGACGACGCTGGAGAACCCTTGGAGCTCCGCCTGGACCTTGTACTTTCCCGGCGGCATCCGCAGCAGCCGATACGAGCCGCGTTCGTCGGTGACACTCGAGGTTTGCCTGCCGGTTTCGAGATTGGTCGCCGTGACGGTGGCACCGGGCAGGACGGATTTCGTTTCGTCGGTCACCGTGCCGATCACCGAAGCGTCTTGCGCACGTGCCACAGTGGCGACGAGGAAAAACGCGAGAAACACGCTAGAGGAGAGGAGCCGTCTGAGAACCATCCGAGCCTCCTTGAACCGTATGCGCCGGGAGAAGACCTCCCGGATTGGGCATACTGCCGATCTCCCGATTGGGCGCATGCTAATGGCGTCACCTCCGTAACGCAACCATAATGCGCGTCGATTCTGTCGGTGTTTCGGCGGATCCATGCGGCTGGATGTGATGTAAGGTGCGGCGCATGAACAGCCGCCGCTTTGTCTTTGGAAGTCTCTGCGTCGTTGTGACATCAGGGTTGATTGCCCTGCCATCGGCACAGCCGGTAGATCATCCGCTCCTGAAGGAGTTCGTCTGGCGGTCGATCGGACCGTCAAATATGGGCGGAAGAATCGATGACGTCGAAGCGGTTGAGCGCGATCCGGCGGTGATTTATGTCGGCGCCGCATCAGGCGGCGTCTGGAAAACCGTCAACAACGGGACGACCTGGCTGCCAGTGTTCGACGGCCAGCCGAACTTGTCGATCGGCGACATCGCGATCGCGCCATCGAATCCGGATGTGATCTGGGTCGGGACAGGCGAAGCCAATCAGCGGCAGAGCACAAGCTACGGCGGAGGCGTGTTCAAGTCGATTGACGCCGGCCGCAGCTGGACCTCGATGGGGCTTCCCGACAGCGGCACGATCGGCCGAATCCTGATCGATCCGCGAAACCCGGACGTCGTCTACGTCGCGGCAGCCGGCGATCTTTTCAAGCCGCACGCGGAGCGCGGTCTGTTCAAGACGGTCGACGGCGGCCGCAGCTGGACCAAATCGAAATTCATCGACGACGACTCCGGGTTCATCGACGTCGCTATGGATCCCTCGAACAGTCAGATCCTGATCGCCGCTTCGTACCAACGGCGACGGACTGCCTGGGGATTCAACGGTGGCGGACCAGGAAGCGCGCTGTGGAAAACCACGGATGCCGGCAAAACCTGGAAGAAAGTAGAGGGCGGCGGCCTGCCAGCCTACGGAAACTGGGGCCGCGTCGGTCTGGCATTCGCGCGCAGCGAGCCCAACGTGGTCTACGCGATGATCGAACCGGGCCCTCAGCAAGGGGGCGGCGGCGAGGGTGGCGGCCGTGCCGGTCGATCTGGAGAAAACGCAGCACTCGACCCCAACCGCGCCGGCATCTGGCGCTCGGACGACAAAGGCGCGACCTGGAAGCTGACCAGCAACGATAACGGCCGCGCGATGTATTTCAGCCAGATTCGAGTCGATCCGAAAGACGCCAACACCGTGTATGCACTCGAACGCACGCTGTTCAAGTCGACCGATGGTGCGCGCACCTTTTCGACCATTCCCGAATCGATCCTGTCGCGAATCCCGAATCCGCTGCAGACCCCTTCGTCGCTCGTAGCGGCGTTCGATCGTTCCCCGTCAGATGCGCTGCCGCCAAGCCACCCCGATCACCATGCGATGTGGATCGATCCGGCCAATCCGAAACACCTTATCCTCGGGCACGACGGCGGCGTCGATTTTTCGTACGACGCGGGTCGCACCTGGCAGCTGCAGAACTCGATGCCGCTCGGGCAGTTCTACCAGGTGTCGGTCGATATGCGGGAACCGTACTACGTCTACGGCGGCGCGCAGGACAACGGTGTCTGGGGCGGGCCTAGCCGCGTTCGCAACAACGGCGGCATTACCAGGGAACACTGGTTCGAGCTGAACGCCGGGGACGGCTTCCACGTCGCCGCCGACCCAACCGATCCGATGGTCGTCTACATCTCGGTGTCGGGAAACGGCGGCCAGTTTCTGTGGCGCCAGAATTTCCGCACCGGCGAGCAGAAATTCATCCGGCCGACGCCGTCGCGCGCTGCCGGAGCGCCCGCCGGGCGCGGTGCCACCGCCGTTCCGGCGTCCGGAAACATCGTCGGTGCGCTCGAACCGAACGAAACACCGCGTTTCAACTGGAATCCCGGCCTGGCGATGTCGCCACACGATCCGCGAACGATTTACTTCGGCTCGAACCGTCTCTACATTTCGCACGACCGCGGCGACTCGTGGACACCGACGAGCGACCTGACGGCGCGCGCCGACCGCGATGCCCTGCAGATCATGGGCGTCCGTGGCTCTCAGCCGATGACCGCGAAAAATGATGGCGTCGCGAACTGGGGAACGATCGTCGCCATCGCCGAATCCCCGATCGCTCCGGGCATCCTGTGGGTCGGGACTGACGATGGCAACCTGCAAGTATCGCGCGATAGTGGAACCAACTGGACGAATGTCGCGGACAACGCCGCGAAATTTCCTGAACGCTACTACGTGCAATCCGTGGAGCCATCACACTTCGACCCGGCTACCGCGTATGCCGCGTTCGACGGCCACTACAGCGGCGATTACCGTCCGCATCTCTTCAAGACCACCGATTTCGGCAAGAGCTGGATCGACTTATCCGCCGGCCTCCCCGCCCGCGGTCATATCAATGTCGTCCGCGAAGACCGCTTCAACCGCAATCTGCTGTTCGTCGGCAGTGAATTCGGTTTTTCGATCTCGCTCGATGGCGGCAAATCGTGGTCGCGCTTCATGGCGGGCTTGCCCGCAACCACATCAGACGACGTCGTGGTACACCCGCGCGATCAGGATCTCGTCCTCGCGACGCACGGGCGAAGCTTTTACGTGCTGGACGACATCTCGCCGTTGCAGCAGTTGGGCGACGAGGTGCTCGCCAAAAGCGAGCATCTGTTCCGGCCGCGACCCGCGACCCTGTGGGACGAAGACAAACGGACATGGCATGGCGGCGGCGATGAACTGTTTCGCGCGAAGAATCCGCCGGATGCGATCCTCAGCTACTACTTGAAGAGCGCGGTTCAGGGAAAAGTCACGCTCCAG
>Ga0207659_10002435_pt1 | contig 11087 bp, 10 predicted proteins | sample KBSM43metaG_FD_184330 | JGI IMG/M metagenome (GOLD analysis project Ga0207659, IMG submission 184330) | Miscanthus rhizosphere microbial communities from Kellogg Biological Station, Michigan, USA - KBS M4-3 metaG (SPAdes) (version 2) | ecosystem: Host-associated > Plants > Roots > Rhizosphere >...
CGTCGCCTCGGTCGGCCCGCGGCGCCGCATCGACACCGGCGGCCCCGGCGTCGCCGCCCGGACGGGGCTCGGCGCGGACGTCCGGCGCAGTCGCCGAATCACCGCCTTCGAAATCGCCTTGCGGCAGGGCGTTGTCAGGTCGGTTCATGGGTGGGTTCCAGGGCGGGGTCGGAGGGCGTGGCGGGGGAATCGGGTGGGAATTCGGATGCCGGCCCGGCATCGGCGGCATCGGCGGCATCGGCGGCATCGGCGGCTTCGGCGGCTTCCGCGGCTTCGGCAGCTTCGGCAGCTTCGGCGGCCTCAGCGAACGACAGCGAGGATTGGGCCGCGAGGGCGGCGAGCGCGTCGTGGCCGCCGGCCGGCGTGTCGCCGGTGCCGTCGAGCGCCGGCAGCTGGTCGAGGCTCTGCAGGCCGAGGTCGTCGAGCAGCTGGCGGGTGGTGGCGAGCAGCGCCGGCCGGCCGGGCGCCTCGCGGTAGCCGATCGACTCGATCCAGCCGCGATCCTCGAGCTGCTTGACGATCGTGCTGGCGACGGCGACGCCGCGGATCTCCTCGATGTCGCCGCGGGTCACCGGCTGGCGGTAGGCGATGATGGCCAAGGTCTCCAGCACCGCGCGCGAATAGCGCGGCGGCCGCTCGGGGCTCAGGCGCGCCATGTAGGTGGCCATCTCCGGCCGGCTCTGGAAGCGCCAGCCGGTCGCCAGCTGGACCAGGGCGATGCCCTTGTCGGCGTACTCGCGGGCCAGCTCGTCGAGCAGCTCGCGCAGGGTGTCGTTGCCGATCTCGTCGGCGAACAGCGCGGCGAGCTCGCGCAGGGACATCGGCTGGGAGGAGCAGATGAGCGCGGCCTCGAGGACGCGCTTGGCATCCAGAGTCTTCATGTCTTCGTGGTGGTCCTCGGCCGCATCGCCTGGCGGCATGTCGTCACGTCTGGAACGCGGCGGGTCCGGTGCGCAAGCGCTGGCCGGTCGTCGAGATGCACACTCGGGTGCGATCGGGTCTCGATGGGTCTCGTCGATCGCTCGGGCGGCGGCAGGATCGCGGCGCGCCGGGGGGATCGCATCGAAACGATTGGCCGCTATTGTAAGCGATGCCGCCGGCCCTGCCTCAAGCCGGCGATCGGGTGAGCCGAAGCCAGACCGGCGCCAGGTCGGCCGGCAGGGACGAAGCGAAGGCGAGCGGCTGTCCCGAGAGCGGGTGGGCGAACGCCAGCTCGGCGGCATGCAGCGCCTGCCGTTCGATCCCTTCGGCCGGCCGGCCGCCATAGAGGCGGTCCCCGACCAGCGGCAGCCCGCGCGACGCCAGGTGCACCCGGATCTGGTGGGTGCGCCCGGTGTGCAGGGTGCAGCGCAGGGCGCTCAGGGTGTCGTCGGTGGCGATCCGCTCGACGTCGGTCCGCGCCGGCTTGCCCGAGCCCACGACCGCCATGCGCAGGCGCATCTGCGGGTCGCGGCCGATCGGCGCCTCGACGCTGAATGGCGCAGCCGGCGCCTTGCCGTGGGCGATCGCGAGATAGCGGCGGCGGACCTCGCGGCCGGCGATAGCGCGCACCAGGGCCGTGACCGCGACCAGGCTCTTGCCGACCACCATCAGGCCGGAGGTGTCCTTGTCGAGGCGGTGCACGATGCCTGCGCGCGGCAGCGCCGCGCTCTGCGGATAGCGTTCGAGCAGGCCGTTGAGCAAGGTGCCCGACCAGTTGCCGGCGGCAGGATGCACCACCCGGCCGGCCTCCTTGTCGATGACGAGAAGGTCGTCGTCCTCGTAGACCACCGCCATCGGCAGGGCCTCGGCCCGGTAGGCACGGCTTTCCTCGGTGGGCAGCAGGGTCACTGCGAGCCGCTGGCCGGCGCGTACCCGCTGCGCTGCGCCCGCCGCCGGCTTGCCGTCGACGATGACCTGCCCGCTCTTGATCAGCCCCTGCAGGTGGCTGCGCGAGAATTCCGGCGCGAGGCCGACGATCACCTTGTCGAGCCGCTCGCCGTGCATGGCCTCGGCCACCGCGCCCTCGCGGGTTTCCGGCGGGTCGTCCTCGGCATCGACGGCAGACTCGAGCCTATAAGATTCGCCTTTCACCTCGCCCTTTCCCGACGATGACCCGAACGTCCATTCGCTCCTGGCTGACAGTGTCGGCGATCTCGCTCGCCGCCCTGGGCCTCGTCGCCTGCGACACCACCAAGGACGAGTCCGCGAAGTGGCCGCCGGAGCGGCTCTACACCGAAGCCAAGGAGGAAGCCTCCGCCGGCGCCTACGAGAAGGCGATCAAGCTGTACGAGCGCCTCGAGGGCCGCGCCGCCGGCACGGTCCTGGCGCAGCAAGCGCAACTCGAGCGCGCCTACCTGCTCTGGAAGACCAACGAAACGGCGCAAGCGCTGACCACGATCGAGCGCTTCCTCAAGCTCCACCCCACCAGCCCGGCGTACGACTACGCGCTCTACCTGCAGGGGCTGATCAACTTCAACGACAACCTGGGATTCCTCGGCACGCTGGCGTCGCAGGACCTCTCGGAGCGCGACCAGCAGGCCTCGCGCGACGCCTACCAGTCGTTCCGCCAGCTCACCGAGCGCTTTCCGCAGTCCGCGTACGCCGACGATGCGCGTCTGCGCATGAACTACATCGTCAACTCGCTCGCGGCCTACGAGGTCCACGTCGCCCGCTACTACTTCCGGCGCGGCGCCTACATCGCCGCGGCCAACCGGGCGCAGCAGGCGGTGGCCGAGTTCCAGAACTCGCCCTCGGCGGAGGAGGCGCTCTACATCATGACCCAGAGCTACGACCGCCTCGGCCTCACTCAGCTGCGCGACGACGCCGATCGGGTGCTGCGGTCGAGCTTCCCGAGCACCAAGGTCTACGAGAACGGGCTCGGCAACAAGCAGACGCCCTGGTGGAAGCCCTGGTGAGCCGCGCGCTCAGGCGCTGAGCGGCGCGACGGCCGCGAGCGCGTTCAGCCATTCGATCGCCTCGCTCTCGCGCTCGAGCCGGGCCATCGGCGGCAGCGCCGCGAACAGCCTCCGGCCGTAGCCCATGGTCGCCATGCGCGGGTCGCAGACGACGAGCAGGCCGCGATCGGTCTCGCTGCGTATCAGTCGGCCGGCACCCTGCTTCAGCGAGATCGCGGCCTCGGCGACGAAGTAGTCGGCGAAGGCATTGCGCCCTTCCGCTTCCAGGCGGCGGACCCGTGCCTCGACCAGCGGATCGTTCGGCGGCGGGAATGGCAGCTTGTCGAGGACGACGCACTGCAGCGCCTCGCCCGGGACGTCGATGCCCTCCCAGAAGCTTTGCGAGCCGACCAGCACGGCCTGCGGCGATTCGAGGAAGCGCTGCATCAGCTGGCGCTTCGAGCCCTGGCCCTGGACCAGCACCTCGATGCCGCCGTCGTCGGCCGCGAGCACGTCGCGCAAGCGGGCGCCGACGGCCTGCAGCGAGCGCAGGGTCGTCGTCAGGACGAAGGTGCGGCCGCCGAGGGCGCGTGCGCACCGGCCGGCGAGGTCCGCGACCGCCACCGCGTGTCCGGGATCGCCGGGCTTGGCGAACACCCTGGGCACGTAGACGCGGGCGTGATTCGCGTAGTCGAACGGGCTGCCGACGCGCAGGGTCGTCGCCTCCTCGAGGCCGGCACTCTCGGTGAACCAGCCGAGCTTGGCATCGTCGCCGAGCGTCGCCGAGGTGAAGACCCAGGCCTTGGCCGTGCCTTGCATCTCTTCCTTCATCGCCTCGCGGATGTCGAGCGGCGATTCGACCAGCCGCGCCTGCTGCGGGCTCAGGTCGAGCCAGCGGATCTTTCCGTCCTCGGGCGGCTGGGTGAACCGTCGCGCCAGGGCGGCAAACCGGGTCGCGCGCTCGGCGAGGCGAACGAAGTCGGGCGCGAGTTCGCTCACCGTCTCGAGTGCCGCCCGGGCCGCTTCGCAGGCCTCGCCGACCTGCCCGAGGGCGGCGACGAAGCCCGCCTCGCCGCTGCGCTCGGCCCAGCGCAGCTTCAGGCCGACGCGGACCTCGCCGAGCCGGCCGACAGCGGCCAGCCGCAGGTCGCGCGCGCTCCGGTCGCAGCCCGAGGCGAGCTCGGACCAGGGCAGGAGGCCGCGCGCCTGCTGCAGGCCGACGGCCAGCATGTCGCGCGCGAAGTCGATGAGCTGCGACGAGCCGAGGATCGTACCGAGGAACTGCACGCCCGCCTCGGCGAGCTGATGCGCCTCGTCGAAGATCGCGACCTCGACGCTCGGCAGCAGCTCGGCGACGCCGCTGTCGCGCAGCGCCAGGTCGGCAAAGAACAGATGGTGGTTGACGACCACAAGGTCGGCCGCCATCGCCTCCCGACGGGCCTTGTTGACGTGGCAGCCCTTGAACTGCGGGCATTCGCTGCCGAGGCAGTTCTCGCGCGACGAGGTGACCAGGGGAATGACGCTGCTGCGCTCGTCGAGACCTTCGAGCTCGGCGAGATCGCCGCTCGCGGTCGTCTGCGCCCAAGCCTCGATGCGGGCCAGCGCCCGCACCGCGAACCGGTCGGGCAGCTGCGCGTCCTGACGCGCGAGGCCGAGGCGATGCGTGCACAGGTAGCTCGAACGGCCCTTGAGCAGGGCGATCGTCACCGGCACACCGAGGGCGTCGCGCAGGCGCGGCAGGTCGCGCAGGAAGAGCTGGTCCTGCAGCGTCTTGGTGGCCGTGCTGAGCAGCGTTCGCGCACCGCAAAGCAGGGCAGGCACAAGGTAGGCGTAGGTCTTGCCGACGCCCGTCCCGGCCTCGACCACGAGCGGCGTGCGCATGTCGATGGCCGCAGCGACGGCGCTCGCCATCTGCAGCTGCTCGCGCCGCTCGGTGTGGTGCGGGTCGGCGGCCGCGAGGGCGCCGCCGGCCGCGAGCGCCTCATGACTGGCGCGTTGCAGCGGGCTCATCGCATCGCCGCCCCGATCGTCGGCAGGGGGCGTCGCCGCGCCGCTCATGCGGGCTGCGGCGGTTCGAGCTCGGCTTCGATGCGGGCCATCTGATCGCGCAGCAAGAGGCGTCGCTTCTTCAGGCGGCGCAGAACCAGATCGTCGCTGCCGTCATCGGCAGCCGCGCGATCGATGAGGTTGTCCAGGTCCGCATGCTCGATCCGCAGTTCGATCAGGCGTCGCGGCAGAGAGTGCAGGTTGTCTTCCATTGGCGCCTCGGACACGCGACTAGTTCGCGGTTTTGGGCCTTTTGATGCAGATCAAACCGATTATAGTTTTCGCTCATGGCTACCTCTGGCTTGGGCTACCGGCTTTCCGCGACAACGGGCCTTCATCGCGGCGACCGGGCCTACCAGCAGGATCAGGTCCAGGTGCTTCCCCATGCCCGCGTGCCGGGCTGCCTGATGGGGGTCCTTGCCGACGGCATGGGCGGCAAGAGCGGCGGCCGCAAGGCCGCCGACCAGGTGCTGCTGACGGCGCAGCAGCTGTTCGAGCGCTATTCGCCGAGCCGCGACGACCCGACCGAAGCCTTGAAGCAACTCGTGCTCGAGGCGCACCTGATGATCAAGCTCACCGCGATCACTTCCGAGGAAGAGCCGCACAGCACGATCGCCGCGTTCCTGATCAGCCCGACCCGCGAATGCGACTTCGTCCATGCCGGCGATTCGCGCATCTACCACTTTCGCGCCGCCGAGATGGTGAGCCGCTCGATCGACCACTCCTACGTGCAGCGCTTGGTCGATGAGCGGCAGATCAGCGAAGAGGAAGCCAACAACCATCCGCAGTCCAACCTGTTGACCGGCTGCCTCGGCACCTTCCAGGATCCGCCGCTTTCGCAAAAGCACATCGACCGCCTCGAGATCGGCGACAGCGTGCTCTCGTGCAGCGACGGCCTGTGGCACTACTTCACGCCGCGCGAGCTGGGCGCCATCGTCCACGCCCTGCCGCCGCGGGAAGCGACGGAAATGCTGGTCGGCAAAGCCCGCCAACGCGCCCGCGGATCGGGCGACAACTTGTCGCTCGCGCTGGTCCGGGTCGAGCCCCTGGCCTGAGCCGCTAGGGTTTCGCGGCCGCCGAAGCGGCGCTGGGCGCAGGCAGCGGAGAGGCCGGCGGCTTGGCCGCCATCCGCCGAATGGATTGCGTTGCCGCATCGTCGCGGTGCTCGGCGGCTCGCCGCTGCTTCTCCTCGAAGGCCGCCCGACTGCGCTCCTCGTCGCTCGCCCGTTCGCTCGCCGATTTCGGCGCATGGTCGCCGAAGCCGAGCTCCTGCCCCGCCGATCGCGACCGGGCTGCCGAACCCGAAGCCGGCGTGGCTGCCGCGCTCGGGGCCGGCGAAGCCGGCGTGCGTGCCCGGCCGATGGGCACCAGCCGGTGCGCGGGTTGCGAAGCGCCGGAATCCTCGGCGGATGCGGCGCGCGCGGCCCGTTCGGCGTCGCGCTTGGCATCCTCGGCGGCCTTGGCCGCGAGCTCGGAGCTGCGCGCCGCCGCCCGCTCGCGGCGCCGCGCATCGTCGACCACGATCTGGCGCGCGCGCAGCATGTCCAGCTCTTGGCGACGCTCGCTCTTGGCGGCGTCGATGCAGGAGGCGACGATGAAGCGCGTCCGGCATTCGCGCTCCTGCTCGGCATAGCGCGCGTTGACGGCGGCGCGCTCGGCGGCGATGCGGGCGTCGGAGTCGGCCCGCGGGGCGCTGGCCGAGGCTGAGGCCGCCGGCGCCGATGCCGGCGACGCCGCCGGCGCCGAGGCGGGCGTGGCGGCCCGTGCGCCATGAGCCGACAGGCCGGCGAGAAGCACCGCCGCCAGGCCAATGGCAGCGGCCGCGGGGGTCGAACGACGGTCGAGCATCGTGGGCATCAGGTCAGCGCCGTGTCGACGGTGCGCTTGGCCGCCGCGAGGTATTCCACCGAGCGCATCTCGCGCAGCCGGGAGACGGTGCGCGGGAACTCGTGCGCGAGCGGGCCTTCGGTGTACAGCCCCTCGGGCTCGACCGCCGCCGAGACGATGAGCTTGACCCGGCGGTCGTAGAGCACGTCCACCAGCCAGGTGAAGCGCCGCGCCTCGGACGCGAGGCGCGGCGACATCTGCGGCACGCCGGAAAGAAGCATGGTGTGGAACTGGGTGGCAAGCTCGAGGTAATCGTTCTGAGAGCGCGGCCCGCCGCACAGTTCCCTGAAATCGAACCAGACCACGCCGCCGGCACGGCGTCGCGCCCGGATCTCGCGATGCTCGATCTTCAGCAGCGGGCTCTCCTCGCGCGCCTCGGCCAGGCGCTCGAACGCCTCGGCCATGGCCCGGTCGGCCTCGGGACCCAGGGGCGAGTGATAGAGCTTGACGTCCTGCAGCGTCGACTGCCGGTAGTCGATGCCGTGGTCGACGCCGATCACCTCCAGCTTGTCCTTCAGCAGCTCGATCGCCGGCAGGATCCGGTCACGATGCAGGCCGTGCGGATAGAGCCCGTCGGGCGGGAAGTTCGAGGTCGTGACGATGCTCGCCCGGTTCTCGAACAGCGCCTCCAGCAGGCGATAGAGGATCATCGCGTCGGTGATGTCGGCGACGTGGAACTCGTCGAGGCAGATCAGGCGAAAGCGGCGCGCGATCTCCTTGCCGAGGTGCTGCAGCGGATCAGCGGTGCCCTGCAGCTCGGCGAGCTCGCGGTGCACCTCGCGCATGAACTCGTGGAAGTGCAGCCGGGTCTTGCGTCGCAGCGGCACGGCATTGAAGAAGCAGTCCATGAGGAAGCTCTTGCCGCGGCCGACGCCGCCCCAGAGATACACGCCGCGCGGGATCGGCGGCCGGGCGATCAGCTTGGTGATGGCGTTGCCGCGACGCGCCTTGTAGTCGACCCACTCGTTCTCGCAGCGCTCGAGCGCCTCGAGCGCGCGCAGCTGGGCGGGGTCGGACTCGTAGCCGCGTTCGGCGAGCGTTTGCTCGTAGAGCTCTCGGACGCCCACTCAGATGCCAGCGCCCGCCGCGCCGCTCCCAAGGGCGCTGCCGCCCGCTCGGGGGGCAGCGAACGAAGTGAGCGTGGGGGTCAAAAGTTCAGGGCGCGCTTGTCGACCGCGAGCGCCGCTTCCTTGGTCGCTTCGCTGAGGCTGGGATGGGCATGGCAGATCCGGCCGATGTCTTCGGCCGAGGCCCGGAACTCCATCGCCACCACCGCCTCGGAGATCAGCTCCGATGCCATCGGGCCGATGACGTGGACGCCGAGGATCTCGTCCGTCTTCGCGTCGGCGAGCACCTTGACCATGCCGGTCGTGTCGCCGAGCGCGCGGGCCCTGCCGTTGGCCATGAAGGGAAAGGTGCCCGCGCGATAGTTCCGGCCCTCCGCCTTGAGCTGCTGCTCGGTCTGGCCGACCCAGGCGATCTCCGGGCTGGTATAGATCACCCACGGCACGGTGTTGAAGTCGACGTGCGGCTTCTGGCCGGCGATGCGCTCGGCCACGGCCACGCCCTCCTCTTCCGCCTTGTGCGCGAGCATCGGCCCGCGGACGACGTCGCCGATCGCCCAGACGTTCTCGAGGTTGGTCCGGCAGTCGTCGTCCACGGTCACGAAGCTGCGCTCGTCGAGCTTGAGGCCGACCGCCTCGGCGTTCAGCCCGTTGGTGTTGGGCACGCGGCCGATCGAGACGATCAGCTTCTCGCAGGCCAGCTCCTGCGCGGTGCCGGCGGCGTCGGTGTACTTGACGACGACGCCCGCGGAACCGGTCTTCACTTCGGTGATCTTGACGCCGAGCACCACCTTCAGACCCTGGCGGGTGAAGGCCTTGTGCGCCTCGTTCGCGATCTGGGTGTCGACCGCGCCGAGAAAGGTGGGCAGCGCCTCGAGGATGGTGACGGCAGCGCCGAGCCGGCGCCAGACCGAGCCCATCTCCAGGCCGATCACGCCCGAGCCGACGATGCCGAGAGTCTTGGGCACCTGCTCGGCGGCGAGCGCGCCGTCGTTGGAGAGGATCGCCTTCTCGTCGAAGGGGGCGCCGGGCAAGGCGCGAGCATTGGAACCCGTGGCGACGATGACGTGCCTGGCGGTCAGCGTGTCCGGCTTTGCTCCGGCCACCGCGATCTCCCAGCCGCCCTCGCCCTTCTTCACGAACGAGCCGCGGCCATGGAAGAACTGGACCTTGTTCTTCTTGAAGAGGTAGACGATGCCGTCGTTGTTCTGCTTCACGACCGTCTTCTTGCGCGCCATCATCTTCGGCACGTCGATCGTCAGGTTCGTGAGGCTGATGCCGTGGTCGGCGAAGTGATGTCCGGCCTGCTCGAAGTTCTCCGACGACTGGAGCAGCGCCTTCGACGGGATGCAGCCGACGTTGGTGCAGGTGCCGCCGGGCGCGGGGCCGCCCTTCTCGTTCTTCCACTCGTCGATGCAGGCGGTGGAAAAGCCCAGTTGCGCGGCGCGGATGGCGGCGATGTAGCCGCCGGGGCCGGCGCCGATGACGACGACGTCGAATGTGTTCGCGGTCGCCATGGCGTCAGATGTCGAACAGGAGGCGGGCGGGATCCTCGAGCGCGTCCTTCATCGCCACCAGGCCGAGCACGGCCTCGCGGCCGTCGATGATGCGGTGGTCGTAAGACATCGCCAGGTAGTTCATCGGCCGGATCACGATCTGGCCGTTCTCGACCACCGCCCGGTCCTTGGTCGCATGCACGCCGAGGATCGCCGACTGCGGCGGGTTGATGATCGGCGTCGAGAGCATCGAGCCGAAGACGCCGCCGTTGGAGATCGAGAACGTGCCGCCGGTGAGGTCGTCGAGCGAGAGCTTGCCGTCGGCGGCCTTCTTGCCGAACTCGGCGATCTTCTTCTCGATGTCGGCGAAGCTCATCTGGTCGGCGTTGCGCAGGATCGGCACGACCAGGCCGCGCGGCGAGCCGACGGCGATGCCGATGTCGAAGTAGCCGTGATAGACGATGTCGTTGCCGTCAACCGAGGCGTTGATGACCGGGTACTTCTTCAGCGCCGCCACCGCCGCCTTGACGAAGAAGCTCATGAAGCCGATCTTGACGCCGTGCTCCTTCTCGAACTTCTCCTGGAAGCGCTTCCTCATCTCGATCACCGGCGCCATGTTCACTTCGTTGAACGTGGTCAGGATCGCGTTGCTCGCCTGGGACTGCAGCAGCCGCTCGGCCACCCGGGCGCGCAGCCGGCTCATCGGCACGCGCTGCTCCGCCCGGTCGCTGTAGCTGACGCTCGTGGGCGCCGGCACGGTCGGCAGGGGCCCGGCGGCCGGCGCGGCAGCGGGCCGCGGCGCCGGGGCGGCAGCCGGTCGCGGCGCCGGCACCGGCGGCATCTCCGCGGCCGGCTTGGCGGCGCCGCTCTCCACGGCCTCGAGCACATCGCCCTTGGTCACCCGGCCGCCGCGGCCAGTGCCCTGGACCGAGCCCACCGGCAGGTCGAGCTCGGCCATCAGCTTCGCGGCGGCCGGCATCGCGACCTCGCTCTTGGTCTCGGCCAGCGCCGCGACCTCCGGCCGGACACCCGGCTTCTCTCCGGGCGCGGGCTGCGCCGGCGGCACGCTCTTGATCTGCATCGCCCCCGAGACCGCTTCCTGGCCCTCGGTGTCGATCTTGGCGATGACCTCCTCGGCGATGCAGCTGTCGCCGTCGTTCTTCAGCACCTGGGCGAGCACGCCCGCCGCGGGGGCCGGGACCTCGAGCACGACCTTGTCGGTCTCGATCTCGATCAGGATCTCGTCCATCTCGACCGCCTCGCCGGGCTTCTTCTTCCACTGCAGAAGCGTCGCTTCCGCCACCGATTCCGACAGCTGCGGAACCTTGACTTCGATCAATGCCATTTCTTTGCCTTGTTATTTGGTCAGCACGAAGCCTTTGAGCTTTGCGAATGCCTGCTCCAGCAAGGCCTTCTGCTGCTCCTGGTGCAGATGCGCATAGCCGACCGCCGGCGACGACGAGGGCGCGCGGCCCGCGTAGCCGAGGCGCTGGCCCTCGCCCATGTTCTCGTGGATGTAGTGCTGCACGAAGAACCAGGCGCCCTGGTTCTGCGGCTCGTCCTGGCACCAGACGACCTCGGCCAGGTTCGGATACTTCCTGAGCTCGGCCGCGAACGCCTTGTGCGGGAACGGATAGAGCTGCTCGACCCGGAGGATGGCGACGTCGGCGTTCTTGCGCTCGCCGCGCGCCCGGACCAGGTCGTAGTAGACCTTGCCG
>Ga0207659_10002436_pt1 | contig 11085 bp, 7 predicted proteins | sample KBSM43metaG_FD_184330 | JGI IMG/M metagenome (GOLD analysis project Ga0207659, IMG submission 184330) | Miscanthus rhizosphere microbial communities from Kellogg Biological Station, Michigan, USA - KBS M4-3 metaG (SPAdes) (version 2) | ecosystem: Host-associated > Plants > Roots > Rhizosphere >...
CGGCATCGGTGCGTTCGCACTGCTGGGCGTGGCCGCGGCGGTGACGCGTTACCAAGCCGGACCGCTCGCCCTGCTGCCGTCGCTGGCGGCCGGCGCCACCGGCGTGTTCGTCCTGTACCGGCTCACCGTTCATGATCGTGTTGATCTTGCAGTTGTGGTGCCGGATGAAGGCGTCCAAACTGGGGCAGAAGCTGGCACCACAACTGCAAGATCAACACGTCGGCGAGCGCTGACGGCGGGCGCGGTCGTGCTGGGCCTCGGGGTGGCCGCGGCGGCACTCGGCCGGTGGTATTCGCTGCGGCGCGACGTCAGCGCGGAGCGGGCAAGCGTGACGCTTCCGCAGCCCGCGTCGCCGGCGCCACCGCTGCCGGCGGCCGTCGACTCCAAGCTGCCGCGGATGTCTCCGTTCGTCACCTCGAACCCGCTGTTCTACCGGATCGACACCGCGCTTGTCGTGCCCCAGATCGCCCCCGACGGCTGGCGGCTGCGCGTGCATGGCCGGGTCCGGAACCCCCTGACGCTCACCTACGACGACCTGCTCAAACGTCCCATGATCGAGCGGTACATCACGCTGTGCTGCGTCTCCAACGAGGTCGGCGGCGGGCTGATCAGCAACGCCCGGTGGCTCGGCGTGCGGGTGTCCGACCTGCTCGCGGAGGCCGACCCGGAACCCGGCGCCGACCAGGTGGTCAGCCGCTCCGGCGACGGTTACACCGCCGGCACCCCCACCGAGGTTCTGCGCGACGGCCGCGACGCCATCCTCGCCGTCGGCATGAACGGCGAGCCGCTGCCGATCGACCACGGCTTTCCGGTGCGGATGGTGGTTCCCGGGCTCTACGGCTACGTGAGCGCGACGAAGTGGCTCACGGAACTGGAACTGACCAGCTTCGCCGACTTCGACGCGTACTGGGTGCGCCGGGGCTGGGCGAACAAGGCGCCGATCAAGCTGCAGTCGCGCATCGACACCCCGGGTTCGCGGGCCAAGGCGGGCACCGTCGTCGTCGGCGGGGTCGCGTGGGCGCAGCACGTCGGGGTGTCGGCGGTGGAACTGCGGGTGGACAACGGCGCCTGGCAGCAGGCGAAGCTCTACGACGTCCCCTCGATCGACACCTGGCGCCAGTGGACGGTGCAGTGGCAGGCCACGCCTGGCAACCACACGTTGACCGTGCGGGCCACCGACACTGCCGGGAAGCTACAGGACGAGGACCAGCGGCCGGTGGTACCCGACGGCGCGACCGGCTGGCACACCATCGAGGTCACCGTCGAGTAGCCCGGCAAACTCGATCGTGGACTCCCGCGCCACCTTATGAGCGCCACGGGAGTCCACGACCGCTGGAGGGAGAGCGAACGATCAGCGGGCCGCCGCGTTGCGGCTGGCCATCAGGCGGGGCGCGCCGCCGCCGGTGCGCTGCACCGGCACTGTCGGGCGCAGGCCGAGCCGCAGTTCGAGGCGGCCGACGTCGACGCAGTTCTGGTTGCGGTCGGCCAGGTCCTCCCAGCCGGTCGCGAGTAGCCGGAGGCGTTCGGCCTCGGTGAAGCCGCCCCAGACGCCGTACGGCTCGCGGGTCGCCAACGCGTGGGCCGCGCACTGCGCGCGCACCGGGCACGTCTGGCAGACGGACTTGGCCGCCGCTTCGCGCCGGCCGCGCGAGGCGCCACGTTCCCCGTCCGGGTGAAAGAACTGGGCACTGTCGCGGCCCCGACACGAACCCATGCGCTGCCAGTCCCAAAGGTCGGAAATCGGCCCTGGCAGTCGCGCGACGTTGGTCATGCGTACCCTCCATCAGCCCATGCCGTCAAGATCACTTTCGAGGGAAAAGACGGCAAGTCGTCGATTGAATTCTGGGGAACTCCGGAATGATCTGACCGTTTTGTGTTCTCCTCCTGGGTAGAGAGGGGAGTCACGGTGCGTACGGTCCTTGTTTGTGTACGGACGCCGGTCGCGGCCCAGGCGGTGGTCACCTGTGCGGCCAGGCTTGGAGTGGGTGCGGCGGTGCGTACCGCGGTTTCGGTTACCGAGGCGTTGACCCGGTTGGCCGAGCAGAGCGCCGACCTGATCCTGGTCGACACCGCGCTGTCGCGTCCGGACAGCGTCGAGTTCACCCGCCGGATCGTCGCCGCGGCGCCTGGCGCCGCGGTCGTCCTGTTCGGTGTCGAGGACCCGCGCATCTCGGCCGCCGCCGTGCAGGCCGGCGCGCGGGGAGTGATCCGCGCCGACGCGACGGATCCGGTGACGGTGGTCGCGAAGGCGCTGCTGCTCGTGCTCAGCCCGGCGGGCGAGCCGGCCACGGCGCGGGCCGGTGCCCGCAACGGCTCGTCGGTGCCCAGCCCGGCAGCCCCGGTCGGCGCCGCGGTGAGCGCGCTGGCCTCGCGGACGCTGCGGCCGGCCACGTCGTCGGTGCCGCTGCAGCGCGGCGACGCGGCGGGCGGCCCGGCGGCCGAGGTGCCCCGGCGGCGCGTCGACCTGACCGAGCGCGAGCTGCAGGTGCTGCGCGGGATGGCCGACGGCAAGAGCAACGCCGAGATCGGCCGCGAGCTGTTCGTTTCCGAGGACACCGTCAAGACGCACGCCCGGCGGTTGTTCCGGAAGCTCGGCGCGCGCGACCGTGCCCACGCGGTGGCGTCGGCGTTCCGGGCTGGGCTGGTCTCCTGACGGCGACCAACTGCGACCTGGGCATGCGGGGGCGGTACCCCGGTTTTTGACTGGTTAAACGACAGACTCGATTGAATGCCGGGGCCGGGTCAGCGGATCACGGCTCGTCGTCGTCACCGTCATCCTCGCCCTTGTCGGCGTCGTCCGCATCTTCAGCGGCGTCGGCGAGGGCGTCGTGGATGCCGTCGGCGTATCCGCGGGCGTACTCCCACGTCACGTAGTGATCGGGGTCGGGGTTGTAGGCCGGCTCGTGCACCCGCGGCCGGCCGGAGTCGAGCAGGTGCCGCAGGTTGCCGCGGAGCAGGTCCCAGTCGAAGTAGTGCGGCTCGTGGCAGTCTTCGCACTCGATGACCAGCCCGCGGACCCCCAGCGGCGTGAGCAGCGCCTGGTAGATCGCCAGATCGGCGAGGTCTTCCAGCACGTCCTGCCGCTCGTCTGCGGTGAGCGGGTCGTTGTCGTCGTCGCCCTCGCCGAGCGGCATCGCTGGATCGGCCGGGTCACCGGCGAACGGGTCGATGGGCTCTTCCTGCACCTTCCTACGGTAGCGGTCCGGGCCGCCGGGCGGGTGCTGGTGCCCTGTCGCCTAGCATTGGTCTATCGCCGCCCCTGAGACTCCTGAAGGCTGGTCACCATATGGATTCCCTTCCCCTGGCGCTCACGTTCGACGACGTCCTCCTGCTTCCCGCCGAGTCAGACGTGATTCCCAGCGAGGTCGATACCTCAACCAGGCTGACCAGGGGGGTGCGGCTGTCGATGCCGCTGGTGTCGAGCGCGATGGACACGGTCACCGAGGCCAGGATGGCGATCGCGATGGCCCGGCAGGGCGGCATCGGCGTGCTGCACCGCAACCTGTCGATCGACGACCAGGCGCAGCAGGCCGACCTGGTGAAGCGGTCCGAGGCGGGCATGGTCACCAACCCGGTCACCGTCTCGCCGGACGCCACCGTCGCGGAGGTCGACGCGCTGTGCGGGCGCTACCGCATCTCGGGTGCCCCGGTCACCGACCCGGACGGGACGCTGCTGGGCATCGTCACGAACCGGGACATGCGCTGGATCACCGACCTCACCACGCGGGTCCGCGACATCATGACGCCGATGCCGCTGATCACCGCGCCGGCCGGTGTGTCCACAGTGGACGCACTGGCGCTGCTGCGGCAGCACAAGGTCGAGAAGCTGCCGCTCGTCGACGACGCGGGCAAGCTGTGCGGGCTGATCACCGTCAAGGACTTCGCGAAGAGTGAGCAGTACCCGAACGCCACCAAGGACCCCGCCGGCCGGCTGCGGGTCGCCGCTGCCGTCGGGGTCGGCGACGACTCGTACAAGCGGGCCCGCACGCTCGTCGACGCCGGGGTCGACGTGATCATGGTGGACACCGCGCACGGCCACAACCGGCAGGTCGTGGAGATGGTCGCGCGGTTGAAGCGGGATACGCCCGCCGAGGTCGTCGGCGGCAACATCGCGACGTTCGACGGCGCGCGCGCCCTGGTCGAGGCCGGCGCCGACGCGGTCAAGGTCGGGGTGGGTCCGGGGTCGATCTGCACCACCCGCGTGGTCGCCGGCGTCGGCGTCCCGCAGGTCACCGCGATCATGGAAGCGACCCGGGCGTGCCGCCCCGCCGGCGTGCCGGTCATCGCCGACGGCGGGCTGCAGTACTCCGGTGACATCGTCAAGGCGATCGTCGCCGGCGCCGACTCCGTGATGCTCGGCTCGCTGCTCGCCGGCTGCGAGGAGAGCCCGGGCGAGCTGATCTTCATCAACGGCAAGCAGTTCAAGGCGTACCGGGGGATGGGTTCGCTCGGCGCCATCCAGTCCCGTGGGCAGGCCCGGTCATACTCGAAGGACCGCTACTTCCAGCACGACGTCGGCTCCGACGACAAGCTCGTACCCGAGGGAGTCGAGGGCCAGGTCCCGTACCGCGGGCACCTGTCCGGCGTGGCCCACCAGTTGGTCGGCGGCCTGCGGTCCGGCATGGGCTACGCGGGCGCGGCCACCATCCCCGCGCTGCAGGAGCGGGGCCAACTGGTCCGCATCACCGCGGCCGGGCTCAAGGAGAGCCACCCGCACGACATCCAGATGACGCTCGAGGCGCCGAACTACTCGGCGCGCTGAAGCGCGGGCCGCCAGCGGGCGGAAGCGAAGCGGAGCCCGCGGTCAAGCGGCACGCCTATGAAGGAGACAACCGTGCGAGAGGTCGTACAGATCGGCCTGGGCCGCACCGCGCAGCGCGGCTACCACCTCGACGAGATCTCGATCGTGCCGAGTCGGCGGACCCGGGACGTCGACGACGTATCGACCGCCTGGCAGTTGGACGCGTACCAGTTCAAGATCCCGTGCGTCGCGCACCCGTCCGACGCGATCATGAGCCCGCTGACGGCCGCCACCCTCGGCGGCCTCGGCGGCCTCGGCGTGCTCAACGTCGAGGGGCTGTGGACGAGGTACCACGACCCGGAGCCGATCCTGGCCGAGCTGTCGACGCTGCCGCACGGCGGCGGCACGCGGCGGCTGCAGGAGGTCTATTCGCAACCGATCAAGCCGGAGCTGATCGTCGAGCGGGTCAAGGAGATGCGGGAGGGCGGCGGCACCGTCGCGGTCCGCGTATCACCGCAGCACACGCTCGCGATCGCGCCGGTGATCCTGGACGCCGGCGTCGACATCCTGGTGATCCAGGGCACCGTGGTGTCGGCGGAGCACGTGTCCACTGTGGATGAACCGCTGAACCTCAAGGAGTTCATCGCCGACCTGGACCTGCCGGTGATCGTGGGCGGCTGCACCAACTACCAGACGGCGCTTCATCTCATGCGCACCGGCGCCGCCGGCGTGATCGTCGGGGTGGGTGCCGACGGGCACTCCACCACCGACCGGGTGCTGGGCATCCGGGTGCCGATGGCCACCGCGATCGCCGACGCGGCCGCGGCCCGCCGGGACTACCTGGACGAGACCGGTGGCCGGTACGTGCACCTGATCGCCGACGGCGAGATCCGCACCTCGGCCGACGTCGCGAAGGCCCTGGGCTGCGGCGCCGACGCGGTGATGCTGGGCGAGCCGCTGGCCCGCTGCGAGGGCGCACCGGCGAAGGGCGCCTGGTGGCACTCGTCGGCGAGCCACCCGAAGCTGCCGCGCGGCGTGTACGCGCCGGCCGAGGCGCCCACGGCGACGATGGACGAACTGCTGTTCGGCCCGTCCGGCGACCCGACCGGGGTGCTGAACCTGTTCGGTGGGCTGCGCCGCGCGATGGCCAAGTGCGGCTACCGCGACCTGAAGGAGTTCCAGAAGGTCGGCCTCCAGCTCGGCTGAGCTCTTCCCCGCGATCCTGGAAGTTCTGGGGCTCGTTTTCGAGCCCCAAACTTCCAAGATCGCGGCGCCTAGGACAGGGTGTCGTCGCTGCTGGCGCGGTGGCGGGCGCGGTAGAAGCGATTCAGCGCGGCCGACACCTCGGCCGGGTCGGACTCGTCCGGCGTCTCGCCGGCGGCGGCCGCCGGCGGGCTGGCCAACGGGTTTCGGGGAAGCTGCGCCATCGGGACGCGCACCGGCAGGCCCGCGCGGGACGTTCCGCCGTCGGCGGGTGCCGGCACGTTGCTGCCGCGGACCCCGCCGGACCGGGCGGTGCGGGTTGCCGCTGGCTGGGCCGTCGCGCCGGCGGCCGCCGCCGGGGCCGCTCCGCCGGCGGTCGGCGCGGGGGCCGCTCCTGCCGCGGTCGGCGCCGCGGCACCGACCGCACTCGGCGGGCCGGCGGCGTTCGGCGGGCCGGCGGCGTTCGGCGGGCCGGCGGCGTTCGGCGGGCCGGCGGCGTTCGGCGGGCCGGCGGCGGGTGACCGGGTGCCCGGGCGGGCCGGCGCCGCCGCGGCCGTCGCCGGCGCGGCGTTCGGGGGCTGCCGGTCCCGCCTGGTGCGCTGGACGTCGGGCGAGGTGCGCCGCCCGGCCTGGGACGGCAGCCGGATCGGCCGGGTCCAGCCGTCGAGATTCGCGGTGTCGGGGTCGGCCCCGACGGACTCGGTCCGGGCGACGTAGGAGATCGCCTCGTCGTCGGCCGGCGGCCTGGGCAACGGCGGCGACCCGTATGCGGGCGTCTCCCGCTCGGTGAGCGGCACCTCGACCGGCACCCTCGCCGGTGCGGCCGGGGCCGCCGACGGCGCTCCGCCGGGCGGCAACGCGGGTGCGCCGGCGAGGGTGCCGGCCCCACCGACCGGGGCACGCCGCTCCGGACCGGCCCCGGCCTCGGCCGACGGGTCGTGGCCGAGCAGGTGGGTCATCGAACTGCGCAGCACCGATCGGGCCAGGTCGGCGTACGACCGGGCGGGCGCGGGGGCGAGCAGCGGCGCGGGAATCGAGATCTCCGCCTGGATCCCGCTGGTCAGCGCCCGCAGCCGCACCGTCATGCCGTGCCGGGCGGCCAGCCGGCCGACCACCCACAGCCCCATCTGTGCCGTCGCCGCCGCGACGGGAGTTGCCGCCGACGCCGGTTCGCCGGGCCGGCCGGGCGAACCGGTACCGGCCAGCCGCTCGTTCGCCTCGGCCAGCTTCTTCTCGGTCATCCCGAGCCCGCGGTCGGCGACGCGGACGGTGGCCGACCGGCCGTCGGGCGCCACCCGGCCGATGACGAGGACCGTCGAGTCCGGCGGCGAGTACGACGCGGCGTTCTCCAGCAGCTCGGCCAGGATGTGCACGACGTCGACAACGGCGCCGCCGGCGATGTAGCCGCCGTCGTCGACGTCGGAGACGACCCGTTCGTACTCCTCGATCTCGGCCATCGCGGCCAGCACCACCGCGGACAGCGGCACCGGGTCGGGCCGGCGGCGGCTGGTGTCGGCGCCGGCCAGGACCAGCAGGTTCTCGTCGTTGCGGCGCATCCGGGTGAGTAGGTGATCGAGGCGGAACAGGTTCGCCAGCTGATCCGGGTCGTCCTCGGCCGACTGCACCTCGTCGAGCAGCTTGAGCTGCCGCTCCACCAGCATCTGGCTGCGTCGCGCCACATTGACGATCATGGAGTTGGCCCCGCGACGCAGCTCCGCCTGTTCGCCGGCGAGGCGCACCGCGCTCGCGTGCACGGCGGCGAACGCGTCGCCGACCTCGCCGATCTCGTCGCGCCGGCTGTTGTCGCCGCCGAGTTGCGGGAAGGCGGTGGTCGGCAGGTTGTCGATGTCGGCCTGCCGTTCGGCCGCCCGCAACCGTTCGAGCGCCTCCGGCAGGCGGCGGGTCGCCACGTCCAGCGCCTGGGCGCGCAGGTTGCGCAGCGACCGCACCATCGACCGGCCGATCAACACCCACGACCCGAGCGTGATCACCAGGACGGCCAGGATCAGCCCGGTCAACCACAGCGTGCGCAGGCGCTGGGCGTGCGCGAGGGATCCCGACTCGTCGATCGTCGCGTCGATGGCCCGGGACCCGACCTCGCCGAGCAGGTTGACGGCCGCCGTCGACACCTCCCACCACTCGTCCGGCGGAACGGTCACCAGCCGGCCCCGGACCTGCTCGAGGATCGTGTCGCGCAGCGCGGTCGCATTGTCATTGATCTTGACAGCGCGCGCGTCGCCGAGCGCCGCCGCGACATCGCCGGGGGCGTTGGCGCGGAACCGGACCAGCGCCGCATGCTGCTCCGCCGCGGACTCCGCGAACGGGTAGTAGGTCTCGGGCTCGGAGAACCGGGCCCGGCAGGCCGCGTACAGCCGGGCCCGCAGCTGCGAGGCGTACTCCTTGGCCCGGGCCACCTCCAGCACGGCGATGGCCGGGCCGACCAGCCGCCGCTGCGGGGCGCTGGCCGGATTGGGCAGCATCCCGAACAGGGCCGCGATCGTGTCCCGGTAGGCACTGAAGATCGTCTCCGCGGGCAGGGAGCTTTCGCGGGCCGCCGCCCGGGTGTCCTGCAGCCGCTTGAACATGTTCGCGGCGGCCGCGAACCCGGGCCGGTCGGGGCCGGCGACGCGGGCCAGCTGGGCGTACGCGTCGTCGGACGCGGTCCGCTTGTCGGCCAGGGCGGCGTCGAACTGTTCAACGGTGACCCGCTGCACGAGCTCGCCCGCGGTGCGGTCGCGCTCGACCTGCAGCGCGTCCACGACGGCCGCGACCGGCCGCGCGAGCGCGAACTGTTCGGCGTATGCGGACAGGTCCCGGCCGTCGGTCGCCGCCGCCGCGATCTGGAGGCCGGCGATCGCGGTGAACGCGGCCGCCGGGATCGCGACGACGATGGCGAGCTTGCTGCGCACCCGCCACCAGGAGCGCAGCCGGAGGCGACGCAGGAAGCCGTCGCCCCGTGCGCTCGCCCGGGGCGGACGCGCCGACACCGAAGACGCCGACAACGCGGGAACCTTCCTGTGCGAGGCGGTGACGGCCGCCGATTGGTCACCGGTCGGTGGCAGAATACGGAACCTCAGCCTGGTTGTGTTGCCTCCTTCACGCGCGGTCGTCGATTGCGTCGGAATCGAGGGGCTACCGTTGACGCCCGATCCGCACCAAAGGGAGGCCAGGTATGCGCCGATGGCCCCTCGTCGCGCTGGCCGCGGTGCTGGTCTGCGCGCTCGTGGCCGGCGCCGTCGTGCTGGTGCGGGTGGCCGCCCCGAGCGGCAGCGTGCGTCCGGTCGCCGCGAGCGGGCAGCCGTCGGCACCGCCGGACGGTCCACCCTCCCCGGGCGCCGACGGGGCCGGCGACGAGTACTTCCCGAAGCTGGGCAACGGCGGGTACGACGTCAGGCATTACGCGCTGCGTGTCCGCTATGACCCGTCGACCGACGTGCTGACCGGGCGCGCGACGATCGACGCGGCCGCAACCCAGTCGATGTCCCAGTTCAACCTCGACTTCTCCGGTCTGAAGATCACCGCGCTGCGAGCCGGCGGCGCCGACGCGACCTGGCGGCTCGACGGCGGCCGCGAGCTCGTCGTGACGCCCGCGGCGCCGCTGCGCGCCGGCCAGGAGTTCACGATCGAGGCCGAATACGAGGGCAAACCGGACGGCGATGGGTTCCACCACACGACCGACGGTGCGTTGGTCGCCGGCGAGCCCGCGAGCGGTGCCGACTGGTACCCGACCAACGAGCACCCGACCGACAAGGCGACCTACGACTTCGAGATCACCGTCCCGGACGGGCTGACGGCGATCGCGAACGGCGTATCGCGCGGTGTCGACGCGGCCGACCCCGGCTGGCGCACCTGGCGCTGGGCCGCGACCACGCCCATGGCGAGCTACCTGAGCACCATCGCGATCGGTAAGTTCCGGATCTTCGAGGGGACCTACGACGGCAGGCCGGTCTACTCGGCGGTCGACGAGCGGCTGCCGGCCGGCGGCGTCGCCGACCAGGCGATGCAGCGCACCGCCGACGTGACCGGGTTCCTGGCGACGCGGTTCGGCCCGTACCCGTTCGAGGCGCTGGGCGGGATCGTGACCAGCGAGCGGCTGTCGTTCGCTCTGGAGACGCAGACCCGGCCGATCTATGCGCCCGCCTTCTTCAACCGGACGCTGTCGGACGCGACCTCGATCGTCGCCCACGAGATCGCGCACCAGTGGTTCGGCGACAGCGTCTCGTTGAACCGGTGGCGCGACATCTGGCTCAACGAGGGCTTCGCCACCTACGCGCAGTGGCTCTGGGAGGAGCACGACGGCGGCCGCAGCGCCCAGGCCGCGTTCGACGACACGTACGGCGCACCCGCGACCGCCGAGATCTGGACGCCGCCGCCGGGCGACCCGGGGGAGAAGAACCTGTTCGCCGACTCGGTATACGTGCGCGGCGGCCTGACGGTGCACGCGCTGCGGATGACGATCGGCGACGACGCGTTCTTCCGGCTACTCCCCGAGTGGACCTCGGCCCACAAGAGCGGCACGGGCACGACGGCCGACTTCATCGCGCTTGCGGAGAAGCTGTCCGGCAAGGAACTCGACGCGTTCTTCCAGGCCTGGCTGTTCTCCTCCGCCAAGCCCCCGTACCCCGGCCGCTGACCGCGGAAATCGGGCAGGATGCGTGGCCATGGGGAGCCTGTTCCGGGAGCGTGACTTCCGGCTCCTCTTCGTCGGGCAGGGCATCAGCGCCGTCGGCACCGCGGTCAGCTACGTCGCACTGCCGCTGATCGCGGTCTCCGCGCTCGACGCCGGCCCGTTCGAGGTCAGCCTGATCACCGCCGCCGGGTACGCCGCCTGGCTCGTCGTCGGCCTGCCGTTCGGCGTGTACGTCGACAGGCGCAGACGTCGTCCGCTGCTGATCCTCGCGGATCTCGGCCGCGCGGCGCTGCTCGCCACCGTGACCACGGCGGCGCTCGCGGGCGCCCTCACGATCGCCCACCTGGTGGCGGTCGCGCTGCTTGCCGGCGCGCTCAGCGTGCTGTTCGACGTGGCCTACCCCGCCTACCTGCCGGCGATCATCCCCAAGGACCGCCTCGTCGACGGCAACGGCAAGCTGTTCGCCACCGAGTCGGCCGCGAACGTCGGCGGGCCCGGGCTCGGCGGCGCG
>Ga0207659_10002439_pt1 | contig 11083 bp, 12 predicted proteins | sample KBSM43metaG_FD_184330 | JGI IMG/M metagenome (GOLD analysis project Ga0207659, IMG submission 184330) | Miscanthus rhizosphere microbial communities from Kellogg Biological Station, Michigan, USA - KBS M4-3 metaG (SPAdes) (version 2) | ecosystem: Host-associated > Plants > Roots > Rhizosphere >...
CGAGCGGATCTGGTGGCCCCAGCCGACGTCGGTCTTCTGGTCCTCCAGCACGCGCGCAGCGGCATTGCGCTTGTTGACCTCGAGCTCGTAGAGCTTGGCCTTCAGCATCTTCATCGCAGTCGAGCGGTTCTTGTGCTGGCTGCGCTCGCCCTGGCAGGCGACGACGATGCCGGACGGCAGGTGCCGGAGGCGCACGGCGGAGTCCGTCTTGTTGACGTGCTGGCCGCCCGCCCCGCTCGCGCGGTAAGTGTCCATCTCGATGTCGGCCGGATTGACCTCGATGTTGATCTCGTCGTCGATGACCGGCGAGACGAATACGGACGCAAACGACGTGTGCCGGCGATTTCCGGAATCGAAGGGCGACTTGCGGACCAGGCGGTGCACGCCGGTCTCGGTGCGCAGCCACCCGTATGCGTGATCGCCGTCGACCTCGATCGACGCGCTCTTGATGCCCGCGACTTCGCCGGCACTCTGGTCGGTCACGGTGACTGCGAATCCGCGAGATTCGGCCCAGCGAAGGTACATGCGCAGCAGCATCTGCGCCCAGTCCTGCGCCTCCGTACCGCCCGCGCCCGCCTGGATGTCGAGGAATGCGCCGCGCGGGTCCATTTCGCCCGGGAACATGCGCGAGAGCTCGAGCTTGCGGACGCGTTCCTCGAGCTTCGCCGTGTCCTTGACGATCACCGAAAATCCGGCTTCGTCGCCCTCCGCCTCGACGAGTGTCAGGAGTTCCGCGGCATCCGAGAGACCGCCGCCCAGCTGGTCGAGTTCGGTGATGGTGGCTTCGATTCGCGCGCGTTCTCGCCCCAGCGCTTGCGCCTCCGCAGGCGCATTCCAGACCGCCGGATCCGCAAGCTCGTGATTCAGCTCTTCGAGGCGCTCGCGCTTTGTGTCGTACTCAAAGGTACCCCCTCAGCGCCTTCAGGCGCTCCGTGAGGTCTTCGATCAGGCGGCGGGTTGGCGCGGCTTCCATGGCGGCGGCATCTTAGCAGACGCTCATGCCGGCCACTCCACGTGCTCGGCGAGCAGCTCCGCGCGCGGCGTGCCGCCGAAACTCGTGGATTGCAACCGATACGCGAGCTTCACCCGCGCGCCCGCCGCGGGCCGCCTCGCGCCGTCCTCGTCGTAGTAGCCAAATGCGATTGCCTCGACCGGGACGGTCGCAACCGCGGCGCGCAGCCACAGCTTGAGGTGCCGCTCTCCGACCGTGCGTGAATCCACGACCGTGAACTCGCCCTCGAACACCGGCTCCGGAAATGCCTGACCCCAGGGTCCCCCGGATTCGATGCAGCGCGCCGTGTCGAGCGTGATTTCATCAGGGGCGAGCTCCCCGTCGGTCTCGAGCACGTTCTGCATCTGCGCGGGTGTCAGCTGACGTCCCACCTCGTCCGAGAACGCGTCGGCGAAGCGCGCCAACGCGGCGCGCCGGAGCGTGAGCCCGGCGGCCATCGCGTGCCCGCCATAGCGATCGATCAGTTCCGGGTGCCGCGTCGCGATGGCCTCCAGGACGTCCCGCACGTGGAGGCCCGCGACCGAGCGGGCCGACCCGCGCAACTCATCTTCGGACGCGGGCGCAAACGCGACGACCGGCCGGTGCAGACGGTCTTTCATGCGCCCGGCCACGAGGCCGACGATCCCCGGATGCCAGCCCGGATCGAACAGCGTGAGTCCCGGCGGCAAGTCGCCATCGGCGATGCGCAGTTTGCGCACCGCGACCATGGCCTCTTCGCGCATGCGCGCCTCCATGTCGCGGCGCTCGCGGTTCAGCCGGTCAAGTTCTCCGGCAAGCGCAAGCGCTTCGGCCGGGTCGTCGGTCAGGAGGCACCGGATGCCGACCGCCATGTCGTCGATGCGCCCGGCCGCGTTCAGGCGCGGCGCGATCTGGTGGCCGAGCTGGCGTGCCGAGAGCTCGTCCATTCGGCAGCCGGCGACCCGCGCGAGCGCCATGAACCCGGGGGTCGCGGCATGCGCGCGCGCGCGGCGCAGGCCTTCCTGGACGAGGATGCGGTTGTTTCGGTCGAGCGGAACGACGTCGGCAACCGTGCCCAGTGCCACGAGATCGAGCAGGTCGGTGACCGCCGGAAGCTTGCGGCCCTGCCGCTCTTCCATCGCGCGCGTGACCGAGGCCATGAGGTAGAACGCGACGCCGACTCCGGCCAGCGCGCGGCTGCCGAATCCGGCCTGGGGCAGGTTCGGGTTCACGTGCGCCGCGCAATCCGGCAGCGTCGCCGCGGGCAAATGGTGGTCCGTGACCAGGACCTCGATGCCGAGCGCATGAGCCGCCTCGATGCCGGCAAAGGCCGAGACACCGTTGTCCACGGTGATCAGGAGATCCGTCTTTTCGCCGGAGAGCTCAGCGACGAGCGCCGGCGTCAGGCCATAGCCATGGCGCATGCGGTCCGGGACGCGCATGGCGTGATTCGCATGCCCGAGACGCGCGAGCTGGCGCAACACGAGCGCCGTACTCGTCGCGCCGTCCGCGTCGAAGTCGCCGACGACGAGGATGCGCGAGCCGCGCTCGATATGCTTGGCGAGCAGGTCCGTCGCAGTCCCGATCCCGTCCAGGGACGACACCGGGAGCAGGCCGCGCAACTCGAGTGACAACTCGTCGGCCTCGCGCAGGCCGCGCGCGGCGTAAACGCGCCGCAGCACCGGATGCAGGCTTTGCGGCAGGCCGCCGGGCTCGCCGGCCGGCCTGCGCCGGAGCCGGGGCGGCTGGGCCCGCGGCAGGTCACGGGATTTCATCGGCGGCCATGATAGCGGCGCCGCCCCGGTGCAATTGGCTATATTTCGCAACAGCGATGGAATTCACACGCGAGACGGCCAGCGAAGCCAATGCGATCCTCGCCTGCACCGAGACGGAGGTGCGGCTCAGGGACCGCACTTGCCAGGGCAGCGTGATCGTAACGCGCAGCCATGTCGTGGACGGCTGGCGTCCGCCCGCCATCGACGCGCTCACGATCGGCGATTTCGAGCCGCTGCTCGCACTCGGTCCGGAAGTCGTCCTGCTCGGCACCGGCAGCCGTCAGCACCTGCCCAGCCTCGAGCTCTATGCGGACTTCGCGGCGCGCGGCATCGGCCTCGAGGTCATGGATAATCGCGCAGCCTGCCGCACGTACAACGTGCTGCTCGGCGAGTTTCGCGACGTTGCCGTCGCGCTGATGCTCTGATGCCGCGATAGAAAAGGGGACGCTCCCCGATTTCCCGAAGGACCGAAGGAAATCGGGGAGCGTCCCCTTTTTTATCGCGGCGGTAATTGCGTCAGCGGGTCGAGCGGCTCGCCGTCGAGGCGGATCTCGAAATAGAGCATCGCCTGCTGATTCGGGCCGAGTCCCATCGTCCCGATCTGCTGTCCGGCCCGCACCGCGTCGCCCTCTTTCACTTGCAAGGACGCGTTGTGCCCATAAGCCGTGAGCCACCCGCGCACGTGGTTGATGATCACGAGCTGGCCGTAGCCCAGGAGGCCGCTGCCGGTATAAGCCACTGTTCCATCCGCCGCCGAGAGAATTGGCTGGTTGAGCCCGCCGTCGATGCGAAGACCGAGGCCGCCCGAGGGCTGGCGCACCGTGCCGACGACCTTGCCGACATTCACCGGCCAGTGCCAGGGCGGCGGGCGGTGCTCGGGATCGGTGGGCGACGCGCGCGTTGACTTCGCGGCCGGCGCGGCGGCTGCACCCGACCTCGCGACCGCGTCGCGCGGCGGCCGATTGAGCCGCAGCCGGTCGCCCGGATGAATGATGTCGTCGAGCTGCATCCCATTCCAGCGCGCGATCTCGCGGGCGTCCAGGTCGTAGCGCCGCGCGATGGAATATAGCGTGTCGCCGGCACGTACCACGTGGTAATCCGGCAGCGGCGGCCTTCGGTCATGACCGGAACAGGCGGCGATGGAAAGCGCCGCGACGCATGCAACCCATCGCTTCAGGTCACGCCTCCGAGCAGCGGCACGAAACTCACGAAGCCGAGCCGCTCGCGCATGAACTGGTCGCCGTGGCGCGTGAAGCGCAGCAGTTCCTGTCGGCCCTCAGGCCCGACCGGCGCGATGAGCCGGCCGCCCTCGGCGAGCTGGTCGAGGAGCTTCTGCGGCAGCGCATGCGGAGCGGCCGCGAGCAAGATGCCGTCGAAGGGCGCCTGCGAGGGCCAGCCCTCGTTTCCGTCGCCGTGCTTGAAGCGGACATTCTTGATCCCGAGTTCGCGCAACCGCTCCTTGGCGCGATCGAGCAGCGGCTCGATGCGCTCGATGCTGTAGATCCGCCCGACCAGAGGCGAAAGTACCGCGGTCTGGTAACCGCAGCCGGTGCCTATCTCGAGCACCTTTTCGGGGGTGCCGCCGATCGTGATGGCCTCGGTCATGCGCGCGACGACATACGGCTGCGAAATGGTCTGACCGTGGCCGATCGGCAGCGCGGTGTCCTCGTAGGCGCGGCTCGCAAGCGCCTCGTCCATGAACAGGTGCCGCGGAACGTTGCGGATGCGATCGAGCACGCGCGGGTCCCGGATGCCCTGCTCCACCAGCCGCTGGATCAGTCGCTCGCGCGTGCGGGCACTCGTCATGCCGATGCCGCTGCGCTCCGAATTCAAGCGAGCGGCTCCTTCAGCCATTCGCGCACGCCCTCGAGCGCCGCGTGGCGTGTCAGGTCGACTTGCAGCGGCGTCACCGACACGAATCCGTTTGCGACCGCGTGGAAGTCCGTGCCGGGCCCGGCATCCTGGCCCGCGCCCGCCGCGCCGACCCAGAAAATCTCGCGGCCGCGCGGGTCGAGACCGCGCACGGCGGGCTTGGCGCGGTGACGATGGCCGAGGCGCGTGACCTCGAAGCCCAGGAGTTTTTCATAGGGAAGGTCGGGCACGTTGACGTTCAGGATCATCGAGCGGTGCAGCGGCTTCGCGAGCAGCCGCAGCACCAGCTCGCGCGCAACGCGTGCGGCGGTCGCGAAGTGCGGGCCCGTGCCGCCGCCCTGGGCCACGAGCGACACCGCGACGGTTGGCAGGCCGAGAAAGCGGCCCTCAATGGCCGCCGCGACCGTTCCCGAATAGAGCACGTCGTCGCCGAGGTTGGCGCCGTCGTTGACGCCCGAGACGACCATGTCGAACTCGAATTCGAACAGCCCCGTGATTGCCAGGTGCACGCAATCGGTCGGCGTTCCGTTGATCACGTACCAGGTGTCTTCGTCCACGCGCTGTACGCGCAGCGGCACTTCGAGTGTCAGCGAATGGCTTGCGCCGCTGCAGTTGCGGTCCGGCGCGACGATGGTGAGCGGCGCGACGCCTGTCATCGCGTCCCTGAGGAATCGCAGTCCCTCGGCGCGGTAGCCGTCGTCGTTGGCAAGCAGGATCTTCAAGGTTCGCTGTCCCTTCCCGGCCGCGCGTATCGCGGCCGGGCCGCACTATACTGTAAGCCCCGTCGCCCCGGCGCGTGGACGGAGGATGCCGCCATCAAGGACGAGGATCGCCAGCTATTTCGCGCCGCCGTGCGCGGCGTCCGTCCGCTTGATCCGGCGAAGCGGATGCCGGAACGCGAGCGACGCCGGCCACGCGCTGCTTCGCGCCGCGCCGACGAGGCGCAGGTCCTTGCGGATTCGCTCGCCTTCGACCCGCATGATCTGGATGTCGAGTCCGGTGACGAGCTCTCCTTTCGCCGCGATGGCGTAACCGAGACGGTCCTGCGCCGGCTGCGGCGCGGCGAATTTTCGATCCGCGACGAGATCGACCTGCACGGCATGACCCAGGCCGAGGCGCGCACCGCCCTGGGCGCCTTCCTCGCCGAGTCCGCGCTCCACGGCCGGCATTGCATCCGCGTCATCCATGGCAAGGGGCGTGGCTCGGGAAATCGCGGCCCGGTGCTGAAGTCGGCGGTCAATCGCTGGCTGCGAAAGCATGGCGCCGTGCGTGCGTTCTGCTCGGCACGCCGCAACGACGGCGGCACGGGCGCGCTGTACGTCCTGATCGAGCGCTAGTCGCCGCCCGCTTCGGGCACCCGCACGTCGAGGAGTTCGCGCAGCAGGCTCGTCGCGAACGCGCCGCGCGGCAGCTCGAACTCGAGCTCGACATCGTCCGCTTCGAACCGGTATGCCAGGCCAGATGGCCGAAGTACGAGCGCGCGCCGTTCACCGCGCATGCCCACCGCCGCGAGCAAAGCTGGCAGTGGAGCGACCGCAGCCAGCGCCTCGCCTTCGACCCGGCCGGCCTCCCCGCCCGGCAACAGGCCGCCGGCCCCGCACAGCGGCCCCGTGGGAGAAACGTCGCCCTCGCGCAGGCGCCTGTGCAGCCCGTCATCCGGGTGTTCGGCGGCAAACACGGACTGGCTGCCGGCCAGGTTCACGATCTCGCCCGGCAGGAGGCGATTCCAGGTGCTGGCTCGCACCCGCGCGCCGAGCACCGTATTGAAAGCGAGCGCACGCGCGGAAGAGAGCACGAACGCACGCGGCTCCCGGCCGCGCGGCAGCCGGCCGGTTTCGAGCCACTGGCGGATGCGGTGGAGGTTTGCGCCCTCCTTGCCGAAACGCTGCATGCCGTAGTAATTCGGAACGCCGACCGCCTGCAGCTGCGCGATGCGTGCGCTGATCGCCGCGGCGTCACCTTGCAGTCCGCGCACGCGGATGCGGAAACGGTTGCCTGCCAGGGCGCCGCGCCGGAGCTTTCGTGAATGCGGGTGCTCGGCGAGTACCCGGAAACCATCTCCGCAATACCCGACGAAGGACGCCGTATCCGGCCCGGCCGGAACGGAAAACCACTGCCGCGCGATCGCGCGGCGATCCTTCTGCCCGGCAAATCCGATGTCGCCCGGCGGCCGGCCCGCGCGCGCTGCGAGCAAGCGGGCGACGAAGAGCGTGTTGGCATTCTCTTTCTCCACCAGCAGCAGCCGGTGCGCGGTGCCGCCGTCGGGCTCGAAGCCGAGCCGCTCCTCGACGCGAAAATCGGCCGCCTCGACTCGCAGCGCCCCGGATACCGGCGTCTCGCCAAAGGCGCGCGGCGTCTCGAGCGCAAGCTCGCGCCAGGGGTCGGCGGCGGAATCAGCCGGCATGCGCGTCGAGGAGCAGCACCACGGCCTGGCCCGCAAGTCCCTCGCCGCGGCCGACGGCGCCGAGCCCCTCGGCCGTGGTCGCCTTGACGTTGACATGATCGCGGGCGATATCGAGGTCGGCAGCGACGTTGGCGACGATCGCCTCGCGATGCGGCGCGAGGCGTGGCGCCTCGGCGATGAGCGTGAGATCGCAGTTTCCAACCCGGTAGCCGCGCGCCGTCACGAGCCTGCGGACTTCCCGCAGGAGCTCGCGGCTGTCCGCGCCGGCAAAGCGCGGATCCTGCGGCGGAAAATGCTGCCCGATGTCGCCGAGCGCCGCGGCGCCGAGCAAGGCGTCCATCAGGGCGTGCAACAGCACGTCGCCATCCGAATGCGCAACCACGCCGCGCCCGTGCGCGATCGTGACGCCGCCGATCCGCAAGCTGTCGCCGGGACCGAAGCGGTGCACGTCGAAGCCGAAACCGATTCTCATCGGCGTCGCCGGGCGACGGAAAATGCGGCCGCGGCAAACGCGAGGTCGGCGGGACGGGTGACCTTGACGTTCAATGGCGATCCCTCGACGAGGAGCGGTTTCAAGCCCAGCCGCTCGATCGCGGCGGACTCGTCCGTAGGCTCAAAACCTTCCGCGAGCGCCTGCGTGAGCGCCTGCACGAGTCGTCCGTAGCGGAACATCTGCGGAGTCTGCGCCCGCCAGAGCCGCTCGCGCGGCGGGGTCCGGTGGCTTCGGCCATCGTCGCCGGCCTGCTTCAGGGTGTCCTCGACCTGCACCGCAAGCAAACCGCCCACGGCGTCGCGGCGGCAGGCCGCGATGAGCGACGCAACATCTTTGCGCTGCACGCAGGGTCGTGCCGCGTCGTGCACCAGCACCCAGTCATCCTCGTCCGCCGTGATGAGTGCCTGCAGGCCGTTCAGCACGGAGCGCGCGCGCGTCGGACCGCCGGCAACCGCAACGACCTGGCGACGGACGGACGGTGGCAGCCGCTCGAAGCGCCGGTCGCCGTTCGCGAGCACGGCGACGCCGCCCGCGATGTCAGCGACCGAATTCAGGGTGCGCAGCCCGTGCTCGAGAAGCGTGCGGCCGGCGATGCGAAGGTAGGGCTTCGGAACCGGGCCGCCGTAACGGCTGGCGCGGCCCGCGGCGGCGATCACGAACCAGATGCGTTCGCCCACCCGCGCGTCAAGGCGTCGCCGAGGCCTGCATGGAATCGGGCACGGCCGGCTCGGCTTCCGGCGCGCGATGCGTCGAATCGACGACCTGGAAGAAGGTCTCGTTGACGGCGATCATGCCGAGGTCGTTGCGAGCCCGCTCCTCGAGTGCCGTGAGTCCGTGCTTCAGGTCATTCACTTCCGCCCTCATCTGGGCGTTGCGTTCTGCGAGCACCTTGTTTTCGGATGCCTGGTTCTCGACGGCCTGGCGCAGGTGCCAGACCTCCTGCATGCCTTCGTCCGATACCCACAGGCGGTACTGGAGCAGAAGGAGCGCGGCGGCGAGCGCGGCAAAGACGAACTTCATGGAGCGGGAAGCGTAGCACGTTCCGGCGGCATGGGAATCACGCCTCCGGGCGCCGCTTGAGCGGGAATGCGTCGCGGCCCGCGTACCGCGCCCGCGCGCCGAGCATCTCCTCGATGCGCAGGAGCTGGTTGTACTTGGCGACGCGGTCCGAGCGCGACAGCGAGCCGGTCTTGATCTGCGTCGCCGCAGTTCCGACCGCGATGTCCGCGATCGTCGAGTCCTCGGTCTCGCCCGATCGGTGCGAAACCACGGACGCATATCCCGCGCGGGTCGCCATGTCGATCGCGGCAAGGGTCTCCGTGAGCGTTCCGATCTGGTTCGGCTTGATGAGGATCGCATTGGCGACGTTCTCGGCGATGCCGCGCGCGAGGATCTCGGTATTCGTGACGAACAGGTCGTCGCCGACGAGCTGCACCTTCTGGCCGAGGCGCCGAGTCAGCAGCGACCAGCCGTCCCAATCGGCCTCCGCCATGCCGTCCTCGATCGTGAGGATCGGGTAGCGGTCCGCGAGCGAGGCGAGGTATTCCGCGAACTGCGCCGCATTGAACTTGCGGCCCTCGGACTCCAGGTGGTAGCTGCCGTTCTTGTGGAACTCGGTGCTGGCGACATCGAGCCCGAGCCAGACGTCATGGCCGGCGTGGTAGCCAGCCTGCTCGATCGCCTCGAGGATAACGCCCAGGGCCGCCTCGTTCGACGGCAGGTTCGGCGCGAAGCCGCCCTCATCGCCGACCGCCGTCGCGAGCCCGCGCCCCTGCAGGATCTTCTTGAGCTGGTGGAAAATCTCCGCGCCGGCGCGCAGCGCTTCCCGGAAACTCGGCAGGCCGGCCGGAACGATCATGAACTCCTGGATATCGAGGCTGTTATCGGCGTGCGCGCCGCCGTTCACGATGTTCATCATCGGCACCGGCATCACGACCGCATCGCCGCCGCCGAGGTGGCGGAAGAGCGGGAGCTTCTGCGAGGCGGCCGCCGCGCGCGCGGTCGCGAGCGACACCGCGAGAATCGCATTCGCGCCGAGCCGCGACTTGTTCTCCGTGCCATCCACCTCGCGCATGCGCGCATCGATGCCCGCCTGGTCGGACGCGTCCCGGCCGACCAGAGAATCGCGCAGAACGCCATTCACGTGCTGGACCGCGTGCAGCACGCCCTTGCCGAGGTAGCGCTTCGAATCTCCATCCCGCAGCTCGACGGCCTCCCGCGTGCCGGTCGAAGCGCCCGAAGGAACCGGCGCACGGCCCAGCGTGCCGTCCTCGAGCTCGACGTCGGCCTCAACGGTGGGATTGCCGCGGGAGTCGATGATCTCGCGGCCGCGGATGTCGACGATCCGCATCACAGAGCGCTCTCGGCGAACGGGCGCGACTTGACCATGCGGTCGAGTTCAACGAGGAGCGTCAGCAGCTCGCGCATGCGCGGCAGCGGCCAGGCATTCGGGCCGTCGGAGAGCGCCTTGTCGGGATCCGGGTGCGTCTCCATGAAGATTCCGGCGACTCCCGCGGCCACCGCGGCTCGCGCGAGCACCGGCACGAACTCGCGCTGGCCGCCGGAAGACGAGCCCTTCCCGCCCGGCAGCTGCACGGAGTGCGTCGCGTCGAACACGACCGGCGCGCCGAAGGCGCGCATGACCGACAGCGCGCGCATGTCGGAGACCAGGTTGTTGTAGCCGAAGCTGAAGCCGCGCTCGCAGACCATGATCCCGGGATTTCCCGTCGAGCGCGCCTTCTCGAGGACGTTCGACATCTCCCAGGGGCTCAGGAACTGGCCCTTCTTGATGTTCACCGGCTTGCCCTGCGAACAGACGTTGACGATGAAGTTCGTCTGGCGGCACAGGAACGCGGGGGTCTGCATCACGTCCACGACGGAAGCAACCTCGCCGAGCGGCGTGTCCTCGTGCACGTCGGTCAGCACCGGCACGCCGTGCTGCCGGCGCACTTCGGCAAGGACCTTGAGGCCCTGCTCGATGCCGGGCCCGCGGAACGAAGCGCGCGACGAGCGGTTCGCCTTGTCGTAGGAGGCCTTGAACACGAACGGGATCTTCAGTGCGCTCGTCATCTCCTTGAGCTCGCCGGCAATGTCCTGGGTGAGCTGCGGACTCTCGACGACGCAGGGCCCTGCGATCAGGAACAGCGGACGGTCGGGGCCGATCTCGGCGCCGGCAAGTTTCAAGCGCTGACCGCCTGCGGCAGCTTGCCGATCGCGTGATCGCGTGCCGCGCGTACGAAGCTCGCGAACAGCGGATGGCCGTCGCGCGGATTGGACGTGAACTCCGGGTGGAACTGGACGCCGATGAACCACGGGTGCGACGGCAGCTCGATGATCTCCACCAGGCCGTCGTCCGAGTACGCCGAGATCGAGAGCCCCGCTTTCTGCATCCGCTCGAGATAGTTGTTGTTGAATTCGAAGCGGTGGCGGTGCCGTTCGTGGATCACATCGCGGCCATAGACCTTGCGCGCGAGCGTGCCGGTCAGGATCTTGGAATCCTGCGCACCGAGGCGCATCGTGCCGCCGAGATCCGAACGGTCGTCACGTCGCAGCGTCTCGCCCGAGCGGTC
>Ga0207659_10002440_pt1 | contig 11081 bp, 9 predicted proteins | sample KBSM43metaG_FD_184330 | JGI IMG/M metagenome (GOLD analysis project Ga0207659, IMG submission 184330) | Miscanthus rhizosphere microbial communities from Kellogg Biological Station, Michigan, USA - KBS M4-3 metaG (SPAdes) (version 2) | ecosystem: Host-associated > Plants > Roots > Rhizosphere >...
CCGGCCAGGGCGCCGCTAAACGACGCGAAGATGAGCGTGACGAGCGTGAGCCGCCAGCCGAGAAAGGCGCCGATCATCGCCAGCATCTTCACGTCGCCCATGCCGAGCCCGTCGATGCCCCGCAGCCGGTAATACGCCTCGCCAATCGCCCAGAGCACGCCGCCGCCCAGCACCAGGCCGAGGAGCGACTCGCGCCATCCCGGCGGGAGGAACAGGCTCAGGGCAAAGCCGATCGGAATGCCGGTCACCGTAATCACGTTGGGCAGAATGCGATGCTGGAGGTCGATGACGAAGAGCACGATCATCGCGCAGCCGAACGCGATGCGGACGAACGCGAGCGGCGTCACGCCGTACAGCAGACAGGCGCCGGCGAAGAGCGCCCCCGTGACCAGCTCCACGACGGGATACATGGCGCTGATGCGCGACTTGCAGGTGCGGCACTTGCCGCCGAGCGCCAGCCAGGCTGCCACCGGCACGTTCTCGTACCACGCCAGCTCGCGCTGGCATTTCGCGCAGCGCGACGCCGGCCAGACGATCGACTGCTTCAGCGGCAGCCGGTAGATGCACACGTTGAGGAAACTGCCGATGACGAGGCCGAATGCTGCGAAGACCACCGCGACGAGCGTCGGCGGCAGCTCGTTCACGGACGCGCCTCTGCTTCCTTCGGCAGCGGCAGCAGCCGCGAGTCCGGGTCGAGCGAGACCACGCCGCGCTCCAGCCGGTAGGGTACGCCGGCGGGATCGGCGACAGTGCCACGGATATAGCCGGCGCGCACCAATTCGGCCCAATCCGCCGGCGGCCGGCCCTGACGCGCCTGAAACGTCGCGACGACCCGCCTGAGCGTGTCCATCTGATCCATCGCGTCGAGCTGCTTCAACCGGCGCTCGGCCTCGGTGCGAAACCAATCGTCGGTGGCAGTGCGCAGGATCTGCTGCCACATCAGCCGCGACGCGGTGCGATTGCCGCCCTCGGCCAGCGTCACGGCGGCCAGCGGTTCCATCCACGTCGGCGCGCCCGGCAGGCGCGAGGCCCGCTTGAACCAGTCGGCCGCCACGGCATAGTCCTGATACGACCAGTAGTGGACGAAGCCAATCGCCTGATAGAGATGCCAGTCATCCGGCTGGGCCCGCACGCCCTTCTGGAGCAAGGCGATCGCCTGATCCGGCCGGCCCGGGCCGCCGGGGGGCAACTCGGCGAGAAAGAGCGCTCCGAACTGGTAGGCCACGTCGAAGTACGGATCGAGCGACGTGGTCAGATCGAGCAGCGGGTAGAGCAGGCCGTAGCTGCGATCCGGCATACGTCCCAGCTTGGTCCCGCCGTACACCTGCACCGCCCGGATCCAGTACACGTCGGCCAGCAGCGAGTGATACGACAGCGACATCCGGCGCAGCGCCTCGGGCGAGCGCACGTAGAGCACCTCGCCGTGGCCGGCGGGCAGCTCGCCGCCGCGCTCGCGCATCGCCTGCAGGCCGACGGCCGACGCGAGCAGCAGCACGAGCAGTACCGGTGTCAGCACCCGTCGCATGGCTACTTGAAGTCGCGGCGCGAGAACACCGCCACGGACGCCACCAGGAGCAGGGCGATGTAGACCGCGCCGTACAGCGCCGTCGACGCGAGATAGCCCGCCGGCACCGGCTGCGCGTACACCACCTGCTGCTTGATGTCGAACGCCGAGAAGTTCGGCAGCACGTAGTAGAGGCCCTGGGCCAGCCAGGCGGCGGCGCGCGAGTCGACGACGGCTTCGAAGTTCTTGAGGTCGGCGTTGAAATGGCCGATGACCCAGAGCCCGAGCGTGAGGCCGGCCGACAGGAACGGGCTGGAGAACGTGGAAAAGAAGAGCGCGAGCGCCGTAACCAGCATCAACTCCACGAGGATGAGGCCGACGGCGCGCAGCATGGCCGGATCGGCGGCCGGCGCCGCCCACGATGCGCGCACCTCCGGTGACACGCTGGTCGCCATGTAGGCCAGCACCGCGTACCAGGCCACGACCATCACCACCACGTTCACGACCAGCGTCAAGCCCAGGCCGCAGTACTTGCCGAGGATGAATTCGGCGCGGCTCAGGGGCTTGGTGAGCAGGCTGTAGATGCTGCGCCGCTCCACTTCCTTCCACACCAGCCCGATGCCGATGAACACCGCGATCATCAGCCCGAAGGTGGCAATCGCCGCCAGCCCCAGGTCCTTGATGATCTTGATGTCCTGCCCCGCGGTGAGCTGGCCCAGGAGATAGGACGCCGCCATGAGCAGCACGGCAAACGCCACCAGGTTGTAGAGCACCTTGTCGCGGACCGACTCGCGGAAGACGCTGACGGCCACTGTGGCGATGGTCCTGGGCGCGCTCATCCCAGCCCCCGATCGTTCCTGGCCGCCGCCACCTGGCGGACGAAGAAGTCCTCGAGCGTCTCCCGCAGCGGCGCCAGCGACACGAGCTGGGCGCCGGCGGCCGTGAGCTCGCCGAGGAGTTCCTCGGGCTTCACCGACAGCGGCAGGTCGAGCGCGTAGCGGTCTTCCCCGAGCGGCACGGCCTTCTCGACCCGGCCGGACTTGCGCGCGCATTCGAGCGCGGCCGGCGTGAGATGGCTCACCACCAGCTCCCAGCCATGCGCCTTGAAGGCGAGGATGTCCGACAGCGCGCCCGACGCCACGAGCCTGCCGCGCGCGACGATCGCGACCCGGCTGCAGAGCGCTTCGGCGTCCGCCAGCACGTGCGAGCTGAAGAACACGGTGCACCCGCGCTCGCGCAGCCGGAGAATCAGCTGGCGGATTTCACGCCGTCCGAGCGGGTCGAGGCCCGACATCGGCTCGTCGAAGAACACCACCTCGGGGTCGTTGACCAGCGCCTGGGCGATGCCGACCCGCTGCAGCATGCCCTTCGAGAACTTGCGCAGCTGCAGCCGCCGCTCGGCGCCGATGCCGACTTCATCGAGCAGCCGCGAGGCGCGCGTGCGCCGCTCGGGGCCGGCATAGCCGAACAGGCTGGCGAAGTATTCGAGCAACTCCTCGGCGGTCAGGTGATCGTAGAAGTAGGGATTCTCCGGCAGGTAACCGATACGGCGCTTCACCGCGGCGGAGCCGACCGGCAGGCCGAGGATTTCGGCGGTACCCGAGGTCGGGTAAATCAGCTGCATCAGCAGCTTGAGCGTGGTGGTCTTGCCGGCGCCGTTGGGGCCGAGGAAACCGAACACCTCGCCCTGCGCGACCGAGAGGGTCAGTCCTTCGAGGGCCAGGTACGGCCGGGGGCGCCAGAACCCGACCTGGTAGTGTTTGGTGAGAGCGTCAGTCCGAATGGCGTCCATACGCACGCGAGGCCTGAGCCGCCTCGCGCTCGGCTCTGCAGCTCCGCCCTAAGTCTTGTTGAGCAGGTATGCGATCGCGGCGTCGAAGTACGCCGGACGCAGGCTGCCCACCCGAATCCCGTTGACGAAGAACGTGGGGGTGCCGGTCACCCCGAGCTGCTGCCCCAGACGTACGTCCGCACGCACTGCTTCCAGGGTTTTCGGATAATCGGCGTCGAAACTGTTCACCTGTGCAATTTCGGCAAGGCCCTGCTTGGCCACGTCGCGCGACATGCTCTCCTGGCGCTGGAACAGCCAGTCCTCCAATTGCCGCCCCTGCACCGGGTCCTTGGCCTTGGCCAGGCGCACCGCCACCGCGGCTTCGCAGGCCGACGCGTGGATGCCCCCGAGGCCACACTCGCTCTCGAGCGGGAAGTCGCGCGTCTCGTAGCGGAAGGCCTCCGGGTTCGACGCCTCGTACTTGGCGATGATGTCCTTGTAGGCCATGTAGGTCATGCGGCAGGCCGGGCACTGGTAGTCGTTGAACTTCAGCACCAGCACCTTCACGCCAGCCGGCGGCATGGCCTCGGGCACGCGGGGCTGGGCATCGATCCACTTGTGCCATTCCTCGAGCTGCGCCTGATCGAGTGTCTCGATCGGCGCGACGGCCGCGGCGGTGCCGGGCTCGCGAATCGCCTCACGCGGGAACAGGGCCACCAGGGCAATCGAGCCGAGCAGCCACGCGGCGGCCAGCCCCATCGCGCTGGGGCTCGACATCAGTCCGCTGATGTCGCGGCCGGCGCCCGCCAGGAGCGAGCCGAGCTTCGCGGGCGCGATCGCGCTCGACACGATGAAGATGCCGACGACCGACGCGTAGACCGCGATGCACAGCGGGCAGGCCTTCTGCAGCACGAAGAACGACGCGTAGGCGAAATAGAAGACGCTGGCCAACCCCACCACCGACAGGAGGAACACGTAGCCGGCGGCGCGGCCCGCGGCCTCGCTGCGCGGTGCCCGCATGCCGTACGCGGCGAGCACGAGCACGAGCGCTGCCCAGACGACGCCTCCCGCGGCCACCGGCACGCCGAAGGCGGTTCCGTACGAGCTCTTGTAGACGGCCTCGCAACTGACGGTTTCGCTGACGTCGCAGAAGCTGACGTACGTCGGATCAGCGATGAGCTGGTAATGGACGTAAAGGGACGCGATGGATGCGGCCAGGGCCACCAGGGCCAGCACGAGGAGCAAGGGGCGACCGTACTTCGTCATAAGCAGTCGGAATCGTACGGAAGGCCATGGGGGCTGTCAACCGCACAGTGGTCGAATGCCCGCACTTCGTGCGGGCGAGGCGCCGTGTTGGCTACTGCAGCCTGTAACCGCTGGCAACGTCGGCCATCGGCGCGGTGTTCTGCCGGATCAGGTTCGCCTCGTCCACGGCAAAGAAACGGGTGCCCGTGGTTCCGGGGGCTCCTGGCTCGGCATGGGCGAAGAATCCCGACTTGGGATCGGCCGCGGCGGCGTTGCAAGTGCGCGCCTTGTCGGCCACCTTCGAGGTACCGGGCTTGTCGGCAATCGTGAAGAGATAACCGTCCTTGGTGCTGTCGGGGCTGACGGCCTCGGCCAGGTCGGGCGAAATGAACGGCTGCCCGCCGACCACCGGCGGTTTGGCCAGGTCGGCCATCGACACCGCGTAGCCACCGCCGCCGCAGGCCGACGCGTAGGCGGCTTCGGCATCGGCAATCACCTTCATCGACGCGATCGCCGACGTCTCGTTGGTGCTCATCACGTAGCGGCGGTAACCGGGAACGGCCAGCGCCGCGAGGATGCTCAGGATCGTGACGACGATGAGCAGCTCGATGAGCGTGAAACCGTCCTGGGTGGTGCGTGGCGTCATTCGCGGGCTCCTCCCCCGATCGAGGGGGTAGACGCCCATTCTGTCACAGTGGCCTTGCTGGGGCGGGTGGGGCCGTCGCTGCGCGACGGTGAGGCGGGTGGGGCGGGTAGGGAGATATGCAGAAGGCTCTTACCTGCCTCACCCGCCCTGCACCGCCCCACCGCGGCCGAAGGCCGCGGCCCTCCAGTACACGAAAAAGGGGAGGAGCAGAAGCTCCTCCCCTCGATTCACCCCAAGTGCCGAAGCTACTGGAGGGGAATGCCGTCCGTGATGGCCGCGAGGACGTCGGTGCCCTGACGAATCATGCCGCTGTGGTCGGTCGCGAAGTAGCGCGTACCGGTCGTGCCGGGCGTGCCGGGCTCGGTCGAAGCAAAGAACTGCGTGCTCGAATCCGCACCGGAGGTGTTGCACGTGTCCGCCTGGTCAAGCACGGTCGTGCCGGAGGGGCCGTCCGCGAGGACGAAGAAGTAACCGCTCTTGAGGTGGGTCGCGTCAATCGCCGCCGTCATGTCGGCCGGGATGAACGCCGGACCACCCGCGTCGGGAGCCTTGCCCAGGTCCGCCATGTCAACCGCGTAGCCGCCGCCGCCGCACGCCGACGCGTAGGTCGCTTCGGCGCTCGCGATGGTGCGAACCGAACCGATCGCCGACGCCTCGTTGCCCGACATGCGGGCGCGGAGCAGGCCGGGCACCGCGATGGCAGCGATGATGCCGATGATCGCAACCACGATCAGCAGCTCGATCAGGGTGAAGCCTTCGTTCTTCTGCATCTTCTTCACGTGTCAGTCTCCTTGGATGAGCGCCCGGGTCTTGGCCCGTGCGGGTAGCCTTTGCCTCGTCATCGGCGCCGCGACTCGTGCGCCTCCCGATGGCTCCTGAAAGAGCAACGGGGGTGCCAACGCAACAGGAGGCTCAGGGTGGGTAGCAACCCGCGGAAGGAGAACGACGCGCCGTGCGGGCGCGTGCAGAACGGCGGCGCTGACGGGTGACACGGCGTGCCGGAGGGTTGACACTAACTGTCAGGGGTTGGTGCCACGAAGTGGCAGTCATTGCGCGTGCCCCCGGAACTCCCTGGGCACACGATTGCCTCGGTACGTAGGGGCCGGCTTCAGCCGGCCCCGGCCACCTGAAGGTGGGCCCCTACCGGCCCGGGCCGCCTGAAGGCGGCCCCTACATACGCTACTCGTCGCCTTCTCTGAGCTTGTACTTCTTCGCGTAGTAGCGGAACGAGCGGAAGCTCATGCCGAGCATCTCGGCGGCCTTCACCTGCACGCCGCCGGCGCGCTCGAGCGCCAGTGCGAGGTAGTGCCGGTAAAACGCCTCGCCGCGCGCCTCGAGATCGAAGCCTTCGCCGAGATCCGGCAGACCGGTCTCGTCGCCGGCGCCGTCCGGCCGATCGGCCGGGCCTGCACGCAGGTGCGCAGGCAGCGATTCCGGCAGGACCACCGGCGACGGTTCGAGCGCCACCGCGCGCTCGATCACGTTCTGCAGCTCACGGACGTTACCCGGCCAGTCGTAGGCCCCGAGCAGCGCGTGCGCCTCCTGAGAAATGGAGGTGATCGGCTTCCCCATCTGCTCGGCGAACTTCGGCAGGAAGTGGTCGGCCAGCAGCGGGATGTCCTCGCGCCGCTCGCGCAGCGGCGCGAGATGGATTTCGATGACGTTGATGCGGTAGTAGAGGTCTTCGCGGAACTTCCCCTCGCTCACGAGCCGGGTGAGGTCCTGGTTGGTCGCGGCGACGATGCGGATGTCGGCCTGCACTTCCTCGGTGCCCCCCAGGCGGCGGAAACGGCGGTCCTGGAGCACGCGCAGCAGCTTGACCTGCATGATCGCGTTCATCTCGCCAATCTCGTCGAGGAAGATCGTGCCCCGCTCGGCGATCTCCACCAGGCCCTTCTTCATGGTGTCGGCGCCGGTGAACGCGCCTTTCATGTGGCCAAAGAGCTCGGACTCGAGCAGCGTCTCGGGCACCGCGCCGCAATTGAGCGCCACGAACGGGTGTTCGCGCCGCAGCGAGTTCTCGTGAATGGCCCGGGCCACCATCTCCTTGCCGGTGCCCGACTCGCCGGTGACGAGCACGGTGCTGTTCGTCTTGGCCACCGTACCGACCATCTGGAAGAGCGCCACCATCGCCGGGCTGCGGCCGATCACGTTGGAGAGGCCGTGCTGCGCGTGGAGCGCGCGCTTCAGCAGCACGTTCTCGTCCTTGAGCCGCCGCGCCTCGAGCTGCTGCCGCACCTTCAGGCGCAGCTCGTCGACGTTGAACGGCTTGGTCAGGTAGTCCACGGCGCCGAGCCGCATCGCCTCGACGGCGGTGTCGGTCGACGCGAAGGCCGTCATCATGAACACCACGATGTCGCGGTTGATGTCCTTGGCCACGCGCAGCACGTCCACGCCGGTGGCGTCGGGCATCTGGATGTCCGAGAGGAGCAGATCGAAGGTCTCGCGGCGCAGCAGTTCGATGGCCCGCTTGCCGTTCTCGGCCACCTGCACGTCGTAGCCGTCGCGCTTGAGGACGATCTTGAGCATGTCGCGCATCGACTGCTCGTCGTCCACGACCAGGAGGCGGGCTTCCACCCGCTTGGCCGGGGCCGGACGGGCCGCCTGCGCCACTCCGGACGCCACCGGGGTCACGACGCCGCCTCCACGAGCTGGGGTTCGGCGGCGGCGCCGCCGGTCTCACCGGCCTCGGCGGGCAACACCACGCGCATCGTCGTGCCCGCGCCCACCCGCGAGCTTACGTGGATCGAGCCCCTGGCCTCGGTGACGATCCGATGCACGGTGGCCAGGCCCAGTCCGGTGCCCTTGCTGAACGAGCTGCGGAACGGCTGGAAAATGCGATCGATATCCGCCGCCTCGATCCCGCAGCCCTCGTCCTCGACGCGCAGCCCCACGGTCTGCCCATCTGACAGCTCGACCGCCAGGCGTAACCGGCCGCCGTCGGCCATGGCACGCAGGCCGTTGGTCGCCAGGTTCCACACCACCTGCCGCATCTGGTTGTCGTCGAACTCGAGCCACACCGGCTCCTTCGGCACGTCCAATTCCACGGTGTGGTGCTCACGCACGTCGGGCGCGTTGCGCAGCAGCCTGGCAGTGTCGCTGACCACCTGCACGAGGTCGAACCGGGTGACGTTCAGGCGCTGCGGGCGCGCGTACGCCAGGAACGACCGGATGGTCTCGTTGAGCCGATCCGACTCGCGCAGCACGATGTCCATCAGCTGCTCCTGGTCGTCGCTGAGCGGCAATTCGGCGCGCAGCACCTGCAGCGAGCCCGACATGGAGGCCAGCGGGTTGCGGATTTCGTGGGCGATGCCGGCGGCCATCTCCCCCACCGCCGACAGCCGCTGCCGCATTCCGGCCTCCCGCTCGAGACGCTTGACGTCGGTGACGTCCTGGAAGGTGAAGAGATACCCGGTGCGGCCGTCCGGGAACGACAGGCGCGCAGCCGTGACACCGAGCTCGATGTCGCGGCCGTCCTCGGTGCGGACGGCGAAGTCGCCGCGCTGGCTCCGGGTGCGCCCGAGCGTGCTCAGGCGGTTGACGAAGTGCGACGGCAACCCCAGCACCGACGCGGCGTGGCGGCCGATGGCCTGGCCCATGTGCACGCCGGTAATCGCGGACGCGGCGCGGTTGAACGTGAGGATCCGGCAGTCGGCGTCGGCGGTGACGAGGCCGCTGACCAGGCTGTTGATCACGTGCTCGTTGAACGCCCGCAGGTCCTCGATGGTCTCCGACGCCGTGACCAGCCGCGTGCCGGTGAACCGCAGCCGGTCGGCCAGGGCGCCGGCGAGCGTCCCGAGCGCCAGGAAGCCGAACAGGTTGGTGGCGAGCACATACTGCGCGAAACGCGGTGCCGGCAGTCCCGACTCGGGGCCCACCGCCCAGCGTGGAAACGTCTCGAGCGTCGTGTACTGGCTGAGGACGATGCTCACATAAATCGCCGCGCTCACTCCGGCCACCTGCAGCGCCCCGCGCCGGTGGCGGAGCGTGCTCGCGGCCAGAATCGGCAGCAGGTAGAGCGACGAGAAGTCGCTCATGATGCCGCCGGTCACGTAGATGAAGGCCGACACGACGGCCGCGTCCACCGTCAGCTGCAGGTCGACCAGCCAGGGGTTCGCGTCGACGTAGCGGAGCGTCGCCAGGTAGACGACGCTCAGGAGGTAGGTGAGGCCGATCAGGAAGAAGAACGGATTGACCGGGAACGCGCCGGGCGTCGCCAGCTGCACCAGCGTGGCGGTGCCGAGGATGATGGTGGAAATCACCACGCGTCCCGCCACGAACGGCGTCACCCGGGACCGCAGGGTCACACGCCGCGCGCCGTCGTTGCCGTCCTGCGCCAGGCTCACGGGTCTTACTGGCCCGTCAGCTTGCTGATCAGGCTGAAGATCGGCATGTACATCGCGATGACGATGCCGCCGACCACGCCTCCGAGCACGGCGATCATGATGGGCTCGAGCAGCGTCAGCAGGCCGGCCACCGCCACGTCCACTTCTTCCTCGTAGAAGTCGGCGATCTTCCCCAGCATGGTGTCGAGCGCACCCGTGGTTTCGCCGACGCTGATCATCTGCACCACCATCGGCGGGAACACGGTGGTTTCCTTGAGCGGCGCCGCGATGGTCTCGCCGCCCTCGATGCTCTTGCGCGTGGCGTAGAGCGCCTGCTCGACGACGGCGTTACCGGCGGTCTTGGCGGTGATTTCGAGCGCCTCGAGAATCGACACGCCGGACGCGAGCAGCGTGGCCAGGGTGCGGCAGAACCGCGCCACCGCGATCTTGCGCATCAGATTGCCCATCACCGGCAACTTGAGCAGCAGCCGGTCCATCGCCATGCGGCCGTTCGGCGTGTTGTAGTACGCCCGCATGCCGAACACGAACGCCCCGATGCCGACCAGCACGAACGGCATGAAGCGCACCAGGCCGTTGCTGAGGCCGATGACGACGCGCGTCGGCAGCGGCAGCTCGGCGCCGAGGCCCGCAAACAGGGTGGCGAACGTGGGGATGACCTTCCAGAGGATGACGCCGACGACGACGCCGGCGATGACGACGATCGCCACCGGATAGATCATCGCCGACTGCACCTGGTTCTTCAGCTTGACGGCCTTCTCGATGTAGGTCGCCAGGCGCTTGAGAATGGTGTCGAGAATACCGCCGGCCTCGCCCGCCGCGATCATGTTGGTGTAGAGCGGGTCGAACACCTTGGGGTTCTTCTTCATCGCGTCGGCGAGCGACGCGCCGCCTTCGACTTCCGCCCGGGTCTCGAGGATCACCAGGCCGAAGTTCTTGTCCTCTTCCTGCGTGCCGAGGATCTCGAGGCACTGCACGAGCGGCAGGCCGGCGTCGATCATCACCGAGAACTGGCGCGTGAACACCGCCAGGCTCTTGGGCGAGACACCCTTCTTACGTTTGATCGCCGGCGCCTTGGCCGCCGCGGGCGCGGCCTTCTCTTTCACCGGGTTGATCTTGGTGACCATCACCTGGTCGCGGCGCAGCGCCGCGACCGCGGCTTCCATGGACTCAGCGATGCGCTCGCCCGTGACGTTCTGTCCCGCCCGCGTTCGTCCGCTGTATGCAAATGTGGCCATGTCGTTCTACCGCTCCGGGCAGGTCTGAAGGCCTGCCCCTACGAAACACTTCCTACCCGCCCTGCCCCGCCTCGCGCCAAAGGCGCGGACCCTACCGCGTCGGCGCACCAACCGGGCGGGGCCGTTGCAAGCCCGCGCCGGCGACCACGCCGACGCCGCGGTTGATCAGGTCCTGCAGCTCGTCGCGGTTCGACGACTTCTCCAGCGCGGACTCGAGGGTGACCTGCTTGCGCTGGTAGAGCGTCGCCAGACACTGGTTCATCGTCTGCATGCCGACCCTTTCCTGCCCGGTCTGCATCGCCGAGTAGATCTGGTGGATCTTGTCCTCGCGAAT
>Ga0207659_10002441_pt1 | contig 11080 bp, 8 predicted proteins | sample KBSM43metaG_FD_184330 | JGI IMG/M metagenome (GOLD analysis project Ga0207659, IMG submission 184330) | Miscanthus rhizosphere microbial communities from Kellogg Biological Station, Michigan, USA - KBS M4-3 metaG (SPAdes) (version 2) | ecosystem: Host-associated > Plants > Roots > Rhizosphere >...
CTGTGCCGGATCGAAGAGCGCCTTGAGAACGTCGTCGACGTTGCCGGTCGTGGCCAAGCCTTGCGGCGCCAGCGACATCCACTTGTCGATGGCGCCGCGCCACAGGTCCTGCACTTGCGCGAGCCCGGATTCGAGCGACGGAAGCGAGGCGGCCGGCATGGCGCCGATGCCGGGAATCGTTCCCGCCATGGCCTTCAAGATGTTCTGCTGCTGCTCCGACCAGGCCTGCCAGAGCTTGCCCGACTGCTCGAGGAAGTTGAACGGGGTCGCCACGCTCAGTTCCGGGGTCGTTTCATCAGTCGAACACGATCACTTGCCGCACGGCCTTGCCTTCGTGCAACAGGTCGAAGCCTTCGTTGATGTCGTCGAGCTTCAGCGTGCCCGTCATGAGGCGCTTCACGGGCAGCCTGTCCTGCCGGTAGAGGTCGACGTAGCGCGGAATGTCGCGTGTCGGCACGCAAGTGCCGATATAGCTCCCCTTGACGGTGCGCTCCTCGGCGACCAGGTTGAGCGGCGACAACGGCATGGTGGCGGTCGGCGGCGGAAGGCCCGCCGTGACGGTTGTTCCACCACGGCGGGTGACCTTGTACGCGGTCTCGAATGCACGCACGGAGCCTGCGAGCTCGAACGCGTATTCGACGCCGCCCTTGGTCGCTTCGCGAACGCGCTCGACGGTATCAGGGGCGGTGGCGTTGAAGGTGTGCGTTGCGCCCAGCGATTTCGCGAGCTCGAGCTTGGCATCCGACAAGTCGATCGCGACGATGGTGCGCGCTCCCGCAGCACGCGCGCCAAGCACCGACGCGAGCCCGACGCCGCCGAGGCCGATGACGGCCGTCGTGGCGCCTGCACGGACTTGCGCCGTATTCACGACTGCGCCCACGCCCGTGAGGATCGCGCATCCGAACAGCGCGGCTTCCGCGAGCGGCAGCTCGGGATCGACCTTCACGAGCGACCTGCGCGAGACGGTCGCATACTCCGCGAACGACGAGCATCCGAGAAGGTGATTGATCGGCGTACCGTCGCGCGACAGCCGTCGCGCGCCGCTCAGGAGCGTACCTGAGCCGTTCGCCGCGGCGCCCGGCTCGCACAGGGCCGGACGTCCTTCGGCGCAGGGCGGGCAATGACCGCAGCTCGGCACGAACACGAGCACGACGTGATCGCCACGCTGGAGGTCGGTGACGCCGTCGCCCAATTCCTCGACGATGCCGGCGGCCTCGTGTCCGAGCACCATCGGCATCGGTCGCGGGCGATCGCCGTTGATCACCGAGAGATCGGAGTGACACAGGCCGGCGGCCGCGATCTTCACGAGCACTTCGCCGTAGCCCGGAGGCGCGAGGTCGATCTCCTGGATCGAGAGCGGGCGCGACTTCGCATACGGCGGCGGCGCTCCCATCTGCGACAGGACGGCGGCGCGAATCTTCATTGCGGTAATTTCCTTAATCCAGTGGCGACTTCAATTCCTTGAGCCGCTGCGTGAGCTTCATGTTTTCGGAATAGTCGACGGGGCAGTCGACGATGACGACCGTGTCGTCGGCGAACGCCTTCTTGAGCGTCGGCACCAGGTCCTTTGCGCTCTCGACGCGATACCCCTTCGCGCCGAAGCTCTCCGCGTACTTCACGAAGTCGGGATTCTTGAACGAAATATGGCTCGGCCGCCCGAAGTGGCGAAGCTGGTGCCACGTGATGAGGCCGTATTCCGAGTCGTTCCAGATCAGGATCACGAACGGAGTCTTCATGCGCAAGCCCGTTTCGATCTCCTGCGAGTTCATCATGAATCCCGCATCGCCCGTGACCGCGATCACCTTGCGGTCGGGATAGGCGAGCTTGGCAGCGATCGCGCCAGGCACCGCGATCCCCATCGCCGCGAATCCGTTGCTGATGATGCACGTGTTGGGGCGCTCGGCGCGGTACATGCGCGACATCCACATCTTGTGCGCGCCGACGTCGGAGATCGCGATGTCGTCGGGGCCGAGCACTTCGCGGACGTCGTGCACGATCTTCTGCGGCTTGACCGGGAATCCCGAGTCGTTCGCAAATTCGGCGCGATCTTCCACGAGCGCCTTGCGCACCGCCTGGAAAGGAACCGCACGCTGCGGCTTCGCCTTCACCGCGATGCCGCGCAGCGTGGAGCCGATCTCGCCCAGGGCACCGACGGCAACGCGGTAGTGCGCGTCGACCTCGGCGGGCAGGGCGTCGATGTGGACAATCTGCTTGTCCTTGTTGGGGTTCCACATGTCGGGGTGGTACTCGACCATGTCGTACCCCACGCAGATCACGACGTCCGCCTTCTCGAACGCGAACCACGGCAGGTCGCGCGCCTTGAGCCCGATGGTCCCGAGCGACAGCGGATTGGAGAAGGGCACGACACCCTTGGCCATGAACGTGTTGGCCACGGGAATGCGCAACATCTCCGCGAAGCTCACGAGCGAGTCGGCGGCACCCTGCCGGATCACGCCGTTGCCGGCGAGGATGATCGGATTCCTGGCGTTGGCGATGATCTGCGCCGCCTGATCGATCTTGAAGTCGGGTGTCGCAGAAGTGTAGGCAGTCTGCACCTCGATGGGGTCGCCCTCGACCTTCATCTCGGCGATGTTCTCGGGAAAGTCGATGAAGGTTGCGCCGGGTTTTTCGGTCTGCGCGACCTTGAATGCCTTGCGCACGATCTCGGGCACGATCTGCGGCTCGCGGATCTGCGTCGAGTACTTGGTGATCGGCTGGAACAGCTGCACGAGGTCGAGGATCTGGTGGCTCTCCTTGTGCAGGCGCGTCGTCGCGCCCTGGCCCGCGATCGAAACGACCGGTGCGCGGTCCATGTTCGCGTCGGCCACGCCGGTGATGAGGTTGGTGGCACCCGGACCGAGCGTGGACATGCAGACGCCCGCACGGCCCGTCAAGCGGCCGTAGACGTCGGCCATGAACGCGGCGCCCTGCTCGTGGTGCGTGGTCACGAACTTGATCGGGCTCTCGAGCAGCGCGTCCATGACGTCGATGTTCTCTTCTCCGGGAACCCCGAAGATGTACTCCACGCTTTCGTTCTCGAGACAGCGAACGAGGAGCTTTGCGGCGGTCTGCCCCTGTGCTGCGGGAGCCGCGGGCTTTTCCGTATCACCGGGTGCGGGCATCGAGATCTCCTAGCGCAGCACCGTCACCGGAAGGCTCGAGTGCTCGCTCATGTGGGTGGTAGCGTCCGTGAGGTCGTCGCCTTCCTCGCGCGCGGTGTCGGTGAGATACATCCTGGTCGACCCGAGCGTCTTGGCGTAGTGCAGGACGACATGCGTGAAGTCGCCGACGCCGATGTGCACGACGCACGGAATCCCGGCCTGCTCGAGCGCCGCGCGCGCGGGCTCGACCGCCTTCATACCCTCGTCGCGGTGGTGTCCCTTGATCGAGTCGTCGTCGACGAAGTTCGACACATCGCGGTTTACCGGGGACTGCACGCTAAGAAGATCGACCGCGACCTTGCCGGCGCTGCCGCGCATCTCCTCGACAAACTGGCTCACGCCACGCAGCGATGCCGGAGTGTCGTCCGCGACGAGCAGGACGCGGGACGCGCCACCCGCCGCGGCGCCGCGTTGGTCGGACGCGGACGCGAGGTCGACGATGGGCCGATCGATCTCGTGCTCCGCGGATCGTCTCGAAAGGATCTTGCCCACCGCGACCACGATCGCGGCGCCGAGCACCGGCGCGGCGTAATGCAGCCACGCCGCGTTGGTGTCGACCCATTCCTTGACGGCCGGATCGCTGATCGCCATCTCGCCCGCGACCCAGCCCAGCAGCGCGCCGCCGATCGTGATGATGATCGGCCACCGCTCCATGAACTTCATGAGCAGCGTGCTTCCGAAGATGACGAGCGGGATGCTGATGAGCAGTCCGAGGATGAGAAGGGTCAGGCTGCCCTTCGCGGCGGCGGCGACCGCGATCACGTTGTCGAGGCTCATCACCAGGTCGGCGATGAGGATCGTTCGAATCGCCGCGCCCATGCCCGTGCTCGTGCTGGTCTTGCCTTCGCCTTCCTCTTCGTCCTCGGGCAGGAGGAGCTGCACGCCGATCCAAAGCAGCAGCGCGGCGCCGATGAGCTTCAGGTAGGGCAGCGTCAGAAGCTGGACCGCGACGACGGTCAGGATGATCCGCATCACGACCGCGGCGCCGCTGCCCCACAGCACAGCCTGCTTCTGCTGCTTCGCCGGCAGCGATCGCGCGGCGAGCGCGATCACCACCGCGTTGTCACCCGACAAGACGATATTGACGCCGATGATCTGCAGCAGCGCGACCCAGAACGTTGCGTCTGTGAAATTCATGAACGTGTTCCTCCGCACGCCCTCCGTTTCATCAAGCGCCTTCCTCCGCGAACGCTTCCTCGCGCTTCTTGCGCAGCGCCGGCGTCAGCACGATGAACAGCAGCACGGCGGCCAAGGCAAGCATCACGGCGCTGATCGGGCGCGTTACCAGGATCAAAGGGTCGCCCTTCGACAGCAACAGTGCGCGGCGCAGGAACTCCTCCATCATCGGGCCGAGGATGAAGCCGAGCATCATCGGCGCGGGCTCGCATCCGAACTTGTGGAAGATGTACCCCAGCAAGCCGAACACGGCCATCAGGTACACGTCGAACGAGCTGTTGGAGAGGCTGAACGTGCCGATCGCGCAGAACACGAGGATGGCCGGGAACAAGAAGTGATACGGCACCGCGATCATCTTCACCCACAGCCCGATCAGCGGCAGGTTGAGGATCAGCAGCATCACGTTGCCGATCCACATCGACACGACGATGCCCCAGAACAGCGCCGGCTGCTCGGTCATCACCGACGGGCCCGGCTGGATGCCCTGGATGATCATCGCGCCGATCATGAGCGCCATCACCGGGTTCGACGGAATGCCGAGCGTGAGCATCGGGATAAATGACGTTTGCGAACCCGCATTGTTGGCCGACTCGGGTGCGGCCACGCCTTCGATGGCGCCCTTGCCGAAGTTCGCCGAGTTCTTCGACACCTTCTTTTCCAGCGCATATGCGGAGAACGACGCGAGCATCGCGCCGCCGCCAGGCAGGATGCCCAGCACCGCACCGAGGCCCGTTCCGCGCAGCATCGCGGGGAATGTCAGCTTCAAGTCGCTCCAGGTCGGCATGAGCCCCGTGACCTTCTTCACCATCACGCTGCGCGTCTGCTCGTGCGCGAGGTTGGCGATGATCTCGCCCAGGCCGAAGATGCCCATCGCCACGGTCACGAAGCTGATGCCGTCCGCGAGTTCCGGGATGCCGAAGCTGTAGCGTGCCGTCCCCGAATTGACGTCGGTCCCCACGAGCCCCAGCAGGAGGCCGAACACGATCATGCCCAAGGCGTGCAGCAGCGACCCGCTGGCGAGGACGATGGAGGCGACGAGCCCGAGGACCATGAGCGAGAAGTACTCGGCGGGCCCGAACTTGAGCGCGACCTCCGCGAGCGGCGGCGCGAATAGCGCGATGAGCAGCGTGCACACCGTGCCCGCGAAGAACGAGCCGATCGCCGCAATACCGAGAGCGCGGCCGGCATGCCCCTGCTTGGCGAGCTGATAGCCGTCGAGCGCCGTCACCACCGAGGAGCTTTCGCCCGGGAGGTTGACGAGGATCGCTGTGGTCGAGCCGCCGTATTGCGCGCCGTAATAGATGCCGGACAGCATGATCAGCGCCGACACCGGCGGCAGCCCGAAGGTGATCGGCAACAGCATCGCGATGGTCGCCGTCGGCCCCAGTCCGGGCAGCACGCCGATCGCCGTGCCGAGGAAGCAGCCGATCAGGCAATAGGCAAGGTTCCACAAGGTAAACGCAGTTTGTGCGCCAATCCAAAGATTGCCGAGAAGTTCCATGGTGTCGTCTCCCTTAGCCGCCGAACCAGGTGCCAATCAGCGGCATCGGTACACCGAGGCCCTTGGCGAACACGAGCGCACAGAACACGACGAGCACGATCAGCGCGCCGACTGCCTTCCACTCGAACTTGAAGAAATGGCTCGCGGCCGCACTGACGAGCGCCAGCGTGACGAGCGCGATGATGAGGCCGGCAGTAGTGAGGAGGAAGCCGAAGAGCGCGGTGGCGCCGCAGATGTAGCCCACCCCCTTCCAGTTGAACGCACCTACCTTCTCGCCTTCCTTGCCGACGAAGGAGCGGATGACGGCGGCGACGCCGAAGGCCATCAGCATGAACGAGAGAACCGTCGGGAAGTAGCCGGGACCCATGCGCGATGCCTGGCCCATCCCGTAATCACGCGCGATGTACCAACCCACCGCCCCGAACGCTATGTACAAGATACCGGCGCCAAAATCCTTCTGGTTGCGGATCATTCGCTCCTCCTTCTTGTAGACGTGATGCACGGGCCCGGTCTTGCAGGCCTCTCCCCGGTTTCACGGTTTGCACAGGACCGACAGCTCACGTGCGCACCGCGATCGTCATGTTGTATTTCACCGGCTGACGCGACCGGCGTCGATCATACTCCCGCTGCGGCATCTCACCGGCTATTCCGGTTTGATGTTGGCCGCCTTTACGACGCTGCCCCAACGCTTCTGCTCGCTCGCGATGAATTTCGTGAATTCCTCCGGTGTCGACCCTTGCGGAATGGAGCCGTCGGAGGCGAGCCGCTCCACGACCTCCGGCGTCTTCAGGATGCGATTGACCTCGTTGGCCAACTTGCGCACGATGGCATCCGGCGTTCCCGCGGGCGCGAGGATGCCGTACCACTGCGACGTCTCGAATCCCGGAACACCAGCCTCGGCAACGGTGGGCAAGTCGGGCAGCGCGGCGACGCGCTTAGCGCTACCAACCGCGAGCGGGCGCAGCTTGCCTTGCTTGATGTGCGGCATGAGCGGCGTCGCGCCCGTGAACGTCGCTTGCGTTTGCCCGCCAAGGAGATCGGTGATCATCGGTCCGGTGCCTTTGTACGGAACGTGCACGAGATCGATGTTCGCCGCCTGCTTCAAGTACTCCATCGCGAGGTGACCCGAGCTTCCGTTGCCCGCGGACCCGTAATAGATCGTGCCCGGCTTCGCTTTCGCGAGCGCCACGAACTCCGTGAAGGACTTCGCGGGAAGGTTCGGATTGACCACCAGGATGGATGGCACGGTCGCGATCATCGTCACCGGCACGAAGCCCTTGTTGGGATCGTAAGGGAGCTTCGCGAACATGGCTGGATTCACGGCGAGCGTGCCGACGTGCCCGAGGATCAGCGTGTAGCCGTCGGGCTTCGCACGCTGCACGGCTTCCATCGCGATGTTGCCCGCGCCGCCTGGACGAGGCTCGACGACGACCTGCTGCTTCCACGCCTCGGTGAGCTTGGCGCCGATCAGGCGCGACAGGAACTCCGAGCTGCCGCCGGGCGCGAACGGCACGACGAGGAGGATGGGCTTGTTCGGGTAATCGGACTGCCCAGCAGCCGGCGCAATGCCGCACGCGGCCAGCGCCGCGCACAGTGCCGCGCGCCGCGTCCACCGAGCGAATCGCATGTCGACCTGCATTGTTCGCGCAATCATGCGAGGTTTCGCAGTATGGTATGTGTGTATTCGATGGTTTTGGCCTTGCCGCCCAGATCGCCCGTGCGCACGATGTCCTGGTTGAGCGACCGATCGATGGCAGTGCGCAGCTTTTTCGCCTCGGCCGTCTTGTTGACGTGATCGAGCATCATTGCGGCGGCGAGCAGGAGGGCCGTGGGATTGGAGATGCCTTTGCCGGCAATGTCGGGCGCCGACCCGTGAACGGCCTCGAAGATTGCCGCGCCTTCGCCGATGTTTCCCCCGGGCGCCATGCCAAGCCCGCCGACCAGCCCGGCGATCTCGTCGGACAGGATGTCGCCGAAGAGATTGGTCGTCAGGATCATGTCGAACTGCCAGGGGTTGAGCACAAGCTGCATGGCGCACGCGTCGACGATGCGGTCGTCGCACGCGACGCGGCCCTCGTAGCGCTTGGCGACGTCGCGGGCCGTCTCGAGGAAGATCCCGGTGAGCGCCTTGAGCACGTTCGCCTTGTGCACGATCGTGACTTTCTTGCGACCATGCGTCACAGCGTAGTTGAAGGCGTACTCCGCGATGCGACGCGAGCCGGCGCGCGTGTTGATGCCCGAGGAGATGGCGGCTGCGTGCGGATCCCCGTCGATGGGAATGTAATGCTCGAAGCCGACGTACAGCCCCTCGAGGTTCTCGCGGATCAGCACGACGTCGATGTCGTCGTAACGACCGCCGGGAATGATCGTGCGCGCGGGCCGCACGTTCGCGTAAAGCTTGAACTCCTCGCGCAATCGCACGTTGACCGAGCGGAATCCGCCGCCGACGGGCGTGGTGAGCGGGCCCTTCAAGGCGAGGCGCGTGCGGCGAATGCTGTCGAGCAGTGGAGCGGGAAGCGGATCGCCTACCCTGGCGACCGCGGCGTTGCCACCTTCCTGGACGTCCCATTCGAACGGGCTGCCGAGGGCGTCGAGCACGGCAACCACGGATTCGGTGATCTCGGGACCTATCCCGTCTCCGGGAATCAGAGTCGCGGGAATCTTGTCAGAACCTTGGGCGGAAGCGTTCATGTGCGCGCTTTCGGTAGGCGAGGGGCCCGAGCCCGGCGTAGGCCGCAACGCCGGACGGGGGGGCGGTTGGCTTTCGTCGCAGCCATTTCGTCGCAGCCATTTCAACACATTTCGCGCACCCCTGTGTGATACGCGCGAAATCGCTGTCCGCTCGGGTAAACTCGAGCGCTCGCCGCATTACCTTTTTCCGTGCAACCATGACCGCAGCCGCCACTCCCGCGAGCGAGGATGCTCGCCGCCGCGAGCTCACGCAATCGCTCTTGCGCGGACTCGGCGTGCCCGACCTCGACCTCAAAGGCCCGGTCGATGAAAAATCGATGGAGCTCATCGGACGTCTGCTGCGCGAGATGACCGCGTGCACCGTCGAGATGCTGCGCCTTCGCGCGCAGGCGAAGAGCAGCATTCACGCCGACATGACCATCATCGGGCCGCGTGCCGTGAATCCGTTGAAGGCCGCGTGGGACGTCGAGGTCGCACTGCGCCACCTGCTCGCGCCGGAGCGCGCAGATCTCATGAGCCCCGTGCGTGCCGTGTCCGATGCGTACGACGACTTGCGCGCGCACGACCGCGGCCTCGCGGCCGGCATCCAGGCCGCGCTCGCGAGCCTGCTGGCCCGATTCAGCCCGAGCGCGTTCGAGGAGCGGCTGCAAGCCGGCGCGCTCGACCGTTTCCTGCCGGCGAACCGCAAGGCGCGGCAATGGGAGCTCTTGCTCGAGATCTACGAAGACCTGGCGCGCGACGCGAAAGAAGATTTCTGGTCGATGTTCGAGCGCGAGTTCCGCCGCGCGTACGCGACGGCGACGATGGACGACAAGACCCAGGTCAAGCCGTAGCGGCGTGCCAACGCCGCGCGCTACGCGCCTCCCACGCTCAGTCCACAGCCTCGCTCGCGTCGCGCAGGATCGTCGTCGTCATGCGCAAAAGCCCCGACATGTGCGCGACCATGTTGAGCACGACGCGCCTGTATAGATCCGGATTGCGCGCGTAGATAGTGTCCAGGTTGGCCCGCGAAAGGCTGTACGTGACGACTTCGCCTTCCGCAACCGCGGTGTGCGAGCGCGTGCCGCCTTCGATCATCGCCGACTCGCCGAAGATCACGCCCGGCGCGAGCGTCACGACGCGGCGATGCTTGCCCTTCGCGTCGAGGTCGCCCGCGACGATGGTCACCGCGCCCTTGGCGAGCAGGTACAGGCGGTCGCCGAGCTGGCCGTCGTGGTAGAGGGCGGCACGCGCGGGAAAGAGCTGGCGGTCGAGATACGGCTTCACGAACGCCTGCTCCTCGGGCGTGAGACCGGTCATGAGCGCGAAGTCGCCGATGACCATTTCCTCTTCCGGTCTCGCGGCCTTGGCGTCGTCGAGGAGGTGACGCTCCGCGAACTCGAGCGCGCGGTCCGCATCGTGGAACCAGTCGTTGTGATGACGTTGCGTAAAGACGCCCGCGCCGGTCAGCGAGCGTCCCAGCTTGCTTGTCGCCGAGATGTGCGCGAGAAGCATGGTGACGTGCTGCTCGGCGAGGAGACGCGAAAGCTTCGCGAGCATGAGCGCGCCCGACGCGTCGATCATCGTGACGCGTCGCAGATCGATGATGAGGATCTGCGCGCCGTGCGCCGCACGCAGCGCCTCGAAGCCGAGACGGTCGGCGGTACCGAAGAAAATCGCGCCGTCGAGCTCCAGGAGCTTGACGCGATGGCCTTCGACGCGCAGCAGGCTTGCCTGCTCGGGCGGGTAGACACGACGCGATCCGCGCGTCGCCGCTGTTTGCACCGAGCGGATGAGGGAGCGGTTCATTACCGCGAGGAACAGACCCATCGACAGGATGAGGCCGGTGATCACGGCCGCCACCAGACCGAAGACGACGGTTACCGCAGCGACGAGGATCACGAGCGAGATGTTGACGATGAGCTCGCTGTCGTAGCGGCCGCGTCGCAGGCGGTCGATCGTCGTCCCGGCCCAGCGATCGATCAGACCGACGGCGATCACCAGCATCATCGCCGACAGTGCGGCCACGGGAATGAGCTGCAAGAGCGGTGCGCCGTACAAGAGCAGGAGGACGAGCGTGATCGTCGTCGCGGCGCTGGAGACGAGCTTCCATCCGCCGGCATGGTGCGTGGTGATCGCGTGATGCGACGAGTACGCCACCGGCACGCCGCCGAAAAGCGAGGAGACGATGTTGCCGCAGCCGAGCGCCACGAGGAGACGGTTGGGATGATGCGCCGTGTCGAGCGGCCCGTCCGCTTCGCCCACTGCCGCAAGCAGGCTGTCGAGCGATCCGACGACGGCGATCGCAAGCGCGGTGACGAGGAGGTCGTATCCGTAGCGGAGCGCGAGGGCGATGCCTTCCTCCCCGAACAGCGGCAACAGCGTGTCGGGCAGCGGAAGCTTGCCGAGGAACGGGACTCGGGGCCCCACGTCGGCATGAATCGCGATCGTGATGACCGCGGCCACCGCCGTGCCGGCCGCGAGACCGATGAGCTTCGACGGCGAGGATGGCCAGCGCCTTCGCACCATCACGAACACGACGATGGTGACGAAGCCGACCAGCACCGTCCAC
>Ga0207659_10002444_pt1 | contig 11077 bp, 8 predicted proteins | sample KBSM43metaG_FD_184330 | JGI IMG/M metagenome (GOLD analysis project Ga0207659, IMG submission 184330) | Miscanthus rhizosphere microbial communities from Kellogg Biological Station, Michigan, USA - KBS M4-3 metaG (SPAdes) (version 2) | ecosystem: Host-associated > Plants > Roots > Rhizosphere >...
CCAGGGTCGGCCCGTGAAACAGCTCCAGAGCCCAGGCCCGATCAGTGACCTGGACGAGCGGAACCGGGAACCCGAGCGCATCTTTCACGAGCGCGTGCATCGCCGGTTCGGTGATCTCGTCCTTCAGCAGGTGCGCGCCGATCGTCGTGCCGATGGTCACGATGTCGCGGGCTCGCGCGGCGCCGGCGAGCCGTTCGACCGTGCCTGGCGGCAGCGGATCGAGCCGTTCCGGCATGTAGAGGCCACCGTCCGGCGCAGTACCGGCAAACAGCGCGTCGACGAACGAAATCGGCGGCGAGGCGCCGCGCGTGCTGACCCACTTCATGCGGTCGGAGTCTCCGGACGAATCGGAATCGGCCGCCCCAGCTCGTTGACGGCAACCAGGACGACCTCGGCCTCGGTCACCTTGACCCGGTCGCCGCGGCGGATGGGTCCGCTTTCCGAGGCTGCGCTGCCCCACCGCTCGGCCTCGACCAGGACCCGCACTGTCACCGACGTCCGGCCAACTCGCGCGGTTTCCGTATAGAAACTCACGAGATCGCCGACGAACACCGGCTCATGGAACTCGACCTCGTGCATCGCCTTTGTAACGTACCTGTGCGGCGCGAGCTTCCGCGCTTCGACCGCGGAGGCCAGATCGATGTTCGAGAGAATCACGCCGCCGAAGATGGTGCCGTACGCATTGGTGTCCTTCGGCAGCAGCAGGACACGGATCGCGGGGACGCGGTCGGACATCAACTCGTCATTCTCTACGGTCTACGGTCGCCGGTCTACGGTCACCGGAGACGGAAGACCGGAGACTAAAATTCAACATCACTTCGACCGAAAGGCTTTATCATGATTTGGAGGATGGTTGTGGCGATGACGCGCTTTGGATGGGTGGATCATTAGATGAGCACAGCGACGAACGGGAGACCCGTTCCGATCACACCTTCGACCTCCACGTCATCGACGCGCTCCTGGAGCGTCCACGACGCCAGCGAGCTCTACGAGGTGGCGCGCTGGGGCAACGGATACTTCTCGGTCAACGACAACGGCCACATGCAGGTCCATCCCACCAAGGACCCGGCCAGCGCCATTGACCTGAAGGAGCTCGTCGATCGCCTCCAGCTCCGCGGCATCAGCCTCCCGGTTCTCATCCGATTCACTGACATCCTGAAACACCGCCTCGGCGACATCCACGCCGCGTTTCAGAATGCCATCACCCAGCATCAATACCAGGGCGGCTACAGCTGCGTGTACCCGATCAAGGTGAACCAGCAGCGGCAGGTCGTGGAGGAAGTCCACAACTTCGGCAAGCCGTACCACTTCGGTCTCGAGGCCGGCTCGAAGCCCGAGCTGCTGGCGGTGGTGGCGATCGCCGACAACACGACGCCGATCATCTGCAATGGCTTCAAGGATGCCGAGTACATCGAGACGGCGATGCTCGGCCACAAGATTGGCCGCAACATCATCCCGGTCGTCGAGAAATACACCGAGCTCGGGCTGATTCTCGAAGCCGCCGAGAAGCTTGGCGTCCGGCCGCAGATCGGTATGCGCGTGAAGCTGGCTGCGCGCGGCAGCGGACGATGGCAGTCTTCGGGTGGGTTCCGCTCGAAGTTCGGCCTGACCATCACCGAAATCATGCGCGGGCTGGAGGAACTAAAGGCCCGCGGCATGCAGGACTGCCTCAAGCTGCTCCACTTCCATCTCGGCAGCCAGATCACCAACATCCGCATCGTCAAGGGCGCGCTGAACGAGGCCGCGCGCGTGTACACGGAGCTGGCCAAGCTGGGCGCGGGTCTCCAGTACATCGACGTGGGCGGTGGCTTAGGCGTGGACTACGACGGCTCGCAGACCAACTTCGAGTCGAGCATGAACTACACGCTCGAGGAGTACGCCAACGACGTCGTCTACCACATCCAGAGCGTCTGCGACGAAGCCAACGTGCCGCATCCCACCATCGTGTCGGAAAGCGGCCGGGCCGTCGTCGCCTATCACAGCGTTCTGGTGTTCAACGTACTGGGCGTCTCGGGTTTCGGCGACGAGAAAGTTCCGAGTACTGCGAACTCCGAGTGGGAACAACCGCTGCACGATCTGATCGAGACGTACAACAACGTTGTCGCCCGAAACGCGGCTGAAGCCTTCCACGACGCGCAGCAGGCGCTCGACATGGCGCTCAGCCTGTTCAACACCGGCTATCTGCCGCTCGACCAGCGGAGCCTCGCTGAGAATCTTTTCTGGGCGATCTGCACCAAGCTTCAGCGCATCGTCCAAACGATGGCGGAGGTGCCTGAAGATCTGCAGAACCTGGACGAGCAGTTGTCGGACACCTACTTCTGCAACTTCTCGCTGTTCCAATCGATCCCCGACAGCTGGGCGATCAAGCAACTCTTCCCCGTCATGCCGATCCACCGGCTCAACGAGAAGCCGATCAAGCATGCGGTGCTGGGCGACATCACCTGCGACTCGGACGGCAAGCTCGATCGCTTCGTCGATCGCCGCGACGTGAAGAAGACGCTGCCGCTGCACACGGTCAATGGCGACTCCTATTACCTCGGTGTCTTCCTCGTCGGCGCCTATCAGGAAATTCTCGGCGACCTGCACAACCTGTTCGGGGACACGCACGCGGTACACGTCAGCCTGGATGAGAACGGCGGCGCCCGCCTCGATGCGCTGATCAAGGGCGATACGGTGCGCGAAGTTCTTGACTACGTGGAATTCGATCCCGAGATGCTGCTGGGAAAATTACGGACCGACGTCGAAACCGCGGTGCGGGAAGGCCGGGTCGATTACGAGGGCGCCGGCCGGCTGCTTCGTTTCTACGAAGACGGGCTGCACGGCTACACCTACCTCGAAGGCTGAGAGTCCGGGTCTCGTCAGAACAGAATCGAGCACACCCAGGTCCAAAACGGTACACACAGGGCGACTGCGAGCAGGATGCCGCGGCTCGCGCCGAGCGGATCGACAGTTTCGCTCTCCGATTCGGTATCCAGCTCGACTGGAACCCCGTCGAGACCTTGAAAGGCCTCAAGGGCGAACGGTTGATTGTTCATGTGTACGGGCAAAGACTAGCAAAGGAAGGACCGACTCCGGGATCGCTGAAAATGGCCGGATTTTCGCTGGGAGCGCCTGGAGCGCCCGGTCGAACTGTGTCAGCTACACGGCATCCTGTCCGCGAACCCGACACCGCTCCACCTCACCCTCGAGGAAGTCCACGACCCGGTCGAACGGGTCGAACCCGAAGGAGGCGGCCACCGAGGGGCGAAGGTTGGAATTGGCGTTGACGTCGTAGAACACCCGCCGGCGGTCCGGCGTTTCCAGATACTCGATTCCTCCGACATCCAGCCCAGCGGCTTTGACGATCCTCGTCGCGGTCTCGACCGCCTCGCGCGGGACCTCGGGGTACGGATAAAACTCGACGGGCGGTGCCGGCTGTGCGGCTGGCACCTCACACACGCCCTCGCCATCATCAGGGTTGCAGACTGGCGACGGGCACAGATTGAAGCGGCCGTGCGTGACGACGCGCATCGCGTAGAGCAGTTCTCCACCGAGGAACTCGAGGCGGACAATGCCCTGCTCGGGATCGTGCGGCAGATACTCCTGGAGCAACAGCAGATTCTCGGGCAGCCACAGTCCTGGATCGGCAGCGAGGATCGCTTCGACATGCGCCCGCGACTCGACGACATGAATGCGCGCACCGCTGCCGCCCTGATCGGGCTTGAGAATCGCCGGCCATGTGATCCGATCATCGTAGGCGCGCAGTGCGCTCACATCATTGAACGTGACCGACCACGGCGTGTCGATGTCCAGCGTGCGCAGTAGCGTCGCCTGTGCGCTCTTGCTCAACTCGAGCGCGAACACATCGGCGCCGTTGAGCACGCGTGCCCCGAGCCGCTCGAGCGTCCGCATGTAGGCCAGGGCCAGAGGCACCGCCCGAGTGTTGCCACGAACATACGCGCTCGGGCTTGCCTGATTGAAGTAGAGGCGCGCACGCGGCGCGTCCACATTGCTGAACGCGGCGCGCGTCAGATTGCAGGCCGCATAGGCAACACCGCGACGCTCGAGCGCGGCAAACAGCGGCTTCTGCCACTCCGGGTGCTCGTGGAGCACGACGAGATCGATCGCCTCACTTGAGGGCATTGGTCAGATCGTACGCGGCAACGCGGTTCTCGAACAGGAACGGCACGATCGCAATCCGCTTCGCACCGATGTAGCCGAAGTCGGCGCCGCCGGCCGAGAACTTCGCCAGCACGCGCACCTGCCCCGCCTTCGCGACGTGCAGCAGACGCTGACCGAGGACGTCGGTGACGAGCACGCCGCCGCTGCCGTCCGGCTCGATGCCGTCGATCCCGCCGACCGCCTCGTTGGTGAGCGACGTGCGCAGCTTCGTCTTCAGGTCGAAGGCGAAGAGATGCCCCGCGCCAGGCTTCGGTGCCGCACCAATGCTGCCGAGAATCAGCCGCGACCCGTCCACGAGCAGGCCATTCGGCTGCTCGACGACATCCGCGCCCTCGACGAACACCGACGACTTGCCGTCCTTGACCGCGTAAATCCGCAGCCGGCTCGAATCCGAGGTGTAGATCGTGCCATCGGGCGCGGTCGCGAGATCGTTGAGGAACGTCGCACCATCGACCTTCACACGCGACGTGATCTTGCCGCTGCCGATGTCGATGCCGACCACTTCGTCGATGTCGGCCACCCACAGCGTGTTGCCGACGCTGCGAAGCCCCTTGGGCCCATTGAGGCCAGTCACCCACTTCGCGCTGACGACCCTCCCGTCAGGTGACAGGCGCGAGATGTATCCGTTGCCGTCTTTGTCGAGGATCTGTCCGTTGATGGAGGACACGAACACCGAATTCGATGCGGCGTGGAAGTAGGCGCTCTCGGGCGCAGCAAAGTCGCCCTTCACATCCCAGATTGGTGTCAGTGTCGGTCCGTCACCCTGCGCGAGCGCCAACGCGCCACACAGAACAACCAGGATACCGAAGGTGAAATCACGCATCACGTTCTCAGGGACAGCGACATGAAGACGCTGTTTCCATTCTCACGGTATGACCCGAAGGGCCCACAACGATTGAACCCCGCGCTACTGTACAGGGTCTGTGCCGGCACGAACGCCGGCTGGCACCCGGTTTCAAGATACAAGACACGATACCCACGAACACGAGCCACTTCGATGATGTGATTCAGGAGAGCTCGACCGGCACCAATCCTGCGCTGCGCGCTCGGAGTCCGCATGGACTTGATCTCACCCTCCAGTGGGGAGAGCTCCTTGAGCGCCGCGCAGCCCAGGAGCACGTCTCCGCGCCATGCGGTCCAGACGGTCACGTCAGGCGTTTTGAGTTTGCTTGGATCGAAGGCGAACACCTTGTCAGGTGGGGATAGCTCGTGCATGTTCTGCAAGTGCTCGTGCACGAGGGCCAGCACCTGCGGCCGCGAGAGATCATCCAGCTCAATACGCAGCATCTAGAGCGGGTCTCAAGACCCGCCTCTACGACGCGCGCTTGCGCGAATCGAAGAACTTGCGGCACGCGCGCTGGAAGCGCTCGTTGAGCGGCCCGGCGATGTTCGGCGGTACCGGTCCGAGGCGCATCCACTGCGCCTGCGCGCTGCGCACTTCCTGCTCGGACGCACGCCAGCGCGATTCCTCGTTGTCGGAGGCGCGATTCCCGCCGGACATCGTGTTGGCGGCCAGACGTTCGCGCAACTGCTGCGCCAGCAGCTCGGTTGGCGAGAGATTGACCGGCTTCGCCGGCTGCGCCGACACGATCTCCTCGACCCGCGAGAGGAGCTTCTCCATGCGCTTACGCGTCGTTTCAGGATCGAGATCGGTGCCGCCAAACGCGCCGGGCCACACCGCGACAAGGCGGCCGACGGCCTGGTGATAGCGGGCCGCGAGATCCTGTTGCAGCGCGCGTGGAAGCTCCGGCGCCTGCTGCCACTTGCTCCTCGCCTGCTGAACGATCGTGTACAGGTTCTCGGGCGCCGCACTCTCGGCGGCGCCTTCCGCCGGCACGAGCGCTTCGAGTTCGCGGATGACGGTGTCGCGAACCGCGGCCTTCTCCTGCAACTCGAGCTGATCGCGATGCTTGAACCGATCGAAGAATCGATCGCACGCGGTGCGGAAGCGCTGCCAGATCGCTTCCGAACGTGACTTGCGGACTGGTCCGATCGTCTTCCACTCAGCCTGCATCTGCTTGAACTGCGCAGCGGCGCTCTCCCACTCCGTGGAATCGGCCAGCGCCTCGGCCTTCGCGCACAGTGCTTCCTTGCGCGCGAGGTTTGTCGACCACTCTTCCTTGCGGCGCTTGAGATCTTCCTGACGGCGTGTGAAGAAGCGATCGCAGGCAGCGCGGAACCGCTCCCAGATGGATTTCTCGTGTCCGCGCGCGACGGGGCCGATGCTCTTCCACTCGGCTTGCAGCGCCTGAATCTCGGTGGCCGTCTTGACCCAGTCTGTCGAGTCGGCGAGCGCCTCGGCTCTCTCGCACAGTGCCTGCTTGCGGGCCAGGTTTGCGATGCGCTCTTCGTTCTGCGCCGCGAAGTGTGCGGAGGTCCGCGCGAACACCTCGTCCTGCGCCGTCTTGAACCGCCGCCACATGACCTCGCCTTGCGCCCGCGGCGCCAGGGCAACGGGCTTCCAGCGCGCTTGCAGTTCGCGCATCCGGCGCCCGGCGACATCGAGGTTCTCTTCCGCCTTGAGCGCTTCCATCTCCTTGCAGATTTCTTCCTGCACCTGGAGGTTGGCCCAGCGCTGCCACTCGTCGGCGTCGCGCAGTTCCTGCGCGCGAGGCGCGAGGGCGGCTCGCGCGGCCTCGAGCCGCGCCAGGATTTCCTGACGATCCTTCTTCGACGGGAGCGGCACGCGCTCCTCCATCGCCGTGCGAATCTCACGCAACGCGCGATCACCTGCCTTGAGGGTGATCTGCTCCGTCGCGACAAGCGTCTCGACCTGACGACACAGTTGCTGCAGACGCCGCAAGTGATCCTGTTCGACCTTCGCGCGCGCCTGCTGATACAGGAGTTCCTTCTCCTCGAGCGCGGCGACCGCGCGCTCGAGCCGCTCGGCAGCCGACACATTCGCAGGGGCGTGCTCACGGAGCACGTCGGCATCACGGCGCAGCCCGCGCCACCGCGCGACCACTTCCTCGACCGGCTGATCGGACGCCAGCAGCTGTTCGAGCTCCGTCGCCAGCGTCTCGAGCCGGCCGGCCGCAGCCTCGGCAAGCACACGACGCCGTTCGCGGTCCTCGAACATGCGCGAGGCATCCTGGAATCGGCGCGTCAGCGACGCGGCGTATTCCGACGGCATCGGCGGCAGGCCATCCCACCGCACGCGCAGCTCCGCAATCCGGTCGAGCGCTTCCGGTCCGGCAAGCTGCTCGATCTCGGCGACGATGGCGACACGGTCGGCCTGATCGCGGGCCATGGCGGCCGCGCGCTCCTGTTCGGTGGCGCGCTCCTGACGACGGACATCAACCGCTTCGCGCACGGCCTCGCTGGCGGCGTCGAACCGCTGCACGAGCGACGCGTCGATTTCGACGTCGGCCTGCAATTCGGCCCACGCGAGCCGCACGTCGGCCAGCGCTGACGTCGCCTCCTCAGGATCGGCCGTCGTCACCAACGCTTCCGCGCGATGCAGCAGACTGACCGCACGCTCGCGATCGTCTGCGCTCATCGGCGCCGCCGTTTCGTGATGCGGCTGCGCCGGCTCTTCGAGCTGACGAAGCTTCATGCGCGCCCGGCGCGCCGCCACTTTGTTGCGGCCACGTTGCGCAATCGCCGACAACGACTCGGCGCCTTCGACGCGATCGAGCGCCGACACCCCGACATCGGTGTGCTCAGACTTGATGGCGACGTTGAGAATTTCTTCCGCGTCGGTGAGACGCGCCAGCGCGCGCAGGCGCGTCGCGCCGTCCTGCGCGTGACGGCTGATCGCTCCCAGCGACTTCGGATCGTCGAGCAGGTCGACCACGGCGGCACGAATCTGCGGATCGGGATTCTCGCGGGCCGCGACCACCACTTCCTTGAACCGGCTGAGCGCGATCAAATGCCGAACCGCTTCTGACGCGCGATCGACTTCATCGGCCTCGACCGCCAGGCCGGCCAGACCGCGGATCGCTTCGGCGCGTACGTCTTCGTCGGGATCCGTCCGGCCGATGTCGCCAAGGACGGCGATATCGCTCAAGCGCGTGACCGCCGCCCTTCGTACGCGGGCTTCGGTATCTTCGCGCGCCAGCAGACGCAGCGCCTCGCCTTCGTCCGGTCCGAGTTCGTAGACGGCGGCAGCGCGGACGCCGGGGTCGGCGTGTTTCCAACGTGGCTGTGGACGGAGCTTTTCGAGAATTCCCATGGCGGTCGGATCGCCTGCAAGAGCCAGGCGAGTCCTTAAGTCTACAACGGGGACAACACCACGATGCATCGACAGCACGTCATTTCGTGTGCCGAAAGAGGTTAGCGGACTTCGTAACTGGCGGGGGAGGAACCCGGATCGAGGACGGAACCACCGTCCCCGATCCATTTTTCTGAAGAGCTACTTCACGAACAACATTTCCCGATAGGTCGGAAGCGGCCAGATTTCGTGCGGCGTGAGCACTTCAATCTCGTCGCCCACCTCGCGGAGCTTGGCCATCGCCGGGACAACTTTGTCGCGCATGTACTTGGCGTGCTTCTCCGCGGATCCGCCGCCATGCTCGAGCAACGCCACCAAGCTGTCGGTCTGGACCTTGAACCGGTCCACGAGCTTCGTGTAGGTCCCGAGCAGCTTCTTGCCCTGAACGCTATTCCCACCGCCGGCCTTGACCGCGGCAACGCTCTGACCGATCTGCTTCTGGTACTCGAACGCGGCCGGCAGGATGTAACGGTTGGCCATGAGCACCATCAATTGGCCTTCGATATTGATGGTCTTGTTGTAGTTCTCGAGGAAGATCTCGTAGCGCGCGTGCGTCTCACGCTCGTTGAGAATCTTGAAGCGATCGAGCAGCTTCACGGCCTCTTTGGTCACCAGCTGCGGCAGGGCATCCACGGTGTTCTTGAGGTTGAGGAGCTTGCGCTTGCCGGCTTCCTTCTCCCACTCCGGCGCGTAGTTGTTGCCGTTGAAGATGATGCGCTTGTGCTCCTTGATGATCTTGGTGAGGAGCTTGCCGACCGCCTTGTTCAGTTCCTCGCCCTTGGCCGTTGCCGCTTCGAGCTCGTTCGCGATCGAGTCGAGCGAGTCGGCCATCGCCGCGTTCAGCACCATGTTCGGGAAGGCAATGCTCTGACCCGAAGACACCGCGCGGAACTCGAACTTGTTGCCGGTGAACGCGAACGGGCTGGTGCGATTGCGATCGCCCGCATCGCGCGGCAACTTCGGGAGGACGCTGACCCCGAGGTCCTGAATCCCCCCCTGCTTGGTGGACTTGGCGCCGCCGCTCTTCTCGATCTGCTCGAAGATATCGGTGAGCATCTCGCCAAGGAAGACCGACAGAATCGCCGGCGGAGCTTCGTTCGCACCCAGGCGATGATCGTTGCCGGCGCTGGCGATGCTGGCGCGCAGCAGTCCCTGCCAGCGATCGACGGCGCGCAGCACCGCCGCACAGAACACCAGGAACTGCATGTTGTCGTGCGGCGTGTCGCCGGGGCCGAGCAGGTTGTTGCCGAATTCGTCAGAGAGCGACCAGTTGTTGTGTTTGCCGGATCCATTCACGCCGGCGAACGGCTTCTCGTGCAGCAGCGCGGCGAGACCGTACTTCGGCGCGATCTTCTTCAACATCTCCATCGTCATCATCTGGTGATCGACGGCGAGGTTGGCGTTCTCGAAGACCGGGGCGATCTCGTACTGACTCGGGGCGACTTCGTTGTGCCTCGTCTTCACGGGCACGCCGACCTTGAACAGCTCGAGCTCCGCTTCCGCCATGCACCCGAGGACCCGAGCGGGGATGTGGCCGAAGTACTGATCTTCCATTTCCTGGCCCTTGGGCGGCTTGGCGCCAAAGAGCGTGCGGCCGGCATTGATCAAATCGGGACGCGCGAAATAGAAGTTGCTGTCGATCAGGAAGTATTCCTGCTCGGGGCCGCAGGTGGCATAGACGCGCTCGGCAGTGGAGCCAAACAACTTCAGTACGCGAACCGCCTGCTTCGAGACCGCTTCCATCGATCGCAGCAGCGGGGTCTTCTTGTCGAGTGCTTCACCGGTCCAGCTCACGAACGCCGTCGGAATTACCAGCGTGGCGCTGTTGCCGCCGTTGAAGAGCAGCCACGGCGGGCTGGTTGGATCCCAGGCCGTGTAGCCGCGTGCCTCGAAGGTTGACCGCATGCCGCCGGAGGGGAAACTCGAAGCGTCGGGCTCGCCCTTGATCAACTCCTTGCCCTTGAACTCCGCGATCGCCGAACCGTCGGAGGTCGGTGAGAGAAAGGAGTCGTGCTTCTCGGCAGTGATTCCCGTCATCGGCTGGAACCAGTGCGTGTAGTGGGTCGCTCCGTGCTCCAGCGCCCAGTCTTTGAGGGCGGACGCAACGGCGTCGGCAGTCGCGATATCGAGTGGCTCCCCTCGGGTGATCGTCGCTCTCAGCGCTCGATACGCCGTCTTCGACAACCGCTCCTGCTGAAGCTTGTCGTTGAAGCAAAGACTGCCGAAGACCTCGGTAGCTTTGACGGCGGGCGGCGTATGGACTCCGTTGGCCAGCGACCAATCACGGATGCTTTTTGCGGCTTCGGCAAGTGCTGCAGATCCCATGGACGATCAGTCCTTTCTCGCAAAACGATGTGACCAATGAGTTGGAAGGGTGGTTCCCGAACCACTGTTCGGCTCGGGCGACGGGGGCCGAGCGCAGAGTGGATAGATTATGTCGCGTACAGGAACGTCCTGCAATACGAGATCGACGCCAGCCTTGTCTGATCCGACAAATTTGGCGCCTCAGCGTTAATAATCGACAGAATCCGCTATGCTGGCTCCCCCTTCCGGAGGTGTCGCATGACGCCCAATGACTTCTTCGCGCTGGCCAAGAAGCACGAAGCCGAGATGGTGGACCTGAAATTCGTCGACATGCTCGGCAGCTGGCAGCACTGCTCCTTCCCCATCGAACATCTGAATACGGACACGTTCACCGAGGGA
>Ga0207659_10002445_pt1 | contig 11076 bp, 10 predicted proteins | sample KBSM43metaG_FD_184330 | JGI IMG/M metagenome (GOLD analysis project Ga0207659, IMG submission 184330) | Miscanthus rhizosphere microbial communities from Kellogg Biological Station, Michigan, USA - KBS M4-3 metaG (SPAdes) (version 2) | ecosystem: Host-associated > Plants > Roots > Rhizosphere >...
ACCGGACGGACCGACCTGATGCTCCGGATCACGGTCCTCGAGCTGGTCGTGTTGCTGCCGGCGATGGCCGTCGGGGCGGGGTTCGGCCTTGCCGGGGTCGCATCCGCCCGTTTGCTGGCCTCGCTCGTCGCCGCATTGGCCCGCGCTGTCGTCTCGTTGCGGCTGGTTCAGGCCCCGCGCGGCGCGTTCGCGGCGGCGCTGGCGCCGTCGGCCATCGCCGGCACCGCCCTCACGGTCGCGGTGGCCCTGTGCCATCTGCTGCCGATTCGCAGCCCGCTGGTCCGCCTGGCCGTCATGACGATGGTGGGAGCGCTGGTCTACGGCGCCGTGTTGTGGTCGCGCGAGCGCCAGACCATTCTGTGGCTCGCACGGCGCGTGTCCAAGCGCCGCTCCGTGCGGGTCGGCACCGAGCAGGAGCGCTGAATGGATCTGGCGTCCGCGGTGGTCGTGGGCAGCCTGGCCGTGCTCGGCTACGTCTACCTCGGATACCCGGTACTCGTCCTGATGCTGGCCCGCGGGCTCGGCACTTCCGTGCGCCCGGTGCCGGCGACCCCGCCGGTGGCGCTCGTGATTGCGGCCTTCAACGAGGCGCTGGTCATGGCCGAGAAGATCCGCAATACCCTTGCGCTCGACTACCCGGCCGAGCGTTTGACCATCGTCGTCGTCTGCGACGGCTCGACGGACGAGACCGCCCGAATCGCGCGCGAGTGCGGCGGCGGCCGGGTGAGGGTGCTGGATGATCCGGTCCGCGGCGGCAAGGCCGGGGCGCTCAATCATGGCGTGCGAGCCACGACCGAGGACCTGCTGGTGTTCTCGGACGCCAACGCCTTCTACCGCCGCGACGCGTTGCGCCAGCTGGTGGCCCCGTTCGCCGACGCGCGTGTCGGCCTCGCCAGCGGCTTCAAGACGGTGACGGCCCGTTCCAATGCGATCGGCGAGGGTGAGCGCACCTACTGGGACTACGAATCGCGGCTGCGCTGGGCGGAGACGTGCCTGGGCTCGACGGTGGCGGTGGTGGGAGAAATACTGGCGGTGCGCCGGGCGCTGTTCGAGGAGATGCCCGGCCACGTCCTCGTGGACGACAGCTATCTCTGCCTGCGCGTGCTCCGCGCCGGCGCCCGCGTGGTGTTCGTGCCGGAGGCGGTGTCGGTGGAGGGTCCGGCTGCGACGCGGGCCGGAGAACTGATCCGGAGGCGCCGTATCGCCGCCGGCCGTTTCCAGCTGTTGTGTGCGCCGCGGCAATGGCCGTGGCGAAGGCCGGGCGTGCTCGTGGCGCTCGTGTCGCACAAGTTCCTCAGGCTGCTGTCGCCGGTGTTGCTGATCCTCGTGCTGGCCGGGACGATCGTGCTCGCGCGTCGCGACGGGGCCTGGCTGGCCCGCGCCGCGGTCGTGTCGCAGTGCGGGTTCTACGCGGCGGCCGCGCTCGGCGCCGGCAATCGCGGCGGCCGCTTCGCCCGCCTCGCCACCTACTTCGTGGCCGGGCAGCTCGGCGTCCTTGCGGGCGCGGTGGCGTATCTGTCGGGGGCCGACGCCGCGATCTGGCAGCCGGTGGCGCGACAGCCATCGTCGCCGCCCGAGTCATGACCCGGCGGCGGCTCGGCTACCTCATGTCGCGGTTTCCGAACCTGACGGAAACCTTCATCCTGCGTGAGATCGTGGTGCTCGCCCTCGGCGGGTGGCCCATCTCGATCTACCCGTTGATCGTCCAGGCGCAGCCGGTCACGCACCCGGATGCGGCGGCGTGGCTCGGGCGGGTGGCGGACGTTCCGTTCGTGTCGTTGGCCGTACTGTGGACGAACGTGGTGACGGCGGTGCGCATGCCGGTCCGCTACCTGACGACGGTCGCGCGTGCCTTGTGGGAGAACCGCAACAGCCCCCGGTTTCTGCTGCGCACCGCCGCTCTGATCCCGAAGAGTGTCCACATGGCGGGTCTCATGCGTCGCGACGGCATCGAACACATGCACGCGCATTACGGCACGCATCCGGCGACCGCGGCGTGGATCGTCCACCGGCTGACCGGCATTCCCTACAGCGTGACGCTCCACGCGCACGATCTCTTCGTCGATCGCTCGATGCTGGCCACCAAACTGCGGGACGCCGCGTTCGTCGTCACGATTTCCGATTACAACTGGCGCTACGTCTCCGACCACGTCGGCCCGTGGGCGGCCGCCAAGACGCTGGTCGTCCGCTGCGGCGTGAGAACGCCGCAGCGCCGCGCCACGGCGGAGCCGCTGGCCAGCGCGCGCCGGCTCGAGATTCTGACCGTCGCGAGTCTGCAGCTGCGGAAGGGTCTACACGTGCTGATCGAAGCCTGCGCCCTGCTCGTGCAGCGCGGCGTCGCCATCCGGTCGCGGATCGTCGGGGACGGTCCCCTCCGTTCGGCGATCGAGCGCCAGGTCCGCGAGTTGAACCTCCACGGTGTGGTCGACGTGATCGGACCGCGGACCGAAGGCGAGGTCGAGCAACTCCTGGCCTCTGGTGACTGCTACGTGCAGCCGAGTATCTGGCTGCCTGACGGCAAGGGCGAGGGCCTGCCGGTCTCGATCATGGAGGCGATGGCGGCGGGCCTGCCGACCGTGGCCAGCGCCGTCGCAGGCGTTCCTGAACTGATTCGGCCCGGCGATACCGGCTGGCTGGTGCCGCCGGGGAATGCGGCCGCCATCGCCGATGCCGTGGCCGCCATCGTCGATCACCCGGAGGCCGCACGCGCTGTCGGCCGGCGCGGCCAGGAACTCGTTCGCCGTGAATACGACCTGGAGCTGAATCTCAGGCGTCTGGAGCAGGCGTTCCTTCAGGCGCAGCCGTCGGGCGGCGCCGGCCCTCGGGACGGACCGTCGGCTCAATAGGCCCCGCGTCCGGTCAATACGGCGGGGATGGTCTTGAGAAGGATCCACACATCCATGCGGAACGTACGGCGGCGCACATACTCACAGTCGAGCGCAATCCGCTCGGCAAACGTCAGATCGCTCCGCCCCATCACCTGCCACAGGCCGGTGACTCCTGGCTTGACGCTGAAGACGGCGTCGAACGCCTCTCCGTACGACTCCGGCGCCCACCCGGCCGGCCGTGGCCCGACCAGCGACATGTCTCCCGCGAGCACGTTGAGCAGGTTTGGCAGCTCGTCGAGGCTCCAGCGGCGGAGCCACTTGCCGAAGGGCGTCGTTCGCGGGTCCGACCGCGGTTTCAGGTACTGGCTGTCGCGGACGATCGAGCCGTCATGATCCGACTTGCGGCGCGGCCGCTCGGCGACGAGCATGGTGCGGAACTTGATCATCGTAAAGCGCCGGCCCCGCAGACCGATCCGTTGGGCGCGGTAAAAGACCGCACCGTGCGTGTCGAGCGCGATGCAAGCCGCAATCGTCACGAGCAGCGGCGACAGACCGACGAGCAGAGACGCGGCCACGGCGATGTCGAGCAGGCGCTTGCTTGCCAGATAGACGCGGCGGTCGTCGTCTGCGCCGGACCTGACGCGCCACTTGGGCTCCAGGCGCGAGCCGGACGAATCGTGTCGTGGCGCCAGGCTCATGGCACCGCACTCTTCCCGCGCCAGGGCGGAGTCGACCAATCCAGCGTGAGCTGGGTGGCGTTGCCCATCTTGTCGGAAGACACCCGCAGGCGGTTCGCGGGGGTCGCGGACGGGCGGGTGAACCGGAACAGGTGCAGCGATCCGGTCCGCACACCGCTGATTGGCAGCCCGCCGAGGCGGGCCAGCGCCGGCGACGGGGCGGCAATCAACGCGGTGCAGTCCGTCGACCGCGCGGTGTCCTCCAGCACCACATGGCTGAGACCGTAGCGGGCGGCGAAATCGTCGAATGCCGCTCGGGTCAGTGTGGCTGCCGGTAGTTTCTCGCCGCGGATGACGATCGGCTCGGACGACCCGGCAGCCGCACGTAGGGCGAACGCGAAGTGGCCGTCCGCCTCGCCGCAATACAGCACGCGGGTCGGGTGGTCGGCGGCCACGATGTCCGCGGCCGCTGCTGGTCCGCGATATTCGCCCGTGGGTCGACCGAGGCCGACGGCGCAGAGCGCCGCGGCGAAGGTGACGAGTCCGAGCACGGCGACGCGCTCCGGCAGCGCCCAGCGCAGGAAGCGGTGGGCACTCGAGAGCGTCAGCACGATGAGCGGCGGCCACGCGAAGAACAGGTACCGGATCGAGCTCCACTTGCCGGGTATCAGTGCGGCCAGCACGGCAATCGCCCAGGCCCAGTAGAGGGCCTCGGCGGTCATGCGCTCGAGCAGCCGTTTGCGGTTCCAGACGGTGATCGCGAGCGCGGCGACGAGCACGACGCTCATCACGGCGCCGAAGCCCCTCGTGAGCGCTCCGAAGTAGAGGGGCACGTTCGACAAGAGCGCGCGCGGAATCCCGCGAAAAACCGAAAAGCGGCGTGGCGCGTCGAGCCCGAAGGCCATCTCGAAGCCACCCAGGCCGAGAAAGCAGACGCCGACGGCGAGCGTCGACGCCCACATGGCGCGCGACCGCAGCCACTCCCGTCGCGCGCCCAGCGCCACGAGCAGCGGGACCGCGCCCAGGAAGACGGCCAACTGTTTGGTCCAGACGGCGGCGCCGGCGCTGGCCGAGAACACCACGGCATGCCAGGGGGTCCAGCGCGAGTCCGGCGCCGGCAGCGCGTGCAGGGCGAGCAGCACGAAGAGCAGCGTCGGGTACTCGAGCATGACGTCCTGAGCGACCCGTTGGGAGACTGGCAGCGCCGCGAACACGGCGCCGGCGGCCAGGGACAGGACTGGCGAGCCGTGGGTCTTGTAAACGAGCCGGTGAAACAGGAAGAAGCACAGCGCGGCGGTCAGCGCGACCAGCAGGCGGGCGGCGAACGCGGAAACGCCGAGCAGGCCGAAGGTAACGGCTTCGAGAATGGGAAAGACGGGCGGGTGGTAGCCGAGCGACAGCGACGGCCAGCGGCTGTAGTACCAGTTCGCGTATTCGCCCGGCGCGGTCCAGGGACCTTCGCGGAGCCAGTCGTGAATCAGCGCGCCGTTCATCGCGTGGCGGGCGGCGTCGGTCGTCACCAGTCCGCCAGCATCGAGGCCACGCAGCGACCACAGGCCAACCAGACAGGCGAGCCCCACGGCCGCGACGCCCACGAGCGCGCGATCTCGACGGCCGCGCCCTCGATGACCGGATGGCACGTGCGCAGCCGTGGCAAACCGTGGGCCAAAGGCTGAGATTCTGGTATGTCCAAAGCATGTTCGCGCGACGGTGCCTTCTCCTCTCGCAGGCGCGGCCGGAGTCAACCTAAACGCATACTTTCTTCTTCGTCTCCCACCTGCGGGCGGTAACGCCGGCGTTCACCGCCGGCAGGGATCGCTGACGGCCCGCAGCCAGGCCGATGGTGCGGTCGTGGCGGAAACGTCAGGGACAGACGCTTGCAATCGCCGCCCGCCGCTTCTAAGGTTGCTCGTCACGAGGAGGGCCATGCGGCAAAGCGCCATCGTCATCCTGATCGCCGGAGTCGCCACCACCCTCGGCGCCCAGGGGCCGGCACCGAAGGCATCGCCGCCTCCCTCGGCGCGGCTCTACGTCCTCGACTGCGGGATGCTGACCATCAGCGCCGAAGGCGTCGCCCGCTATCACGTCACGGCGGCTGAAACCGGCGAGACCCGGATGCCGGTGCCGTGCTACCTGGTGGCGCACCCGAAGGGCACGCTGATGTGGGACGTCGGCGTCATCCCCGACGACACGGTCGAACAGGCAGGGGCTGCCGGCGCCCGCTACGACGTCAACCCGACGGCTGCCGCGCTGGTGCGCCGGACCCTGCGTAGCCAACTGGCAGCCATCGGCTACCGACCGTCCGACGTCACCTACGTCGCCGTCTCCCACGCGCACAAGGATCACACCGCCAACCTGAACCAGTTCGCCGCGTCCACCTGGCTCACGCCGCCAGCCGAGCGTGAGTTCATGTGGAAGCCGGGCAACGAGCGGGTCGAGCCGCGCTTCTACTCCGCGCTCGAGCGCAGCCGGTGGACGCCGCTCGAGACCGACGAGCACGACGTGTTCGGCGACGGCACGGTGATGATCAAAGCTGCGCCCGGGCACACGCCTGGTCACCAGGTGCTGGTGCTGCGGCTGGCCGCCACCGGCCGCGTGATGCTGGGCGGCGATCTCTATCACTACCGTCCGGAGCGCGAGTTTCAGCGCGCGCCGCCCGACAACGAGTTCGACGTGAAGCAGACGGTCGCGTCGCGGGCGAGAATCGAGGAGTATCTGGGAAGGACGAAGACGGCCATCTGGATCCAGCACGAGTTCGCGGCGTACTCTAAGCAGAAGAAAGCGCCGCAGTATTACGACTGAGGCGAGAAATGGAGGGGCCGCCTGGGCGGCCCAGGGCCAGCTGAAGCCGGCCCGTACGTCCGGAGGAGCTGGAATGCGGCATCTGACTGTGGGGCGAGTTCTCGTGGCGGCGTTCGGTCTGTCGCTCTGCTGCGTCAACGGCAACGCGCTCGTCGTGCGCGCGGCGCAAGGTACGGCGAAAGGGGCGCCGGCCGCGCCCAGGCTCACGTTTGCGTTCGAGCTGCGGGCCACGGTGGCGGCGCCGACCGAGCTCGGTCAGGTGGCGAACGGCCGGCGGCGGATCATCGACATCACCGGCGGCGTCGTCGAGGGGCCCGGCCTCAAAGGCAAGGTGCGGCCTGGCGGCGCCGACTGGCAGATCGTCCGCGCGGACGGCTTCACCGAGCTCGACACGCGCTACACGATCGAGACCGACAAGGGCCAGCTCGTCTACGTCCAGAACCCCGGCATGCGGCACGCGCCGCCCGACGTGATGAAAAAGCTCCTGGCGGGCGAGGCCGTGGACCCCGCGCTCGTCTACTTCCGGACGCAGCCCAGGTTCGAGACCTCGGCGCCGGAACTGCAGTGGCTCACCCGCTCGCTCTTCGTCGGTCTGGGCGAGCGGTATCCCTCCGAGGTCGTCATCCGGTTCTTCCGCGTGGAATAGGCCGGCGACCGGCGGAGCCGCTACAATTCCCCTTCGAGCTTCGAGGGCCGGTCGATCGGCCCGGGGGAGGCGGGTATGGGGCTGCTGGATTCGATGCTCGGTGGCGGCGCGGGTCAGCTTCCGGGAGGCTTGGGTGGGGCGCAGAGCCCGCTCGGCTCTCTCGTGGCCAGCTTGACGGGCGGCAATCAGTCGGCGGGATCGGGCCTGCTGTCGGCCGTGATGCTGCTGGTGCAGCAGAACGGCGGTCTCGGCAACGTGATTGCCCAGTTCGAGCAGAAGGGGCTCGGACCGCAGGCGGCGTCATGGGTGAGTACGGGCGCCAACCAGGGCATCTCGGCCGACCAGCTTTCCAGCGTGTTCGGATCGGGCGCGCTCGGTCAGATCGCGGCGCAGTTCGGCATGGACCAGGGTCAGGCCAGCCACGCCGTGGCGCAGGTGCTGCCCGAGGTCGTCAATCAGTTCACCCCGCAGGGACAGGTGCCCTCCGACAGCGGCGACATGCTGTCGCAGGCGCTGTCGATGCTGCGCGGCTCGTAGGGAACGGTTCGATACTTACTTCGAGGACTAACATCGATGGTCAGCTTGAGAGTGAACGGAACGGCGCGGTCGTTCGACGGCGACGACGACATGCCGCTGCTGTGGTACCTGCGCGATGAGCTGCGGCTCACCGGCACGCGCTTCGGTTGCGGCGCCGGGTTGTGCGGGGCGTGCACCGTGCACGTCGACGGCCGCGCGGTGCGCTCGTGCCAGACGCCGATGCGCACGGCCCAGAACAAGAGCGTGACGACCATCGAGGGCCTCAGCGCCGACGGGTCGCACCCGGTGCAGCGGGCCTGGTCCGAGCACAACGTGCCGCAGTGCGGCTACTGTCAGAGCGGCCAGATCATGCAGGCCGCCGACCTGCTGTCGCGGACGCCGGAGCCGACCGACCCGGACATCGATCGCGCGATGGCGGGGAACATCTGCCGCTGCGGCACCTACCAGCGCATCCGCGCCGCCATCAAGACCGCGGCGAACCTGCGGAAGGGAGCGCGGGCATGAGCCTCATCGAAAGCGTCAGCCGCCGCCACTTCCTCGGCACCACACTGTCCACCGGCGCCTTCGTGCTGGCGGCGCAGGTGCTGCCGAAATCGGCCTTCGCGCAGGATCCAGGGGTGCGCACCCGCGCCCAGGGCGCGGCGCTCAACCCGAGCGTGTACCTCGGCATCGAGACCGACGGCACGGTCTACATCATCACCCACCGGTCCGAGATGGGCACCGGCATCCGGACCACGCTGCCGCTCGTCGCGGCCGACGAGCTCGACGCCGACTGGAGCTCCGTTCGCATCGAGCAGGGCCTCGGGGACGCGAAGTACGGCGACCAGAACACCGATGGCTCGCGGTCGATCCGCGACTTCTACGACGCGTTCCGGCGCGCCGGCGCCGCTGCCCGCTCGATGCTGGTGAGCGCCGCCGCGGCGCGGTGGCAGGTGCCGGCGTCGGAGATCACCGTCCAGAACAGCACCCTGATTCACGCCCGGAGCAACCGCCGTCTGGCGTTTGCCAGCGTCGTGGCCGACGCCGCCAAGCTGCCGGTGCCGAAGGATGCGGACCTGGTCTTCAAGCCGCGCAGCGAGTGGAAGTTCGTCGGCCAGGAGCGCGGCATCTACGACATGCGCGACATCGCCACCGGGAAGGCGCCGTTCGGGCTCGACACCTTCCGCGAGGGCATGGTGTACGCGTCGATCGAGCACCCGCCGGTCGTCGGCGGGTCGGTGAAGAGCCTCGACGACAAGGCGGCACTGGCGGTGAAGGGCGTGCGGCAGACGGTCACGCTGCCGGCGCCGAAGCCGCCGCTGATGTTCCAGTCGCTCGGCGGTGTCGCGGTCATTGCCGACAACACCTGGGCGGCGTTCAAGGGGCGCAAGGCGCTGAAGATCGAGTGGAACGACGGCGCGAACGCGTCGTTCGAGTCCGAGGCCTACAAGCAGCAGCTCATCGCCACGGTGGGGAAGCCTCAAAAGGTCGTGCGCAACCTCGGCAACGTGGACGCCGAGTTCGCCAAGGGCGGCAAGGTCATCGAGGCGACCTACTCGACGCCGATGCTGGCGCACGCGGCGATGGAGCCGCCGGCGGCGGTGGCGGAGTACAAGAACGGCAAGGTGGAGGTCTGGACCTCGACGCAGAACCCGCAGGCCGCGCAGGAAACGGTCGCGGCGGCGCTCGGCATCGACAAGAAGGACGTCACCTGCCATGTGACGCTCCTCGGCGGCGGCTTCGGACGCAAGAGCAAGCCGGACTTCGCAGCCGAGGCGGCCTATCTGTCGAAGCAGCTGGGGAAGCCCGTGAAGGTCGTCTGGAACCGCGAAGACGACATCAAGTTCGACTTCTACCATGCGACCGCGGCCGTGTATCACAAGGCCGTCCTCGGCGCCAACGGCAAGCCGACCGCGCTGCTGCACCGCTCGGCCTTCCAGCCGATCGCCTCGACGTTTGCGGGCGACGTCGAGTACCCGCTGCCGTTCGAGCTCGACCTCGCGCTGACCGACGCGCCGTACGACGTGCCCAACATCCGCGCCGAGAACGGTCCGGCGCGAGCCAACGTGCGCATCGGCTGGTTCCGCGCGGTCACCAACAACTTCCACTTCTTCGCGCTCGGCAGCTTCATGGACGAGCTCGCGCACGCCGCCGGCCGCGATCCGCTCGAGTACCTGCTCGAGACGCTCGGCCCCGGCAAAGTGCTCGACCTCAAGGCGCAGGGCGTGGAGTATTCGAACTACGGTGCCCCCTACGACAAGCACCCGATCGACACGCGGCGGCTGCGCCGGGTGCTCGAAGTGGCCGGCGAGAAGAGCGGCTGGGCGAAGCTGAAGTCCGGCAACGGCAAGGGCTACGGCATCGCCGCGCACCGCAGCTTCAACAGCTACGTCGCCTCGGTGGTGCACGTAGAGATGGACGGGCGCGGCGGGTTCCGCGTGCCGCGCATCGATCAGGTCGTGGACTGCGGCGTCGTGGTGAACCCGGATCGCGTGCGCGCGCAGATGGAAGGCGCGGCGGTGATGGGTGTGGGCCTCGCGCGGACCGGCGAGATCACGGCGAGCCGCGGCCGCATCCAGCAGGCGAACTTCGACACCTTCCAGGTGGCGCGCATCAGCGATGCGCCCTTCCAGGTCAACGTTCACTTCGTCGAGAGCGATGCGCTGCCGACGGGCGTGGGCGAGCCCGGGCTGCCGCCGGTGATCGCGGCGCTCGGCAATGCGCTCTACGCCGCCACCGGCAAGCGCGCGCGCGAGCTGCCGCTGTCGAAGATGAAGTGGACCTAGCTAGGCAGGTGGGCAGGTAGGCAGGTAAGCAGGTTGGGCGTAGGGCGGGGCTTCAAGCCCCGCCTTACTTATGTACGCCGCTGAGCATGACAGGCCGGTGCGGGCCCGCTATCCTGCGATCACGCCCCCCAGATCGGATCACCTGAACAACAGCACTAGGAGATCTCGATATGGCCACTGCACAGCGCGCAACGTTGCACGCCACTGGCGTGATGCCCAGCCTGACGGTGAACAAGCTCGACGAGAGCTTGAATTTCTTTTCCAGGCTCGGCTTCGAAGTCCAAGAGAAATGGGAAGAGGGCGGAGCGCTCGTCGGCGCCATGATGAAAGCTGGAGACGCCCAGCTCGGCCTGAGCCAGGACGACGGCAAGAAAGGCCGCGACCGGATGAAGGGCGTCGGGATGCGGATTTACATCGAGGCCAAGGACGACATCGACGAGGTCGCGTCGCGGGCCAAAGTCGCCGGCATCAAGCTGAAATCGGAACCGCACACCACCGAGTGGGGCAGCCGCGCGTTCGACGTCCAGGAGCCCAGCGGATTCCTGCTCACCATTTCATCGCCGTCGGCGCGGTCCAGATAGCGTCATCGTCGACGGACGTCGGTCGGGGCAGGTCGACGGGCCTGCCCCGCATTGCTTCTGTTTAGAAGAGCCCTGCCGCCTTGAACGCCTTGGCGACGATGACGACCCCGTACACGGCGACCGCGGCAGCCAGCAGCGTGTCGCCGATGGATGCCGAGGCGGATCGGAAGACCCGTGGCCACGGCAGCGGCACCCGTGGCCACGATCGCGATGGCCGCGGGTCGCGGCGCGACATCGCGG
>Ga0207659_10002447_pt1 | contig 11074 bp, 7 predicted proteins | sample KBSM43metaG_FD_184330 | JGI IMG/M metagenome (GOLD analysis project Ga0207659, IMG submission 184330) | Miscanthus rhizosphere microbial communities from Kellogg Biological Station, Michigan, USA - KBS M4-3 metaG (SPAdes) (version 2) | ecosystem: Host-associated > Plants > Roots > Rhizosphere >...
AGTACGTCCCGTTCGCCGCGCTCCAACGGGCCGACGGATCGCCGCTTATTGCGTCGTTCGAGATTGTGAATCTGCCATCGGCGTCCGCGTTGTCGGCGTTGAGGCATGACGCCGACGGCCGGCAGCAGGCACCCAAGCTGGTCGCAGTATTCGCGGATCCGGTGTTCGAACGCGCCGATCCGCGCGTCGTCTCGGGTCGTCCCGCTGCTCCGCCGCGTCAGCCTGTCGACGATCGACTCCCGCCCGCCGCGAAGCCAACCGCCCCGCTCACCTTTGATCGCCTGCTCGCGAGCCGCGACGAAGCCACGGCGATCGTCGCGCTTGCGTCGGCCGCGGCCGGCTCCGGGTCAACGCTCGCGGCGCTCGATTTCGACGCGAGCCGCGCGACGGCGACGAGCGCGGAACTGAGCCGGTACCGGATCGTGCACTTCGCTTCCCACACCCTGATCAACAGTCAGCGTCCGCAATTGTCCGGTCTGGTGCTCTCGCTCGTCGATCGCAACGGACGCGCCGCCGACGGATTTGTTCCGGTGCACGATATCTTCAACCTGAAGCTGAACGCCGATCTAGTCGTGTTGAGTGCGTGTCAGACAGCGCTCGGCAAGAACGTGTGGGGAGAGGGACTGGTCGGGCTGACGCGAGCGTTCATGTATGCGGGGACCGCTCGGGTTGTTGCGAGTCTCTGGGAGGTGCCCGATCGTGCGACGGCGGAGCTGATGAAGCGCTTCTACGCGCGGATGCTCCAGGACGGACTGCCACCGGCGGCAGCGCTGCGGCATGCCCAGCTGGACGTCATGCGCCACGCTCAGTGGTCATCGCCGTATTACTGGGCGGGCTTCACCATCCAAGGCGACTGGCAAGGGCACGAGGGCAGCGGCCTGAACAAGTGATTGGTCCGCAGACCTCGGACAGCGAGCCGGACGCCTCTGCCGCCCTCGTCAAACGGATCATCGCCGGCGATCCAACCGCCGAAGAGGAACTCGCCCGCCGTTACACGCGCGGCATCCGGATGTTGCTCCGGCGGATCACGAACGATCGGAGCGCCGACGACCTTCACCAGGACACCTTTCGCCGCGCGCTCGAGAAGATCCGGCGCGGCGAGCTCCGCGAGCCGCACAAACTATCCGCATTCATGTGCGGCCTCGCGCGAAACCTGGCAATCGACTCGCTTCGGCAGTCGATGCGGGCGGAGCAGCTGCAGCCACCACAACCGGTGCCCACGCCGGACGCCGACGCGCTCGAACAACTGTTACGGGAAGAGCGCGCGAGGGCCGTCCGGCAGGTGTTGAGTGAGATGCCGGTGGCGCGCGACCGAGAGATCCTGCGCCGGTTCTACATCGCCGAAGAGGACAAGGAGCAGATTTGCGCCGATCTTGGCCTGAGCGCGCTGCACTTCAACCGTGTGCTCCACCGAGCGCGGGAACGATTTCGCGAGCTGTTCGATCGGATGACGCTGGGATAAGTCGACGTTCCGAGGCACTGTACTGGTGATGGGGATGGACCATCCGTTTATCGACGAACAGGAGATTGTCGCGCAGTACGCCATGCGCAAGCTGTCTGGCGCGACGCAGCTGGAGTTCGAGGAGCACCTCGTCGGCTGTCAGATTTGCCAGGACGAGCTCGAGACGACCGACGCGTTTCGCGACGGGCTGAAGGCCGTGGCGTCAGACCCCTCGGGGCAACGGTTGTTGGGGAATCGCCCCAGGTGGCTCGCGAATCCGCTGCGGCCGGCGCTGGCGGCAGCCGCCGCCCTGCTCGTTGTCGCCGCCACGGTGGCTGTGGTCTTCGTCCGGGAAAGCCGGGTGGCCAACGCCGATCTTCAACAGGCCAGACGCTCGGTCGAGGCACTGCGCCGACAACTCGATCAGGAACGGCAGACGCGGATCGACGCAGAACGGGCTGCCGGCCGAGCAAAGTCTCCCGCCGATCGACCGTCTGACGCGCCAACGTCGCTCGTGACGGTGTTTGCCTTGAACGCCGTGCGCGGCGCTGGACTGCCGAATTCATCCGCGCCGCCGAATCAGATCGAGATCTCGGGTCAGAGTCCATCCGTCGTGTTGTCCCTCGACGTCGACGCCGACGCCGACGCGCGGCGATACACCGCCGTTCTAAGAGACCGGGACGGCCGCGGCGTCTGGCAAGCCGCCCTGTCACCGGTCGGCACGGCCGGCACGCTGGGTGTCATCGTGCCGTCAGCGGTCTTTAAGGCGGGGGATTACACGCTGGAACTCCAGGGACTGTCCGAACAGGGCCGGCCCGTACTCTCGCGGACCTACCGTTTCCGCGTCACGATCGCGCGCTAGCCTTCCGCAATCGCGACGGTGAGATAAACCGCGTCGTCCGCTCACTCTTCCAGGTACCAATCGTTCGCGTCGCAGGCGCGGGTCTGGAGGGTGTCACATGCACGCACAATCGAGCCGCTTTCGGTACGCCTTCACGGCGATGCTGGTCCTGTACGCGTCGGTTGCGTCATTCGCGCAGCACGATCCCGGTGTCCGCAAAGGCGGTCCCGGTGCCGGCGCGCCGCTGCCCGGTCTGACGCCGGTCGAAGCAGCGATATTCAACGAGGGAGTGCAGCGCGCGATTCAGCTCGAAGCGGTCTGCGACGACTGCACTGATCGGACTCTCGGCGCCTTTACCGATCCGGCGCAGGCGAACCTCGTGTCGCTCACGAATTCCGCCGGCCTGGGCGCGCGGTTCAACGGCGACCAATGCACCGTGTGTCACAACCAGCCGGCGCTCGGCGGCTCTGGCGGGTTCATGGTGCCGAATCCGCAGGATCCACCGAACCTGTTTCGCCAGCCCGAGAACCCGATGTTCGATCTGATTCCGCACCGGAAGGGCGGGACCAATGCAGTGCCGTCGTTCATCGAGCGCTACGGGCCGATTCGCGAGGTGCGGTTCGCGCGTAGACCGGACGGCTCGCCCGATGGCGGTGTCCACCAGCTGTTCACCATCGTCGGGCGGTCGGACATTGGCGGCCCGGGTTGCACCGACGCGACGCTTCCGCCAATTGATTTCGAGTCAGAGTTTCAGCGCGGCAATACGCGATTCCGGATTCCGTTGCAGCTCTTCGGGCTCGGCATCATCGACGGCATCCAGGACAATGAAATCCTGACACGCCATGCCGCGACTGCTCGTGTGCGCGCGCAGCTCGGCATCCTCGGTGTGCCGAACCGAAGCGGCAACGACGGTACGATCACGCGTTTCGGGTGGAAAGCGCAGAACAAGTCGCTCACGATCTTCGCCGGCGAGGCGTACAACGTCGAGATGGGCGTCACCAACGATCTGTTCCCGCAGGCGACCGAAGAAAGCGCGGCGTGCAACTTCGACAAGAGTGAACCCAACGACATCACGCGCACCGATCCGGACGACACGCGCAATCAGAGCTTCTTCAATTCGTTCCACGCGCTGCCCGACTGGCTCGGATTCGCGCTGTTCATGCGTTTCCTTGACGCGCCCGCGCCGGCGCCGATGTCGCCGAGCGCCGGGCGCGGCGCCCAGTTGTTCGGCACCGACGCAGCGCATCCCGGCGTCGGCTGTTTCGCGTGCCATACGACGACCATGACGACGCCGCCGCGAAGCGAGACTCCGGCGCTGCAAAACGTGACGGCCCATCTCTACTCGGACCTCTTTATCCATCACATGGGGAAGAACCTTGCGGACGACATCACGCAGGGGCTGGCGACTGGCGACATGTTCCGCACGACGCCGCTCTGGGGTGTTGGGCAGCGGCTGTTCTTCCTGCATGATGGGCGCACATCGAACCTGTTAGACGCGATCGAGGCGCATTTCTCGCCCGCCGCCGACTGCCACGCTGGCAGCGATCGCTGCTACGGCGCGTCGGAAGCCAACGCGGTGATTCAGCGCTTCAACGAGCTCTCGAAACCGGACAAGCAGGCGATTCTGGATTTCCTGCGCGCATTGTGATCGGCTAGCCGCCGCTCAGTCGGAGGCGGCAGCCGCGCCAGTCCCGACCGTCGTTTCCGGTCCAGCGAGGAGCAGACCACGACGCAGGCGTTCGACGATGCGCGTGCAGGTGCGGGCGGCGAACGGCCAAGTCACAACGCTCGGCAGGTTCTCAAACCTGCGGAAGGCCGGGGTTCTCACAGAAGACGTTCAGCCTGACGCCGTTCATGGGGCAGACCGTTCAGATCGAATAGTAGGCGTCGTCAGTGGTCGGGTTCGACGGCGGCTACCACCACGCCCGCCTCCGTGGATAGGGACGTTCGGCATCAGCATGGTCGACAGGGGCCGCGACTTAGCGGCCTCTGCGTTCCTCTTCAAGTCGTCACTGCCTCCGACTCGCCACGGATCGCGCGCTTCACGAGGTTACGCATGAGCGGCACCTTGTAGCCGTTGTGCCGCAAGGTCTGAGCGCCTTGAACCGCCATGTCGCCGGCCGCTTTCGCGGTTTCTTCATTGCGCGGCTTGCCGGTGATGAACGCTTCGACGTTCTTCAGCCGCTTCGGCGTCGCCGCCACGGCATTGACGACCAGCCGCGATTCACCGATGTTGCCCCCATTAGGCTTGATCGCTGCCGCGACATTGACCAGCGGGAAGTCCCACACCTGGCGATCGCGCACCTTCTCGAAGTAGAACTGCGCGCCGGCCATCGTCGCCGGGATGCGAATCGCCACCAGCAGCTCGTTCGGCTGCAAGATGTTCATGCGGGTGATATCGACCCCCGGTCCGATCCAGTAATTCTCGGCGTTGACGATCCGTTCGCCGCGCGGCCCGCGGATCACCATTTGTGCGTCGAGCGCGACCAGCGCCGGCGCGGTATCGGATGGGTTCACCGCGACGCAGCGATCGGCATCGAAAATCGCGTGCTCGCGATTGATGGCGGTCGGCGTGTCGGCGTAGCAGATGTTGCCGCCGGCGCGATAGCAGCTCCAGCCGCCGCGGTAATACCAGCAGCGCGTGTCCTGCGACACGTTGCCGCCGAGTGTGCCCTGGTTGCGGATTTGCGGTGACGCCACCAGTTCCGCCGCCTGCATCAGGATCGAGAACTGGTCGCGGACCACCGGATGCTTGACGACCTCGGTAAGCGGCGTCATCGCGCCGATTTCGAGTCCGCCGTTGGCTTCTTTGATACCGTGCAGTTCCTTGATCTGGCCCAGGTCGACCACGACCTTTGGTTTCTTCAGCCGGTCTTTCAGCCAGTCCATGCTGTCAAGGCCGCCGGCGAGGACCAGTGCGTCCGTGCCGTGCTGATCGAGCAGCCGGATTGCGTCGTCAATGGTTGCCGGCTGATAGAGCTCGAAGACCGGCATTACGTCGCGAATAACAGCCATCTTCGTCTCCCTTAGAGATGCGCGGTGAGCGGTTCGTGCGTCCGCTTCCCGCCGTTTTCCAGCGCAGCCAGGACGATGTCGGGTGACACCGGTGACTTGCGGAAGATTTCGTCGCCCAGCGCATCGGCGATCGCATTCATCACCGCACCGTAGCCCGCGCCGACCGGCGGTTCGCCGACGCCGCGTGCGCCGACTGGTGTTTCCGGATCCGGCAGATTCACGGCGTTGCCGTAGAAGTGCTGCGGCGCGTCGAGAATCGTCGGCGGCTTGTTCTGGTAGAAGCGGCGCGCCAGCGCGACACCGTACTGCTGGTCGTAGGCCCAGCGCTGCGTTTTGGCGTGGCCGATGCCAAGCATGATGCCACCGAACAGCTGTCCCTTCAGGCTGCGTGGATTCATGATCGTCCCGACGTCACCGATTGCGGCGAAATCGAGAATTTCGAAGTGGCCGGTCTCGGTGTCCACTTCGACTTCGGCGAAGCCGATTGTGTACGACTGCGACTGTCCATCGCGCGGGTAGCTGTCTTTCGCGGCGGCGATGAAGCCCTGACCAGCGAGATTCTTCACCGACGTCTTGGTGAAGTTGTTCAGATCTTCATTCATTTCGTGGCCGTCGAACTTGCCCCCGAGCTCGATCGCTTTCTGCCCGACCTGCGCAAACGTCATCGAACCGCCTGGTCCGCTGACTTTGCCGCCCGCCACCTTGTAGGCGTCGGGATTGCCGCCCTTCACCTTCGCCGCCAGTTCCTGCATCCGCTTGATGCCGTCGGTGGCGACCGCGTGCGCAGCGCGGGTCATCGCGTGTGTCGTCTGGCTGCCGGCCGAGATGCAGGTCCACGGCAGGTTCTTGCTGGTGTTGCCGTAGACCACGTCGACATCGTCCCAGCTGACGCCGAGCATATCGGCGACAACGCGATGGACGTCGAACATTGAATGGGTGCCGAGGTTGCCGATGCCGGTGTGGATTTGCACGCGGCCGTCCGGCTTGATCATGAACAGGCCGTCAAAGCCGAGCGAGCCGCCGGCGTACGGACTGACCGCCACGCCGATGCCGCGCGCTTTGGTGCCCTTGCGGCGTCCGGCAGCGAGTGCGGCCTTGCGTTCATCCCACTTGAACGCTTCCCGTCCCATGTCGAGCGCTTCTTTGACGAAGGCGCTGGTCACGTAGGCCTGCTTTCCGTTCGGCAGTGCGGGGCCGAACGGCGCTTTACCAGACGGCGCGTTGATCTTGTGGATTTCGACTTCGTCGATATTCAGCTTGCGCGCTGCCTTGACGAGAATCGGTTCCAGGATGCCGACGCCCTGCATGCCGCCCGGCGCGCGCTGCGAGGTTTTCGGCGGTGTGTTGGTCAACACCGTCAGACCGCGCCACCGCATCGTTTCCGGCTGGTAGGCCAGCGACACCGACGTGCCCGCGGACCGCGCGTCGCCCTGCGCGTCGTACGGGCCGTTGTCGCAAATCGTGTACATGTCGATCGCAACAATCCGTCCGTCTTTGCGGAAGCCGACTTTCGTCCGCGCGAGAATGCCGGGACGCGCGCGGCCGATGAAGTGTTCCTCTTCACGGGTGATGCGCATCATCACCGGCGCGTTGGCTTTCTTCGACAGCAGCGCCGGGATGCACATGAAGATCGATCCCGGAATCTTGCTGCCGAAGCCGCCACCGGTGAATTCGCTGATCAACACCACCTGGGTCGGCGGCACGCCGACCCAGCGGGCAACCGATGCGACGGTCTGCACCGTGGATTGAGTCGAGCCGTGCAGATAGACCTTGCCGTTCTGCCAGTAGGCCATCGCCGTGCGGGTTTCGAGCGGCTGATGCCCGGTGGACTGGGTCATGAACGTTTCGTCGAGAACGAGATCGGCCTTCGCCATCGCGTCGTCGACTTTCCCGAACGTCCACTCGTCCGTTGCTTTGCCCAGCGGCATCTGGCCGTCGGGAGCATCCTTGAAGTCCTGTTCGGTCCACTTCCAGACGGCGACTTGTGGTGGCGCAGGCGCCGCGGGACCGCCGCCGCGGCCGCCTCGTCCCGCACGGCCGTCGCCGCCACGCGCAGGAGCGCCCGGTGCTGCTTGTCCGGCCGCCGCGCCGGCTGCTGCGCCAGGAGCAGCACCTGCCGCAGGCGCGCCAGCGTTCGGCGGAGGATTCTGCTGCGGATTCGCCGGAGCGCCGGGCGCCTGTGCGCCAGCGCCGCGTGCGTTATTGTCTGCGCCGCGTGCGCCTGGAGCTGCCGGCGGAGTGGTCGGACGCATCCAGACGTTGCCCTGTTCGCGGGCGTTCGGACCGCCCGGCCGCAAACTCTCAATCGTATCGACGACAAACGGCAGCGGCTCGAATTCGATCTCGATCGCTTCGATCGCTTCAGCGGCAGTTTTTTCGTCAACCGCGGCGACCGCAAGAATCGGCTCGCCCTGATAGAGCGGCTCCATCGTCAAGCCGCGTTCGCTTTGGACGCTGGCCTGCACGCCCTCGCCGAGTGTTCCGCCCGCGGCCGGTTTCGGCAGATCGTCGTCGGTGAGAATCGCTTTCACACCTGGCATCGCCTGCGCTTTGCTGTAGTCGAGCCGCTTCACGCGCGCGTGAGGGTGCGGGCTGGTGAGCAGCTTGGCGAAGAGCATGCCCTCGACGCGCCAGTCTTCGGCGTAGCGCGCCTTGCCGGTGACCTTCGCGACGAGATCCGGCGTCGTGTAGTTCGAGCCGAACAGTTTGCCTTCGAATTTTTTGGTGTCAGCCATGGGATTACGCCTTCCTCATGTGCTCCGCGCCTTTCATCAGCGCGGTGAGAATTTTGTCGTAGTCCTGGCAGCGGCACAGGTTGCCGGACACGCCGTGCGCCAGTTCCTGCCGCGTCGGATTCGGATTTGTTTTGAGATAACCGGTGGCCGCCATCACGAAGCCGGGCATGCAGAACGCGCACTGGAAGCCCTGTTCGTCGATCACGCCCTGCTGCACCGGTGAGAGTGCGCCGGTGGTCGAGTCGGCGAGGCCTTCAATCGTGACGATCTTTTTCCCGCGCACGGTGTGCGCGAGGGTCGAACACGAGTAGCGCGGCACATCGTCGACGAGCACCGTGCAGGCACCGCATTCGGCGCGGTCGCAGCCAAGCTTGGTCCCGGTAAGACCGAGCTTGTAGCGCAGCACCATCGCGAGGGTGTCCTGCGGCATCACGTCGAGACGGCGATCTTGGCCGTTGACGTTCAGCGTGATGAGTTTTTCGACGGCGCCCGCAGCCGACGCCCCTTGACCTTTCAAGGTTGCGGTGCGGAACAAGTACGCGGAGCCTGAAGCAACCGCGCCTGATGCGATCACACCTTTGATGAAAGTGCGCCGCGACGTCGATGTGGCGTTGTTCGGAATGTCTTCCGACATTTTCTTATCGTCCATTGCAGGATCACCTCGTCGGGCCGGAGGTCCGACCGGAAGGAGAGGGATTTGTCGCGTAGAAGATATCGTTTTTACGAGTCTTTCAGCAATGATCTTCGGGCCCGATCCTTTCGAGACAACCGATGACATTCGCTAAATCTTCGCTCCAGTTTCTGGGTGCGGCCGGGACCGTTACCGGCTCGAAACACTTGCTCGAGGTGAATAGCAGGCGCGTTCTCGTCGACTGCGGCCTGTTTCAGGGTCTGAAAGAGCTGAGACTGCGAAACTGGGCGCCGTTTCCAATTGATCCAGCGTCGATTGATGCGGTTGTTCTAACCCACGCACATCTCGACCATTGCGGCTATCTACCACGACTGGTCGCGGGCGGCTATCGCGGCCGGATCTGGTGTACCGGCGGGACGAAAGACCTGTGCTCGGTCGTGTTGCCCGATGCAGCGCACCTTCAAGAGGAAGATGCACGCGAGGCCAACCGCCGGCAATATTCCAAGCACTCGCCGGCGTTGCCGCTATACACCTCGGTCGACGCGGCTCGGGCGCTGACGCAACTACAGCCCGTCGGCTATGAACGCCCGATGCCGGTAACGGACGGCATCGAGGTCGATTTCATCGATGCCGGACACCTGCTCGGTTCGTCATACGTCCGCGTTCACGTCAACGGTCAGACGCTCGTCTTCGGCGGCGACCTGGGACGGTACGGCCGTCCGGTGCTTCCGGATCCGTCGCCGGTTCCCGAGGCAGACGTGCTGTTGATCGAATCGACCTACGGCGATCGGTTGCACGAACCAGACGACGACGGTGCGCAGCTGGCGACGATCATTAATGACACGTATGCGCGCGGCGGCAAGGTCGTCATCCCGGCATTTGCAATCGGTCGCGTGGAAGAAGTTCTCTACTGGTTGAAGCGCCTGGAGGATGAAAAACGCATACCTGTCCTGCCGGTGTACGTAGATAGTCCAATGGCCATCGCCGCGTTGCAGTTTTACGCCGCCCGCGGTGGCGACCTCGATCCGATCGGGGACAGGCCCGGGGACAGGCCCGGGGACAGGCCCGGGGACAGGGTAGGGGACAGTCCCCGGGACAGTCCCCGGGTCAGTCCCGGGGTCAGGCACATCGCGCGGTTTGCGACGGCGCGGCTGACGACGGTCGCCTCGGCGCAGCAGTCGGCGGACCTCGTCGCTTCGCGCAAGCCGGCGATCGTAATCTCCTCGAGCGGAATGGCCACCGGCGGACGCGTGCTGCACCATCTCGCGGCCACGCTGCCCGATCCGCGCCATACGATCTTGTTTGTCGGTTTCCAGGCGCCGGGCACGCGCGGGCGTTCGTTAGTGGACGGTGCGAAACACCTGCGCATCGCCGGACGCGACGTCAGCGTTGCCGCGCGGATTGAAAAAATCGATTCGATGTCGGCGCACGCCGATTACGGCGAGATGCTGCGATGGTTGTCGGGATTCAACCGCGCACCGAAGATCACCTACCTCGTGCACGGCGAACCGACTGCCCTCGACGCTCTCGCCGCGACGATCACGAAAGAAAAGCAGTGGCCGGTGCACATCGCCCGCTACATGGAACGCGTCGAACTTCCCTGAGTTACGATGACAGGCATGGGACCCAACCCGCCGGTTCCCGATGCCGTTGCTCCAGCGATCGATCGTCACTACCTGCTCGAGCGGGTCGGCGATGCGGCTGTTGTGCAGCTGTACGCGGACGGCTTCGTCGATCTTTCACGCCGCGACAAAATTCTCATCTGGCATTTGACGCGCGCGGCGATCGCCGGGCGCGACATTTTTTACGACCAGCGCTACGCGCACAACCTCGAGATGCGCGACGTGTTAGAGGGCATCCTGACTCACTCGACCGACGTGGATCGCGAGACGCTTCGCGAAGTCGAGCGCTATACGAAACTGTTCTGGATCAACACCGGCCCCTACAACAACCTGACCGCCCGGAAATTTGTGCTGGCCTGTACACCGGACGCATTTGCGGCAGCGGCTCACGCCGCCGCGCGCCGGGGAGCGTCATTTCCGCTCCGTGACGGCGAAACGCTCGATCGCTTGTTGTCGCGGCTCCGTCCGATGTTCTTCGACGTCACAGTCGATCAATTGGTCACCAATAAAACGCCGGCGTCAGGGGGCGACCTGCTGCTGGCCAGTGCCAACAATCTCTATGTCGGCGTGACGATGCGCGACCTCGACGGGTTTGCGGAGCGCCATCCGCTGAACTCGCGTCTCGTCAAGCGCGACGGCTCGCTGGTCGAGGAAGTGTACCGGGTGGACGGCAGGTACGGCCGCCAGTTGCAAGCGGTCGTCGAACATCTCGAGGCGGCGATTCCGTACGCCACCGATCCGATGGCCGACGCGTTGCGCTCGTTGATCACGTTCTATCGGACCGGCGAG